>Ga0247832_1002625_pt1 | contig 26901 bp, 27 predicted proteins | sample LaCruzMarch2015__10_FD_192407 | JGI IMG/M metagenome (GOLD analysis project Ga0247832, IMG submission 192407) | Freshwater microbial communities from meromictic Lake La Cruz, Castile-La Mancha, Spain - LaCruzMarch2015_4m | ecosystem: Environmental > Aquatic > Freshwater > Lake | place: Spain... | reverse complement strand
CAATTCACCTTCCGATAATTTAATGGAATTGCTGATGATGATTGATGCGGCACGTAGAGCATCGGCAGGTTATATCACTGCAGTTATCCCTTATTTTGGTTATGCTCGTCAAGACCGCAAAGACAAACCTCGTGTGAGTATTGCATCTAAGCTCGTTGCCAATTTATTGACCACTGCTGGCGCGAATCGCATCATGACGATGGACTTACATGCACCTCAAATTCAAGGATTTTTTGATATTCCAGTGGATCACTTGGATAGTTCCGCAATCTTCATTCCTTATATCGAAAATTTAAAAATAGACAACCTAACTTTTGCTTCTCCAGACGTTGGAAGTACAAATCGTGTACGTGAAGTAGCGAGTTATTTTGGTGCTGAAATGGTTATTTGTGATAAACAACGCAAACGTGCAAATGAAGTTGCTTCAATGACTGTCATTGGCGATGTAAAAGACAAAGACTTGGTATTGATAGATGACATTTGCGATACAGCTGGTACACTTACAAAAAGTGCTGCTATGTTGATGGATAAAGGCGCTAAGAGTGTTCGTGCATTCTGCACGCATCCTGTATTGAGTGGGAAAGCATACGAAAACATTGAAAATTCCGTCTTGAGCGAACTTGTGGTTTGTGATACTATACCTTTAAAACAAACTTCATCAAAAATTAAAGTTCTGAGTACTGCAGAATTATTTTCAATAGCAATTCGCAATGTGCATGAAAACAAATCAATCAATTCACTCTTCATACATAGTCAATTGAAAGAAAAAATCAGAAACAGTATAATAGCAGAATAGAGAATTGATTCAGATGTGAATTTTTCGATTAAATTTGCATTCCAAAAAATACGTTTTTTTCAATGGGAAGAATATTTGAAGTACGAAAATCAGCCATGTTTGCCCGATGGGACAAAATGGCCAAAAACTTTACCCGTATAGGGAAAGAAATCGCTATTGCTGTAAAAGCAGGTGGTCCTGACCCAACAAACAATGCTGCTTTGCGTCGTTGTTTTCAAAATGCGAAAGCCGTTAACATGCCTAAAGATCGTGTTGAGGCTGCAATAAAACGAGCAACCGGGAAAGATTTAGTCAACTATGAAGAACTTGTATACGAAGGTTTTGGCCCACATGGCGTAGCTATATTAGTCGAATCCGCTACTGACAATGGTACGCGTACTGTTGCCAATGTTAGAGCTATTTTCAACAAAGGTGGCGGTGCTATGGGCAACAGTGGCTCAGTTGCTTTTTTGTTTAACCGTATGGGCGAATTCAAGTTAAAAAACGAAAATATTGATATTGAAGAATTAGAACTTGAAGGCATTGACTATGGTATGGAAGAAATAGGTGAAGATGCTGATGGCAATATCATTGTAAGAACAGATTTTAATGACTTTGGCAAAATGAGTGACTTTCTTGAAAGCAAAGGCATTATGCCACTTCAAGCCGAATTGACTCGTATTCCTTCTACAACAGTTGAGTTAGACGAAGAACAAGGAAAAGAACTTCTTGAGCTTGTCGACAAATTGGAGCAAGATGAGGATGTACAAAAAGTATATCACAATCTTAAATAAGATTCTTACTATAGTATTTTATTATAATTATTGTGGAAATTCAAATTTCCATATTTCCTGCTAAACCTTTACTTTTAGCATTCTAAATAGTTTGGTACGCATGAATAGAAAAATTCTAATATCACTTGTCTGTATTCTAGTTGCTTTAGGATATTCTTTTTTGCGCTCTGTTCCTTTCAATCAAACTAACAATACACCAGAAAGATTAGAAGAATCCATCGCAAAAAAAAAGTGGATAGAAAAAATGTTGATGGACCCTTCCACTGGAAAAATACCAGAAGGTTTTCATCATCGTGAAATGGCGTTTCTAGCTTCTTATCAAGAGCAATATGCTAGTCTTTATTCAAACAAAACAAGAAATGCAACATGGAATGCACGTGGGCCATGGAATGTTGGTGGACGAACAAGAGCATTTGCAATAGATGTAAACGACCAAAACCATATCATAGCTGGAGCTGTTTCAGGAGGCATATGGCAAAGTTTTGATGCTGGCGCAAATTGGCAAAAAGTGAGTGCCCCAAACGCACACCCAGGTTGTGTGAGCATTACACAAGATACACGACCTGGCAAAACAAATATTTGGTACGCTCTTTCGGGAGAAATATATGGCACATCGGCAAGCGGTGGAGGTGCATTTTACCTTGGCGATGGTGCATTTCGTTCCTTAAACAATGGTTCAACATGGACGGCAATTACGTCCACGGCAGGTGGTTTGCCAAACGGATTTTCATTGAACTATCAAGGTGGATGGCGTATAGCTACTTCCACTGTTGACAGTGTAGACGCTTGCGTTTATATGGCTACATACGGCAGTATATATAGAAGCATAGATACTGGCAAAAGTTGGCAAACTATACTTGGCGCTGGCAATGATTCCTATTTCACAGATGTAGTAATTAGTTCTACTGGAATTGTATATGCAACATTAAGCACTGACGGGAAAATCACAAAAGGTTTTTTTAGATCGGCAGATGGAATAAACTTTACAAACATAACACCAGCATTTCTTAAAAGTGCAAATCGAACTGTTCTAACCATTAACCCAAACAATGAAAACGAAGTTTATTTTGCAAGTGAATTACCTAGCGATACCAGCGGCGGTGTTGCGACCTCCAATTATGAAGGAACACCAGAATATGTCTCACTTTTAAAATACACTTACATCAACGGTGATGGTAGTGGAACTGGCGGAAATTGGTCCAATTTGAGTGCCAATTTACCTATCTATACGCAAAACCAATTTGATAAATTCAATACACAAGGCGGCTATGATTTGTTAGTTAAGGTACAACCAGGCACAAACTATGTTGTAATTGGTGGTACAAATTTGTATATTTCAACTGATGGGTTTACTTCTCCAAACAATACAAAACAAATCGGAGGATATGCTATAGCTACAACTCTTCCAAATTTTGGAGTATATCCTAATCATCATCCAGATCAACATGATATTTTTTTCAATAAAACAAATCCAAAACAAGCTTATTCGATTTCAGATGGTGGTGTAAAATTCACATCTGATATTAATGCGAATAACGTTATATGGAATGATGTCAGTTTAGGATATATCACTTCGCAATTTTATTCTATCGCTATAGATGCATCTAAATCATTTGACCAATACCTTTTAGGCGGATTGCAAGATAATGGGAATTATATGACTCGTTCAAGCAACTTGAAAAGTGAATGGTTGATGAATATCAATGGCGATGGTGCACATAGTTTTATTGCCCCAGATAGAAAGTTTTATATCATCAGTACGCAATTGGGCAATGTGCGAAAAGTTTTGCTCGATGAACGCGGCAATGTCATGGCCAAAAAACGTATTGACCCTGCTGGCTATGATAAGTCTGTTTACAATTTCATTAATCACTTGACTGTTGATCCCAATACAAATGATATTTTGTACATGCCTATAGCTAAACGACTAGCTCGCTTAGCTGATTTAAAATCTATAGAATGTACCAATGACAATAATAAATTGACTTCAGGTTGGGCATTTTCAGCAGATACGATTTCAACACCAAATTTATCTAACGGCGCTTCGGCTGAAATTACGTTTATAGCTGCCGCCAACAAACCAGCTAACACATTGTATTTAGGCACAAGTAATCGCGAAATATACAAAGTTGAAAATGCGCATAATAGCAATATGACATTGAAAAAACTTACGACTAATCGTTTACCAAACGGAGGATATATCAGTGGCATAGCTGTTGATCCAGATACTGCTGACAATATCTTGGTTTGCTATTCCAATTACAATATTGCCAGTTTATTTTTTTCACGCAATGGTGGAATTAGTTGGCAATATGTAGGAGGCAATTTAGAAGGCAATTCAAACTCATCGGGTTCAAATCCTAGTATTCGTTGTGTAAATATTTTAAAAGATGCTGATGGCAAAAGGCATTATTTTGCAGGAACGAGTGTCGGTTTATTTTCGACAGATACATTAAAACTTGATAGTATTAATGCATTTTCAAATAAAACTATTTGGAAACAAGAAAGCCCTGATGAGATTGGTGCCGCAATCGTAACTGATATAAAAGTGAGACAATCAGATGGATATGTAGTAGTTGCTACACATGGCAACGGAATATACGAAAGTTACTTTACAGGAAATACACCTCCTACACCAAAACAAGATATTAATGTAACCTATATCTATCCGAATCCTGCCAATTCTTTTTTCTATTATACTTTTTCAACTCAATCTGAAGATATACAGCAAGCAGATATTATAGATGCAATGGGAAGAAGAGTAAAAACAATTCTCAATAGTAGTTTCCCTATAGGAAATTTTACAATTAGAGTCGATGTTTCTGATATACCTACAGGTTATTATTTTGCTGCATTTTATACTAAATCATCCAAAAGACCTCTTGTAAAACCATTTATCGTTCAGCATTAATATTGATACCTTTACTATGACAAAATACATTTTAATAGCACTTCTGGTCATCGGGTTATGTTCGTGCGGTGAAGAAGATTATATTCCCAAACCTAGAGGTTACTTCCAAATTGATTTTCCAGAAAAAAAGTATATGCCCTTTAACCAAGCAGGCTATCCTTATACATTTGATTACCCTACTTATGCAAATGTGGAAAAGGACACTTTATTTTTTAATGAAAAAACAGAAAACCCTTGGTGGATTAATATTAATTTCCACGATTTGGGCGGTAAGATATATTTGAGTTATAAACAAATAGGCCCTAACCAAACCTTAGCCAAATTGCTTGAAGACTCCTATCAAATGTCTCATTACCATACCAAACGAGCTGACTATATCAACGAACCTGAATTTCATACTGCAAACAATGTACATGGCATTTATTACGATGTAGGTGGCAATGCAGCATCAGCTTTTCAGTTTTATGCAACTGACTCAACTAAGCACTTTTTGCGTGGAGCACTTTATTTTGATACAACACCGAATGTAGATTCGCTAAAACCTGTCAATCAATTTTTGCGCTTAGATATTGAGCATCTTATTCAAACCTTAAAATGGACTAAATGATTATAATAGACGATATACTTATCAGCGATGACATCATCGAAGAGGAATTTATTTGCAACCTTAAAAAATGCAAAGGAGGCTGTTGTGTAGATGGCGATGCAGGTGCCCCTTTGGCAAAAGACGAGTTAAAAAAGATGAAGGAAGTATATAAAGTCATCAAACATGAATTGTCCGAAGAAGCTATGGCTGAGATAAAAAAAGTAGGGCCATACACGCAAGAGGAATACTTTGGCTATGTAACACCTGCTATAAATGGTGGCATTTGTGTATATGGGTATAAAGATGAGGCCGGAATCGTAAAATGTTTAATTGAAAAAGCCTACTTAGAAGGACGTACTGATTTTAAAAAACCAATATCCTGTCATTTATATCCAATACGAGAAACAAAGACCCACGATCATATCGCACTCAATTACTCCCCACGCGAAACCTTGTGTGCACCAGCCTGTAAACTAGGCAAAAAAGAAGGCGTTAAAGTCTACGAATTCCTAAAAGAACCGCTTATTCGCAAATTTGGTGATGACTTTTACAATGCATTGGATACAATAGCTAGAGGAACATATAAGTAAAAAATGGAACCTGATTTAAAAGTCAATACCAATTGTTTACCCTAAGTTTACCCCGAAATTAAAAACCCTTGTAACTATTAGACTTACAAGGGTTTTATTCTTTATATGTGACCCCGAAGGGATTCGAACCCCTATCATCAGAGCCGAAATCTGATATTCTGATCCATTGAACTACGGAGCCAATCCTGTTTAAGGAATGCAAAGTTAGTTTACATACCTTAAAATTCATAGGTTTATTTATTCTTTTACTCTTATATATAACTTTCAATTCTATAGATTTATGTTATATAAAAAATGTAAACAGTTTTCAAATTTTAACAATCAGTATTCACAATTTTAAACAATAATCTTTACCTTTATGACGTTATATTGGTATCAATGAAAAAAATCATCCATTTCTTATTGTTGTTTTGCATTTCCTGCAACCTACAAGCAAAGGATAATGCTATGAATACTTTTATTGGTTTTAACCAGTCCTACCATACGCAATACCTTGGATCGAAAACACATCCTGCTGTAAAACTTGGGTTTAATTCTTTCTCGTTTTCTTCAGGTTTAGAACATCGTTTTTCGATTAACAACAAATTGAAATTTTCATTGCAATATTCTCTTGCTTATTTCAATTTCAACTTACAATCATTATCAAATACAATAGCCAAACAAGCTAAAATAAAAGAATTTAGTGCTGGTGTTGGTGTAAATGCAATTTACCAATTCAGAAAAGATGCTTGTGTTATTACTGGATTTAATTTAAACAAACCCATTTATACTTGTTTCAAAACATCTTCACCATCTGAAGTACCCAATGGACAACAAGTTTCAATACAAAAAGGTTTCGATTTGCAAAATATAAATTCTTGGTCCCCAACGGTTTCCATCGGAATAGAAAAACAAGTCAAATTGTTTAATAGAGATTTCCGTTATTCGTTCCATTACAATATCGGCTACATGCCTTATAGAGCTCAGTTCGACTTACAATCTTCTCGATACATGCAAGGTATTTCATTTGGCCTAAAATACAAATTGTAAGCATATTCCAAGTTGATTTAATTACATTTGTGCTATGTCACAAACTATTTTAATAGCTGAAAGCGGTTCAACCAAAACAGATTGGTGCCTTATACAAAATGGCAAAAAGAAAATCCTTAAAACGCAAGGTATAAATCCTTTTTTCTTAATGGAAAATGAAATTTTATCCATTTTTGAACAGGAATTAAATATCAATTCCCAAAAAGTAAAGCTCGATGAAATTCATTTCTACGGCGCTGGCATCAACAGTGACGATAAAAAAAAGCTGATCGAAAAGTGCCTCAAAACCTATTTTGGAACAAAAAAAGCATACAGCTATAGCGACATGTTGGCCACAGCTCGTTCAACTTGTAAAAACACAAAGGGAATAGCATGTATATTGGGCACTGGAAGTAATACTTGTTATTTCGATGGAAAAAAAATTAGCTTTAAAACTCAAGCTTTAGGCTATGTATTGGGCGATGAAGGTGGCGGCACTCATCTTGGGAAAAAAGTATTGCAATACTACATTCATGGTATTTTTGATGATGAATTGAAGTCTAAATTTGAAAGTCAATTTAATACCAGCATTTCTCAAATACTTGAACAATTGTATCAAAAACCTTTTCCTAACCGATACTTGGCTCAATTTGCCAATTTCATATTGGTCAATAGAGGACATTATATGATAGAAAATATAGCAGAGGATTGCTTAAACGATTTGTTTATCAACCATTTACTACGTTACCCTCAAGCACACAAAGTACCCATTCATTTTACAGGATCAGTTGCATTTCATTTAAAAGACATAGTACAAACACTTTGTTTGCAATATGACATGCAATGTGGTATTATAGCGCAGAAACCATTGAAAGGTTTAATTCAATATCATACTACAAATCTTTAGGTTGTTGCCCATCGTGGTAGTAAGTGTATTTTAGGTCTAAAATAAAACCGTATTCATCCAATATAAACTCTTCCACTATTGTCGTATTATGAGACATTACTTTGTTTATAGTTGTAACAGTTCGTCCATTTTTAATAAGTGAAATCTGATTGACTTTAAGGCTACCTATTTCATCAAACAAACGTCTCCAATACTCTTTCACTCTATCCTTACCTTGCAATTGGCTTTCTGTATTTTCAGGAAAGAGCTTAGAAATTTGAGGGGATCTAACAACAACATTTTTATGCAAAAAAGAACCTAGTTTTTCTAAGTCTTCGTTATTCCAAGCATCTGTGTAATCCTTAGATATTTGCTCAATTATTTTTTCGAATGATAAAGCCATTTTGGAATGTAATTGTAGGTTTTTAAAAATTAATTTGCTTAAATTATCAAATATTACAGCTACACTATACTTTCAATGGATAAATACTTAAATTTCCCATATTCATTCAGTTCATATTTTATATTAATTTGCTTTTGAGTAAGCTTACACACTAAATGCATATGGATTACTTTTTCTTTTTTAATAAACTGCGCATTATCAATATCATAATCGTAAGTCGGACTTATAATGGTAACTGTTTTAAAATATTCTATTACATCAGATGGACCATATAATTTGGTTTGATCGTTTTTTAAATAAATTTTGGCAATTAAAGCTGATTCGAATATAATATCATTTGCAAAAAAAGACATCATAACCTTGAAATCTTTATTGATCCATGCTTGCATAAATGACAGAGCGACTTGCCCTATTAACTTATTGAAATTCATAGACTTGCGGTTGATTTGGAGACCAAACGTACGAAGAATTAACTATAAAAAAAAATTAAGCGAAATAGGATATTAAATCTTATTTAAATGCATTCAACCCAGTTATATCCATACCGGTAATCAATAAATGAATATCATGTGTTCCTTCATACGTTACAACACTCTCTAAATTCATCATATGACGCATAATTGAATATTCACCAGTGATACCCATACCACCATGCATTTGTCTCGCTTCGCGAGCAATATTTAATGCAATTTCGCAACTGTTTCGTTTTGCCATAGATATTTGTGCAGGAGTTGCCTTACCTGCATTCATCAAAACACCTAAACGCCATACTAATAGTTGACCTTTAGTGATTTCAGTAATCATTTCAGCAAGCTTTTTTTGTTGCAATTGAAAACCTGCAATTGGTTTACCAAATTGACTTCGTTGTAATGTATAACGCAATGCGCTATCATAACAATCCATGGCCGCTCCTAGTGCTCCCCATGCAATACCATAACGTGCTTTGCTCAAGCATCCCAAAGGTCCTTTCAAACCTTTTATTGTTGGAAATATATTTTCTTTCGGCACTTTTACATTATCAAAAACGAGTTCACCTGTACAACTTGCACGCAAGCTCCATTTACTATGAATCTCTGGTGTGGTAAAACCTTCCATACCGCGCTCAACTATCATTCCTCGGACATCACCTTGTTCGTCTATAGCCCATACTACAGCTACTTGAGCTTGTGGTGAATTACTAATCCACATTTTAGCGCCATTGAGTATTACATTATCGCCAGCATCTTTAATATTTGTTATCATACTCCCCGGATCGCTTCCACTATCGGGTTCGGTCAATCCAAAGCATCCCAACCATTCGCCGCTTGCCAACTTTGGCAAATATTTTTTGCGTTGTTCTTCACTACCATAAGCATAGATTGGATACATGACAAGACTACCTTGTACACTAGCTGTACTTCGCATACCACTATCACATCGCTCTATTTCCTGCATCATAATACCATAGCTGATGTAGTCTAAACCTCCACCACCGTATTCCTGTGGAACAGTTGGACCAAATACACCCAATTCACCCATTTGAGGAACTAAATGTGCCGGAAATTCGCAGTTTTGAGCCCAGGTTTCAATATAGGGACTTACTTCCTTTTTTATCCATGCGCGCACCATATCACGAATCATTTTATGCTCGTCAGTTAATAATTCATCAAGTTGATAATAATCTGGATGTTGATATTGATCTTGGTACATATGCTGTTAAATTGAAGTGCAAATATAAATGAATTGATCTAGTTTTTGGTGTTCGTGAGCAAGTTAATATTCAATTATTATTCCTAAAGTAGGTAATACTGTTCCTGCTGAATTTGGTAAATATTTAAGTTGATATCTTTGAGGGTTTGCACTATTCGGATTAAGTAGTGCCGCACCGTTTGCATCTCGTTGTACAGTCAAAATATCTTGCTGTGGTGCAGAAAATCCGTATACGTTTTGCACATCAAAGTACAAATTCAAATTCCAACGTTTAAAGAAATATTTTTTATCGACACGAATATCCAACTGATGGTTGACTGGTAGTCGATCGGCATTGACACGGGTATAATCAAACAAACCTTGCTGTGTTGCATCCCAAACTGAAACTATAGATGACAACGCGGTGTCATAAGGTGTGTAAGGTCTGCCACCAGAAAGTCTAAACTTAGCTCCTACTTCCCAATTTCGTTTTAATTTTTTACCAGCAGTTAAATTTACTATGAATCGTTGTTCCCAACTGCTTGGAACATAAGCTGCAGAGTTTGCATTTATAAATTCACTTCTAAATAAAGTTACAGACATTAATCCATAAAAACCTTTATACAGTTTTTGCTGTGCAAAAAATTCTATTCCATAAGCTCTACCTTGAGATATTGAACGTACAGCTTCGTTGCCAACTACACCAAAGTCACCACCTTCATTTGCCAAAGACAATCCTCTTGTGACACTTTGTGGGTAGTTATCATATTTCTTATAAAATCCTTCCACCGTAAATCGACTATTGCTACTCGTACTATATTCAATACCACCAACGATGTGTGCACACTGAATGTAACTCAATTGGTTCAGTTTGTTAATATATTTATTGCTCGAATCCTTAAAACCTAAAATAGTATAAGCTGGGGTTTGATAATAAACTCCTGTATTGAAATTGACATTTAATCGATCGGTAACAGCATATGATGCTGATAGACGCGGCGAGAACTGTTTCAAAGGATTTTTCATTTCTGTAGAATAGGTATTCCCATCCATACGCAAACCTGCACTCATGGTAAGTTTGTTATTGAAAAAAGGCTTACTGACTTGTCCAAATAATCCGTACTTCAGAAATGAAATAGAAGCATCAAAATTCAACGTATCAATAACCGAATTTGGTAGGCTCAACAAATTATAAGTTGTGTTGTTGTATTTTACATATTCAATGCCAGTTCCATATGTAATTTTCCAATCTTTCTTTCGCAATGTATTTTCAAGCCTTAATTTATTTTCAATTTCTTGGCTATTGTAATTTAATCGTAATGGTTTTGATTCATCGTTATCGGTGTATTTTAAGGAAGAGTTGTCCAACATATTGCGACTCAAAACTATAGTTTGGTAACTGTTTGGTTTGTAATGTTTGTAAATGATTCCGTTGGTATAGTTCCACTGCTTTTGCTCAGGCAAAATGCCTAATAAATAACGTTGATCTTCGGTTTCGTCTTGCCCTGTATTCAATTTTAAAACATCATAAGCACCCAACAAAATGTATGTAATTTCGTTTTTCTTATCAATGTTGTGTTTGTATTTCAATTGAATATCGTTGTAAGTGGGTAAAAAAGGTAGTCCAATAGCTTTAAATAAAAATTGCAAATAAGACCTACGAACGCTAATCATAAGTCCGCTTTTATCAGAAACTGGACCTTCAGCTCTCAACCCTACATCACTACTACCTAGGGTAAAGGCGCCATGCCAACCATCGGAACGAGGATTTTTCATTTTAAAATCAAAAACTGAACTTAAAGTATTGCCTCTATTTGCAGGAAAAGACCCAGAATAATAACCTACGTCCTGAATGAAATCTACATTTAAAATCCCTACTGGTCCACCGTTTGCGCCTTGCGTAGCAAAATGGTTAATATTTGGAATTTCAATCCCATCTAGATAAAAACGATTTTCAGCTGGTCCACCCCCTCGAATAATGATATCGTTTCTAAACCCAACGCTAGAACCAGCGCCAGGCAAACTTTGTATTACCTTACTGATATCACGGTTACCACCCGGATTTCGCTGTATTTCGTTGATGCCTATTGTGCGAAGCGACAAAGGACTTTCTTCTGTTTTATCTTTTCTCCCTTTTATAGTTACCTCTTTCACTTCGCGATCATTTTTGTCCATGTTTATTTCTATAAAACTTGGTTTAGAATTATCGACTGCAATTTCAAAAATCACTTTCTTCTTGTATCCTATATAAGAAGCTTCAATATTGTACAATCCTGGCTTTAAGTCCTTCAATTCAAAATCGCCATCTATACCAGTTTTGACTCCAATAGTTGTAGCCTGAATAGAAATAAGGGCATAGGATAAGGGTTCATTGCTTATTGCATCTTTCACGACACCTTTGATACTACCATTTTGTGCAAACGCACTCAAAGAAAAAATTAGAACTAAAAATAAACTTAAACAATAACGCGTTTTCATCCTGCAATGTTACTGCGTTTCTGTAAGAATTCAAATAATGAAAAATGATAGCTTATAACCTATATCAAGTGTTTGTGCGATATATAGTACTCTTTCATAATACCAAACACTTTGACTTTGAGCATATCAGCATCGCTACTTTGCAAGCCCTCAGTAGACAATTCTGGCAAGAAATGAAACTCAATGCGATGAGGCCAAGCCCACATTTTTTTAGTTGGATGTAATATATTTTTGGTACCAAATATCAATCCTGGTATTACAGGTTTTTGCGCCATTATAGCAACTTTAAATGCACCATCAAAAAAACGGGCTAATGGTTCGTTTGTTTTATTGCGGGTTCCTTCGGGAAATAAACATAAATGCAAATTCTGTTCTAAGGCTTTAATCATTTTGGCATAACTATCTTTTCTGCTTTGCAAATCATCTCGATTTAGCAAAATAGAGCCTGAAGTATATATATACCCAAATATTGGAATTTTTGACATTTCCTCTTTAGCCAAAGTTCTATTTGGCCCTGGTATACCTGGTGAAGAAACAGGTACATCTGCCAGCGAATTATGATTTAGAGTTACAACATAATTTTGACCTTTTCTAAAATAATGACGACCTACATGTTTAACAGGACAAAAAATAAGTGGCATATAAATTCCCATCCAAATTTGAAACCCTTTTTGAATTATACTTGAAGAAGTTTTTTCGCTACAAAATGTTCTAGCAATTAAAAACACCAATGCCACCGGCAACATTGTTATCGCAAATAACAACATTCCATATACAAAATAGATTCGAGCTAAAATATCTTTCATCAAAATGTTCGATTTTCAAGCGATAAAAGTACTACATTTTATGAAGTTCAGACTAGAAAAATTATTCATCTATACGCCAATCAATTGGTGTTTTTTGTTGCTGGCACAAGATGGCATTGGTTTGTGAAAAATGTTTGCAACCCAAAAAACCATTGTGGGCAGAAAATGGAGAAGGATGCGCCGCCTTCAATACAAAATGTTTTGTAGTATCTATCAAAACTTCCTTTTGCTGTGCGAATCGCCCCCATAGTAAAAATACAATGCCCGTTTTTTGACTAGAAAGTTTCTGGATTACAGCATCTGTAAATTCGGCCCATCCTATTTGCGCATGACTCATAGGTTTGTTAGCCTCCACAGTCAACGACGCATTGAGTAGCAAAACGCCTTGTTTGGCCCAAGCACTTAAGTTTCCGTGTTTGGGTATAGGCAATCCGATATCCTGTTGCAATTCTTTAAAAACATTCACCAACGAAGGCGGTGGTTTAATTCCATGCTGCACACTAAAACACATACCATGCGCTTGGCCTTCACCATGATAAGGATCTTGACCAAGTATGAGAACCTTTACGTCATCAAAAGGTGTGAGTTCAAATGCTTTAAATATTGCTTTCCCTTCTGGGAAAATCTGTTTACCTAAAGCCTTTTCTGTTTTAAGAAATTGTACGATAGACTGAAAATAGGGTTGTGTAAACTCATCTGCCAATTGTTTAGCCCAACTTTCTTCAATATTGACATTTGCCATTATACAAAGATGCAAATTCGTTCTATAAATTTTTTAAAAGTGAAAGAAATAATTTCTCTTTATATATTTTTATTTGCAGTTACTACTTATGTGAAGTTTAATATTAAAATAGATACATTTTTTTATAATGTGATATAGTTCGTTTCGCTTGGAAAACTTTTTTCCGCTGTGGCAGCTAAGATTTCATTAATCTAGTCGTTTAACAATGCATCCTTTTTTTACTATATTAGTGGACATAAATCTTGATTATTCATCAAGGAATAACGAAGCCGATGTACTTCGCTTCAAAACATAAAAACTACCAAAGTAATAATTGTCCATTTCGATCAAGCTTATAAATTCCAATTTTAGACGAATTATTAACAACATCTATGAATGTTCCTAGTAGATAAAAGTATTCATCATTAGGACTTGGAATGGCCTTATTGCAATTGAAATGAAAATCTTTTGAATATCCTGCAGGTGAAAAAAGCGGGACTTTAAAGGTCTTTTGAATCGTATCAGTATATCCAGGTGAGAACAACTCCGTTAACTTAAAATTTTCCGAATTTGGCCACGCATTTATATAAAGGAAATTACCATTTGAGAGTTTAGTTAAAGCCATTACATTTCTATACCTAGATTGATAGCCGACTGTCATATTTGAAAAATACTGAATAGGTAAAGGTGGATGAAATAAATGCATATCCCATGATTCAGATGCTTTTGGAATGTTACTTGTTCTTATTTTGTGAATCAACAATGATTTATCTTTTATGCTAGTAAAAGTACGAAAAGAAGACCCATCTGGATAAAAATATGAGAATGAAAGTGAATCTAAAAGGTCGAGGTTGTAATTAAAAAAATAAAAATTAGCTACATTGATATCAATAGGCGAACCTGAATAAACAATAATATTTTCTTGATTGCAATTGGATAAACTGCTGTACGATTCAATTCCTGTTTCATTTTCTGCAATTTTATTCCAGTTCATTTCAAATTGTATACACTTCACTGGATTGTTTATAGAATTGCCCCCAAATTGTTTTCCATATGCAATGACCAAATTATAATACCCTTGAGTTTTCATAATTCGAGCTTCCTTGATAGTATAACCTGGTTTTTCTGTCAAATCGATGGTATCCAAAATTGAACCATTCGCATCAAAAAAGTAAACCCCTTTATCATCCACTACAGTGTAATGATTTGGAACAAACTCATTTATATCGCCTGGACTGCCTGTGGAGGTAATGCTGCTATTGCCAAAAAATTGATAATACGCATTTACATCCAATTGCGAGAATGCTTTTTGCCAAACAATACTTCCAAATGTATCCACTTTTACCAATAACCTTTGGTCATTTAGTAATCCATCCTCTATCACTCCAAGCAACATATGTCCATCCGAAGTAAGCTTCCCCATATAGCTGTACAAAGACATTTGTGCATTGCCAATAGTTTTTATTCCTTGTACTTCAACGTTCACTTGAGATTCGTCTTGTATTTTTTTTCTTTTACAAGCAACAAAAAGAAAACTCGCTATCAAAAAATACAGTGCTATTTTACAACTAAACATATATGGGTTCATCATTTCTTTTTTATTTTTAATTCAAAATCTCCAAACTAAATCCATTTTAGTTTCATTTCTATAATTTAAAATGGCAATCTAGTTGAGCAAAAAGTCTGTGAAAGAAAATTAAATTTAAAACAAAAATTGAATACGAAAAAGAAATACTTGAGAAACTTAAGTTGTATGGAGCATTTTAAAACTATCATGCTAAAAGGAAGACATTAACATTACCTATTATTTCTATTCTACATTCAACGATAAAACTTCTCCACAAATGAATTGTATGAGAACATATTGTGAACAATTTTGCATAGTTTCTTATCCCTTTATTTTATCTTTGAACCTTAAATTATTTGGTATGCAGTATCTGGAGTTTGAAAAACCCTTGGAATCGTTGTTTCAGGAAATAGAAAAAATAAAAGAAGTGGGCGAAAAAACGAAAGTTGATGTAAGCTCTGCCATAGAAGAATTAAACAAAAAAATAGATACCACTCGTACCGAAATTTATTCCAACTTAAACGACTGGCAGCGCGTACAGCTTAGTAGACATCCCGAACGACCATATACTAATTTCTACATCAGTCGAATATTTTCCAATTACCAAGAACTTCATGGCGATCGCAATGTTCGCGACGACAAAGCAATAGTAGGCGGTTTTGCTATGCTTAATAACGAACAATCTGTGATGGTAATTGGTCATCAAAAAGGTGTTAATACTAAAATGCGTCAATTACGCAATTTTGGTATGGCAAATCCTGAAGGATACAGAAAAGCGCTTCGTTTGATGAAATTGGCTGAAAAATTCAATAAACCAATAATTACCTTTATAGATACCCCTGGTGCATTTCCTGGACTTGAAGCTGAGGAACGAGGACAAGGCGAAGCTATTGCCCGCAATTTGTTTGAAATGACGAACCTTACAGTACCTGTCATTTGCATCATTATCGGCGAAGGTGCAAGCGGTGGTGCATTAGGCATTGGCATAGGCGACAGAGTTGTCATGCTTGAAAATACATGGTACTCAGTTATATCGCCCGAAAGTTGTTCAAGTATTCTTTGGCGAACTTGGGATTTTAAAGAAACGGCTGCCGAGCAATTGAAATTAACACCTAAGCATATGAGCGAATTTGGATTAATCGACGAAATTATTCCTGAACCTTTAGGTGGCGCACATACTTTTCCAGAAGAAATGTCAGTGATTTTGAAGAAATATATTGAAAAAACACTGAAAAAACTATCCACTATCGATCCTCAAAAACGAATTGACCAACGCATAGAAAAATTTTCAAAAATGGGTTTTTTCGAAGAAACTAAAGCCTAACCTAAGCAGATAAATAAAAGACGTGTCGTTTTTCCAAAAAATAAAAGATCGGATAATGCCTCAACCTCAGGTTGAGAACGCCACTGCGTTATTTGCTGAACAAGATCAAATCAAACATGAATTTATCCATTTTCCTACTGCATTTAGGATTAGCTTACTATGCTATTACGAAGATTATGATTCTCAAGAAATTATTGGGAATTACAAAAAGAAACTAGAACAACTCGGATACGAATGTGATGCACTCATGTTCATTGATAAAAAGGAAAGAGAAAACAATATATATCTTCAGTTTTTTGATCAAAATGATCTTGAAAAAAAGTCAGCTATTCCTCATTGCCCCAAAACAGACCGTTTCATAGTTAAACGGTTTGACCTTTTGATCAATTTATACACGCAAGACTGTCCTCAATTATTACATATATCCAAACTTTCACAAGCTAAGTGTCGCGTAGCTCCTTTTTTAGATCACTTTAAAGATTATTCTGATTTGATGATTTTGTGCGAAACTGACCTTAATATGGAAACCATTATTCAAAATATCAACAAAAGCTTAAATTTAAAACCATATGAGCGCAAACAAATTTAGAGGCACTGGCGTTGCACTCGTAACCCCGTTTAAAAAGAACAAATCAATTGATTTTGAAGCATTGCGTAAACTAGTTGACCATGTAATAGATAATGGAGTAAATTTTTTGGTGGCGCTCGGTACAACTGCCGAAACCCCTACCCTTTCTCATGCTGAAAAAGTAGATGTTTTAATCAATGTAATCGAACAATGTAATGGCCGAGTGCCCGTAGTAGCTGGACTGGGTGGAAACAATACCGAAGAATTGATTCATCAGTTTAAGACTTATCCATTGGATCAAGTAGACGCCATATTGAGTGTTTCCCCATACTACAACAAACCTTCGCAGTCTGGTATTATTGAACATTTTAAAGCGCTCGATAAACATACACCAAAACCAATCATTTTGTATAACGTACCTGGTCGTACAGGTAGCAATATGACTTCTTCAACAACCTTAACTTTAGCCAATGAATGCGAAAACATCATCGCAATCAAAGAAGCAAGTGGAAAAATGGTTCAATGTATGGAACTTATACAATACAAACCAAAAGGCTTTACAGTATTGAGTGGAGATGACAATCTTACATTAGCTCAAATAGCTTGTGGATTTGATGGCGTTATATCAGTGGCTGCCAATTGTTTCACAAAAGACTTTTGCGACATGGTAGATTCTGCGCTTAAACATGCTATCGTTCATGCTCAAAAACAACATTATAAACTATTGTCAGGTATAGATCTGTTATTTGTAGAAGGCAATCCATCTGGTGTTAAATGTGCATTAGCCGAAATGGGGCTTTGCGAAAATGAATTTAGACTACCAGTAGTGCCCGTGAGCCATGCTACTCATGAAAAAATTGCTGCTTTTGTACAATCAATCTAAGTTATGGAAAAAGTTCCAATAGTCTTGTTTGATGGTGTTTGTAATTTTTGCAATTACTGGGTCAATTTTATGATTAAACACGATAAAAAAGGGCTTCTTCGATTTGCATCACTCCAGGGTGAATATGGTCAAAAAATGCAATCAAAATTCAATTTGGATAAGACAAAATTGGATTCTGTCATATTGGTTTCAAACAATAAAGTTTACTTTTATTCAGATGCCGTTATTGGTATTGGACAACAGTTGGGAGGCATTTTTAAACTCGCTGTAATATTAAAAATTATTCCCCGTTCAATTCGAGATTACCTCTATAAATTTGTTGCTAAAAATCGATATCGTTGGTTTGGACAACGCGATAGTTGTATGATGCCTTCACAAGAGGTAAAAAATAAATTTTTAGTATAATATTCACGTTTAATAATCTTCTAAAGCTAATTTCACTCATTACTTTTGAGCAGCAATAATTTTCATGAAATTCATCTACGCCATTTTACTTGCATTTATTTTTCTGCCATCGAAAGTGTATTCGCAAGATGAACCCTATAGACGTTCTAAATATACTGATGCATCGATAATCTTGGACAAAACAATCGACAGTATTGTAGTATACAAGTCAAAGCGTGAAATGATTGTCTTTCATCATAAAAATAAAACCAAGTCCTACATCATATCCCTTGGTTATGAGCCAACTGGTTGCAAACGATTTGAAGGCGACTTGCGAACACCTGAAGGATTATATTATATCAATGATCGAAATAAATACAGTTCTTATCACAAAAATTTAGGCATTTCATATCCCAATATCATTGACTCATTTTACGCTCGCATCTTTGGGCAAAGCCCAGGCGGTGAAATAAAAATACATGGATTTCCAAACAAACATCGTAAAGATCAAGAACAAGAATTACTTAATACTGACTGGACTATTGGTTGTATTGCTGTTTCGGACTGGGAAATAGATGAGTTGTACAATTGGGTTGGACTTTATTGTCCCATTTTAATTCTGCCTTAAAACAAACTTAAAAAATATTCTATTAAGTTTTAAACCTAAACACAGAAGCGAATTTGCATGGATTTTCTTTATTAAATAATCTCAACAGGTTTGAACAATATTATTTACTTCAACTATTCTATAAGTCTTATTTAATCTATTTTTTCTATACCTATAGATAATAATGAATTGACTTTTTGATAAAATAATATACTTTTGCACACGATTCAATATTCACGTTTTTACATGTACACGATTAATTTTAAATTTGAACAAAAAGGTTTAGAACCATTAACTATAGAGGATTGTCCAGTAGATGATAGCATCCTAGAGGTTGCATTGAAGAACAATATACATTTGCACCACAACTGTGGAGGAGTATGCGCATGCAGTACATGTCATATTTATGTTGAAAGTGGTGAAGGTTTTGTAGAAGAATTATCTGATAAAGAAGAAAACTTTATAGACAGAGCACGAAATCCTAAAATATCATCACGTCTCAGCTGTCAGTGCCTTTTATTGGAAGGCACCGGAACAATCAATGTTACTGTTCCAGATCAATCTTTAATCCACGGAGAATAAAATTACATTCTAAAAACAACTCAACCATGCAATACGAACCGCCTATCCATTGGAACGACTATGAGGATATAGCTTTAAAACTATATGAAAAATTTGGTGACGAAATGTCTGAATCCAAAATATACCGCATCAGATTTACTGACTTATTAGAATGGGTATTATCACTTGAAGGGTTTATTGGCAAACGCGAAGAAAGTAATGAAGGTCACTTAGAGATGATCCAAAGTAGTTGGGTATACGAATGGCGCGATAACCAGAAATAAATTTAAGAATCTTCGCAAACATCATTGCATTTCTTTAATTTAACTATTACCTTTACCTTTAAAGTTTAGTTAACTAAAAAATACGTTTAGCGAGTTATGTCTCATATATTAGTTATAGATGACGAAAAAAGTATCCGAAAAGCTTTAAGTGAAATACTTTTAAGCGAAGGTTATAAGGTTGATGAAGCTACCGATGGCCTTGAAGGTTATAACCTAATCAAATCGAAAACCTATGATTGCGTTTTATGTGATATTAAAATGCCAAAAAAAGATGGTCTTGAATTACTTGTTGCCTTGCAAAAAGACGGAATTGATGTTCCAATGATCATGATTTCCGGACATGGCAGTACAGATACAGCTGTAGAAGCTGTAAAAAATGGTGCATTTGATTACATTTCAAAGCCACCAGATTTGAATCGATTATTGATTACAATTCGCAATGCACTCGATAAAGCAACATTAGTCAATGAAACAATTGTACTCAAACGTCAAGTCAATGGCCTTCAAGATATTATAGGCAAAAGTGATGCAATTGTAAAAATTAATGCTACAATAGAACGTGTCGCACCTACCGAAGCTAGAATATTGGTAACTGGACCTAATGGAAGTGGCAAGGAATTAGTCGCAAAATGGGTCCACGAAAAAAGTAATCGTAGAAGTAAAACACTTGTAGAAGTGAATTGTGCTGCAATACCTTCAGAATTAATTGACAGTGAATTATTTGGACATGAAAAGGGGGCATTTACGACTGCTATTAAACAACGCATAGGAAAATTTGAGCAAGCAGATGGTGGCACTTTATTCCTAGACGAAATTGGAGACATGAGTTTAAGTGCTCAGGCTAAAGTATTGCGTGCTCTACAAGAAGGAAAAATAACCCGAGTTGGTGGCGAAAAAGATATTGAGGTCAATGTTCGAGTTATAGCAGCTACGAATAAAGATTTATTAAAAGAAATAGAAGCTGGTAATTTTAGAATGGACTTATACCATCGATTAAATGTTATCGAAATATTTGTCCCTTCTCTGAACGATAGACGAGATGATATACCTGTTCTTGCTTCTTTTTTCTTAGTACAGATTTGTGCAGACTACAAAATGAAAGCCCCCAAATTGGAACAATCTGCTGTGGATTCATTATCTAAGCACAATTGGACTGGAAATATTCGTGAGCTTCGCAATGTTATAGAACGATTAGTCATTTTGTGCGACGAAGTCATTACTGTAGATGATATTCGTAAATTTGTTTTCCCAGTATAGGAAAAAATAAAATGGCAGAATATTCGATACAAGATGCATTAAAAAAAATGCTCGAGCAAAGTAACTGGAAGTACCAGTATCAAGTCACTAAATTACGTGAGGACTGGGAAACACTTATGGGCAAAACTGTAGCCAAACACACCAACGATCTGCAAATCAGGGAAGGTAAATTGTACATTTATACCAACGTAGCTCCACTTAAAAACGAATTAAACTATAATAAAGCATTGCTTGTTGAACGTATCAACCAGCACTTTGGTGAACAATTTATCAAAGAAGTGATTATCGTGTAATCAATGTTATTTAGATGAGTAAAAAAAACAATTCAAAAAATTGATATTTGGTTTAACTCATTGCGAAAACTATCGGAAGGAAGGTTTCTGCTTTTAAAGCAGCTCCCCCTATTAAACCACCATCTACATCTGGACAAGAAAACAATTCTACAGCATTGGTTGGATTGCAACTTCCTCCATATAATATAGATATAGATTCAGCAACTTCATGGTTGTATTGCGCAGCAATCATCCCTCGTATAAAGGCATGCATTTCCTGAGCTTGTTCTGTACTCGCAGTTACACCTGTACCAATTGCCCAAATGGGTTCATAAGCTATAACTACATGTTTGGCAAGTTGCTCTGCCGATAAATGAAACAAACTTTCTTTTAGTTGTTGTTGAACATAATCATTTTGATTGTTTGCTTCGCGAATTTCTAAAGGTTCGCCGCAACAAAATATAACTTGGAATTGAGCTTCAACCAATGCATTAACTTTAGATTTTAAAAAAGCATTGCTTTCATTAAAATATTGTCTACGCTCTGAGTGACCAATGATGACATGTTTTACGCCAATTTCGCTCAACATTGGGATCGAAACTTCTCCTGTATAAGCACCTGAAACTTGATCATGACAATTTTGAGCACCTAAACTTACAGCTTGATCTGCACTATCTTCCAGGATAGCAGATAATGCACCCAATTGTACAAGTGAAGGACAAAACAACACAAATTGGTTTTCGGCCAATAAAGGCAAACGTGCTACTACATCGGTAATTAATTGCTTTCCTTCAGCAATACTTAAATTCATTTTCCAGTTACCTGCTACAATTTTTTTTCTCATATGATTTGTATTATTCTAATAAACTATTTTTGTTCGGATTTCAATTCACTATTCATCCCTTTGATAATATCCTGTGTGATGTCCAATGTTTTATCTGCAAACAAAATAGACCCATCTTTAGAGTAAGACAAAATATAATCATACCCCATTTCTTCGTTGTATTTTTCAATGTATTCATGTAAATTATCATGAATTTCTTTATTAAATGCTTCTTGATCTTTAATGTATTTGTCAGCTAAATTTTGTCTTTTAAGTTCCAATTCTTGCTGACGTTTCATTAAACGTTGTTGCGCTGCTTCTCCGTCTGTTTGCGACAATTCGCCATTTTGTGCCTTCTTTTGCAATGCGATGTAATCATTTTGCAATGAATTTGCCATTTTTTCAAGTTCAGCATCTATACTTTTTTGACGACCTTCAAATTCAGCTTTCTTCTTTTTGAAGTAATTGTAATTGGATTCTAATGTATCAATGTCTACGAATGCCACTTTACTGCCAGACAAGCTCACTTCTTTACCTGCATTGTCTTTTACTTTTATGACTGAAGGTTTTGATGATTTTTTGTCAGTCAATTTCATCCCAAACAAAATAGTCACACCAACAAGGGCTAAGGAGCTAAAAATTAGCGGTAAATTCTTCATATTGTATATTAGAGTTGCAAATTTAATTCAAAAGGTATTTTATACGTTCATTTAAAGCCTATATTTTAGTTAATACCCAACAATCAAACCAATGATATCATTTTACCAGGCAATACCTTTATAATTCCTTGCATCTCCAAGCCTAACATAGCTGAAGCAATTTTAGAGCTAGTCAAGCCAGTTTTTTGATATAGTTCATCAATATGTATTTGATTACAGTCCTTCAATACGGTGTAAACAACATCTTCGTCTGGCTCAAGTTCTATAAACAATTGACGTTGAGATGTTTTTTTTGGTGTTGTAGATTTCCAATTCATAGCAATCAGGACATCATCTGCGTTAGTGATGAGTTGTCCCTTTAAGGATTTAATTAAATAATTACATCCAGCACTTTTGGTGTCGATACTTCGACCTGGATAGCAAAAAACATCCCTATTATAGGAATATGCAATTTCGGCAGTGATCATAGAGCCTCCTTTACGATCGGTTTCTATCACAATAGTTGCATCAGAAATGCCAGCTACGATTCTGTTTCGTGTAGGAAAATTGCCTTTTTCTGCTTTTTCCTCTGAAAAATATTCGGAAAGTAAACCGCCCTGTTCGAGCATTTCCTTAGCTACACCACTGTGAGCAGGCGGATAAATAGATGAAAGTCCATGCGCTAAAACACCTACTGTTGGTAATTTATGCTTTAAACAAGCTTTATGCGCTATCACATCAATACCATACGCCAAACCGCTATATACTGTAATGCCACTATTTTCAAGTGCTGCAACAAACTCCTCACAAACTTTCTTACCATATTCAGTATATGAGCGAGTGCCAATTACTGAAATAGTGTGTTGAGCATTCAAATTAGCATTACCTTTATAAAAAAGAATCAAAGGTGCATCCACACAGTTTTTGAGCCGTTGTGGATATTTATCATCATCGAAAGAAATTGCAATTATCCCATTTTTATCATTGTAATTCATTTCTTTTTCTATTGCAGAAAAATCAGTAAAAGACTTAATAGACAATGCACTCGTTTCGTTCAAAAAAGGCAATGATTTTAGGTGTTTAGGTGAAGAATTGAAGATTTCTTCCGCACTTTTAAAGTGTTCTAAGAGGTATTTTTGCTTTTTTGCCCCTATACCTGTAACTTGACCTAATGCTAATCTGTAGAATATTTCCTGCTTTTCCATGTCATTAAAAAGTAAAAATATCAAACTATGTTTGTATTACACACATTTTGAGTATATTTACGATTCAAAAGCTATTGTTGATGAATTTTTATTTTAAATATACTCTAATTTCATTGGTTTCTTTTACGTTGATTAGCGCATTGCATTCGTGCAAAAAAAGCACAAACAATGATAAATACTTTTACAATGCAGGCCGCGATACTATTGCACCAAAAATTATAACGAGTGTACCAACATCAAACGCAGTGTTTGCTTTAGGGGCTGATATTCATATGGTAGGTGTCGTAACAGACTTAGAGTCTAAAGACAAAGGTGGCAAACTCAAATCACTTACTTTAAATTTATCCCAAGTTGATGCAGTAGATCATGCAGTAATCAAAACATTTATGAACAGAACTCCTGCAGTTGATGGCAAAGAAGGCTACACATTCAACGAAAAATGGGCAGTAGTTAGTGGCACTCCCCCTATGTTTTGCAGATTTCTAGCAACCGCAGTAGACTATGCAGGACGAGTTACAAAGGATTCTGTTTTTCTTACTATTCAATAATTTACATTATAATAATTCATAAAAAAGGGATGCAATTGCATCCCTTTTTTTATTTATATTTCTACATAAACTATTATAGTTCTTTTCTTGGATTTCTAGTCAACACTTCATCAACCATACCATATTCTTTAGCTTCCTCGGCTGTCATCCAATAATCTCTATCACTATCTTTTTCTACTTTGTTAAACTTTTGTCCACTATGAGCAGCAATAATTTCATACAATTCTTTCTTTAGTTTGCCTATTTCACGTGCTGTGATTTCGATGTCACTCGCCTGGCCTTCTGCACCACCAAGAGGTTGATGAATCATAATACGTGCATGTTTCAATGCGGTACGTTTACCTTTCACGCCAGCGCACATCAATACAGCAGCCATACTAGCCGCTATACCAGTACAAATAGTGCTCACATCAGGTTGGATAATTTGCATAGTATCATATATACCTAAGCCAGCATACACACTGCCTCCAGGACTGTTTAAATACATTTGAATATCGCGGGTACGATCTACACTTTCCAAAAACAACAATTGTGCTGTGACAATATTTGCTACATAGTCGTTGATACCTTCGCCTAAAAAAATGATACGATCCATCATCAATCGAGAAAATACATCCATAGAAGCTACATTCATTGGTCGCTCCTCGATAATGTAAGGTGTAAGATTGGTAATGGATTTATTCATGTGCGAAGTAAAGTTGTGTAATGTCGCACTGCTTATACCATGATGCTTTATGGCATATTTATTAAATTCGTTGTGGTTCATATTAATTATTCAGTTTATTATTGTTACATCCAAAAGTATGCTAAAAAATTTATTGTGCCAATATAGCAGGTAGAAAGTAAAATTAAATTATGCACAATGCTTTGATTTCATAAGAAAACACGTGTTGTAATTCAAACACGTGTTTTCTATAAAATTTCATTGCTTATTCATTTCTCAAAACAACCAATCCATCAAATACATCCATCACTACTTTTTTAGATTTATCGATGTCTCCAGCAATGATTTTTTTACTCAAAAGATTAATTATTTCTTTTTGTATAACACGTTTCAATGGTCTTGCACCATATTGCGGATCGAAACCATGATCGACTAAATAATCTAAAGCATAGTTTGTAAATTCAAGTTCAATACCTTGTTCTTTGAGCATTGATTTGAGTTGATTCAATTGAATTGTAATGATTCCTTTGATTTCATTTTTCATCAATGGCTTAAACATGATAACTTCGTCGATACGATTTAAAAACTCAGGACGAATAGTTTGTTTCAACACATTCATGACTTCCACTTTCGTTTTCTCCGTTATAGCATTTACATTTTTTTCAGTGACATGTTCAAAATTCTCTTGTATAATCTGACTTCCCATATTCGAAGTCATAATGATAATCGTATTTTTAAAATTAACCACACGACCTTTATTATCCGTCAATCGACCATCGTCTAACACTTGTAATAAGACATTAAAAACATCTGGATGTGCTTTTTCAATTTCATCAAACAAAACAACACTATACGGTTTGCGTCGAACAGCTTCGGTCAACTGCCCTCCTTCATCGTAACCGACATATCCTGGAGGTGCTCCCACTAATCGACTTACGCTATGTTTCTCTTGATACTCACTCATATCGATGCGTGTCATCATACCTTCATCATCAAATAAAAACTCAGCCAATGCTTTTGCCAACTCGGTTTTACCTACACCGGTCGTTCCCAAGAAGATAAACGAACCTATTGGTTTTCGAGCATCTTGAAGCCCAGCTCTGCTTCTACGTATTGCATCAGAAACAGCTGTAATAGCCTCTTCTTGTCCTACTACACGTTGATGTAAATGATCTTCTAACACCAATAATTTTTCACGTTCACTTTGTAACATTCGACTGACAGGAATGCCTGTAGCTTTCGCAATACTTTCGGCAATATCTTCTGCATCGACTTCTTCTTTCAACAAACGCTTATGAACCAATGCATCTTTTTCCAACTCAGCTATTTTCTCATGTAGCAATGTTTCCTGTTCTTTGATTTTACCATATCTAATTTCAGCTACCTTTCCAAAATCTCCATTGCGCTCTGCTTGATCTGCTTCAAGTCTATAATGCTCAATGGAAGTTTTAATATCTTGAATAGCATCAATTCCTTTCTTTTCCTCTTGCCAACGTGCTTTTAACGTATCACGTTGTTCTGCAAGATTTGCAATTTCTTTGCCTAGCTCTTGCAATTTTTTTTCATCTTTTTCTCGCTTTATAGCCTCGCGTTCTATTTCTAATTGTCTAAGCTTCCGTTCAAGTTCGTCCAGTTCTTCTGGCATTGAATTCATTTCCAATTTCAATTTGGCCGCACTTTCATCTATCAA
>Ga0247832_1002622_pt1 | contig 26943 bp, 16 predicted proteins | sample LaCruzMarch2015__10_FD_192407 | JGI IMG/M metagenome (GOLD analysis project Ga0247832, IMG submission 192407) | Freshwater microbial communities from meromictic Lake La Cruz, Castile-La Mancha, Spain - LaCruzMarch2015_4m | ecosystem: Environmental > Aquatic > Freshwater > Lake | place: Spain... | reverse complement strand
ACTCATTCATGAAATTTAAAATATTCATTGTACTTTTAATTTGAGTACAAAGTTCAACTGTCACTACCCATCCAGTTTACGTAGTGGTATGGAAACGGAGATTCATATCTTTTTACTTCTTTAAATTAGGAAATGGTGGGGGCAAATTAGAAGGCCCTTCTTCTCCATTTGCTGCAAAACGAAATTCAACATCGTTTGAATCTCCAGATAATCCATAGTTAAATATAAATCTATCTCTATCAATCCCTTGCTTTTCTACAAGATAATTTATAACAGCATATACTCTATCCCAAGATCGTTGTTGTTCCATTTTACTTCCAGATCCATTTCCAATAATCACTACCTTACAATTTGGCGAATTTCTCATTGATGAAGTCAAATTATTTAATGAACTTAAAGCTTGGGTTTGAATTTTGGATGAGTTATTTATAAATTGAATTTTCCCAATAGGGCTATTACCACACCCTAATGGAAGACTAGTTCCACGCATACAACAATCAGGATCAGGACAAACACCAACACCGTCAGCATTGCTAGGTTGACATTCAGTTGGCGTAATTAATTGCTTATCTTTATAGTCGGGAATCCCATCTCCATCTGTATCCATTGGGCAACCATGAGCGTCAACATTAACACCTTTAGACGTATTTGGACAAAGGTCGTAACAATCAGAAATTCCATCTTTATCATTATCAATATCACATTTGCCATCTGATTTTACTCCATCTGATTTTAACTCTCTATATGGATACACTAATGGATTTATCCACCATAATGGAACGCTCGCTTTATTTCCTAAATTAATATTTAACCCTATAGAAAAATAATTCCAAGTATCCATATCACGTGTCATCTGACCTGCGACTAAATTTCCAGTAACTAAATCTCTTGAAGGTCCTTGCCATCTAACACCATCTAATAAATCATCACTTGTCCAAGTTGCTTTATCTTCCAACTGTAAGGTTAATTTATTACTTAATTTAAATTGTATACCAGCTCCGAATGTCCCAACTCCTCTAAATGTTGCTTTTCCACCAGCAGTTCCTCTATTCGCATTGATTTCTGCATCTGTTTCAAATGTTTTATCATACATTGCATTTAATCTTTTCGTAATTTCTTTTCTTTTTTCCCAAGTTGTTCTGTTTGTTGTTGTATTCAAATTATAATCGATAGCTTCAAAATCATAAGGTGTTGTGCCATTTAAAGCATTTATCTTGGTGTAATATGACATACCACCTAATCCAATAATTGCATAAAAATTAAATTTTGTTTTATTTGTATGAAATTTTAAATTATTTAATGAAAAAACTGTTTGTAATGTAAGCTCATTAATTGTAGTACGATAATTATCATAAATACCTTTTCTAAAATAATATGCATTATCTAAAGTTGACCAAGGATTGCCATCATGTCCCCAATGTCTTTTTGACTTTTCATGGTTATATCCGGAAGCTACGCCATGAATAAATTGTAATCTTGAAGAAATTACATATCCAAAAGATTTACGAATAGTAGCTCCAAATCCAAAAGGTAATGCCCCTTGTGCTGCATTAAAAAATGTTTTTGTTCTAACATCACCTGAAATATTGGCTTCCCCAATATTTATTCCAATTTCCCATTGATTTCTTGGTTTTGATGGGAAATAATATGTATTATTTAAAAATTCATTATGCTGTGTCATTCTTTTTTTAGGAACCATTATAGTATCTATATTTGGATCATAATAGGGCCTATTGTTAATCGTATCTGATTGTGCAAAAGATTTAAAAGAGTAAAGAATAATTATTGTTAGTAGAATTAAATGTTTAACTGTAGTCATTATTTTATGTGATTTTTTGTGTAGTTTATGCTTTTTCAACGACCAAAAATATGATATCAAATAGTTTAGCTACTTTTACAAACATTACTTAAATATTATCATTAAACATTAATTTTTTTAAACCACATAAAATAATTAAATACAAATAATTATACATTAATAATAATGATATTTTTTTAAAAAAATCAAAAAATAGAGAAAGGAAAATTCAAGAAAATCATCTATTCAATTTTTTTTTAATAAAAATATTAATCAAATGAAGCTAGAAAGATAGACCTGTATCAGCAAATTAATCGTATTATTATTAATGAAACGCCTTATATTCCTTAATTATACGATGAAGTAATGCACTATACAAACAAACGAGTAAGTAATTGGAAAACAAATAGCTATAACCTAATTGAATCGAAGGAATTGGTAATTAAATGAGTCAGAAGTTGTTAGTTAAAAGTATACATTTTAAGCGTTTCGACTCTCAACCCTCAACTCTCAACTCCCAAATCTCCCATCTCCCATCTCATATCTCTCATTTAATAAACCACAGTCGCATGATCCATCACCATCCCATGTTCTGTGCGCAAAATACGTGAACGGAATTTTTGCAAAATACTATAATCATGCGTAGCCATGATAATGGCCGTACCATAATCAGCGCAAATAGAATGGAGCAATTGCATGATTTCATCCGATGTATCAGGATCTAGATTTCCTGTCGGCTCATCAGCCAATATTAACTTAGGATTATTGAGTAAAGCTCTTGCTATGTCGACACGTTGTTGTTCGCCACCACTCATTTCATACGGCATTTTGCCCGACTTTCCTTTGAGGCCAACCTTACCCATCACACTATCGATCTTTTCTTGCATCAATTGTTTATCGGTCCATCCGGTGGCGCGCAATACAAACAATAAATTTTCATTGACATTACGGTCGGTCAGCAATTGAAAATCCTGGAAAACGATACCCAAATTGCGACGCAAAAAAGGCACATTTTTCCATGTCAGCTTACGTAAATCAAAACCACATACATCACCTTCGCCTTGAAGTAGCGGTATATTGCCATACAATGTTTTGAGCAAACTTGATTTACCTGTACCTGTTTTACCAATCAAATACACAAATTCTCCTTTGTGTACGGACAAATTCACATCCTTCAAAATCAAAGTTGAACCTTGATAAATTTGTGCTTGGGTTAATTTTAAAACAACTTGTTGGTCAGTCATGGTAACAGAGTTATGAATCAACAAAAGTAAACTTTCTAGACTAAAACAAGGAACAACTTTTCTTTAAAAATTGATTTAAATAAACTTTAACGCACAGAGTACAAACGAAACTCTATTTTTGGGATTCAAAAAAGATACTAAACGCATGGACAACACATCGATCGATATTCGTGTATTGAACGAAAAAATAAATCAAAAAAGCGCCTTCATTGATATTTTAAACCTTGAAATTAACAAGTCAATCGTTGGTCAGAAATATATGCTCGAACGCTTGCTCATTGGCTTATTAGCACAAGGGCATGTCTTGCTTGAAGGGGTTCCAGGCTTGGCCAAAACGCTTGCTATTAAATCCTTGGCGACAGCCATTAGCGGAAAATTTTCGCGGATTCAATTTACACCCGATCTTCTCCCTGCCGATGTAATCGGCACCATGATTTACAACCAACAGCAAAATCAATTTCAGGTTAGAAAAGGTCCTATTTTCGCCAACTTTATCTTGGCGGATGAAATTAATCGTGCGCCTGCCAAAGTGCAAAGCGCATTGCTTGAAGCCATGCAAGAAAAACAAATTACGATTGGAGAAAACACTTATAAACTTGAAGAACCATTTCTGGTTTTAGCGACTCAAAATCCTATTGAACAAGAAGGTACTTATCCATTGCCCGAGGCGCAAGTTGATCGCTTTATGATGAAAATCGTAGTAGGTTATCCTGAAAAAGAAGAAGAGCGTTTAATTATTAGACAGAACATCAACCCCAATGCTCAGCCGAAAATAAATCCAGTGATTTCGCCCGAAGAAATACTTGAAGCACGCAACCTTGTGCGTGAAGTATATATGGATGAAAAAATCGAAAAATACATTCTTGATATTGTTTTCTCTACCCGAAAACCAGAAGAATACAAACTAGCCAAACTCAAACCACTTATCAGCTATGGTGCATCCCCGCGTGCTAGCATCAACCTTGCGTTAGCATCCAAAGCATATGCATTTATCAAACGCAGAGGATACGTTATACCCGAAGATGTTCGCGCCGTGTGCATGGACGTCATGCGACATCGTATTGGCATCACTTATGAAGCAGAAGCAGAAAACATGACCAGCGAAATGATAGTGAGTGAAATATTAAATGCTGTTGAAGTCCCTTAGTCGAACTATTAAATACCAAGCTCGTGTTCAATTTTTTTAATTTAAAGAAAAAATCGTCAACCACTGAATCAAATGTGGCTGTGCAAACGTTTGCACAAACGAATACCAACGTTGATGAGAATGACATCAGTGTCTTACTTAAGAAAGTTCGAAAAATCGAAATCAAAACCAAAGGCCTTTCCAACCATTTATTCAGCGGTGAATACCACACTGCATTCAAAGGTAGAGGGATGAGTTTTAGCGAAGTGCGAGAATATGCATTTGGCGATGATGTGCGCAACATTGATTGGAATGTTACAGCTCGTTTCAAATCGCCATTCATCAAAGTATTTGAAGAGGAACGCGAACTCACCATGATGCTGTTGGTTGATATCAGTGCGAGTTCCTTGTTTGGAACGCACCGCCAAACCAAGCGCGATCTGATTACAGAATTATGCGCAGTGTTATCGTTTAGCGCCATCAACAACAATGACAAAGTTGGTGTCTTATTTTTTAGCGATAAAATAGAAAGATACATCCCACCCAAAAAAGGACGCTCGCATATTTTATTCATCATTCGCGAATTATTGACCTTGCAACCACATACTCAAGCGCAAACAAACATAAACGAAGCCCTCAAATTTTTAAATACAGTACTTAAAAAACGAACCATTTGTTTTTTGTTATCTGATTTCATTAGTCCAGATTATACCGCTTCGATACAATTGGCAAGTAAACGCCACGATTTGATTGGCATTCATGTATTTGATGCTACAGATACAACCTTACCCAATGTGGGTGTTGTACAAATTCAAGATATTGAAACCAAACAACATCAATGGATTGACACATCCTCGCCTATGGTCATCAAAGCTTATCAACAACAGTTTAATTCACGACAGCAACAAACCAAAGAAGCATTTCTTAAATCGGGCGCACAACTTGTAGACATCAGCACAGAAGATGACTATGTCAAAAAATTGCATCTATTTTTTAAAAGCCGCAAATAGCCAAATGAAATTATCGATTGTAAACCATATCAAATTTCTCATTGCATGTTTTGTTGCAAGTTTTATGCTATTAGGTTCGAGTCTTGAATCCACAGCGCAACCTGTTCAAGCTGAAGCAAAAACTGTTCAAAAAAATATTACCATCGGCGATCAAATTGCTTTAGAATTATCAGCCAAATTCAACCCATTGACACATCGTGTACAATTTCCAATTATTGCTGACACGTTCAATCATTTTGAAAAAATAGAACTAGGCAAAACAGACACATTAATCAAAGGTGATATGAATACAGTCACTCAAACTGTATATATTACAAACTTTGATTCCGGCTTGTGGACTATACCAGCATTACCTTTTTCAATCCAACCCATACAAGGTGATACACCATTTACAATTCAATCAAATCCAATACAAATTCAAGTTCAGACTATAGCAGTAGATACATCAAAACCATTTAAACCGATTATGGCTGTTCGCGAAGCTACGCTTCCCATTAAACAGCTTTTGATGTATGCTTTGATTGGGCTAGTGATTTTTATAGGCATCATTCTTGGCATCATTTATTTGATCAAAAAAAGTCGAAATAAAAACAAGAACCCATTACCCTCTAAACCAGAGATTACATTATTACCTCATGAAAAAGCGCTTCAGCAATTAAACGAAATTGAATCCAAAGAACTTTGGCAACAAGGACAAGAAAAACTTTACTACACTGAAGTCACCGACACCCTTCGTACCTATCTTGAAGAACAATTTGCAATGGATTGTTTTGAAAAAACAACGTCTGAATTGATTCAACAAGTTAAAAAACAAAAAATCTTGAATCCATTTCGACAAGTGCTACGCGACTTATTTCAGTTGGCAGATATGGTGAAATTTGCAAAAGGTCAACCAACAGAACAAGAGCACGAACAAACATTATTACAAGCCAAAGAATTTATTCTAGCTTCATACAAAAAAATACTTTCTTCTCAACAAACCCAAGCGCTGCAATCCTAATCCATGTCTATGTTCGATTTGAATTCAATCACATTTGCTCATCCGCAGTTTTTCATTTTACTGCTAGCGATTCCGTTGCTTATTTTTTTTCATTTAAAAAGAAAAAACAAACAAGGTTATTTTCAACTTTCTACGATTAAGGGCTTAGTAAAATTACCAGTTGGTTTTAAAATCAAAAGCAGACCATTGCTATTGGTATTGCGGTTATTGGGTATTGCTTTCCTTATTATAGCATTAGCTCGTCCACAAAGTAGCAATGTCAACGAAACGATCAACAGTGAAGGTTTGGATATAGTCTTGAGTATGGATATTTCTGGCAGTATGTTGGCCGAAGATTTTAAACCAAATAGAATTGAAGCGTCAAAAAATGTTGCCAAAAAATTCATTGAAAACCGACCTACTGATAGAATTGGCTTAGTGATTTTCGCAGGAGAAAGTTTTACCCAATGTCCACTCACCACCGACCAATCCATTTTAAAGCAGCAACTTAAAAACATCAAAAGTGGCTTACTCGAAGATGGCACTGCCATCGGCATGGGACTAGCAACTGCAGTTGAACGCTTACGAAGTAGTAAAGCCAAAACAAAAATTATCATATTACTAACCGATGGTGTAAACAATGCTGGATTGATAGACCCCATTACTGCACTTGAAATTAGCAAAACATTTAAAATTCGGGTATATACTATCGGTGTTGGTACAATGGGCACAGCTATGTCGCCATCTCAAGATCAATTTGGTCAAATGGTGATGAAGCCAATGCCAGTGCAAATCGATGAACCTTTGTTACAAAAAATAGCGGGCGAAACGGGTGGTAAATATTTCCGGGCTACCGACAATAGCTCCTTACAAAAAATCTATAGCGAAATCGATCAATTAGAAAAAACAAAAATTGAAATCAACAGTTTCAAACGCTATGCAGAACTATTTTTTCCATTCGCCCTCATTGGACTTAGTTTACTTTTTCTGGAAATAGTATTACGATACACTTACTATAAAAGCCTACCTTAGTTACTCATAAAAAATATCTTTATACGGGTAACGAATCGCATAAATCTCACGCACTTTATCTAAAATAATCTTACGCAAATTTTCCAAATTTGTACGTTCAGTAGCTGAAACAAAAATCGCATTGTTTTGTGTTTCACTTTGCCAATGCTTGACCAATTGATTCAATAAATCATCCTTAACAGCAGGATCCAACCATTCATCAAACGTATTTTTTTCGTATAAATCCATTTTATTGAAAATAAGAATCGTAGGCTTTTGACCAGCTTTCAAATCATTCAATGTATTTTTCACTACTGCAATTTGATCTTCATATTTTGGATGCGAAATATCAACCACGTGCAATAAAATGTCAGCTTCTCGCACTTCATCCAATGTACTTTTAAAACTTTCGACCAAATGATGCGGTAGCTTTCTTATAAACCCTACAGTATCACTCAATAAAAATGGCGTACGTTCAAATACAACTTTTCGGGTTGTCGTATCGAGTGTTGCAAATAATTTATTTTCGGCAAACACTTCCGATTTACTCAAGAGCTGCATGATTGTAGATTTACCTACATTGGTATATCCTACCAAGGATACTCGAATAAATTCACCACGTTCTTTGCGCTGCGTAAATGACTGTTTATCAATCTCTAACAAACGTTTACGTAGCAAAGCAATCTTATCTTTAATAATACGACGATCAGTTTCAATTTCTGTCTCACCAGGTCCGCGTGAGCCAATACCACCACCTTGACGTTCCAAGTGTTTCCACATACCTTTAAGTCGAGGTAAAATATACTGATATTGTGCCAACTCTACCTGAACCTTGGCTTGCGCTGTCTTGGCACGCGAAGCAAAAATATCCAAGATCAAATCACTACGATCAATTACTTTTCGCTTAAGAATATCTTCAATGTTTAATAATTGTGAGCCCGTGAGTTCATCATCAAAAATAACCAAATCCACCGAATGGGTTTCGATATATCGTTTAATTTCTTCCAATTTCCCTTTACCCAAAAATGTACGACTATCTGGGTGTTCCAATTTCTGGTAAAATCGTTTAATTTCTATGGCACCTGCAGTCTCAGCCAAAAACGACAATTCGTCCAGGTATTCTGTAATGAGTGCTTCAGTTTTTCCTTGTGGCAACCATCCAACTAATATAGCGTTGACATCCTGTACAATTTGTTTCTTTTTTTCTATCAAAATGTTGATTCAATTTATCGAACTACAAATATACTAACAATTTTTCACCTCAATCCAACCTGCCTTGCTTGATAATCCCAAAAAAATGAAATACTTTTATTGACCAAATGAAAAAAACCAATGAAACCCTCTCGTCGTTCTTTCTTAAAAACAAGCGGATTAGCTTCGCTAGGCTTATTCTTCAGTAAAGATGCATGGAGTAAAAATCTGACACAAGCACTCGAAAATACAGTCAATACTCCTCCATCACTATTGGCCTCAGATGAGGATTTTTGGTATTATGTCCAACAATCATTTACAACATCCTCGGCTATCATCAACTTAAACAATGGCGGTGTAAGCCCTTCGCCTAAAATAGTGCAGGATGCCTTGAAACGATATCACGATTTGAGCAATGAAGCCCCAAGCTATTACATGTGGCGAATACTGGATCAAGGACGAGAACCGCTTCGAAAACGATTGGCTGAATTAGCCGACGTTTCACCAGAAGAAATAGCCTTACATCGCAATGCCTCAGAAGCACTTGAAACAATTATATTTGGCTTACGCTTAAAAGCGGGCGACGAAATCGTACTTTCAAAACAAGATTATCCAAATATGTGCAATGCTTGGAAACAACGTGCACTTCGTGATGGTATCAAGTTGGTTTGGGTAAATCTTGAATTACCATCCACAGACGATGAATATTTGATTGACTCATACACGTCAAAATTTACATCACGAACAAAACTCGTTCACATCACACATATCATCAATTGGAATGGACAAATATTACCAGTCCGACAAATTGCAGACAAAGCACACGCATTGGGCATTGAAGTTTTGGTAGATGGTGCACATTCCTTTGCTCACTTCGAATTTACCTTGCCGGAGTTGGATTGCGATTACTTTGGTACAAGTTTACACAAGTGGCTCACATCCAGTATTGGCACAGGTTTCATGTATGTAAAAAAAGAAAAAATAAAACAACTTTACCCTTTATTTGGCGCTGATGATCCCGAGAAAGATGACATACGAAAGTTTGAAGCCTTAGGCACTCGACCATTTTTTATTGAACAGGCAACTGGCAAAGCCATCGATTTTTACAATATGATTGGAGGCAAAAGAAAAGAGGAACGCCTTTTCTACCTGAAAGACTATTGGATAAATCAAGTCAAAGACCTGCCTGAAGTTCAGATCAATACACCTTTGCAAAAAGGATATAGTTGTGCAATTGGCAATATTTCAATCGAAGGGAAAGAAGCCAACGAACTTGATTCTTTTTTATTTGAGCATTACAAAATACACACAGTCGCTATCAATTGGGAAAATATACATGGCGTTCGCATTACGCCAAATGTATACACAACCTTAGACGATTTGGATTTGTTGGCAAAAGGGATACGTGCATTTGTCGAAAAATCTAAAAAAGGATAAAAAGTTAATCCACATAAACAATATTATTTTATTGAATTTTTCATCGGAATTAATTCAAACAAATAGTCGCTGATGCTGTACTTTTGGATTCAAAATACGACTTAGACTATGAGCGACGAAAAATCCTTGAATTTTCTGGAAGAAATCATTGAAAAAGACCTTGAAAATAATACACACAATGGTCGAGTATTGACTCGATTTCCGCCCGAACCCAATGGCTATTTGCATATAGGACATGCCAAAAGTATTTGTTTAAACTTTGGCTTGGCCAAAAAATATAATGGCAAATGCAACCTTCGTTTTGACGATACCAACCCCACAACCGAAGAAACTGAATATGTCGAAAGTATCAAAGCCGATATTAAATGGCTTGGATTTGAATGGGATCAAGAATTGTATACCTCTGATTATTTCGAACAACTGTTTAAATTTGCAGTGGATTTAGTTCAAAAAGGATTTGCTTATGTTGACGACTCAAGTGCTGAAGAAATGGCCGCTCAAAAAGGGACTCCAACATCACCTGGCGTTACCAATCCATTTCGCGAGCGTAGCATAGATGAAAATCTCGATTTATTTGTTCGTATGAAAAATGGTGAGTTCCCTGATGGGGCAAAAGTACTACGTGCAAAAATAGATATGGCACATACCAATATGTTGATGCGCGATCCTGTTATCTATCGTATCAAACACGCACATCATCATCGCACGGGAAATGCATGGTGTATTTATCCTATGTACGACTTTGCACATGGACAAAGTGATAGTATAGAAGAAATCACACATTCAATTTGCACTTTAGAATTTGTTCCTCACCGTGAATTATACGATTGGTTTATTGAGAAGCTTGGTATTTTTCCATCTCACCAATATGAGTTTGCCCGTGGCAATATCAACTATACGGTAAGCAGCAAAAGACGTTTATTGCAATTGGTTAAAGAGAATCATGTGGAATCGTGGGACGACCCTCGTATGCCTACAATCAGTGGATTTAGACGAAGAGGTTTTACGCCCCATAGCATACGCGAATTTTGGGATAAAGTGGGTATTGCTAAACGTGATAACGTGATCGACTTTAGCTTACTTGAATTTTGTGTTCGCGAAGATTTAAATAAAATTGCGTTGCGCAGAATGGCTGTTTTGGATCCTATCAAAGTCATCATCACAAATTACCCTGAAGGTCAAACAGAAACATTGCATGCCGAAAATAATCCTGAAGATGAACATGCAGGTAATCGTGACATTTCGTTTAGCAGAGAACTTTGGATAGAGCGCGACGACTTTATGCCAACGCCTCCACCAAAATATTTTAGATTAGGGCCAGGACTAAAAGTACGTTTAAAACATGCTTATATCATCGAATGCACCGATTTTAAAATGGATGAAAATGGTCAAGTAACAGAAGTGCATTGCATTTATTTTCCAGAAAGTAAAAGTGGTGAAGACAAAAGCGGCATAAAAGTAAAAGGTACAATGCATTGGCTCAATTGCGCCTCAGCCAAAACAGCAGAAGTGCGTATATATGATCGATTATTCAATGTAGAAAATCCAGCTTCAGAAGAAGGTGATTTTAAAGATTATATCAACACTGCTAGCTTAACAGTAATATCAAATGCATACATTGAGGCTTCATTGTCAGATGCAAATATGGATGACCGTTTTCAATTTATTCGCTTAGGTTATTTCTGTTTAGATAAAAATTCAACCCCTGAACATCTTGTCTTCAGTAGAACAGTTGGACTGAAAGATAGCTGGGCCAAAGAAATGAAAAAATAAGCTAAGACTCGAAGATGTGTTTTCATAATTCATTGACCAAAAAGCCAAAGAAAGTAGCTGCCCATTACAACGTGCAAGTAGATGAAGATTTGCAGGAAGAAATATACCATGGCAATGGATTTACATTTCTCAATTGGCCTATAGTTAGTATGGAACAACCTGATCGACTTATATTGAAGCATTGGGGACTTGTACCACCTTGGGTAAAAAACGATGCAGAAATGAAAAAGATGCGGAGTTTTAATTTAAATGCAAAACAAGAAACTGTGTTTGAAAAACCATCATTCAAATATGGTATTCAGCATCAACGTTGTCTTGTACCAAGTACTGGTTTTTTTGAATGGCGAGAAATCAATAAAAAGAAAATCCCATACTTTATTTCATTGAAAGATACGTCGATATTTTCCTTGGCAGGTATAGCTTCTACTTGGATAGATCCAAATAGTGGAAAGCATATGGATACCTTTGCGATACTGACTACTGAGGCCAATGAAGTCATGGAAATGATTCACAACACTAAAAAAAGAATGCCTGTTATTTTAAGTCGTGAAGATGAATACAAATGGTTAAACCCATTGAACCAAGAAACTGATATACATGCATTGTGCAAACCCATCGATGCTGACCGACTAACGTATTACACCATACACCCCTTGATTTCATCTCGGACACAAGATACCAATGTGAGCGAGGTACTGCAAGCGTTTAACTACCCTGAACTCAATACTTTATTCTGAAAAAATACTCACCTGTTCTTCTATCATCACGGGTACTTTGATATAAACACCACCCTTACCTACTTTAGCAGAACCTTGAATTCCTAATTTATTTTTTTTAGAAAATAGCGATGCAATAGCTGGCCCAATGACTTTAAATGGATCAAAATGAGCCACTACAGGAAAACTAAAATTAGCCATTTTAGGAATTTGGGTTTTAGTAGGTTGATCAGCCAATGCGACAAATTTATCATTTAAATAAATATTGAGATTCGTCTCTTTGACATCAACACCAAAATTGTTTGGATTGTAATAGCCCAAATCAACTTGTATAGCGGCATTGTTGAAAGACAAGGTTTGGATTTGTGCTTTTTGTATGCCTTTGTATTCAAGTTCTTTAATCGAACTACCACAACCTGCGGACTGTAATACCACAAACAAAACACACAACACAATAAAAGAAAAAATTGATTTCATACTAGTAAATTATTTAAAATATTCAAATACACGATGCATTAATTTGGCATCATTATCGGCTGGATTTTCAAGCAAAATTTGTTTCCAACTTGGATTAACAACAATATCCTCTTCTGTCGAATGCAACAAAAACATTTGACTAGCCATGAGGCCAGATTGGTAAAACAAAATTTTGACATTACTACGTCCATCGACTTTATAATAAAACCATACTTCATAAGGCAAGGCCCCTTTTTCATTAGCTTGTCGCTCCATAATATCGGGCTCACCAAACATCAAATAAATACGACCACGATCGGTTTCGTGTCCAGATGTGGTAGAAGCGCCAAATTTTTTACCTATATAATTGAGCTTGTCCGCATAGGCTCGCCATGCAGCTTCTGGGGCTGTTGCATTTCTGTTTTGCCAAAAATTATAAAAAAATCTTCTAAGGGTATACACATCCGTATATTTATCTACCTCGCGTACAAACCGTATTTCGGCTCCATCTGCTATGGCTAACAATGGTTTAATATTTTTCTTCAATTGCTCGACTGTATATTTCGATACGAAAGTTTTATCCAAGTCTACAATACCAGTTGCGCTAGCTACAATTGTATCTTGATTAATGGATTCATTGGTAACAAAAGGAATTGTTCGCAACAATTGAAATCCTGTTCTAACCTGATGTAAGACTCTGTTGGAATCATTCATATAGCTTAAAATCAATTCATAATTACCCGACTGCAAGGTTGTTTGCGCTATAGAAATACTGTCAATCAATCGCCCTTCTTGAAATTCGGAAGTATTGATTCGCTTCGAATATTCTGCTTTATACTTAAACTGCATATTCGTTCTTTTTTTAATTTCAAGAAATAAAAACGTTGAAGTATTCGCTCTAAATGCATCAGACATTCGAATATAATAGTAAATCTGCAGCTTGTCTTGATCTATAAATGGATAATCCATTTCGCCTATTTGGATAGTTGACTCGACGGTATCAATATGCAAGGAAGTCGAAACTTGAAGAAAGGCAATGGAATCATTTTGTTGGGAAAAAGAAGAAAATGACAACAACATGAACAAGACCCCAAAATAGTGCTTTACCTTTAGCTTCATTTTGTAAAAATACAATGAGTAAGCAAGAAACTACACTTTTAAATTGTGAATATTTTCCTTCTATACGATGGTACCGTGATTTTTTGCAATCCGATGTTATAGAAATTGAACAACATGAATATTTTGTTCGCAAATCGTTTCGAAACAGATGTAACATTACAGGACCTAATGGTCCAATCGCATTGTCGGTTCCTCTACTTGGCGGTCGAAATCAAAAGATAAAAATGAAAGATTTGCAAATTGCAAACCAAGAGAAATGGCAGCTACTTCATTTGCGAACTTTAGATGCATGCTATCGTAGGACCCCCTTTTTTGAATACTTCGAAGCAGAAATACATCGAATTTATACTCAAAAATACCAATTTCTGTTAGATTTAAACTTGCAAACATTGGATACTGTCAACAAAATATTGAGACAAAAGAAAACGTATACCCTTACAGAAAACTATATAGAACATACAAACACAGCCTATATCGACAAACGAAACGAAGCGCCTTTAGCAGTAAACAATTTGAGCTATTTGCAACCATTTTCGGCTCGATTTGGATTTACTCCTGGGCTGAGCATTCTTGATATGCTTTTTTGCAATGGAAATCAAACAGGGCCTTTGCTTTTGGATACTGAAAAATAGTTCGTAATTAAATTAAAATCATCTTTACTTTTGTGCAACCTTAAATAACAATTTTCGTTTAGAAAAATGAGCAACACATATAATGACCTGGTTCATCAAACCTTTGACTTTCCGCAGGAAGGATTTGTAGTGAAAGACAATTACCTCCAATTTAATGGAGTTGATTTAAAAAAAATCATTGACAAATATGGCACACCGCTCAAAATAACATTTTTACCTAAAATTGGCATGCAAATCAACAAAGCCAAAAAAATGTTTAATGATGCGATAAAAAAACAAAAATATACGGGCGAGTATTTTTATTGCTACTGCACTAAAAGTTCTCATTTTTCGTTTATTGTAGAAGAAACCATCAAACACAATGTACATCTTGAAACTTCGTTTGCGTACGATTTAGAAATCATTCGAAATTTATACCAACGCAAAAAAATCAACAAAGATACCTTTGTCATCTGCAATGGGTTTAAGACCAAAGCATATACAAAAAACATAACACAACTCATCAACTCAGGATTTACGAATGTCATCCCTGTTTTGGACAATAAAAATGAATTTGAGGAATACAAAAAATCTATTCGAACCAAGAATCCAGTTAAAATAGGTATACGCATCGCTGCCGAAGAAGAAGCATCATTTGACTTTTACACTTCACGATTAGGCATTCGCACACGAGATATTTTGGAATTTTATGTTGACAAACTTAAGGGCAACGATCGTTTTCAATTGAAAATGTTGCACTTCTTTATGAACAAAGGCATCAAAGACGATATTTATTATTGGAGTGAGCTCAACAAAGTATTGAATTTGTACTGCCAATTGAAAAAAATTGCCCCTGAATTAGATAGTCTTAATATTGGCGGTGGATTCCCAATTAAACACTCCTTGGGCTTCGACTACGACTACAACTATATGGTGAATGAAATTGTAGCCACCATCAAAAAAGTATGTAAAGCTAACAAAGTTGAAATGCCAAATATATACACTGAATTTGGTTCATTTACAGTAGGTGAATCTGGTGCAGTTATTTATTCTGTTTTAGACGAAAAAATGCAAAACGATCGCGAGATTTGGTATATGATAGATAGTTCATTTATCACAACCTTACCCGATACTTGGGGAATAGGCGAAAAATTCTTAATGCTTCCCGTCAACAAATGGGATCAAGAATATCAGGAAGTCCATCTGGGAGGCCTTACTTGTGACAGTCATGATTTTTACACCTCTGAAGAACATATTAATGCAGTTTTTTTACCAAAAAGTAAATCAAACGAAGTAGATATTCGAAAACCAAATGACAAAGTTAAAGTCAATATAGAGGAGCCATTATATATCGGATTTTTTCATACTGGCGCTTATCAAGACCAACTTGCTGGATATGGCGGTATCAAACATTGTATGATTCCATCGCCCAAACATGTGGTTGTTGAATATGACAAAACAGGCAAACTTATAGATTGGCTTTACGCCAAAGAGCAAACCTACCAAAGTATGCTTAAGATTTTGGGTTATATCAAATAATACCAATTTGATTTGCGTCGCAGACCAAATCTTAAAGTGGTAAATGCCGATGGTTATTTTGTAAGGAACAATTTGAGGTACGAAAAATTGGTCTGCTACAAAATTCCAATCGGTATAAGGTTTATTCTTCTAATTTTACCTCATTCAATTCGATGAGGTTAAGGCTATTGCATTTCCAATTTTGTACTCTACGATTTGTAAAGTGCATTACTTCATCGTAAAAAAGAGGCACACAAGGAGCCTCTTCAATAATGATTTTATCCATGGCTTGATAGAGTGCAATTTTACGTTCCTCGCTCGGCGTTACCAAACTTTCTTCATACAAGCGATCAAATGTATCATTTTGAAAACGAGTATAATTGGGTGGAGCAGTATTTTTGCCATAAAACATAGTCAAGTAACTTTCAGCGTCGGGGTAATCTGCTATCCAAGTAGCCCAAAAGAAAGGCGCTTGCACATTACTCATTTGCTCTCGCAAAAGTGAAGGTTGCATAATCTCAATATTGATAGTCAAACCCAATGCACTCAATTGCGAAGCAATAAAATTGCAACGATCGGAATAATTATCATTGGACAACAATGTCACAATAGGCAATTGACCATTCATTTCTTTTTTAACTTCTTCAATGAGTTGTCGCGCTTTTTCTGGTTGAAAATGGTAGCCCTTCACCAAAGTCGTATCATAACCTTGCAAGCTGACAGGGATAATACCAGCTTGTGCAGGCACACCAATATTGTTGCGCAAATAGGTCACCAATTTAGTACGATCAAAACCATAATTGATGGCTTGTCTTATTTTTTTAATTAATAAAATTTGCTGAGGCTGCTTTTCCTTATCGACTAAAAAACCTAAGTATTCTACATTCAAATAGGCATGTTTAGACAGTTTAAATTTTGATTGATACAAGGATTTAAGTTCACCAGTTTTAGTCAAAACTTGATCTTTAAAACTAACATCGATACCATTCATAAAATCCAAATCGCCTTGGATAAATAGCAAAAATTCAGTTGCTTTACTATCTATAAATGTCGCTTTGATACCATCAATATAAGGTAGCGTTTGGCCAACAGAATCTTTTTCCCAATACTGTTCATTTTTACGATAAGTTATAACAACGCCTTCTTCCCAATCTTGCAATTTAAATGCTCCTGTACCACAAGGATGCGATCTAAAATCCTTACCCCATTTCTCTACAACTTCATGTGGCACAATTGAACAATATTGCATACTCAAAATACCTAACATTGGATTAAAGGGACGCAACAATCTCATTTCAAAAACAGTATCATTGACAGCCACAAACGGGCTTAATGTGTCCACTCTGTCATTGAATATCCAAGCGCCAGGCGAAGCTGTTTTTTCGTCTATTATTCTATTAAAACTATACGCTACATCATGTGCGGTCATCTTTCGACCCTTTCCATTTTCAAACACATCGTTGTCATGAAAAAAAACATCATCACGCAACACGAATTGATACACCAAGCGATCATCAGTTATAGTCCAACTTTTAGCTAAAGATGGTTTTACATTCATGTTTTCATCATACTCAATCAATCGATTGTAGATGGTATGCACATGCCACATTATATTTAAATTTTTAGCAAAAGCAGGATCTAAAGATTCTACACCTTGTACTTGATTGAGTTTAAATATTTTTTTGGATGAATGTGATGTATCACAACCTTGCAATATTAGTAATGCCATAATGCAAATGCATAAAGCCAATAAATGTAATCTATTAAAAACACTCAAGATATTCATAGTACAAAATAGAAACTCAAATATAATTCGTGCAAGCTAAGAAATACCATTGAACCTTGATTCAGTTACTAAAGGATATTTTAAACAAAAAACTTATTCGACTTCAAAGATAAAAGAATCAAAATAATTAATTTAATTCCTAAATCTTATATATGACTAAAAAGAAATTATTCATTTTAGCGCATCAACATAATATCTCCTTTCTTGATGTAATTCTCTCCATCGGTCAAACACCTGTATCTAAACACATAGAAGTAAGTATCCATAGATTCAGTTTTCCCTTTGTAAGTTCCATCCCAACCACTTCTAAAATCATTGGTACTCCATACACGATTACCCCAGCGGTCATACACATCAAATTGAATCAATTCTATACCAGCACTAGAAGTTACTCTAAAAATATCATTGTTACCATCTCCATTGGGAGAAAATGCGTTCGGAACAAATACTTCTTCACAACAAGGTCCGGGCTCAATATAAACCGTATCCTTAGCAACACAACCACTTCCATCTGTTACTTCTACAAAATAATATCCGAAGTATAAATTTTCAGCACGAACACCATATTGAACAGGACTTGTGCTCCACAAATATGTGTACGGCGGCTCGCCACCAGAAGTTATAACTTCAGCCCAACCTTCAACACCTGTTCCATAACAACCTAAATTTTTATGGGTTGTGGTGATGCCAAATGGATTCAATGGAGGCCCAATAACAATAGTACTATCAAAGTGGCATCCTGCAGAATCTTTAATCGTCATGGTGTAAATACCTTCATGCAAGCCACTAAAAATACCTGTTGTATTGATATATAACCCTGGACTCAAGTAATATTTGTATCCACCTCTACCACCATTGCCTTGGACAATAATTTTACCATTGCTTGCACCAATACAATAAACAGGCAATACATCTAATGCTTTGAAGTAAACAGGTTCTGGTTGAGTCAACACATACATTGTATCCAACAAACAACCCAAAGAATCTCGAATAGTGATGGAATATCCACCAGCTAATAAGCTAGTGTAATAGCCTGTAGCTTGCGGACCACCAATATTTAATTGATAACTCAACGCTCCTACTCCACCTGAAGCAACAATGTTTATTTTACCATTTGCTTCGCCCCAACAGATTGGCTCAATGTAGGTAATCTCATCAATTTTAATTTGAGGATTTTGTAGTATTGAAACAAGTGTAGTAGCAGTACAATTATTGCCATCAGTTACTATTACAGTGTAAACACCCGCACTTAAATTTGTAAATTGACCAGGCGTAATTTGAATTCCATTCAAAGGCGAAATAGCATAATTTAATGTACCTAAACCTCCAGTTGCAGAAGCACTGATGCTTCCTGTATTTCCACCATAACAAGTAATATCAGTATGCGTTACTTGCGTATAATTCAACAACAGTGGATTCACGATTTGAATACTTGGAACAAGTGTTGTACACAAGTTCGAATCAGTAATCAATACAGAATAAGTATTGGCAGATAGTCCATTAAATATACCAGTTGAATTTGTCGTCAAAGAAGGTTGTAAAGTATAAATATAAGGCGTAGTACCTCCATTTGCACTTACACTCAGTTCACCATTATTTGCATTATAACAAGTTATATCTGTTTTGCTTATAAATGTACCAACAAGAGCAGGTGGTTCAGTAATTGTCAAAATCGTAATTGTTGTGCACAAATTTACATCTGAAGCCGTAATTGTATAATTCCCAATTGGCAAATTCAAAAATTGACCTGAGGCATTTGAAACAGCACCTGGCATTAAAGTATAAGTATATACTAGCCCAGTACCACCTGTGGCACTCAAGGTTAAAGTACCTGTAGAACCGCCATTACACAATACATTTGTGGATGTTGCACTGGAATAAACAATAGGAAGCGGATTATTTACATTTGCTAAAGTAGTGAATATACATCCATTGGCATCAGTTACTAACACAGTATAGGTATTCCCTGATAAATTTAAGAATGAACCAGTTGTATTTGTAATATTCGTTGGTTGTAATGTGTAATTTAAAATTCCAGTTCCACCTGAACAAGTTATCACAATACTTGCATTACCCGTATTTGTACATGTTTCATCTTGAATGAGAATAGTATCTATTGTAATTGCAGTTGGTTCATTGATTTGCAATAATGATGTAGCAGTGCAATTATTGATATCAGTAACCGTAATAGTATAAGTATTTGCACTCAATCCATTAAACACTCCTGTTGTATTATTAATCGCTAAAGGCAAAATTGAATAGGTTAATAATCCAGTACCACCACTTGCACTTGTATTGAGTATACCATTGACTAATCCATTGCATGTAATATCAGTTGCTGTTGCTGTATTGATAACTAAGAGTTGAGGCTGTGCCACAAAAACAGACGAAGTTAATGTGCATCCATTCGCATCTGTTGCAGTAACAGTATATGTAGAATTACCAGTGAGCCCAATATAAGTAGAAGGTGGAACAAATGTAGCAGCTGGAAAAATTGCAAATGACACTTGTGGTGTTCCGCCTTGTGTGATCACATCTATACTACCGTTGCCACTACCATTACATAAACTTGGATTTGCAATCAAATTGGAAAATTGCAAAGGCAATGGTTCATTCAATTGAATTAAAGTTGACACTGTACATCCATTGACATCTGAAGCATTGACGGTATATATACCAGCTGTTAAGGAAGTAAATTGCCCATTCGTATTGGTAGCATTTGAAGGCAACAAAGTATAATTTATGACACCTAAACCACCTGATAACACGATAGACAACGACCCATTATTACCTCCATTACATAAAATATCTTGTGTACTTGTAGAGATAACGCTTGGCCCATTAAATGTGTTGATTGTAAAGATAGATGTACCAGTACAACCGTTTCCATCTTTTACCGTGATTATATAATTGCCAGCACACAAATTAGAAAAATTTGTTCCAGCTTGAAAATTAATGCCATCGATACTGTATGTATAAACAAATGAACTTCCTCCACTCCCTAAAAATGCTGCCGTGCCATCACAACCTGGTATACATGTTGCATCTGTAGTGTTTGTCAAAGCCACACTAGGTGATAAAACATTGATAATAGACACTACACTTGTTGCTGAACATCCGATGGCATCGCTCACTTGAACAGTATACGATCCAACTCCCAAACCATTTAACACATTTGAAACCTGAAAATTCACCCCATTGGAAGAATAAGTATAAGGTGCTAAACCACCAGTTGCTGTTAATGTAATTGTTCCATCATTTCCTGGCTGGCAACTTGCATCAGTTGCGATTGCAGAAGTTATTATCGGTGCATTCGGTGCGCTGATTGTGATACTACTTGTTACGCTACAACCATTCGCATCAATAACTTGTACCGTGTATACACCCGAACCTAAGTTGGTGAAGGTGTTACTTGCTTGGTTGGTACCACCATTGACATTGTATTGGTAATTGGTCGTGCCGCCTGTCGCTGTGATCGTTAAACTACCATCATTACCAGGGATACAACTTGGATTTGTACTCGTGATATTGCTCACTTGAAGTATCGTTGGTTCAGTTATTGTGATGATCGTACTTGTACTGCATCCGTTTACATCACTGCCAGTAACGGTATAGATACTTGCTCCTAAACTACTGAAGTTACCTGTTGTATTGTTTTGGTTTGTTGGTTGAAGTGTATACGTTATGAGTCCTGTTCCACCAGTTACTGTTCCACTCAAACTTCCATCGGCAAGTCCATTGCAACTCACATTGGTTTGGGTAACGCCTGTCCATTGGAGTGCTGCGGGTTCTGTGATGCTTATTGTTGTGCTGATACTACATCCATTCGCATCGCTCACTGTTATGCTATAGCTTGCAGCACTTAAGTTCGTGAAGTTTCCTGTTGTGTTACTTTGATTCGTTGGTTGGATCGTATAGGTCAATGTGCCTGTTCCGCCATTGGCTAAAGCACTAATCGTACCGTCCGCTCCACCATTACACAATATATCTGTACTGCTCACTGTTGTCCATTGTACTGGTGTTGGATCCGTTAAGGTTACTTGTGTGCTTGCGCTACAACCGATTTGATCCGTGACGGTTATCGTATATGTTCCTGCGCCTAAGCTTGCGAAGTTTCCTGTCGTGTTGCTTTGATTGGTAGGTTGAATATTGTAGGTCAATGTACCATTACCACCTGTAGCTAAACTACTGATGCTTCCTGTACTGCCACCTGTACACAGTGGATCTGTTCCAACTGCGCTTGTAAACAATGGTGCATTCGGTGCGCTGATTGTGATGCTACTTGTTACGCTACAACCATTCGCATCAATAACTTGTACCGTGTATACACCCGAACCTAAGTTGGTGAAGGTGTTACTTGCTTGGTTGGTACCACCATTGACATTGTATTGGTAATTGGTCGTGCCGCCTGTCGCTGTGATCGTTAAACTACCATCATTACCAGGGATACAACTTGGATTTGTACTCGTGATATTGCTCACTTGAAGTATCGTTGGTTCAGTTATTGTGATGATCGTACTTGTACTGCATCCGTTTACATCACTGCCAGTAACGGTATAGATACTTGCTCCTAAACTACTGAAGTTACCTGTTGTATTGTTTTGGTTTGTTGGTTGAAGTGTATACGTTATGAGTCCTGTTCCACCGGTTACTGTTCCACTCAAACTTCCATCGGCAAGTCCATTGCAACTCACATTGGTTTGGGTAACGCCTGTCCATTGAAGTGATGCTGGTTCAGTGATGATGACTGTTGTACTGATACTACAGCCATTCGCATCGCTCACTGTTATGCTATAGCTTGCAGCACTTAAGTTCGTGAAGTTTCCTGTTGTGTTGTTTTGATTCGTTGGTTGGATAGTGTAGGTCAATGTGCCTGTTCCGCCATTGGCTAAAGCACTGATCGTACCATCCGCTCCACCATTACACAATATATCTGTACTGCTCACTGTTGTCCATTGTACTGGTGTTGGATCCGTTAAGGTTAGAACTGTACTTCCTGTGCAATTATTCTGATCTGAAACAACAATTGTATAAACTCCGGCAGCAATATTTAAAAAACTAGAAGAAGCTTGATAGCCTGCTCCATTAATACTATATTGGTAATTGGGAGTACCTCCAACAACTGTATTTGAAATTGTTGTTGTGCCGCCATTACAAAGAATCGTCCCAGCAGTTGAAGTTAGCTGAATCTGCAAAGAGGCAACTATTGAAACTATCATACTTGTGTTACAAGAATTTAAATCAGTCACCTCAACCGTATAAATACCGGCACTCAAATTAGGGAAAGAATTGCTTGATTGATATACACCACCATTAATTTTGTATTGGTAAATTGGGGTTCCTCCACTTGCACTTACTGTTATTGTAGAAGTTGAGCCAGCACAAAAAATCGGACTTGCACTCGCAGTAGCTTGCAATTGGCTTGGCTGAAAAACTGTCACAATTGTAGTAGCTGAGCATCCATTCGGAGTAGAAGCAGTTACGGTGTATGTTCCTGCTAATAAATAAAAGAAATCCCCTGTTGTATTTGTTATTGCTCCTGGTTGTAAATTATAAGTCACAATACCTTGACCTGTAGCTGAAGCTTGAATAGTACCAATGGCAGCATTATAGCAGTCTTCATCAGTAGAATTTATACTTGTAAATACAGGAGGGGTTGAAACAATTAATGTTGTTGCATTTGCCAATGAACAATTGTTTAAATCTGTTGCAGTTACAGTGTATGTACCTGGAGCTAAATTATTAAATTGACCAATTGTGTTTGAAACAGCTCCCGGATTCAAAACATAAGTATATCCTGGAACACCACCAGATGCAGTAGCACTTATCTGGCCTAAATTTGCATTATTACACGGCGGCATGTTTTGCGTAAATGATGCCCAAGTCATAGAAGTAGGTTCAGTAATAAGCAAAATTGTTGTTGCAGTACAATTGTTTAAATCACTTACTGTTATTGTATAGGTGCCTGCATATACCGTTGGAAAAGCGGTGGCAGTTTGAATCGGGCCGTTATTTAGACTATATTGATACGTAGGAGTTCCACCTAATGCAGATACGTTTACAGTTGTATTTCCACCTTGACAGTCAATTGGGCTTGAAGTACTTGTAACACTCAATTGACTTGGTTGGATTATTGAAATTACAGTTGATTCAGTACAATTTGAAGCATCACTCACGACTACAGTATAAATTCCAGCTGACAAATTTGCAAATGAATTTGATGTTTGAAATGGACTACCATTTAAACTGTATTGATAAATAGGATTACCACCTGTAACATTAACGGATACAGCTGCTAAACCTCCATAACAGGCTATTTGAGTTGCATTAGGAGTAACAACTAATGGTGGAGCTTGGTTTATTGTTACAGTTGTTGTTGATGTACAATTATTGATATCAATTACAGAAATGGTATAGGTACCAGTCAATAAATTTGAAAAAACAGGCGAACCTTGGTATGTACCACCATTGATCGCATATTGATAGCTTGGCGAACCTCCATTGGCACTAGCAGTAATTGTTGCAGATCCAGCAACACAAGGAATTGTAGTTCCAGATGCATTAACTACTAAAATAGGTGGCTGTTGCAACGAAATAGTTGAGGTTGTCGTACATCCTGCACTACTTGTTAATGTTACTGTATACAGTCCAGACACTAAGCTACTGAAAGTAGTCGGGTTTAAAACCTGTACTGAATTGCCAGGATTCAATGTGTATGAAACGGGTAAATATGTTGCATTTCCATTTGCTGTAATTGAGCCATCATTGAAACCAAAACATGATATATTAACTCCAGTCAATGAGATTGTTGGTGTCGGCTCAACATATATTGTTATAGTTGAATCTTTAGTAGGACATCCAGGATATGTAGATGTAACGGTATATGTAGTCGTAGATGTTGGAGATGCCGTGACAATTGTACCTGTAGTTGGAGACAATGTAGCAGGTGGTGCCCAACTAAAAGTCAAGTTTGCATTTGCAGGGGTAGGAATTGCAGATAGCACTTTGGTTTGACCAAGACAAATCGTATCATTATCAGTTACATTGTAATATGGATAATCTTGAATATTAACCGTTATACTATCTGTTATGGTGTTTGCACATAAGGTTCCATATATATAAATTTTTACAGTTTCAGTTCCTTCTATTAAGGCATCTAAAACTGGATTAATGGTTAAACTTGCAGATACACCATTGGCAGGTATTGTAATAAAATTAGGCAAGACGTTACAATCTGCTCCAATGGTTGCGGTTCCGGCATAAGTTAAGCTAACATTTTGTGCATAAGGCTTTGCATTTGGTCTTGAGATGGTAATTGTAGAACCTGTACAGCCTTCTATTGCAAATGGATTTGCAGCAGGAATATTATTAGACGAGGAAACAGCAGATATAGTAGCCGCCTCAGATGTAAAACTATTTGCTTCTAAAAAAACACCTGAGTCCAATATTTGGTCAAAGACATCTGCAATGGCAAATTTCATGTGATAAGTAGAACAAGGTGTAACAGCTGCTTTCGCTAACAATTTAGCGGTTAACCCACTATAGACTACCGATGTAGAAAAAGCACTATTAACAAACAATGCATTGTTGGGCGGGGCACAAGGTGCTGTAACCGAACCACACGGATTTGATGTTGACCCATTGACAGTATTAATCGATACAGGACAGTTTGTACCAGGAATCAATGCGACATTAGTGGGCACACCATAGCCAGGACCAGAGATAAAAAAAGAAAAAATATCATTAAAGTTAGAGCACGTATAGTTTGGATACTCATCAGAACCAAAACGATAATAAAATTTAACAGTATCTCCAATAGGTACAAAATCAAACTCTAACTTACACAAATCAAATATAGATCCCGTTGCAGCATTTTGTAAATTAGCATCACCACCATTAGTTCCATTTGAGTTGCTTGCAGAAACCGCAGCAGGTGAATTAACTTGAATTGCAGATCCAGTTGTCAAAACTATGCCACTATCAATAGTAATTGTGGTGAGCGTTCCATTATCAAATTTACCACTAGCATTTGTAGGACAAGTCAGGGAAGGGTTTGTATAAACTACCCCTGGGCCAACAAGCCGATCAACCATTTGATTGGCTGTTAAATTAGGCACTATTGTCATTTGACAAATTCCCTTAGTAGACAAGCTTAGTAACAGGATAATACCTATATATATTTTTAAAAAAGAACTCATTTTCATACAAGACATTTTTGGCAGGAAATAACTATACCAGCATCTCCTATTTAGTAGATTTATAAAACTTTACACAATTCACATCAAAATTAATACCTTTTTATGAACTATTTATGTCTTTTAACCAATAAAATAGGCTAGTTTGTCATGGGATTGTAAAATAGTTAAACTGACTTAAGCATAAAATAACCGCTCCAAATCGTATTTTTTTATACATTTACACCCTTAAAACATCTTTATATATGTCAGTAGTTGATTTAGTAATGCCCAAAATGGGAGAAAGTATCATGGAAGCCACTATATTGAAATGGCACAAAAAGCCTGGCGACTCAGTCAAAATGGATGAAACATTGCTTGAAATCGCAACAGATAAAGTCGATAGCGAAGTACCATCTACTGCAGAAGGTACTATAGTAGAAATACTATTTAACGAAAATGATGTAGTACCCGTAGGTAAAGTTATAGCTCGAATCAATACTTCTGGATCTGCAACAGCATCTGTACCTCAACAAAGTTCAGCTCAAGTAGTACAACCAGTTGCAACTCCAACTGTTCAAGTTCCAATTTCAAATACTAACTCTAATTCTGGTTCAACTTCAGCCAAATTTTATTCACCCCTAGTGCTTAATATCGCATCTTCCGAAGGTGTAAGCATGACGGAATTAGAACAAATCAATGGCACAGGTAACGAAGGCCGCGTAACCAAAAAAGATATATTGAATTATGTTGCAGCTCGCAAATCTGGCCAACAACCAGCTCCAGTAGAAAATACAATTCAAGCACAAGTAGAAACGACAACTACAACTCAAGTAACACCTACTCCACAGGCTCCCTCCACTTATACAGGTGGTGGAAATGTTGAAATTATTGAAATGGACCGCATGCGAAAACTAATTGCGGACCACATGGTAAAAAGTAAAGCAACTTCACCCCATGTGACAAGTTTCACTGAAGCCGATGTAACAAACAT
>Ga0247832_1002612_pt1 | contig 27037 bp, 20 predicted proteins | sample LaCruzMarch2015__10_FD_192407 | JGI IMG/M metagenome (GOLD analysis project Ga0247832, IMG submission 192407) | Freshwater microbial communities from meromictic Lake La Cruz, Castile-La Mancha, Spain - LaCruzMarch2015_4m | ecosystem: Environmental > Aquatic > Freshwater > Lake | place: Spain... | reverse complement strand
TTACCCATCCCTCCCCCCGAACGCCTGCCGCGGCGAGCGGTGCCGGGTTTGGGGGCGCACAGCCCCCATCAAACTGGTGCTTTTTCACCCACAGATTTTTGTGAAGAGCCCGAAGAAGGGGACTACAGCAAGTATTACCTGCCCGAGAACGAGCGTCAGCATAAAGATCAGTTCTTCGGCCGCTTTCCCCGTGGCATCAAAGAGAACATTTGTGAAGTCGGGCCGGCGTGGTTTATCGACCGGGATGCGCAGCAGTTCGCCGAATGGGGCTTCGACTTCGTCAAATACGACTGGCTGGAATGGGATCTGCTGACGAATGAGGATAAAGCCGCTGGCGTCAAGCCGGTCCGGTTTACCCAGGAGAAACGCGAAGAGCATGGGATCACCCAGCGCTTGTATCAAGATTTCCGGGCATTGGATCGGGATGTTGTGGTCAGCCTGTCTCCGACACACAAACCGGCGGAAGATGCGTTCGTCAGCAAGTATTCAAACCTGTGGCGGTTGACTGCGGATATCCATCCCGATTGGGTGCGCATGAAAGAGCCCTTTGGTGACGAATTGGTCGGCCGTCTGGCATTGACCCGCCCCGGGCACTATGGCGATCTGGATATGCTTCAGATCGGGCCGCTGGGCACCCCGAACCAGGCGGACAAGGTATTCAAACCTTCGCGACTGAAACCCTCGGAACAGTATTTGCAGGTGACGCTCTGGAGCATCCTCACCCAGCCGCTGCTTCTTTCCTGCAATGTGCCGACCATGGATGATTTCGATCTGAATCTGGTAACCAACACCGAGGTCTTGGCGGTTAACCAAGACCCTCTGGGCAAGCAGGGCTACCGGGTCAAGAATCTCAAGGACTCCTGGGAGGTCTGGGCGAAGGATCTCCAGGATGGCAGCAAGGCGGTCGCGCTTTTTAATTTGGGAGATAAAGATCAGGTGATCTCCATTTCTGCAAAGGAACTGGGCCTTCAGGGAACGATTCGTGATCTGTGGCGCCAAAAAGATATTGGCAACCTGAAGGAGGAGTTTTCCAGCGCCGTCAGCCCCCACGGCGCGGTGTTCCTCAAAATAACCCCTGAACGGCAAGCCGGGAACCTAGGGGTGTCCACACCGGGAAATCCTCTTCGCATCCTGTGCGTGGGCGACTCGATCACAGCCGGCTACACGGACAATCCGGCATGGAATGTCCCGTTTGAATTCGGCTACCGCCGCGCCCTGCTCGATCGCCTTGTCCAAGCAGGATATCGTGTCGAGTTTGTCGGGGAATCGCCGGAGCCGTGGAATGGAAGCTGGGGTGTTCCGAAAAACACCCCCTCGCCGGACCTCCGAACGATCGGGCAGGACAAACACCGCGGCTATGGCGCTTGGAACACGGCGCGGGTTTTGCAGAATATCGAACAGTGGGTTGCGAAAGATCGGCCGGATGTGGTTTTGCTCATGATCGGAATCAACGACACCGACAGTCCGAAGGCTGCCCAAAACCTCCAAGCCATCCTGGAAAAAATCACCGCCGCCCGTCCCCAGACCCATGTGGTGGTGGCGCAGGTCACCCCGCGCTTGGAATTCAACCAAGGCATTGTGGACTACAACGCCACGATCCGCGACACGCTGGTGCCGGATTTCCAGAGCCGGGGATGCAAGGTCTCCACGGTGGATCAATACCGGCACATGCTAAAGCCCGACGGCACGATCGATCCCATGCTCTTCTCCAACAAACTCAACCACCCCAACGCCACCGCCTACGATAGCATGGCGCAAACATGGTTCGAGGCGATACGATCCATCCACTCCCATCAAACGAACCAACGATGAAACGATCACGCCTCTTGCTCACTGCGGGACTTTTTCTCCTCTTGGCCGGCAAATCACCCGTCCCAACAAAAATCACAGCCTCCGATACCGGCAAGTGCGGGCCGGGTGCTCAGACGATCATGGGCGGCAATGTGACCTTGTCGTTGTCGGCGGACGCCAAGCCCGTCTCCTACACCATCGGCAAAGGCACGAACCTGCTCCGCCCGAAGGATCCCGGTCCCGGGTTTTACCTGACCACCGGCACGGGGGCTACGGAGAAAACCATCCCGTTCATTTCCTCCGAATCCCAAGACGGCAGGCTGATCCTCACCGCCGAGGACAAGACCCGCGTGACCCTCGCTGTGAATGCCGGCGATAGATTCATCTCCTTCCGCCTCAAAAAAATCGAGGATGTCCCGAAGGGCACCGAACCTACATTGAATTTCATGATGAATTTCCACGGGGTTTTCCCGGAAACTGTTCCTTTAGACTACATGTGCCTCCCGGGTGGGCGATTTGAAACCGTTCGCTCCTACACGAAGGCCACATGGCCGTATCTCTGGCAGCGCGGCGACACCGACCCGCTCGGCGGCTTTGCCATTTTCGTTCCGAAGAACGACGAGGAGCACAACGAAGCGTTGCTGCGCATTTGGACCGAGGAAAATCTGCCGCACCCGAAAATCGAGGGCGAGTGGACCTACGAGCGCGCGAAGGAATGGGGCGTGGAGTGGAATAAAAACATCGAGGACACGACGCACCTGGTGATCAGCGCCGAGAAGCCCGAGGATTTGGACCCGCTCATCGAATATGCAAAAAAATTGAAGGTCAGCCGCGTTTATATGCACGGCGACACTTGGCGCGGGATGTATTGGCCGAGGGACCAAGATGCATTGCATGTGAACACCAAGGTCTTCCCGCGCGGCGAGGAGGACTTGAAGGTCTTCATCGATAAGCTCAAGGCGCACGGCATCGGCACCATGATGCACACGCTCTGCTACGGCATCCCGGCAGAGGGCTCAAAGTATCTCGGCAAGGGGAAAAAGACCGACCGCCGCCTGGCCAAGTGGTGCAAAGGTAAGTTGGAGCAATCCATTTCCCCGACCGACACCACCATCCTCTTCCGACCAGACTCCCCCACAAAATCCAGTTTTCCCAGCAAATGGACGACGGATGTGTTGATTGGCGACGAGATCATTCAATGCGCGTTCACGGACACGGATAAACCTGTCTGGACACTCAAGGACTGCAAGCGCGGGGCGGAGCCTGCGGTGCACGAGGCAAACTCCGAGGTCATCGGGCTCATTAAGGCCTATGGCCAGAATTACTTCCCGGACAGCAGAACAGACCTGCCCGAAATCACCGGCAGGGACTACGCGGAATTTTTCAACCGCCTCGGCGTCGTGCATCACGAATTCGACGGCCGGGAGTGCCACGACGATTTCCCGTGGGGTTTCAACAAGTGGGCGATGTCTGTTTACCAAAACACGAGGAGGCCGATCACCTCGAACACCTCAAGCGGCAGCGTGAACCCTTGGGATTTGATGTATCGGTTCAAAAAGAACGGGTCCGAAAAAAACCGCAACAAAGGAAGCAACCACGGTTGCGGCTTCGGCAATGTCGCCTTGGATCTGGATCGCGACAACCGGCTCGCCACGAGCCCGATCGAGAACCATTTCACCATGGCCCAGGCAGCGGCGCACGACACGCCGGGATTTGTTTTTGGAAAGCCCGAGCCCATGTTTGGCATCTTCCCGCACGTCATCCAAGAACACGGCCTCAAGGAATGGATCGCCGAGCAGTTCAAGGTTTGGCGCGAACTCACTCCCAAGCTCACTCCGGAATTGCGGAAGCAAATTGCCGGAACTTACAGCAAGAACCTCGGATTCAATCACAACGACGCCAAGATCCTCTACGAGGCGCGGCGCGCCGGGGGCGGCTACGAACTCCAGCCCTTCACCGTCATGACCCGTGGCGAGGTGGATGCGCCTTGGACAACACTGCAGGAATATAACATCCTCATGCCCCGCCAGTATGTCGCGCCCGGCATGCGCGTGAAGTTGGACAACCCCTTCGAGCGCCAAGCTCCCCAATTTATCATTCGCGTGATGAACGGCTACACCGGTTCGGCGGCGGACACCCAAGGCGCCGCCCCCAGCAAAGAGATGAGTCAGGACATGAAAGAATACCTCGCCGCCGCCGGCGTGCAGGTGGACAGTTCCGCCCCGCCCCGCCCCGCCGCCCCCTCCGCGCCGGGCGCGGATCCCTACCGCTTGCAACCCAAAGCCGCCCAGATTGAAAATCCCGGCAAGCATGTCTTCGCCGATGTCGGCGAGGCTCTCAGTATCACTTTGGACAACACCAATAAAGAGCCGGTTTTCCAACAGAGCGGGCTCCCTTCCCGCAGGTTCAAAGGCAACACGCAAAACGCCCGGGGTTTGGCCCTCACGGTCACCGGGGACGGCAGCGGGGCGCTTCTCGTGATCCAAATCGGCACGGCCAATGATTATGTCATTCCGATCGACTTTACCGGGCGGAAGGACATCGTCATTCCCGTCAGCGAGGCCTCACACGCGCTGAGCGCCTGGGGCATGCGCCCCGGCACGAAGGGCGCCCGCCACGGCATCTTCCAAGGCTACTACATCGGCTACGGCCGGGTTCCCGCCAACACCCGCGCAAATGTCCTCATCGAAAACCTCCGGATGCTCGGCGAGAAGCCCTCCTCGATCAAAAACCCCGTCATCCACGCCGGGGCCGGAACCCTCGCCCTGCAAGGCGAAGTCAATAGCGACCACTACCTCTGGTATCAAGGCGGCAACAAGGCCGGCGTCTATGACAAAAACTGGAACCTCCAAGCCGAACTGCCCGTCGTGGCGACCAACTACGAAGTGGACAAAGGGTTTTCCGAATACTGGATCGAAGGCGAATGTGCCGCCCCGCCGCCATGGTTCAATGTGCAATTCATCACCAAAGGCAACACAACGAAGCTTGAAGAGTGATCCACAATATTCTGATCCCTATCCAACAAATTTTCAAAAGGAGATACAAGATGAACATGCATAAATGGAGAACTACAACTTATATCGCTGGCTTCATTGCCCTCAGCTGCTTCGGCGGTGCATCGCTGTTGGCCGGCACGAACGATATCTGGGGAGGCGGGGAGGTTCCGCGGCTGACGGATCCGGCGAATATCCCGCAGACTTTTGAAGAAATCTGGCCAAGTTACGACAAAAGCTACGACCAAAATAATCCCCTGGAGGCGAAGATTCACAAGACCTGGGAGGTCGATGGGGGGCAGATTGTGGTGAACTGGGTGCAGCTCACCGTGGGAACGTTCCAGGGCAAGAAGGCTGTCGTCTGCGGCTATTGGGCCTACCCGAAGGGCGCAAAAAACCTGCCGGGGATTGTCCTGTTCAATGGCGGCCCGCAGACTTCCGGTGAAGGCGGCGCCATAGATTGGGCCAGGCTGGGCTATGCCTGCTTTCACCCGAATCATAACGACAAGGTAAAGATGAGCGGCAATGCCGAGGGGCTGCCCAATACCGACTGGAGCGCGGCGAACGCCTGGGGTGCAAAGGGTCCCGGAGGGTCGTTCCAAGCGGATGAAACAACCATCGACGCGGTTCCCAGCCCGCGCAATTACTGGCTATTTGTTCGGCAGATGTCCGGGCGACGCATCATCACATTCATGAGTCAGCAGCCAGAGGTTGACCCCAAACGCATCGGCGTCCGCGGCCATTCCACGGGTGGTTCGTTGACGGCCTATTTGTCCATCGACCCCCGGGTTGCTGCAGCCGTCCCGTCCGTGGGAGGGGCGGGCGGTTACCTGGATCCGCATCCTGTGATCGTCGGAAATACACGCAACGGGGTCGTCGGAAACGAACAGCGTAAAATGTATGATGAGACCGTGGAGGAACGGAACTTCTGGAAAAGAATGCATGCTCCGGTGCTGCTCTTGGGCGCTTCCAACGATTTTAATGCCCCGGACTGGAACTGCCTGGAAGCGATGAAACTCACCGACGTGGACAAGCGCTATATTTCCTGCGCGAATTACAACCACACTTTTCCGCCCAAGACCATGATTGCCGACTACCTGTGGTTTCAGGACAAACTGAAGGGTGAGTTTTCGTTTCCGGAAACCCCCAAAGCAGAACTGATTCTGAATCGGGAGGATGGGATTCCGGTCTTCCGGGTCACCCCGCCGAAAACCAATCTGAAGCTCAAGCGGGTGGAAGTATACTACACCGACGGGCGAAATCCGCTGACCCGTTTCTGGATGACCGGGGAATCGAAAGAGAAAGCCGACGGTTCATGGGAAACGCGATGCCCTGTTTTGTCCGCGGATGAACCTCTCATGGCTTTCGCCAATATCATCTATGCCATTGATCCCATTAAGGCTCCGAACCACCGCTATAACGGCTTGAGCGAAATGGCCGCCACCAGCGACTACGCCTATGCCTGGCCGGACCAATTGAAGGCTGCGGGTGTGAAGGCTCAAGAGATTCAGAACAGGCTGATCGATGACTTCTCCGCCGGGCTGCGCGATTGGACCGGAAGTCTTGCGAACAATTACTGGTGGGCGATTAATTCGCGCAAAGTGGCCAGTGCACGCTCCATAGGGCCGAAGGGAGCTCAACTGGTTTTTGATGTCAATGCCCCCGAACCGGGAACCTATATTGGTGTGCGCGTCATGAGAAACTATATGAATTCCCACCTCGCGGAGGGCGAGTTCTATGGGTTCTTTGAGCTAAAAGACAAAGGGTGGAATACCGTTCGTATTGGAACCTCCGACCTGAAGAACCGGTTTGGCTGGGAGCTGGATGATTGGCATAAGCTTGCGAGCATCGAGCTGTGTTCGGCGGCATCGTTAAAGCGGGATGTTGAAACCCGATACGGGGCTGAGTTTGACCCCCGACTGATAGGGGACCAGCCCAAAGAGAAGTTCAAGCCGCAGGTTGGCCGCGTTCCGGACACCGTGAGCGGCTGGAGCGAATCCTACTACACCGAGGCCGGCGATGAATACACCACGTTCAACATGGTATCCAAGGATGACCTGCTGGCCCGCCAGCGCTTCCGCAACATGCGCTGGGAAGGGGGCGAATTTGTCCAGCGGACAAAACCTCATGAAATCGAAAAGTATGTCAGCCCAGGAGCCCATAAAGAATAGATGCGTCCGGGCCGAATAAACGTCCGCGAAGAAGAAGCCTCCAACCTTGACATTCCCGCGATTTAGCCCGCTCAAAACAGCTAAGAGGCCAAACACGTCATCTTGCACGCCTGAAGGAACTGAGATAGCTTTATTGTATATGAAAAACCACCTAAATTCACGAAGAGCCAGATTTCTTTCCAAATCTCTTCGCCTCCAATTCCCTTCTCGGGATTATTAGGCTGCGGGCTGCGGTCAAAATGCGATGAACCGACTTTTCCCTCCACAACCCCCCGCGGATCGTCGTTCGGATTCCGGCTTTGCCTTGGTGGCGACTCTCCTGTTTCTAGCGATCCTCCTCGGGGCGATTGCTGTCCTTGCCTCCTTTGTCACCTTGAGCCAGCGCAGCGGCTCCGCCCAGCGCAACGCCAGCTCCGCCCAGCAATCGGCTCTGTTCGGACTCAACCTCGCCTTGGGCGAACTCCAATCGGCCGCCGGTCCGGACCAGCGGGTGACGGCGCCGGCCTCGATCCTCGGCAACTCGACCTACACGGGAAACCTCCAGCCTGTCACGGGCCAGGCGGCGTGGACCGGCGTCTGGAAATCCAATACCGTTCCGGCTCCCAACGGGGATGCCGCGCAATTCAATCCCGCCACGCCCGATACGAGAGCTTTTGTCGGCTGGCTGGTTTCCTCCACGGATGCCAGCGGAAACTTTGCGCTCCCCACCGCCCTGTCCGCCCCGACGTCCAATTCCACACTCACCGCCAACCAGACCAGGACGCTCTTTACCAACGCCGACGGGACCCCCTACATCCAGGCCGGAAAAGTCCAGATCGACGATGTGCCGGGAGGCAAGCGTTACTTCGCATTCGCGGTCGAGGATGAGGGGGTAAAGGCCGATCTTTCCTGGAGTGAAGCACCCGCGGCAGCCACGACGGCGGAGCGGGCCCAGGCCAGCCGTCTCTCCGCTGCGCCAGGCCCCGACTACGCCGCCCTCAACGGGATTGGCGGAACCAGCGGGCCATTCCCTTCGTCAACATACCCCTTGACGATTGCCGGCACCGCGTTCCTCACCAATGCGATTGCCCCAATGCGGGACCCGGCGGACCTGCAGGTCTCGATGAATGCCACGGCCACATGGCTCAAGGAGCAGCGAGCCAATATCACCTGGGGCAGCAAGGGGCTCCTTTCCGATACAAAAAAAGGGGGCCTCCGCCGCGATCTCAGCCTCGCCTTTGAAATGGACGGCACGGCGGAAGCGGAGGCTGCGACGAAATTCAACTTGCAGGCGGGTGAGTTTGTCGGAAATGGCGATTCACTCAGCGCCCCCCAAAAGCCTGCCGGTCTGCCGGTGAACGAGCGCTTCCTCTGGCGGGACTATAAGGGGTCAGGCACGCCATTTGCAGGCAGCATCACTGATGGCAATTGGTGGAGCCGGAATCCGAAACCATATACCCGACGGCTTCGAGGCCCGAATTGGTGGGCGCTGCGCGATTACTATAATCTCTACAAGCGGCTCTCCGGCACCGGCGGTGATTACACAATGCAAGCCCGTGCCTATTTTCCCAATCGAAGCACCGAAAGGCTCGCTTACAGCGATTATCATAGCCACTTTTACGATGCACAAACCTGGGATGTGGAGGACGGGATCAACGAATCATCGACTTCTTTCAAAAGCAGTATCAACACCACGGAACCGGTCGAGGACAAACATTACCTTTATCGACCTGCCAGAGCCAACTATGCTCCCGTCAACCTGGGGACCTCCGTCCTAGTTAGTATTCTCGCGAAAAATATCACTGGAACCTCACCGAATCAAACAGCCGACCTGGCCATCGGTCTGGACCCGCTTTTCTACTTTTGGAATCCCTACAATCGAAAGATCAGCTGCGAAAACATCGCGGTGGTGCTCGGTCTGGGTGTTCCCGGCAGGGTATTGTTAGATGTCATTCCGGCGAGTAGCCCCCCGGCGGATGGCCTCCCGACCAAAACAACCTACGATTTGAATTTGTCCACCCTGCTGAAAAACAATGTAACATATAAAAGCGGGGAAAAGCTCATCTTCCTGATCAAGGGGCCATTCGTCCTGGAGCCGGGAGAGGTGGTGATTGCCTCGCCGATCGCCGCGCCGTCCGGCGGCGTGGGCTCCGGCGAGGCTGTTCTCGGCTACGCGACGGACAACAACAGCGGCATCATCATGACCAAGCTCAACGGCACCAGTCCGATTAAGGTGCGGCTGGATGACCGGGTGGCGTTCTCCTTCATACAGAGTTATAACGGTGTTGGCAGCTCGGGAGACCAAGCGCGTCATGAAATGGACACCAGTCTGCCCACGGGAGCAGGGATCACTCCGGCATCGCTCGCCGCCAACATGAGATTGCTGGGCGAGCAAACGCAGCATAATCTCCAGATGCTGTGGGCAGGAGCGACACCGATCGCGGATTACTATGTGAGTCCTGGAAGCGATGCCAACGCACATACACGCCCAATCAGGGCCCGCACCGAGACGGTTAGCGCACTGGTGGATACGAAGGTGATATTCGGGGCGCATAGCCTGCTCATCAAGCCGGCCAGTCCAGGTGGGTCGGGGACCCCGAAACCGCACGAAATGTTTGCCCGCTTCAATCCCGCTCCGATGCTCATGAAAAGGGACTACAATACCCTCTGCAATCCCAACCAGATCTATCGACACGTTACGGCCAGCAGCACTTTCGCGGTATTGAATGACAGTGGAATCGATTTTTCCGGAGCGGCGAGAAACACCTTCTGGGGGTTGAGCCACCAGAGCAGCGGATCGATTGCGGTGCCCGTCTCAAACATTCCCTCCAGTCCGCTCTTCTCGCTCGCCGCATTCTCGGATGCGAATCTTTCGATTCTCGGCACGGATCCCTTCCATGCGGTAGGCAATTCCTGGTCGAGCCCTTTGATCCCGCCAAGCTCGGCCTACAGAGAACAGACCGGCTTCTGGCTGATTGTGGCCCAGGATTTTTCATGGCTGATCAACGACGCCCTGTTTGACCGTTACTATCTCTCCGGCATCGCGCCGGCCTTCACGATTGGCGACGGCGGATACTCTTCGACCGGAAATCTCACCGGCACGCTGACCAGCTTCTTCTCCGCCGACTACGCCTCCGCGCAGGCCAATCCGGTCTTGCGTCCCTATCTGCCACCGGGCCAGACCGCCGCCGCTGCAACCGCAGAGCTGGCGGGGGATGACGGCTACAAAAAGCTGGGTGCCTACAGCCTGATTGCAGGGGCGTTCAACGTGAACTCTACTTCGGTCGCGGCATGGACAGCGTTCCTGCGGGCGAATCGCGATTTAGCCATAAGCTATGCGCAGAATGGCGGATCGGAGGGGAGTTCCGGCAGCCCGTTTCCCCCCAGCCCGTCTCCTGCGAATTCCGCCGGGGCCAAACCCCAATGGTCGGGTTTCTCCCGCCTGACCGACGCGCAAATCACCGCGCTCGCTACCAGAATTGTAGCTCAGGTGAAGCTTCGCGGCCCGTTTATGAGTCTTTCGGATTTCATCAACCACAAAATGGGCACGGTGGATCCGGCCAGATCCTACACCGGCGCCCTCCAGACGGCCCTCGATCTGGAGTCCGCAACCGGCGGCAGCGGCATCAATGCCGCATCCCGGGCGGCTGCCGGAGGCACGGCTCCGAAGTATCCTGCCGCTGTCTTCAATGGTCCCCCCGTCCTCGGAGCAAACACGACGGTCACCACCGGCATCCCGGGAGACATTACTCAAGCAAATCTGCTGCTGCCGCTCGCGCCGCGGTTGGCCGCCCGCTCCGACACCTTCCGCATCCGCTCCTACGGGGAGGTCCGTTCGACCGATGGCACCCGAGTCATTTCCCAGGCGACCTGCGAGGCGATCGTCCAGCGGGTGCCGGAATACATGGATCCTGTTACAGATGCTGCCAGCAATGAGCCCTGGGATGAGGGGGCGGGCCTGAACCAGACCAACAAAATGCTCGGCCGCCGGTTCAAGATCGTCTCGTTTCGCTGGCTGAATCCTAATGAAATATAGACCTCTCTCGCCTGTGATTACGAAACTCTTGCTGCCGGCCTTCCTTGCGATCCTTCTGCCCGCCACCCCTGGCATACTGGAAGCCAAAGAGCCGGCGTCACCGGGAATCCTCGAGTTCTCCTGCGTCGCCTGGGACCATCTTCCCTGCCCGGAACTCTTTTATCGCCAGGGAAACAAATTCCTCCCGATCAAGTTATCCCCGGGACAGCGCTCGCAGTTCTATCCCCTCAAGGATGCCCGCGCTTTGGAGCTGTTCATCCAAAAGGAAAGCCCTGCCGATGGAGCAAAGCCTGCTTCGCCCGATCACTACGAGATGGCTGGCCTGGCTCCACTTCTGGAAGGGACGAAGAGGATGCTCTTCCTCATCGAGGCAAGGAAAGATTCTAACGGTCTCCCGCTCCAGCTTCGCGGGTTGGATGATTCGGTGGAATCGTTTCCGGCCGGATCATTCCGCTTCATCAACCTGACGCCGGATCTCCTGCTCATCGAATTTGGGGGATCCACCCACGAACTGCCCCAGGGCGAGGCGAAAGTTGTGGCACCGGATCTCACGACGGCCGGAGGATTTGTGCCTGTCATCATCAAGGATGCCGAAGGCCGGAATATCCTTGAAAACCGGTTCTTCGCGCAGCGCACGGGGCGGGAGCTGGTCGTCATCAGCCCGCCTGCCGAAGGCCGGACGGAGATGTCCTTGAAATTTCTATCCGATGTCATTCCCGCCAGTCCAACCCCTCGGAAAAAGGCCTCTTCCCATCCCTAGCATGCAAGTCCCAAGCCCAAATTCCCGCCCATCTTTCCGACGCCTGATTTCTGCGGGCGTCTTCCTGCTGGCTGCCTGCCCGGTTTTTCTGCGCGCACAACCCGCACCCGCAAAGCCTGCAGTCGAATTTTCGTGCCTGGTCTGGGAGCCTCTCCCCCTCCCGGCGGTCTTCTACCGGGACGGGAAAAGCCACCTGCCGCTGGAGCTCTCTCCCGGCAGCCGCTCGCAGCTCTATCCGCTGAAGGAGGGCACGGACTTGGAGCTATCTGTGAAGGAGGTTGGAGCGGATGGCGCAGCGACCTATAAATTGGTTGGGAAGGCGCCGTTGGTTGCGGGAACCCGGCGAATGCTATTCATCATCGACCCGGCTCCGGAGCCCGCGGACTTGCCGCTCGCGATCTTCGGCGTGGACGATGGGTTGGACGTCTTCCCGCCCGGCACTTTCCGCTTCGCCAACTTCACCGCCGCACCGCTTCAGGTCAAGTTCGGCGGCCAGACCACGAAGCTGCCCGCACGGGCGATCAGTGTCGTCAAATCCAATGTCCCGGAAAACGGCGGGTTCCTGCCATTTTTGATTGGCGACGCCAATGGGAAAACCGTTTTTGAGACACGCCTGTTCGGTCAGCCCACCGGACGGGACATGGTCTTCATCGCTCCTCCTGCCAAGCCCGGGGGCCGGCTGTCCGTGAAACTTCTGCCGCAGCTCATCCCGCCCGCTCCGCCAAAGCCCGCTGCCACCCCATGAACCTGATATTAGCCATTTCCGGGCGGACAGTATCGCGGAGGGCTCGCGCAAACCCGCAGGCCGCCGCAGGTTTCTCCATCCTGGAATTGCTGGTCGTGATCGCGATCATTGCCATTGCAATGGGAGTAGCCGGAACGGCCCTCCGTCTCACCGGAGGACGTCCCGCCAAGGCGATGGAACTTGTGGCCGGCATGGCCGCCGTCGCCCGCGACGACGCGGTCGCAACCGGAGTCCCCACACGCGTCGCGCTCTGCGTGGATTCTGCTGCCGGCGTCAAATACTTGCGCTTTGTGACCGCCCTAGCCGATGCGGATGGCAACCCTGCGACGGCTGGCTGGAAATTCTCCGACCGCGGACGAACGTTTCCCCAAGGCACAATCTTCTGGCCGGAATACAGCACTCCGGCGCTCGCAGAAAACACGATGAAGCTGGACCTTGCCAAGCCGGGGGCCGTTCAGGACGGCGCCTCAGGGGCAACCTGCGTCTTCATCGAATTCGACGCCTTGGGATACCCGACCAAGAGCGGCGCGCAGTGGGTTTTCACCAAGGCTGTCATGGATGATGCCGGCGGGGCGCCAGTGATCCCCAAGCCGATGGACAGGGATGGCTTCATCATGCGCCAGACCGGCCGACTCGCGTTTTTCAGATCTCCATCCGACATCAGCAAACCCTAACGCCAAAACCATCCCATGAACGCCCATCCAAAAAATCATAGCAGCCTCGGATTCTCGCTTATTGAAGTCGTCCTTGCGGTGGGCATCGTTGCCATCGCCATCCCTGCTGTCGTGGGAGTGATGGCCGTCTTCTCCTCCTCTTCCGCCTCAACGATGGACCGTGGAGAGGCGGCTTCCGCAGCGAGCTCGCTCCAGCTTTATCTCAACGGCAAGGTCAGGGATCCGGCCACGTCCTCAAATGTGCCCTTTGCCACGGTTTACGGATGGACCTATGCCGCCCGGCAAGCCCCGGGCAGCGCTCAGGTGATCTACGCCTACAAGACGAACGCAACCCAGTCCGGCTACATCCTGTCCCAGAGTGCGCCAGCGGGAACCATCCAGGGCAAGCTGCTGGCGGCGGAGATCCTCGCGCCCGAGACGCGCGTCCTCCCCGCCGCCACCCTGGTGAGCTCCAGCTTGAATTACTCCAAGGCTTACCTGCCGCTCAAAGTTTCCATCCATGCGCTTTCATCTGCTTCCCAACCTCGAACCGCTGCGACCTTGGTGGATTCGTATCCCATGGCCATATCGCAATGAGGGCCTCCACCCTGAGCGACGCGAAGTCAGGCCCTGAAGGGGCAACACCGAACAGCCCGGGGCAGGCGTCCGCGCCGCCCTGTGCCTTCGAAGGGGAGAAGTCCTGCCGGGGCTGGGCCGCATCCCGGCCTGAGCTTCCCTTCAGGCCGCACCGCCAGGCAGGCCCGGCCGGGTTCACGCTGATCGAGATGCTGGTCGCTCTCGCCGTCGCCATGCTCCTCCTCGTTCTGGTCGCAACCATCACCTCGTCGAGCTTGAGCTTAAATACGCTGGTCCATGGGCGCCTTCTGGCGCAGCAGGATGCCAAGGCCGCCCTGGATTTTTTGGAGCGCGACTTTGATGCTCTGGCCCCCGCCGAGAAAGGGAGGACCACCCTGACCATTATGCACGAGACGGTGGACGGTCCCGGCGGGACAAACGAGATTTCCTCATTCTGGATCACGCTGCTGAGTCGCCCGGTGAGCAGCTCGTATCAAAACCAGATCCGGACGGTTTCCTATCGCCTGCTCTACCTCGACCCGATGGTTCCGGGTGGCTCCAACAAGCGGCTCACTCTCTATCGAACCGAGTTGCCGAAGACGCTGTCCGGAAACGCAACCGCCTTCCTCGACGTGGCGGATCTCCATGCCGATTTCTGGAAAGATTACTGGGCAACTCACGCGGCTGACAACGGAGGGAAGACTCTTCTCAATGACTACCTCGTGGAGAATATTGTCGATATTCAGGTCACTCTAAATTATCTCGCCGCAGACGGCGCACCCGCGAGCCTGACACTTCCGGCCGGTGCGGCGGTCCGTTGGACATCCAACGGCTTCGAGGGAACCTCCCTGACCACGGCCAATACTCCGGTTTCGATTACTCTCGTTCTGACTTCCCTTCGCCCGGCGGGCGTCAAGCTCTACGAATCCGGTGCCATGACACTCGCCACGGCCATCCGGCAGCAGGGTGTGGTGCTGAGCCGGACGTTTCCGATTTATTCGGGTCAGGTGAATTACTGAAATCCCTGAATCTGTGCAGATCCTGTGAATCTGCGGTTTCCTCCCCTGCGGGATCTAAGTTCCCCGATCGATGAAGGTCGCCGCCAAGCGGACGGTCTTCGGGGTCGCGGCGCTCGATCCCGCTTTCCGTTCGATCTGCGCGAAGAGCATCTCGGAGGCGGTTCGCCCGATGAGATCCGCGTGCTGATCGAAGGTGGAGACGGGGATGAAATATCCGTCCCCCATGGCAACGGCTCCGAATCCGATGAGCGAGACGTCTTCGGGGATGCGGCGCCCCAGCTTCAAGAGCGCCCTGCGGCATCCGAGCGCCAGATTGTCGTTGACCGCGAAGATGCCGTCCACTTTGGCGCCGCGCTCCGTCAGGTATTCCAGGATCGCATCTTCGTTGGGACTGAAAGTCGGGAACTCCAGGGTGTCCACCGTAACCGGCCTGTTCGCCGACGCGACGGCGTCGCGGAATCCCTTCGCCCGGTCGCGGCTGGGGCTGAACCGGTCCCCGCCGGTGACCAGCAGGAAGTTCTTCCGACCGCGGGCGAGAAGGCGCGTCCCCGCCTCCTCACCGCCGGCAACATCATCGGTGCCGACAAAATCGCAGGCGAATTTCTGGACCCTCCGGTCAATGACCACGATCGGCACGTTGCGCTGGACGATTTCCTCGAAATAGAGGGCGGTGGCATCGTCGTTGGCCGGGCGAAGAATGATGCCATCGACGCGCAACTCGATCAGGCGATGAAGGATCTTGCGCTCCTCCTCGATGGCGCGTTCCTCCCAGTGCCCGTGAACCATCGACAGCAGCAGACCCGCATCCTGTTCCGAGAGGTGATCGTGGATTCCCTCGAGCACCCCGCTGTAGAATCCCAAGCCGGCGGGCATCACCACGCCGATCAGGCCGGTGCGGCCCGTTTGCATCCCCCGCACCAGGCGGTTGGGGCGATATTGAATACGATCGGCAACCTCGCGAATACTCTGGGCCGTCTCAGCCGCCACCTTGCCCGTGCCGTTCATAAACCTGGAGACGGTCATGAGCGAGACCCCCACCTCCCGTGCGATCACCTTCATGCTGGCGCGTTCTGCCGTGTTAGCCATTAACTGTTAATAAACACATGCTGGCGCAGACGCAAGCCCTCTTCCGTCTGGGCACAGTGATCAGCCACCTCTTGAAATCGATGTGGGCAGGGTCAGTCCCGCGTATTGTCGCCCGGGAAATATTCCGGAGCGAGTTTTTCCGCCAGTTTCCGTGTGGCATGTATTGCCAGTTTGATTTCCTTTTCGGATGGAGGCGGGTCCCAGTGAGTGCCCGGGTAACGGGATGCCAAGTATTCTTCCGAAAGCAGTTCCGCAATTTCTTGCGTAAAGGCTCCGCTTTGGAGTTCGGCGGGGAGTAGTCTCCTGAGTTCGATAAGGTTGTGCCATCTCGGGGGAGTGATGCCGAGGTTGACCAGTTTGCCTTTGAGGAGTTTTTCCGCGGCCTGCTGTGCGGGAGCCGCCGCCGCGTCAATCTTGTCGTGAGCGACAAGCAACTCTGCTGTTTCCAGGTCTCTTTTGGCGAGTTTGAACCAATCTTCGGGGACGTTCTCATCTCCTCTCATAAATTTTCCTTCCTTTGGTGCGGGCCTCGATGGCGAGAAGAGGAGATTTTGAGGCGTCCTGCGTGTGGAATTGAGAGCGTGTCATCACGATGACTTCCGCCCCCGTGGGGGCCGGAGTACGGGCAAGAGCCAGCCCAGCCTCTCGGTGGGGTCTGGGGATGCCGTGGTTATCGGGTAGGACAACGAGAAGATCCAGGTCGCTGAGGTAAGGGTCGGCATGGCCGGTCGCCTGGGAACCAAAGATCCAAATCTCTTCCACGGGAAGCGCCGAATTGAGGGCTTTGACGCAGGCGTTTGCCCGTTCATTGACCGGTAAAATGCTGAATGGGGAAGTCATTTGAAAAACGCCATCGGTCTATGGCGACGCTGTGTGATTCTATCGCGGGATATATGGCGCGGGTGGACCGAAAAAGCGAGGAATTTGGCAGAAATATCTACACCGCCTTTTCAATTGAGCCCACGATCTCGCCGACCTCGCGGCGTTGCAACTTGGAATCACTCATCAATCTTAACGGGCGTCCCGCCCGTTTGGAGACTGACTTCCGCATGCAAGCGCCGTGCGCCATTCACAGGCGAGAAGAAAAGAGCGGTCAGCAGATTTTCACAGATTCACGCAGATAAAACACAATCTGCGATAATCTGCGTCAATCTGCGGCTAAAACCCTCTTAATGTCACAGGATTGGGCGGGACGCACGTGCTCCCTGTCTCAGCGTGTCACGCGGCTCATGGGACTTCGGTTCATTCTTGATGCCTCCGGCAGAACCGGGCGCCAGAGGGCTCCGGTTTTTGGCCGGAGCAGCTCAATTGGCTTTGGCCGGCGCGGGGTCGCGTTTGCTGTCGCGTTTTGCGTGTTCCCCGGCGGCGTTGGGATCGCCCAGGTCTCCGCCTCTTTCGATCATGATCGGAAAGGTGTCGCCCCACCACTTATCGTAGGCCGCCGCCATTTTCGAGACGCGTTCCGGGTTTGCCGCCGCCAAATCCTTTTCGCAAGCCGGATCGCTTTTCACCTCGTAGAGGGACCAGCGATCCCCCGGGCTGACACCCCAATGGAACTGGGCATTCTGGTCCGTGTAGGTGGTCGTTTTCAGACCTTTCCGGACTGCCTGCAGGGTCGTGCACTGGCTCTGATATTTCAGGCATTCCGGGTCGTCGCAAGGATGGCTGGAGAGGAGCAGGTAATTGCCCTGGCGCACCCCGCCCATGGCGTATTGGTGCGAGGCGGCGAGCCCGCTCGGCCAGCGGCCGACGTGCTGGAAAAGCATGCGTTCGTCGTGCCACGCAACCGGCGCTTCGGATTCCAGGAGCGGAACGAGACTGAATCCCTCCAGCTCGGACTGAACTTTGGCCGGCACGGTGACACCCGCGAGTTCGCACAGGGTCGGGAGCACGTCGAGGTGCGCGGTGAGAAGATCGACCTTGTGCGGCTTCCAGTGGTCGGACCATCGCCAGAACGACATCGCCCGGGAGCCGCCTTCCCAGATCGTGCACTTGCTGCCGCGCATCTCCGCGTTGAAAACATCAAGCCCCCAGGTCTGCCCGTTGTCGTTCATGAAAATGACGATCGTGTCCTTGTCGAGTTTCCGCTCCTCAAGGAACTTCAGAATCCGTCCGACGTTGTAATCGACGTTGGCGACCATGCCGAGGTAGGTCGCGCGCTTCTCGTCCACCTTCCCGCGGAAGGGCGCGATGAATTCCTCCGGCGCAGCCAGGGGGGTGTGGGGCGAATAGGTGGCCAGATAGCAAAAGAACGGCTTGCCCTTGCTCTCGTCGATGAAGGTCATGGCTTCATCGAAGAAGATGTCTTCGCGGAACCCCTGACGCTTGTCCCGCTTGCCATTGCGAAGAAAGACCGGGTCGAAATGCGCCCCGGGCCCGCCGGTGTTGGTCGAGCACCAGTCGAATCCGCGATCTTCCGGTTCGTAGCCTTTGTCGTTCCCGAGATGCCACTTGCCGATGAAACCCGTGCGGTAGCCCCCGGCCTTAAGCAACTGCGGAAGCGTGACCGCCTCCTTGAAGAGATGCTCGCGGGGCTCCAAGGTGTGCGTGACGCCGTTGCGGAACTCGTGCATGCCCGTCATCAGCGCCGCGCGCGTGGGCGAACACGACGGGCTCACGTAGAAGTTGTCAAATCGCACGCTCTCGTCGTAGAGCCGATCGGTGTTGGGCGTCTTCAGCAGCGGATGCCCGTGCCGCTCCACATCGCCATACCCCTGGTCGTCGGTGAGGATGAAGAGGATGTTGGGCTGCTTCTTCGCCGAGGGTTCCCCGCTCGCGCCCGAAGAAGGCTCGGCCCCCACCGTAGCGGGAGAAAGCAGGATTGGGGTGACCAGCAGAAGGAGAAAGGGGAGGAAATGGCCGCTACGATTCATGGACGTTACTAGTAACTTTACCAGCAGGTTGGTCAACTCCTATTTTTCTCGCGGCGTTCTTTTCGTTTACGCCCATGGATCCCTTCCCTTTTTTTTCTTCACGGGTTTGGCGTCAGCGGTTTTCGCAGCCCGCTATGGCTTTGCGTCCCAACTCCTCGACGATCTCGGTCAGGTAGCTCCAATACGGCTCCTTCTCGATCGTCTCGCGCACAGTCGCGGCGGGGAGGAATCGGCGCATTTCCTTCATGAAGTCGTTGCGCAATTCGGGCTGGGTCTTGAGGGCACCGATGCGTTCTTGAAGGGATGCGCAGAACTCGGCTTTCTTGCGTTGGTGGTCGCGGATTTTTAAAGGGACGAGCTCAGCGGGCAGTTCGATCCCTTGTTGGGTGAGCCAGGCGATGTCCCAGAGATCGCGGTTTTTGAGGCGGTTCTCGCGAAAAGCGAGCGCGATGACTTTGTCGGCCAGGATCTCCTCGCGGCTCTGCGCGCGGAGGATCAGGCCCGAAGTGCCGAGGTCGATGCCGTAGAGGTTTCGCAGCATCATGGGGCGCGGGTCGTGACTGGGAATGGCGCAGATGTCGAGATGGATGCGCTGCGCGGGCAGGTGCCTTTTGCCGGAGCGTGTCTCGATGGTCAGCTTCCAGGTGGAGACTGGTCCGCCGGTTTTGACAGGCTCGCTGACGCTGACAGGCAGGCCGTAGCGGGCTTGCAGTCGATCCACGAGCACGCGGGCGAGTTCGGCCAGATCACTCCGCTGGAAGTTCCTGCCGCCAGTGAAGTCGAGGTCCTCGCTGAGTCGTGAGGAGCCGTAGCAGGCCCGCAGACAGGTCCCACCAATGAACGTCAGTCCGGTGAGCAAGCCGGCCTCGCTCATCTCGCGGAGGATGTCGTGATGCAGCAGTTCCTTTTCCACCACGGGGCGCAGTGCGGAGAGGTCAGCCCGGGAACGCAGCGCCTCGGTCACGAGTTGGTCAAACAAGCTCACGCGCCACCTCCCGATCCACGAGGTCCATGCTGCGGCGCGTCGCTTTCATGTCGCGCAGGGCCTGCCGCACGGAGGCTCGCCAGAGGCGCCGGTCCGGGTCGTAGGACAGCTCGGCACTCAAGTCGCCAGGGCGCTGCACCGTATGGACGAACTCGATGTGGCCATAGTCCCCGCAGTCCACCACATGGCTGCGCCCGGAGGTCATGAGGCTGATCCAGTTCATCGGCGCCTGGGAAATCACGCCCGCATCGCTGAGGACGGTCTCAAGGCTGATGTAATTGAACTCGCCCGCCCGCAGACGTGCTGCCGCATGAAATAGCAGATGCCCCGTCGGATAGTCCGGCACGGGGTAGAGGTAAATGCCCCGGCAGATCCGCTTCAGCAGCCCGGCTTTTGTGGCCCGCGACAGCAACACGGCGAGCTGAGGACAGTCCGGCACCGCCCCCGCCAAATCCGCAGGCGCAAACACACAGTGCTCCCGGTCTGCGAGTCCACGGAGTGCCTGGGCGAGTTGTTTGATGGGCTGCACGGGTTGAACTCTACAAAAGATTTCTAAAAGTGCAATGTTCCGCTGATCCCATGCGGCCCGCTGCCCATAAGATTTTTGCCATTTTGACCAAGCCGATGAGCGGTTCGGCGATGCCTCCTCCGCAGCGAGCATCCCGGGGACGGGCGACGTTCGGCTTTGCCGTTCGCTATTTGACTTCCTGATAATCCGAACTCGCCGTCAGTGCGCCGCTGTGGGCGTTCACAAACCACGCGGTGGTTCCGGCGGGCAGCGGTGCGGTGACGATCGAATCCCCTCCCCGCTTTTCGAGCGTGGCGGACGACTCGGTCCAGGTGCGATTGCCGGTGAAGCCGCTGTCGCTGGTGGCGATCAACACGGCGCGGTCGAGCGGTTTTGTGGAGGCGAAGGTGACCTGGACGGAGCCGTCCTTGACCACCACGCCGGTTTGTCGGCACCACGGGGCGCCATTGCTCACGACGCTCTCGGCAAAGGCGTAGCTGTCCGGGGGACTCCAGGCGGCCCCGTGCGAATGACCCATCTTGGGAATCAGGCTCACCATGCGTGGGCCGGTGGCTGCGCGGTAGGAAGCGGCCTGGCAGTCGAGCGGGAAATGTTTGTCCTCCGGCCACGAGAACCACAGCACGGGCATTTTCACGCGATCCATGCGCGTCATCGGATCCCACGCCTCGCGGTAGAGCGTGTTGTTGCCCAAGGTCCGCCCATAATGATTTTCGGAATCGAAGAGATGCCCGCAGCCGTAGGTGGGAATCGCGAAAGCGAACCGTGGGTCAATGCCGATAACCGTGCTGGTGATGACGCCGCCCCACGAGACGCCCATGATGCCGATCCTGTCCGCATCGACCTCCGGCAGCGAGCGCAGAAGGGAATTCGCCAGCACCGCGTCGGCCACGGCGTGATACATCCACTGCTCGTCCAGCGGCAACGACGAATCGCCATAGATGCCGTCGCGCTTCGGGCCGGGCCAGGCGTGCGGCATCCATGCTTTGGGATCCGCCGGATCGCGTTCGTCGGTTTGCCCTTCGACCGCGATGCTGATGGCGGCAAAACCGCGGTCATTCCACTTCTTCACCCATTCCTTGAACGCCGTGCCACCCCCGCCGTGAACAAGAACGACGGCCGGCACCTTGCCCGCGCGTTTCTCCGGCAAGCCGAGCCAGGCAAAGACCTTTGTCGGCTTCCCCTTCCATGGCAGGGCATCGTAGAAGATCGCCCTCACGTCCCCCTGGGCGGCAAAACCCTCCGCGTCCTGCACCGCTGGCGGCGCGGTGAGATCGGCAAGAGCGAGGATTTTTTCACGCTGCGCAGCAAAGTCGCCGGCATTGAGGCCATCCGCCCAAACGACAGCACTCGCCGCTAAAAACAACTCCGTTACAATTAGTTTTATCATAAGTTCTTCCTTAGTCGCCGCGCAGAAATAACATGATACAATCTGCTGGTTCCTTTTCCGCCATCCTGCGTTGCTCCTCAGTCACAGACCACTGCGGGTATGCTCCTTCGTCGCGCCTTGGCTGGCGAAAAAAATTCCGGCGCATCTTGTATCATGTTATTTCTGCTAAGCTCCTTAGTTGGTTTTCCAGTCCACAGATCCGATTTGATTCTCAATGTCCAGCCTCACCGATGCATGGGCGAAGTCGCGGGTGTAAACGTAACCGGCTTGGACCGCCCGCGCCGTCACCAGCGTGCCCTCCTCGGTCGAGCCGAATTCCTTGGCCCCTGTCCCCTTCTCGAAAGTGACCAGCGGAAAAGTGGCAAGGTATCGGATCTCTTCGGCGGTAAACGCAGTGTCCTTCCGCAGGTGTATGTAGCGAGGCACGCGTTCCCAGGAGAATGCGGGCAACTTGTCCGTGGTGGTTGGAGGTTCAGCGGCGTGCAGCGCGGTCAGCGTCGCGACCAGGAGGGCGGTGTGCTTCATTTGGGGTCCGCGATGCTCATAGCCACTCCAACCGGAGAAACTCGGGCGCGGAACCCTGCCAGATGGGTACTTTGTCGTTGGGTATGCCAAAGCTGGCGCAGATGCCGAGTTGATCGATATCGGACCAGCTTGTCGGTGAGCCTTCGGGGGAGGTGAAGTCGCTCAGGGCGAATGTGAGGGTTTGAGGGGCTTCGGAGCCTTGAATTTCGCGCCGGCAGACGAAGGTGCGCCTGGGGCCGCGATAGCTGCGCCATTCGTTTTGCTGGAGGACGATGCTGAGGCTGTTGGTTTGCTGGACCTTGAGCGTGACCTGCAGTTTGGAGCCATCGGGGCCGCGCCAGAGGGGATCGGTGACTTTACGGGTCCAGAGTTGCTGATGGGTGACGTTGCCGGCGTTGAGCACATACCAGTCGCGGGTGCCGTGGGTGAAGTCGTCGATGACTGTGGAAGGTTTCGCGGTGAGCGCGGGGTTCGCTTGCTGCACCTCGCCGGCGGTGTGCGAGTGCAGGAGGCTGCTGAGGCAGACCTCGGTGACCGGTTTGGCGTAGCCGGGAATCTGTGCCAGGGATTCGGGCTTGGGCAGCGTGTAATACACGTTGGCGAAGGCAAAGAGAGGCAGGTCGTGGGTGTGGATGGGCAGACGGGCGATGTAGCCTTCGGGTTCGTGCTGCACCTCGGCGCTGCGCCAGAAGCGGGCGCGGGGATCGGGGTCGGTGCTGTAGTAAACCTCGACGCGGGCCACGGGAAGCGTTTTCGCATCCGGCCGCACGCACAGCGCCGGCACGTCGTCGATCGATTTGAGGCGGAGCTCGGTCTGCGGCGTCTCAGGCAGGGCGGGGCCGCCCTTGAGATGCTGATCGAACCACAGCGGCATCGTGATCTCGACCTCGGGCACGAGGCGGTGGTTCATGTGCGGCGCCCAACTGTAGCGCGTCGGCTGGTTTTGAATGAGCGCGTTCGTGCGATACACGCCATCCATCCAGCCATGGAAGTCGTTCGTGGCGCTGCGATGCAAAACCGGGCACTGGATGAGCGGGGCGTAGCTTTCAAAGCTGAGCGTGCGCTTGAAGACCTCGACATCCCCATTGATCCGTTCCTGCTGGTCCGCACCGCCAAGGAACTCATGTGGCTGCCAGCGCCAGCCCTGACCGCCGACGGCAGGAACGGCGGCCTTCACACGGCGGTCAGTGCCGGCGAGATACATCGCGAGGTTCCCGCCCATCGAGAAACCATGCACGCCGAGGCGCTGGGGATCGACCTGCGGCTGCTGTTCGAGAAACGTGAGCCCGCGACGGCAGCCGAGCGCGAGGAGATACCAGTTGTTGTTTTTCGGATGCTCGCGGTCCCCGAAGAACTGCTTTGGTCCCGGCCGGATGGAGTTGTAGCCCTGCACATTGAGCTGCGAGGGATCGACCGCGCCCCAATCGGTGTTCGGATCACCAGGTTCGGACTTCTCGCTGGTGTTGAACGGCTCCTTGCCCGTGCCACTGCCGCCCCAGTTGACCGAGAGCGCCGCGTAACCGCGTGCGACGAGCAGTTTCACCTCGTTCACGGAAGCCCGCTGGCCGCCGCCATGAATGTGCATCACCGCCGGAAGTTTTTCCTTCGCGTCCTCCGGAAAGCCATAGACCGCCGCCATCCGCGCGGGCTTGCCATTGAAGTCGCCGATCAAATACCGCACATGCCGCAGCACTGCGCCGTCCTCCTTCCACTCGCGGATAACCTCCATCTCGATCGGGTCCTTGCCCGGATCAAAATCCGCCCACAGCTCCGCAACAGAAGCGGGGATGCTGTCGTCTGCGATAAGTGGCTGGGCGGCCAGGAAAGGGATCAAGGCGAGAATGGGGCAGGTTTTCAAAAAATGTCGTCTGGTGGTCATGAGAGGAGGGTGCATTGGTCGGAACATGAAAATTTTGGCAAGGCGCTAGTTGGTTGATGGCGCGACGAATTCCTTGCGGCTGACTTTGCCGTCGCCGTCTTTGTCGAATCGCCCGTAACGGGCATCGAGATCAGCTCCGTCCTTTTGGCCGGTTTTGTATTCATCGAGGGTGAGAAACTCGTCTTTGTCCGCGTCCCAACGGTTGAAGGGAAGGCTGCGGTCCTTGACGGGAGATTCGGATTTGGGCGCTGCCTTTTTCGAGAGTTTCTTCGACTCGGTCTCTCCGGGTTTAGACAAACAGGTGGGATCTGCCTCGGTGGGAAGAGTTGCATACCAGTCGAGCGCGAGTTTGCTGAGGCGGGCCACGATTTCCGGCTGTGCCTTGGACTCATCTGCCGTTGCGCCTTCGGCGCGATTCGAACTCAAGTTATGCAACTCGACACGCTCGGCTCCGTAGGTCATGAGCAGCTTCCAATCCCCGTCGCGAACGGCCAGGCGCGGCCACCAGTCCGGCTCGGAGGATTTGCCCTTGTGCAGCCAGAAGATGGGGCGGGTTCGGGTGACGGTCTCGCCCTTGAAGGCCGGAAACAAATTTTCGCCATCGCCCTGAGCCGCGACGGGCGGCGTCACCCCGGCAGCGGCGCAAAGGGTCGGCAGCAAATCCACGGCGGTAAACACCGTCGTGTCATTCTTGGCGCCCGCAGGAATGTGGCCCGGCCACCTGACAATAAACGGCACCCGCACGCCGCCCTCGAACAGGCTGCGCTTGCGTCCGCGCAGGCCGCCGGTTTCGCCGATGCTGTAGTAGCTGCCATATTTTCCGGGTGATCCTTTGTTGGTGTCGGCGCTCTCCGGTCCATTGTCGCTCGAAAAAATGACGATGGTATTTTGCGCCACGCCGGCTTTATCGAGGGCATCGAGCACCTTGCCGACATGGTTGTCGCCATCGGTGATGACGGCGGCATAAATCCGTTTCTGCTCATCAGCGAGGTGCTGCCATTTTTCCAGCGATTCCTTGGTGGGCGTGTGCGCGGTGTGGCTCTCATGCAGCCAGACGTTGAGATAAAACGGACGGTCCTTGTTCCGCTCGATGAAGGCGGCGGCGAGGCTGCTGACCTCCCTGCCATCGCTCGAAGTGCGGGGGCCGGGACCGTGATAGACGGCGGTTTCATCAAGGCCGTAGTCCGCCATGGTGGGCGCGCCTTCACCGAGATGCCATTTGCCGAAGTGGCCCGTCTGGTAGCCCGCAGCCTTGAGGAAACGCGGCGTGGTCGGTGCTGTGGCGTCGAGCCAGTCGGGCATTTCAGGGGTGCCCGCACGCCCCCCGCCGAAGACGGTGTTGATGCCGAAGCGCGAGGGATAACGCCCGGTCAGGGCCGCCGCCCGACTCGGCGAGCACACGGGATTGAGCACATTGAACTGCTGGAAGTCCGTGCCCTCCCTGGCGAGCCGGTCGAGGTTCGGCGTCTTCAACCACGGATGGCCGTGGCAGGAGAGATCGCCCCAGCCCCAGTCGTCGGCGAAGATGAAGACGATGTTCGGCTTTGGCGTGTCGGCCGCTTGCAGCGCGGCCAGCGGTGGGAGCAGCAGGGCAGTGAGAAGTGTGAGAGCGGCTTTCATTGCAGCCAAATCACAATCACTTTTTAGCAGGCTGGGCAGGAACGGTTGGAGTTCCCGTGGAATCTGGCTTTCCCTGATACAGGCTGAGATGGTCGAAGTAGATTTCTCCGGGTTTTCCAATCCAGAGGGCAATATCCTTTATATGGTCTGAATGCTGCCCCGAGGGATGACTCCACCCCGTGTTGACGCCATCCTCGGAGACTGTGTTTGGAATGATAATCCACCCCTCAAATCCGGGCTGCAAGGTAATTGTCCTCACGCCGATTTCGTGTTTGAACAAATAGTCCGAAGCGTCCAGCAAGCTTCCCTCCTTGTCCATAACACGAACTCCATCCGCAACGTTTAAGCGAGCTTCACCCGGATACGAAGGCCCGGCTGAGAAGCTGATCGTTATCTTGTCGGGAGCTTTGATCCAAAACATCAGTCCATCCGCCTCGCCGAGTTCGAGAGTCGGGGCGTTGAAAAAATGTTGGCCTTGGACCATGAAATGAGCTGCTTCGTGGAAAGTGACATGCAGGCCTTTAGAGCCCTTGTAGCCCGCACCGTCCAAGGCATGAACTTCGTGCCCCCCATTTGCATCGTTGATAGGTAGGGGGTCGGGAAGCATTTCACAGTCATTGACGACCTTCTGGATGAAAGCCTCCGGAGGTTCGGCGGCGTGGGTCGCAATCAGCGAAATGAGCACAAGGAGGGTGGAAAGGGAGCCAGCTCGAAATATTGATGCTGCAGGGATCATTAGGTTAATACTCTCACGTCAGGCGACTCAAGCAACAGAAAATTTTGGCAATCTACGACGCCGCGCTGGATGCCGGCGGGAGCGCACAACCGAGACGTCCAAGAAAAGTGTCCTTCAAATTTTTTTAAATGAGACTGCTACCATTCCGTTCCGATCCGCACATAGTTTCCCTTTCCTTCATCTACATTCAGATCGCCATTGGAAAACCACGCCTTTTTATCCTCCGGCCCCGCCAGGGATACCCGGTTAAAACTACTCGCCAATTATAGGCGAAAGTCGTTTTTCAGGAACATGGCGACGGTGTCGCGATCCGGCATTTCCTTCAACAGCGACTCGATGGCGACTGTTTCTGCCGCCTGCACAGAATTCATCCCCAGCGCGGTTACAAGCACACAACACAGACTAAACTTCATAAAATAAATATTCCTTCACACGGCTCCTTCTCATTTTCAAACAGTTGCTGAAGGGAGTTACTCTTCTTCCGATATTTTTTGCTTCCTCTGCTTCTTAGACTCCTTCTTATCCATTGGGATGTTCCGATCGAACAGCGTGACATATTTTTTGTAGTTGTCTGAAACCGCTGCTGACTTCCATTTATGCCTGTCTAAAAAAAACTGTGGGTGAAACTGGGTTCCGGTAATTTTCCAAGAGCATGATAAAGAGCGACTTCGCGAGCGTTTTCCGTGCGGAAGCC
>Ga0247832_1002606_pt1 | contig 27081 bp, 23 predicted proteins | sample LaCruzMarch2015__10_FD_192407 | JGI IMG/M metagenome (GOLD analysis project Ga0247832, IMG submission 192407) | Freshwater microbial communities from meromictic Lake La Cruz, Castile-La Mancha, Spain - LaCruzMarch2015_4m | ecosystem: Environmental > Aquatic > Freshwater > Lake | place: Spain... | reverse complement strand
GGTTCCTGCGCGGGGAAACCAATATTGCTTGGCTGAAAGAAAATGGCTGCTCGATTTGGGATGAATGGGCCGATACGCAAGGGGAGTTGGGCCCGGTTTATGGCAAGCAATGGCGGTCTTGGGCAGCACCAGATGGTCGCTCTATTGATCAAATCAGCCAGTTGGTCGCCGCCTTAAAGTCTAACCCCTGGTCTCGCCGCCACGTGATTTCCGCGTGGAACCCAGCCGATGTGGATGATATGGCCCTGCCGCCCTGTCACTGCTTGTTCCAGTTCCACGTCTCAACCGACGGCAAATTGTCCTGCCAATTGTATCAACGCTCTGCGGACGTGTTCCTCGGCGTGCCGTTCAACATCGCTTCCTATGCTTTGTTGACCCTGATGATGGCGCAAGTCACCGGCCTCAAGCCCGGAACCTTTGTGCACACCTTGGGTGATGCGCATCTCTATCTGAACCATCTTGATCAAGCACGCCTACAAATCTCGCGGGAGCCTATGGCCCTGCCGCGCATGAAGCTAAACCCAGACGTTCAAGACCTATTTGCCTTCAAATATGGCGATTTTAAACTTGAGGGCTATCAAGCGCATCCAAGCATTAAGGCTGATATTGCGGTCTAAAGCGCGTTAGAAGTTCATCCAGGATTTTTTGCTAGACGGTGGTGTTTCATCCTCGTCCGCGCCAAGGCCATCGAAAGCCCCAATACCTGGATCATCGGGCACTAAAGGCTCAGCATCAGAACTCGCGGCAGCCGTCGCCAGCGTGCGCTCTGTTAACGCGGCAAGCTCTGGGGCCGCCAAACGCTCAGTATCTGACCGTTCAAGACGTGGATGGATCAACAGGCCGCGTTCGCCATAGGATTCGATCAAGCGCGCCCAATCGGCATCTTCATAGGCAAAGGCGCTGCCATCGGGGTCAAGGTCAGACCAATCGGGTTCGCGCGGCGCATTGGCACCTTTTGCCAACCATTCCCGTGCGCCGGTTTCATCACCTGCGGCTTTGGCCGCCGCAGCCCGTAACGCCAAGACACGCGAGGTAGGTCGTTCTGCCAGCAGAAAGTCTAGGCCCTGAATGGCCGTCACCGCATCTTGGTTCAACAAGGCTTGCTCAACGGCGAGAATGCGGCTTTCGCGATGATTTGGGTTGAGACGAATGAGACCATCTAACCAACGCGCTTGCGCCTGTGGGGTTTCTTCGCTTTTCAGGTCCTTATAGGCAATCGCCAGCGCAGGGTGTGGGGCTGCCTCCCAAGCGGATTCCAAGGTGCCCGCTGCTTGCCATTGCTTACCGATAATGGCTTGGAGGCGGGCAGCCATTACAGCCGCCGGGGCAAAGCCTGCTGCAAATTTGCTGGCCCGTTGTGCCAATTCCAGCGCTTGAGCGGGCTCCATCATGCGTTCTGCGCGGTGGGCTGCTGCTGCTAGAACCACAGCCCGCCTGCGCGTGGCAGTCTTTTGGCCGACTAAGCCGCGCTTCTCTGCATCATCAAGGGCGGCCAAAGCACCATCCCAATCGGCAGCCAAGACGCGACGATTGAACAAGAATTCTGCAGGCCAAGGTGCCTTCTTCGAGCCTTGCAACGCGGCTTCCGCATGGGAAATAGCGGCCGCCATATTGCCGCGGTTTAGCGCCAGCTCCGCTAAGCCACGCCGGGCCGCAACGCCATAGCCCGCTACATCGGTCAGTTCGCCATAAAGGCGCTCGCCGGCCGCACCATCGCCCGCCACGACGGCAGACTTAGCGGCCAGGAACTTGGCACTTGCGGCATCTGGGGCAAAGCCCAAGGCTTTTTGCGCCTGACGACGGGCTTCAGAAATTTCGCCACTTTCAAATGCAGCCATCGATAGGCCCAAAGTGTCCAAGCACTTCTTGCGCGCATTTTCTTGCTGGGCGCGCTTCATGCGCGCGGGCAAGCTCCAAAGCCAGCCTATGATGCCCCAAGTGGCCGTCATTAAAATGGTGATTGCCATCAGCATGGCCGCGGCAACGCCCGGGCCGACACTGACCTTTTTCACGCCATCATTATAAACAATTTCGCCGGGCTGGCTGGCCAGAAAAACAAAGCCTGCCAGCATCGCCAGTCCCAAAATGATCAGGACGATCAGTCGGATCAGTTTCATGGCAGATTTCCTTGCTTCTGTTGGGCTACCGGGCCCTTAGGAGTACCAACAGGGGCCGGTGATGCAGGAATGATGCCAATAGGCGCGCTTTGGGCGGCGGGTTGTGTGGGGGCGGGTGCTTGCGGGGGTGGCACGCGCGTTCCTCGCTCAACAGCGCCACGCACCGCCGCCAATCGGCTTTCAAGGGTCAGGCGGTTTTGAGCCCCTTCTATCCATTCAGCTGCTACGGCAGGGGCGGGGCTGATGGCTTTGACCTCTTCAACGGCGGCGGCCAAATCACCTTGATCGAGCTTGACCTTAGCGCGTAGCAAACTCGACTGCGCGCTGGTGCCGTTAACATCGGCCACCTTTTCAACCCGAACGAGGTCTGCAAAGAAGCCCTTGATCCAACCCCAAAAGCCGCTTTCCTTTTGGGCGGCCCGATCGCTCGCGACAATGGCGGGCTCGAGTGCCGCAAACCGTTCTTGCAACAGGGTGCGGGTGGGCACGCCTTTGCGGGCAAAGTCTTCCAAGGCCGCCACCTCAGGCAGGCCCGGCAATGCCGCACGCACGGTCTCAAACTCGGGCCAGAAGGGGCCAGGCCGACTGGCGGCTTCAACCAGATTGATGACGGCAAAGGTCACGCCCGGTGACGGGGCTTGTGCGGCTTGGCTTTGCAGGGTCTGGACCATGATCTTCAGACCGGCAATTTCAGCTTGAAGGCTCGCGATAATGGCCCCGCCTGCGCCGGTTGGGTCCAACGCTGCCAAACGGGTTTCAATTGCCGTGACGCGGCCTGAAACGCCTTTAAGCTCGCCATCTAGGGCTGCTGTATCCACCTTTGGAGCAGGTGCTGGGGCGGTGGGATCCACGGGGGCTGCTGCTTGTGGTGCGGGTTTTAGCCCTTCGAGGCGGGTGACACGGCCCTCAAGCGCGGCCAAGCGCGCTTCAGCGGCGGCCATTTGCTGCCCAGCTTGGTTCGGATCGGCCTGCGTTTGAGCCACCAGCTGGCCCAACCCAACTTGCTTCATCAAGCCCGGTTGGCTAAGGGCCACCAGCGCCAGAACCGCACCACCACAGGCTGCAGCGGTTGAGAAAACCAAAACGGTGAATAGCCCTACGCCGCCAAGCCGTACGCTTGGCGCAGTCGGCGTTGAGGATGGGAAGACAGGACTGCTCGCGCTGGGCTCACTCGTCTTAGAGCGCGCACTACCAGAGCCAACTGCCCGCAGTTGGGCGTCCAAAAACGGGTCCGAAACAGGTTTTTTCTCGACCTTCGGCTCAGGCGTTACAGTCGAATCAAGCGGGTCTGGGGGAAGTTTTTCATCAGCCATAATCTAGTTAAACTCTGCTGCGCCTATTCACTCAAGGCTTTGTTTTTCAACTTCGTCGCGCAAGGTCGCCATCAGCGCCTCTTCGTCGGGTGAGTCTGCGATGTTTATAGACTTAAACCCTAAGTCTTCCAGTGGCTTAACGCAGGCAGAGGACAGCCCAACGACATGCCAAGCGCCTAAGTTCATCACCCTATCGCTTACAGCGGCAGCAAGCCGTCGGCCGCCAGCTGGCGAGTGGATCAAGATAAACCCACTTTGCTTGGTCAGTTGCTCTGTAATATTGGTTTTGAAATCAGGATTGTCATGGGTGGCATAGACCTCAACATGGCGCGCTTCAAAGCCACAAGCACGCAGCATTCCTGTGACATCCCCGGCAACTTCGCGGCCGCGTAAATGCAGCAAGGCCCCATTTCGAGGGCTCATGCGGTCTGCGGCCAGGACGGCCAAGGTGGCCCCATCACCCCCAGCCGAGATGACGTTTTCAAAGCCCGCCGCTACAGCCGCTTCCGCCGTTGCATCACCGACCGCATAGAGTGGCAAAGCTTTCAAAGTCTCGGTGACCTGAATGGCGCGCGCGGCTGCCGCACTCGTCATCAACAGCGCTTGCACGCCTGTCAGATCAAGGGTCGCAGGGGTTATTTCGACCCGCGCTGCAGGCATGATCAACGGGGTCAGCCCAAGCCCACGCACGGCCTCTGCAGTGGCATGAGCACCGGGCTCCGTCCGCGTAATCACACAGGCTTTCATGTCATCCATGCGCCCCGGCAAAGGCATTGCCGGCCATTTCTTTGACCTTGTGGCCAAGCTCTGTTCCCAGCGCTTCGGCTTTGTCCTTTGTTGCGTGGGCCAACGTTCCGTCACAACGCCAACGCTCTTGCCCATCGGCTTGGAGGGCTTCCCCGATAAAGGTCAGGGTGCCCGCAGCATCAAGGCTGGCCAATGCGCCAATGGCGGTGCGGCACGACCCGTCTAGGGCGGTTAAGAAAGCGCGCTCTGCGGCTACTTCAATCTCGGTCACCGGGTCGGCGATTTTGGCAAAAGCAGCTGCAGTTGCTGCATCGCCAGCGCGCGCTGTAATGGCCAAAGCCCCTTGGCCAATAGCTGGTGGCATGGCGACAGGGTCCAACAACACATGGGGCACATCGCTATAGCCCAGTCGCGCCAACCCGGCAGCGGCCAGCAACGTGGCATCACATTGGCCAGCTTTGAGCTTTTCGAGCCGTGTGCCGACATTGCCGCGCAAGGATACGATGGTGAGGTCCGGGCGGGCATGCAGCAATTGTGCGGCGCGCCTCAGGCTGGCAGAGCCGATCACAGCGCCCTGCTTGAGGTCGCTGAGCCCCATGCCTGCGACCGTCACCAAGGCATCGCGTCTATTCTCACGCTCTGGTCCGGCCAAGAGCACAATGCCGTCAGGCAATTGGGTGGGCACGTCCTTGAGAGAGTGAATGGCGCACTCGATGCGGCCTTCCAACAGGGCGTCATCCAACTCTTTCGTGAATAGGCCCTTGCCGCCCGCTTCACTCAAAGGGCGGTCTTGAATCCGATCCCCGGTGGTGGTGATCGGGATGATGGGCAGGCGATCTTCGATCTCTGCGCTTGGGATACCCAGAGCTTGAGCCAAAAGGGCGCGGAGTTGGCCGGTCTGGGCCAGCGAAAGAGGGGAGCCGCGAGCACCAATACGCATGATAGGTTCCAGTTCAGAGCGTTGCATCTCTTACTAATCACCCCTAGTGGCAAGGCAGGTCAAGCTTCGGAGCCAGCATGAGCGGACAGATCCTTCATTCGGGTCCACAAATGGTCCTTGGACTAGAAACAAGTTGCGATGAAACGGCTGCCGCAGTGGTTGTCTTGCAGGATGGTCGCGCGCGGGTTTTGTCCAGCATCATCGCCAGTCAGATCGACGCGCACGCCCCCTATGGCGGTGTGGTTCCTGAAATTGCAGCCCGCGCCCATGTCGACGTGATTGACCATGTGATTCTGCAGGCCATGAGCAAGGCGGGGTTAGGTTTTCAAGATCTCACCGGCGTGGCAGCAACGGCAGGGCCTGGCCTGATCGGTGGGGTGATGGTTGGCCTGTTGACAGGCAAGGCGATCGCTCTTGCCCGCGGCCTGCCCCTGGTCGCAGTCAATCATTTGGAGGGGCATGCGCTATCACCGCGCCTCGAAGCCGATGTGCCCTTTCCGTATTTGTTGCTGTTGGTGTCGGGTGGTCATTGCCAATTGTTGCGCGTGGCGGGCTTAGATGCATGCGCGCGTTTGGGCTCCACGATTGATGATGCCGTGGGCGAAGCATTTGACAAGACGGCCAAAGTCTTGGGTCTGGGCTATCCCGGTGGGCCAGCGGTAGAGCGTGCCGCGCGGACGGGCGATCCCAAGAGGTTTGATCTGCCGAGGCCGCTAAAAGGCCGGCCCGGATGTGACTTCTCCTTTGCTGGTCTCAAAACCGCTGTCGCGCGAGAAGCCGCCGCACTGGGCTCGTTGAGCGAGCAAGACATTGCTGATCTATGTGCGAGTTTTCAGGCCGCTGTTGGCGATGTCCTTATTGATCGCACCCGTCAGGCCATGGCGGCGATGGTGCTGCCCGAGGGACAATCTGGCCGTTTTGTTGTCGCAGGTGGTGTTGCGGCAAATCTGGTTTTGCGTAGCAGGCTTGAGGCCTTGTGCGAAGAGTTTGGCTGGTCCTTTTTTGCCCCGGCTTTGGCCTATTGTGGCGACAACGCTGCCATGATCGCCTTGGCGGGGGCAGAGCGCTTGGCACAAGGCCTCTCAGACGATTTGGATGCGCCAGCCCGGCCGCGCTGGCCATTGGATGCCGAAGCTGCCCGCGCTGCGCCGATGTATAAGACGGGGCGTAAAGGGGCGAAGGCTTAAGCCTTCAGCGCCGCTAGCTGCTTCTTTTGTGCGGCTGCCCCGTAAAGGCCAACGCGGAATGGGCCGAACCAAAAGACTTTACCCAAGCCCCGCCACATCTTGTCATAGGCCCAGGCCAAACGGTCATGCCGCGCGATCCAAAAGAGCGCGACCAAGGGGGCCAAGGCCAAGGCTTGGGCGACCCCTTTGATCATCGAAATGACCATCCGGAGATAGTCCCTGTCGGCCCGATTATACCATTGGCCCGTGGTGTTATGACCAAAGGCAAAAGCGCGCTTGGTTAGATAGGCCCACGTCGCGCGGCTTAGTGGCACGTCTTCATACACCCAAGCATCCTGTGCCCAGCCGAATGTGCCACCGCTGGCAACCACTTCCCGCCACAAAATATCGTCCTCTCCGCCCGTTTCATTGGCGGCAGGATTGAAGGGCTCCGCCTTCGTCAAAACAGTGGCGCGCTTCAACAGGCTGTTGCCACAGCCGTAGGGGATCTCAATCAAGCGCGTTGGCCCCTCGAGGCGGCGGGAAAAGAAGTTTTGAAAATAGGTGTGGGGTACATTGTGCTGCGCGGGCAGGCGGGCCTCAATCGGGCCGAAAACTACATCAGCACCTGTTTCTTGTTGCGCGCGGATCAAGTTCGCCAGCCAATTTGGCTTCGCCACTTCATCATCATCCAAGAAGGCAATGAACGTCCCGCGTGCCAGACCAACCGCCTTATTGCGCGCATTGGCGACCCCAGCAGCGGGCTCCACGGCATAGGTGAAGGGCGTGTAGCCTGCTTCCAGTGTCAATTGGTCAGCCATGGGTTTGCAGGATTGATTGGCATCATTGTCGACCAGAATGATCTCCAGCGATGGTGCATGCGTCTGCGCTAGAACAGAGCGCACAGCCGCCAAGGCACCGTCCGGGCGGTGAAAGGTGGGAATGATCACGCTGATCGTCAGCGCTTCTGACGCAGATTTGGTCACGACAAACATGCCTTTTTGGCGGCTAGGGGCGTGAGGTGGCCCCGCATCCGGCAATCCTTATCGCACAAAAGCGTCGCTCATTTCTTACCAAGCTTTGGGTCTAGCACATGAAAATGCCGCCAAAGCATCAAGCTTTGGCGGCAGAGTAGCACGTCCGATTTTGGGGGGGGGGAGACGTGGGGCTTGGAAAAGGGTTTTGGCAAAGCCGAGCAGGGCGGACCCCAGCTTTAACTGCTTAGTAGCCAGCTGCCCGCACTGCCAATTCACCGATTGGGGTGAGGATAGAAGCGACAAGGACAGTTGCGAGCATCAAGCTCCAAAAGTGTGGGTTCGAATTTGTGTTGGTCATGGGGAGGATCCGTTTCTGTTTCTGTGTTTGTGCAGTCTATGTAGGGAAACACTGCACGCTTGTCAATGAACAATTTGCATATTGTTCATTAATTATTGGAAAGGTGCAAAAAAGCCCGGCCTTTGGGGCGCGGGCTTGTTCGATTTAGCGCTTCAGCAGACCCTTATAGATCAGGTCCATCGTGCCTTCGAGCTCTCGTCGAAGCATATCAATGCGGAAGCAATTATAGAGTTGGGGATAGCGGAACTTCATCGTCGCGCATTGGATCATCTCTGCAAGCTCGTCGAGACTGTCGCACCGCTCAAACAGACCTTCCGCTATGCCGTCTTCCAACATACGCACCAGATAGACACGTTCAATCGCCAAGCGACGATTGGCATAGGCCGGGCGCTCGCGCGAGATGGCTTGCGCCAGCTCGAAAATCTTCTTGCTCTCGTCGATCAGTTTGAACGTGTGCTCAAGGATCACGCGATGGAATTCGCGCAGCCGCATACCGGCAGAGCCGCCAGATACCACAACGGTTTCCATCATCGCGTTCTCGTCGCACTCATACGCAAGGGCGTGGGCCTCGGCAATGTCGAGCTTCGACGGGTAGAATCTGTAAAGATTCCCAGTCGACATCTTGAGGTCAGAGGCGATCTCCGACATCGTAGTTTTGCTATAGCCGTAATGCTCGAACCGCCGACCTGCGGCTTCCAAGATACGATCGCGGGTTTCTGCTTTCTCATCCATGCGAAACCCCTTAGACTGGAAATGATGAACAATCAACAAAATGTTCAGTTTTTACAAACCTGACGCCAGCGTCAAATTTACTTAGGGGAAGCGGGCTTAACATGGCAGAAATTGGCATCCTTGGGGCAGGGGCTTGGGGTACGGCTTTGGCGCAAGTTGCGGCCACCGCTGGGCACGATGTCTGCCTATGGGCGCTTGAGCCTGAAGTGCTGGACAGTATTCGTTCTAGTGGCGAAAATAGTCTTTTCTTGCCGCAAGTTAAGTTGTCACCGCGCATTCGGGCCACAGGGCATTTGCCCGACTTGGCCTCTGCGGACGCCATTCTAGCGGTGGTGCCTGCCCAGTTCATGCGCCAAACCTTGACCGCGCTCGCACCCCATGTTCGCGCAGGCACGCCCATTGTGCTGTGCTCAAAAGGGATTGAGCAAGGCACGCAAAAACTGATGACGGACGTGTTGGCGGAGGTCTTGCCCGACTGCGTTGGCGCGGTTCTGTCGGGGCCGAGCTTTGCAAAAGACGTCGCCATCGGCCTGCCGACTGCGGTCACTTTAGCTTGCAGCGACCCGATCGTTGGCGCGCGCTTGGTCGATTTAATCGGCATCGCGACTTTTAGACCCTATCTGGCAACAGATTTGGTCGGTGCCGAAATCGGAGGCGCGGTCAAAAATGTCTTAGCCATAGCCTGTGGGATGGCGGAAGGCCGGGGTTTAGGTGAAAGCGCCCGCGCGGCTTTGATCACACGCGGCTTTGCTGAAATGACCCGGCTTGGCGTTGCCATGGGCGCCGACGCCCGCACATTGGCGGGCCTATGCGGCTTAGGCGATCTGGTCCTTACTTGCTCTAGCGCCACCTCGCGCAACTTCGCCTTGGGCTATGCGTTGGGACAAGGGCAGAGCTTCCAAGAGGCTACTGCCGGAAAGCGCAGTATTGCCGAAGGGGCCTCAACCGCCCCCGCGCTCCTAGAACTTGCCGCCAGCAAGGGCGTTGCCATGCCGATTTGTGAAGCCGTCGCTGCCATCTTGGCTGGACGGGTGGATGTGGCACAGGCCATTGGCAAACTTCTTTCACGCCCATTCAAGGTGGAGGCAGACTAATGACTTTATTTCTTTTGACATGCTTGGATCATGAAGGCGCCTTAGATAAGCGCATGGCGACCCGCCCCGCACATCTGGACTACGTCGGCACCTTTGGTGTGGCGGTGAAATTGGCTGGTCCTGTTTTAAATGCCCCAGACGGCGGGCCGATTGGCTCGCACTTTATCTTGGATGTGGCCGATCAAGCCGCAGTGGAAGCCTTTGCCGCCAACGATCCCTATGCCCTCGCGGGCGTGTTTAAGTCCCACACGATCCATCCGTTCCGCGTGGTGGTGGGGAATTTGTAGGGGGGCTATGGGTGTTGGAAGTCATAAACAGACAATCCCGGACGACGTCAGCCGAGTCCCAGACCTTGTGCCGGATAATCCACCAAGGTCCCCGCTCTCCGCTTCGCTTCGGCGAGGATGACAAGGTGGAGGAAAAAACCCCTTGGGTCCGCCGTGACCCTACCTAACCGCCATCACCTTAATCACATGTTCCGCTTCCTGCATGACCCGCGCGCGTGTCCATACAAAGGGCACATAGCGGCCATTGGCCCATAGCGGGAACAGGTCGCGATAATGGGGGCTGGTCGGGTCGCCGGATTGGCCGGGATTATTGATGACGACGCTATTGTCCCAAGCGCCCACATCCATCACCAAGCGGACAGAGGGGCCAGCAGCGAACTTGTAATCATTGCTCCAGCTCGTTGCATTGGGGGTGGAGTTGCTGCCGCTGATGGGAAGGGGACCAACGCGGCGCTCCGCATCCCGGCCGGGGATGGGCAGGGCAGGCTTGAACTCAGCGATGTGCAAGGTACCCCAGCGCCACTGGCGTGTGTTCGGTCCCATAAGTCGTTCTGCCTCGGCCCAAGCAGCGCCGAGCGATTCAAGTAGGATTTCGCTGCGCACTTTGGCAGGATCTGGACCAAGTAAGGTCCCTGCCTCCAAAACAGGAATGACCGAAGTTGCAGGCGGTCGGCCGAAATTGGCCCGCGATGCCTCTGGCACCACATGCTTTACCGCGCGCTCGCCGAGATAGCGGCCAGCCCAGACCTCAAACAAAGCCGCACTGGCAGAGTCTGCGCCCAAATAGCCATCCCACTCAGCCAAAAGTGCCAAGGCCGAGACTTCAGCCGGGCTTCTGCCCTTGAGGTCTTTCAACAATCCCACAGTTCGGCGCGCAAAGGGCGAGGTCACGTCATTTTGCAAAGCCATGGCGTCGGTGATGCCGAACTTCGGCTTGGCGCGGATTACTTCTTGAATGCGTGCAGCCCGGCTGGCATCAGCCCATTCTAAAGCAAGTAGATGGGGATAGCCTTCAGGCACATTCATTTCGTTCGCGGTCGCGATCCAGCCCTCTTTTGGATTATGTTTGAGCGGCATGAGTGCGGGATCAAGAAGGCCTGTCCAGCGATAGGTTTCGCCTGCCGGCACAGGTAGCAGACCATCGCCTGCATTGCGCTTAGGAACAAACCCACCCGGTGCCCAACCAATGTCGCCCTTACGGTCGGCATAGAGCAAGTTTAATGGCGGTGCGCCCCAGTGGTTGCGCGCGACCAGAAAGTCGTCCCACGTGCGCGCCTGAAAGGCCCAGGCCGCGTTGAAATAGGCAGAGCCACCCGGCTGGCTCCAAGTCGTGCGCAGGGCGAAACTGCGCTGGGTCGCGGGGTCTTCGTAGAGAATGGGACCGTCAGCGCTGAACTTTAGCGTCACTTCTTGGGGCGCTTGGCCTTTGACCTCTATGGTTTCACGGACCTCCCTGAGAGTGACTTTGGCGTCGTTGACGACCAAATCTTGTTGATCAATCGCAAAGATCGTCAGAGCCCAAGCGATTTCGCCATTATGGCCAAAGCTGATGCCCGGCAACGCAGGTTCGCCTGCACCAGCTAGCTTTAGCTCGGGCGTATCAATGTGCGAGAGATAGCGCAGGTTAGGGATGGATTGCGCGCGATGGGGGTCATTGGCCAAAATGGGTCGGCCGGTGGCGCTGCGTTCCGCCCCGATCACCCAATTGTTGGAGCCTTCTTGGCTTTCGGTGTCTCGGTACGCCATCACCAAGACCTTGCCGTCAAACTTCACGTCGCTGGTGCCAAGCGTAAAGGTATCAAGGACGTTTTCCGGAATGCTGCAAGGGTCGACGCCTTTGGGGATGGTGACTTCTGTTGCGGGCTCCAGCCTGCGCCGCAGGGGTTCCAATTTCACGTCGCCGCTACATAAAGCGCGCGCACGAGCGACTTCACTTGTCAGGTTCGATGCCAACGCATTAGAGCGAATGCGCACCACGTCATCGGCCTGCCACCGCTCTGGTTTGGTACCGGTCGCCACAAATTCGAGGGGGAGCTTTTGTTGGCCGCGCTCGGTTTCCTCAATGAAAGCATTGATGCCAGCGACAAAACCTTCAGTCCAAACCTTAGCATCTGCTGGATAGGCCATCCATTCGGCCGTCATTTCGCCCCGATAAAGCAGGAGACGCGCCGCGCGATCTTGCGCCACATAGGATGGCCCAAAGCTGGCCGCGAGGCGACCTAGGCCACGCTTGCGCCAAAGGTCGATCTGCCACAGCCGATCCCGCGCCACGGCATAGCCCTGCAAGAAAAACCCATCGCGGGCAGTGGCGGCGTAAATATGAGGAATGCCGGCGCGATCAATGATGATCTCACCGGCTTGAGAGAGGCCCGGCAAGTTGCGCGATTCTTGCGTCACACTGGGTGCCAAGTTCTGCACCAAGGTCTGCGCCTGTGCCTGGCTTGCGAACAACAAGGTCAGCAAGATTGGCCGCATCATCCAAGATTTCATCGCACACGCTCCGTTCCACTTAGGTACGCAGCCTAATCATGGTCCGGTGAAAAGACCATCCGCCATCGGCTCATTCAGTTTGAAGTCGCGCCAGACGATCTCATTCTGTTTGACGCCGTTGTAATAGAGACGGATGCGACCGGGCTGAACCCACGACAGTCCGGGCTTTTGGTAGAAGTTGGAATAGATGCGTTCATGCCAACCGCGTGGCGTGGCAAACCCAACGGAGAGAACCGCATAATCAGCGCACGATATGCCAAATAGTGTCTTCGCCCCGGTGGGGTCTGTCACTTCGATCCGGTAAACCGGCTGGCCATCGACTAGATCATCGGGCTGGCGGGCCAAGCTAAAGCCTTGGTCCAGCGCAAAACGGATGACGCCAAAGCCAAAATTCTCCGCCCATTGCTTATCCGCAGCCGAAGGTGGCAAGACCCCGTCTGGCCCATAGGTTCGGCTGCCATCAAAGGCTAAGAAGGTCGCGATCTTGCCATCGCGACGGCTCTCGATGCGTACTTTGCCGTCGGCATTATGGGCTTGGGGTTTAAACTCTGGATACACCCGCCACATCCTATGGCTCTCATTGATCAGAGGCGTGCCGTCTGGGGCGTAAAAGGTGGCGTAGCCCTCCAGATACAAGGTCGCGGGCCGTCGCCAACTTTCCCCGCCAGCATGAGCCGTCGCGCGTTCCACCATGGTGCGTGCACTTAAGGTCGGATTTTCCATCCGCGCAGCGACCAAGGGCTGATCCGGGCCGGGCGGTGGCACATTCTTGGCCCAAGCCGATCCAGCCAAGACGAGCGCCAAGCAAAAGGCTGCCAGCGCGCGCATTAGGAGATTTCCACCACTTGCACATCAGCCTCGGAGATGGCTTGGCGCGCTGCTTTTAGGGGCTGATACTCGGGGCTGTTCCAAAAGGCCTCGATCGCGGCTTTGTTTGGCCATTCAGACACCACAGCCGCTAGGCCGTTGGCGCGAGGGCCTTCAAAACTTTCACAGCCTGGCCCGCGCACAATATATTTGCCGCCAAAGCGCGCAATCAAGGCCGCCGTCGGTTTGCCGTAAACGTCCAGAAACTGCTCGCGATCATGAACCCGCACAGTGACGATCATGTAAGCTGGCATGGGTCATTCCTCGACTATTTGATTGTCTGCTTCCAAAGCTGTCGCAAAAGATATATCCATTGCTTTATAGGGAGGAAGCAAGTGAAACTTTTACGCGCAGCGACATTGAACGTTCGTGATCTCAAGCGGTCAGAGGCTTTGTACCGCGATTGGCTGTTTTATCGCACGGTAGAAAGCGGGGTTTTAGCGCGTGACCTTGCGTGTTCTTGGGGGGCTCCCAATAGCGCGGGCCTACCCTATGTCGTGATGCAGCCAGAGAGCGGGGCCGATATCTATTTGCGGCTGGTCCAGGATGAGCCGCATCCAGATTACGAAGCGCTGAAAACCTACGGCTGGGCCGCCATAGAAATCTGCGTCGATGACGTGCTGAAAGTGAATGAACGGATGCTGCAAAGCCCGTTTAAGATCATTGGTCCGCCGCGTGAATTAGACGGCATGCCTGCTATTTTCCCGATGCAAGTTCAAGGGCCTGATGATGAGATCGTCTATCTGACCCAAATCCGCAATGATTTGCCCATGTATGATCTGCCGCGCGCAATGAGCCTGATTGATCGCCAGTTCATTCATGTTTGTGCCGTTTCTGACCTGACCGGCGCGCTCACGTGGTGCCAAAACGTGCTGGGCCTTAGCTTTGGACGGGATATGGACATTGTCTATACCATGTTGGCCAATGCCTTTGGGGTGCCGTTTGAACAGAAGTTCACCATCGCGACACTGACCCATGACCGCGATGTCTTTTTTGAGTTCGATCAATTACCACCCGTTGCCGGGCCACGTCCCGGCTGGAAAGACCGCCTGCCACAAGGGGTTAGCCTCTCCACCATTGTGCTGCCAGACTTCCGTGAGCGGGTGCGCGAGCATGCCAAATGGCTCATCACGCCACCGACCGTCCATCAAGGCGAGATTTATCAGGGCAAGCGGGCGGCCACGATGCGCGGCCCCGATGGGATTTTGTTTGAACTGGTCGAGCTATGAAGCAAATCGTCCTGAAGCACGTCCTTACGGCCCGACCTTGCGCCGATGATTTCGCCTTGGTCGAGGTTGATAGCCCGACTTGTCCTGAAGGTGGGGTTTTGGTGCGGGTGGTGCATCTGTCGCTTGACCCCTATGTCGGCTCGCGCCTGCGCGGCAAACATATGGGTGAACCCGCCCCTCTGCCCGGCGTGGACTCCATTCCAGGTGCCGCTGTCTGCCAAGTGCTGGAAAGCAAGGCGGCAGGGGTCAAGGCGGGGGATTGGGTGCATGCGATGGAGGTTGGCTGGCGGGAAATGGCGGACTTAAGGCCGGGGACCTTCCGGCTGCTCAATCCACAAGCCGCGCCTTTAGCCGCCCATGCGGGTGTGCTGGGTATGCCGGGTCTGACTGCGTGGGCAGGCATGACACGCTTGGCCAAGGTCGGCCCGGGCGATGTCGTCCTGGTCGACGCAGCTGCAGGCCCCGTTGGCGGCACCGTTGGCCAGATCGCCCGCATCAAGGGTGCAAAGCGGGTCGTAGGTATCGCGGGCGGGCCTGAGAAATGCGCGCTCGTGACCGGAACCTATGGCTTCGACGCTTGTATTGATTACAAGCAAGATGGCTGGGAGCAGGCCCTGACAGAGGCCTTACCGGAGCTACCGACCGTTTATTTCGAGAATGTCTCCACCGAGATGGCGTCTAAAGCGCTGATGCAATTGGCGCTTTACGGGCGCATGGTCTTGTGTGGACTGGTCGATCAATATCACGCCGATCAACCACCGCCCGGTCTCAATGCGGGGCTGATTGTCGGCAAGCGCGCGCAAGTCATGGGTCTTGTCGTCTATGACTTCTATCCTGTCTGGGACGCCTTTGTAAAAGAGGCCAGTGCTTGGATTGGGGATGGCACCTTGGTCTTCAAGGAAGACCGCGTGACCGGATTAGAAGCTGCTCCCGCCTTGTTTGAACGCCTGATGCAGGGCCAAAACATAGGCAAGGCCGTGGTTACCGTCTCCGCCGAATAGCGGCGAGGGTGCGCTCTTTTGCCGCTTGAATGAAAGGATATATCATTTAATGTGCAGACAGAGGGCTTAGGCGAGAGACTGGGGAGAATCATGGTCATCAATGAAGTCGATGTCGTGCGCTGGCTGCATACTCTGGCCATGGTTTATTGGCTCGGCGGCGAGTGGGGTGTGTTCCAAACCTCTTATCACGTGACCAATCGCGACCTCAGCTTGGATGAGCGTCGCCGTCACATGGAGACCGCTTATCGCATCGATATTTTGGCGCGAACGGGCATTATTATGCTGCTGCCGCTAGGGCTGCACATGGGCCATCTCTATGGTTTTGCGCCCTTTTTGGATGGGATTGGTCTGGCGATCATGTGGGCCTTGTCGCTGTCTTGGTTGGCACTGTGCTGGGCTGCCTTTTTCACGCGCGAGACCGATGTAGGCATAGCTTTGACCAAGCTGGATGAGAAAGTCCGCTTTGTGTTGATACCCTCCCTTTTCGCGGTGTCGATCCTTGCGTTTATGGGCCAAGGCCCGCTGGCGATTGAGACAGGCTCATACTGGTACCCCGCCAAAATGTTCACCTATGCCTTGTTGTTGGTGTTTGGTTTGGGCCTGCGCTTTATCATGCGGGAATGGACGACTTTGTTCCGCGTACTGGCCGAAGGGCCGAATCAAGCAGCGCAAACCCAGTTGGAAATCTCCATCGGGCGCGGGCGGATGATTGCTTATTGCTATTGGATCGGGATTGCGACGACTGCCTTTTTCGGCGCGGTTAAGCCGTTTTGACGTCGGCTAGAAACGTCAAACGCCCGACCATGAAGGCCGGGCGTTCAGACGTTCAGCGCAGGGCACGCCGGGTCTGCGCCGGGAAGAAATCCGGCGATGCGGACGCTGCACCTAGACTGAAAGCGGGGGGACGACGCCAGTCCGGATGTGCTGCAACCATGAGTGGCAATATAGACACATCTAAAAACAAAAGCAAGATTAAAAGTATTTAATTGTTGCGTGTGACGCAATTGTCACAATTCCGCGAGCGCTAGTTCTTGGGGTCATACTTGCGGGTGGGGCCCGGGGTGGCAAATAGGCTCTGATTGATCGCGGAGCCTGTAGCGGCTTCAACCAAACGAACCCGCGTTACCCGGCCCTGACGGTCTGCAATAGCCCATTCGCGCAATTTTTTGGCGGCATCATCATAGATGATGGTCAATTCACCATCGGCCTGACGGGCCTTATCGCGCACCGACATGATGGTCATCCCGCCGCGCTTTTCCACGCCAGTAACCAGCACGTCTTTCTCTAAGCTCACATTGGCCTTGAGCAGAAAGTACAAAGGCGTTTTGCGCAGGGGGTAGCGGTCGGTCGTGCGCAAACGCCTGTCCTGCAGGCTGACCGTCGCGCCATCGGAAATCAAGAGAAGCGGCGAAGGCGCATCATATTCAAACCGCACTTTGCCGGGCCGCTGCAGCCAAAAGCGCCCACCCACTGTGCTGCCATCAGGATTGGTCTGAAGGAACCGCCCTTGAATGCGGGTAATGGCATTGATCGATTGGGTCAGCGAGGCAATCGCCGCTGTGCGCGGGGCACCAGACAAGCTTTGCGCGAGGCTAAGGCTCGGCATTAGGCCAATGAGTCCAACAAGAAGAAGGCGGCGTCTGTTCATGGGCACATTTTAGGTTTCCGATAAGGCGATTTTGCGGCCAACCCTAAGACGTAACAGCGACGGAGTTAAGACCCCCAAGCCTCACCCGTGATCCGGCAACAAAATCTCGCGCTTGCCGGCATGGTTGGGTGGGCTGATCATGCCTTCTTGTTCCATCCGCTCAATCAAGCTGGCGGCGCGATTATAGCCCAAGGAGAGGCGGCGCTGGAGATAAGAGGTCGAGGCCTTGCGGTCGCGTGCCACAATGGCGACGGCGCGGTCAAACAAATCATTGCCAGAGCCTGCCATACCATCCAGATCGCCGCCGTCGGCATAGGGATTGTCTTCGTCCGCATCGGCCGTGATCTCGTCGAAATATTCCGGCGCGCCTTGCGCTTTCAGGCTTGCGACAATTTCTTCGACTTCCTTGTCGGCGACAAAGGGGCCATGCAGGCGGCGCATTTTTCCGCCTTGCGCCATGTAAAGCAGGTCGCCCTGGCCCAAGAGCTGTTCGGCACCTTGCTCACCCAGAATGGTGCGGCTGTCGATCTTGGAGGTGACTGAATAGGAAATCCGGGTCGGGAAGTTGGCCTTGATCGTGCCGGTGATGACATCAACCGATGGACGTTGGGTCGCCATAATCAAATGGATACCTGCTGCCCGCGCCATTTGCGCCAAGCGCTGCACCGCGCCTTCAATATCTTTGCCTGCTACCAGCATCAGATCGGCCATTTCGTCGATCACCACGACGATATAGGGCATGTGGTCGAGCTCAAAGGTCTCGGTTTCATAGATCGGCTTGCCGGTCTCGCGGTCCCAGCCCGTCTGCATGGTGCGCGAGAAGGTCTCGTCTTTGGATTGGGCTTCCGCTGCGCGCTGGTTATAGCCGCCAATGTTGCGCACGCCGATCTTCGACATTTTCCGGTAACGGTCTTCCATCTCGCGCACGGCCCATTTGAGCGCAGCGACGGCCTTCTTCGGGTCGGTCACAACTGGTGCAAGTAGGTGCGGAATACCGTCATAGACTGACAGTTCCAGCATTTTTGGATCGATCATGATGAAGCGGCATTGTTGTGGCGTCATCTTATAAAGGAGCGACAGGATCATCGCATTGATGCCAACCGACTTACCTGAGCCGGTGGTCCCTGCGATCAGCAAGTGGGGCATACGCGCAAGATCGGCAACCGATGGTTCGCCGCCAATGGTCTCACCCAGCGCCAGAGGCAGCTCTTGACGGCCGCTCTCATAATCATTGGTCGACAACAGGTCGCGCAAATAGACTGTTTCACGCCGCGCATTTGGCAATTCGATGCCGATGGCGTTGCGGCCGGGGACAACGGCGATGCGGCAAGCTTGCACCGACATAGAGCGGGCCACATCATCGGCCAAGCCGATCACGCGCGCTGACTTTACGCCGGCTGCAGGTTCTAGTTCATATAAGGTTACGACAGGGCCGGGCCGCACATTGAGGATTTCCCCCTTCACGCCAAAGTCGCTCAACACGGTCATCAACAGGCGGGCATTTTGTTTAAGCCCTGCCTCATCATGATGGGCAACCCGTGGCTTTGGCTTAGCCAAGAGGTCAAGACGCGGCAATTCAAAGTCCGCGCTTGCAGGATACATCGGCAGGACACCTTGGGCCTCACGGCCGGCGCGCTCTGATTGTCTCGGGCTTTTGGGCCGCTCTATGGGGATATCGCTAGCGGGGTACCCAGCCGCTTCATAGGTCGTGGTATGGACTTCAGGCTCGCGCCAGACATCGCGCGCGACACCCGCTTTTGCGTCGGTTGGGGCAAAGCGGGCAGCAATCGAGGCCACGTCTTGGAGGTCAATATCACGTGTGGCGACGGGGCATTCAGCCTTTTTTCGTGTGGTGGTGGCTGTTTTGCGCGTTGGGGCCTTGGCCGCGCCAAAGCGCTCCATCAAGCCATCTGCAGCGACCCGCACGCTAACCCAGCCATAGGTGGCTGTATCAATGGCGGCGTCAAGGTCGGTCCGCTTCAGCTGCATCGCGACACTGCCGCAAGCAATAGCAATGGCAAAAGCGATGACGGCACCAAAGCCCTCGCCACTTTGCGCGCCGGCAAAGGGCATAGCGAGAACATGCAAGACACTGTCGCCAATCAAACCACCAAGCCCGGTCCGCATCGGCCAAGATGGCGCATGTGGAAGGCCAGATACCGCCGCTGCAAACATCACAACGCCCAGCGCTGCCAGCCAAGCGCGCAAGCGCAAGCGCAGCACACCACCGGGTCCCCGGATCAATGCCAAGAAACAAAAGGAGATTAGGGCTAGAAGGGCTGGAATGATTGCGATGCCGAGGATTTGCAACACAAAGTCAGCCAAAGTGGCACCCGGCTCGCCCAGCCAGTTTGACGTTTTGTCGCTGCCAGATACATTCCAGCTTCGGTCTTGTGCGTTGAAGGTCATGGTCGCAAGGCTCATGACGGTGCCGCCAAGGATGCCTGTCCCCAGCAGCCCGTCACGCGTCACGCGCTGGCGCCAATGCAAAGTGTCTCGTTTTGACCGTGTGCGCGCACCCATGTCACAATCCCATAAGCCAATAGCGAAGGGCCGCAGGGGCCTAACTTCCTAAGGGACAGAAAGGGTTTGCGTGGTTATCACCGAGTTAAATTAACTCTTTTTTTCTGAAATTAGAGGTCGTGAATCTCAGTTTGCCGCACAGGCGTCCATAAAGCTGGCCAATTCAACGTCCAAATTCGTTACCCCATCGGCATCATGGGTGGCCAGAAGGACGTGGACTTTGGCATAAACATTGAACCACTCGGGGTGGTGGTCCATCTGCTCTGCCTTCAAGGCCACGCGTGTCATCCAGCCAAAAGCCTGCTTGAAATCGGCGAAGTTGAAGGTCTTTTCAATGGCTGTACGCCCGGCAACTTCTTGCCAGCCAGATAAGCCTGCAATGGCTTCTTGTGGGGTCATTTTGATCAGGTCGCGTGCCATGTTCTTCTCGCAATTGGATGTGTCGTCTTACAAAAAACCCCTCCCAAATCTGGGAGGGGTTGGAACTTGTTGAGATCAGGCCGGAGAAGGTTCCGGGCCGGTGGAGGTTGTCCCCCCGCTCTTCTTGCCAATGGTTGGCAAGGCAGACGAAGGCCCAGCCGGTGGTCGCGTTACCGCATCATCGCGCTTGATGGAGCCGCCTTCGAGCAAGATTTTGATTTCCTCACCCGACAAGGTTTCAAATTCCAACAAGCCTTGCGCCAAGACTTCTAAATCCGCGCGACGCTCGGTCAAGATACGGGTCGCTTCCGCATTACCCCACTCGACGAGGCGACGAACCTCTTTGTCGATGGTTTGCGCAGTGGCTTCCGACACATTCTGCGTACGCGAGACGGAGTGGCCCAAGAAGACCTCCTCTTGGTTTTCGCCGTAAGCAACTGTACCCAATTCGTCGGAGAAGCCCCAGCGGGTCACCATGGCACGGGCCAAACGGGTCGCCTGTTCGATGTCGGACGAAGCACCAGAGGTGATGGCATCCTTCCCGAAGATCAATTCCTCGGCGACGCGACCGCCCATCATAACGGCCAAGCGGCTCATCATTTGGCGATAGCTGAAGGACAATTTGTCCCGCTCTGGCAATTGCATCACCATGCCCAAGGCGCGGCCACGGGGAATGATCGTGGCTTTGTGGACTGGGTCCGTGTGGGGAACGGTCAAAGCTACCAACGCATGGCCACCTTCATGATAGGCGGTCAGGCTCTTTTCTTCGATCGTCATCGCCATGGTCTTGCGTTCAACGCCCATCAGGATTTTGTCCTTAGCGTCTTCGAACTCTTGCATGGTGACCAGACGGCGGCCACGGCGGGCAGCCAACAAAGCTGCTTCGTTGACGAGGTTCATCAAGTCAGCACCCGAGAAGCCGGGGCAGCCACGAGCGATGGTCTTCGCGTCGACGTCTGACGACAAAGGCACATTGCGCATATGAACTTTCAAAACCTTCTCGCGGCCCGAGATATCTGGCAGGCCAACGGTGACCTGACGGTCAAAGCGGCCGGGACGCAACAAGGCAGGGTCCAATACGTCTGGACGGTTGGTCGCGGCGATAATGATGATGCCTTCATTGGCTTCAAAACCATCCATCTCGACCAAAAGCTGGTTCAAGGTTTGTTCACGCTCATCATTACCACCACCAAGACCGGCACCACGGTGACGACCGACGGCGTCGATTTCGTCGATGAAGATGATGCATGGCGCATTCTTCTTGGCTTGCTCAAACATGTCGCGCACCCGGCTTGCGCCGACGCCGACGAACATTTCAACAAAGTCCGAGCCGGAAATCGTGAAGAAGGGCACATTGGCTTCGCCAGCAACTGCACGCGCAGTTAGGGTCTTACCCGTACCTGGCGGGCCGACCAACAATGCGCCTTTGGGGATTTTACCGCCCAAGCGCTGGAACTTCGAAGGGTCCTTCAAGAAGTCGACGACTTCTTGCAATTCTTCGCGGGCTTCATCAATACCAGCCACGTCTTCGAAGGTCACTTTGTTCTTGTTCTCGGTCAGCAGTTTCGCCTTGGACTTACCAAAGCCCATCGCGCCGCCTTTACCGCCACCGCCAGACATCTGGCGCATCAAGAAGAACCAAAGGCCGACCATGATCAGCAAAGGCAATAAGTTCGCGATCAGCGCGGTCAAGAAATTGGCCCGCGGCACTTCTTCTATGCGAATCTCGGCATTGGCTTTTTCCAAGCGCGCCAAAAGGTCCGTCGCAGGCGTGGGAACCACGGCGACAAAGGATTTGTCATCTTGCAGGCGGCCACGCGCTTGGGGGCCAATAATGGTGACTTCCTTCACACGCCCATTGTCCACTTCGGTCAACAGGGTCGAATAGGGCATCGTTGTCATCGAGGCCGACGGGGAAGGACGGTTCATTAAGGTGAACACTGTCACCAGTGCCAAAGCCAAAAATCCCCAGATTGCAAGATCGCGCAGCTTCATCATTATCTCTTTCTGAAATCACGACCCTTGATGAGAAGTGATTATCCACCCTGCCGCATTTTTTTGAAGCGGGTTAGACTAACATAGTCGTTCAATCCAATCATGTAAGCCCATCTTCTGCTCGAATTCGATTTTACTGGGTTACAAATTCGTGTGGTTGACGTGAAATGCCAAAAAGTCGTGCATATTGGCTCTGTGGTGTCGGGTTTTGGATGGCCATTTGTCCGCTTCGAACCGGGGCGAGCTTGAATAAAAATTCGCCACCCTTTCGCGCGATAGACACCCCGCCAAGGGTTCTGCGCTGGGACGGATTTGCTTTTAGACCTTCAAGCAATCGGCCCAATTTTTCGCCCTCTGGCGGGCGGTCGGTCTGGGTGAGGCTATAGATTAACCAGCCGAGGGCCCGCTCAATTAGGACTGGTTCTGCTTCCCTAAACGTGGTCGCATTTAGCTGCCAGCCTGCTTCGACCGGAGTCAGTCTACACCGCATCAATAGGTCTAGGGTAGCTCTTTCTTGCGCCGATCTCAGCGCATCAGCAATGACCGCAAGACGGACAATGCGCTCTAGGTCCACTCCCTGCGCGGCCATGTCCTGCACCAGCTTACGGGTCCGAATGCGGGCGAAATCTAGATTCTCATTGCTTTCATCCTCGAGCCAATCTTGACCTTCGTGAATGAGCCATGCGCGCAAATCAGCTCGCTTTAGCCCCAAAAGGGGTCGCCCGAGCAGATTTGGGGCCTCAATCTGGGCAAATGGATTGATTGCAACTTCTGCCATGCCAGCTAAACCGTCCAAGCCTGACTGCCGCGCCAAGCGCCAGCAAACCGTCTCCACCTGATCGTCCCAGGTGTGGCCAACGAGAATCAGTTTGGCCCCCAAGCGTCGTGCGACAGACGCTAAAGCCTGATAGCGCGCTTGTCGTGCCCAGGCTTGCAGCCCACCGTGGGCGGGCCGCTCATCCAGCCGAACGACTTCTCCTGAAAGCCCAAGCGCTTGTGCCCAAGCGATGGCTTGGGCGGAATCGGCAGCCGAATTTGGCCGCAGTCCATGATCAATCGAAGCCGCGTGGAGCGTCGCGCCAGTAACCTTCGCCCAGTGGCTTGCCATTCGGCACAAGGCCATACTGTCACCACCACCAGACAAGGCAATCAGCATGGGCGAGCCAAAATCTTTTTGCCATTGGTCGAGCTTTGCGAAGATTTGGGGAAGTGTCAGTCCAATTGGGCTAGGCGCGGGCTCTTCCGCGCCCTTGGCCGCTAGGTGGTCGGGCATGGCGACCGCGCCACTTCGGCGTCTGCCCGTGCCTTTAGCGTCGGATCCGGGTTGGGCGTCCGACGTTTAAATTCCACGATCGCTGAGCATCGCATCTTTGCATTGCCCAACTGACCAAAGGCCCCGGCTAAGCGCACCAAGGATTCAGACGCCCGCCTTCCTTGGGGGGCCGCCTCCAAATAGCTCAAATAGGCCTCAGCGGCAGGGCCCCAAGCGGATTGGACAAAGCGGGCTTCACCCAGAAGCCAGCGGCCTTCAATCCCTTCAGGCGCGGTTGGAAAATTGGCAACGAGATTGGTGAGATTGCTCTCAGCGGTCAGATAATCGCCGCGCTGCAAGGCCAGTTGGGCCGCCGTGAATAGGGATTCTGGCCCGGCTGGCGGGGCAGGGGCTTCATCTCCGACTGAGGCTTGTGCGTCTTGCGGGGCGTCGGGGCTGCTTTCGACGGTGGTCATCTCCGCAACACGCGAGCCACTGACGATTACAGCCGATTGATTAGCTCGCTCGGCTTCCAGCTCTTGCACCAATCGATCTTGGTTCGCTTGCTGTTTAGCCAGCAGTGCTTCGAGCACTTCGATCCGCCCCGTCAGTTCTGCCGCTTGGCGCTCAACCTGTTCGACGCGGATGATTAGACGCGCTGAGATGGGTTCGGCTGAAATCGGGGGGACGGTAACTGGGGTTGGACCGCTCGGATTGGTGGCTGCCACCGGCGGATTTGCCCCGCGCGCTTGTGCCCAAGCCGGTTCAGCGCTCAGCATCAAGCCGGTACCCATCGTCACAAGGCTCAACAACGCCCCAACCAGCAAGGCGCGTTGCGCCGCCCTGCTGGCGGAGGTGCCGATTTGGCTTGAGATCGCAGAAGCGACTTGAGGTGTAGCCATGATTAATCCAGCAACATGGTTTGCGCGTTCCGGTTCACGGCCCAACCTTCAACATTTGGACGCTCATCGATTGGACGTTCCTTCCCGTACGAGACGGTTTCGATTCGATCAGGGTCGACACCAAGTCCTGCCAAGAAGTCGCGCGCCGCACTCGCCCGGCGTGCACCCAAGGCCAAGTTATACTCACGTGTCCCGCGCTCATCACAATTGCCAGCAATCAAGATGCGCTTACCGGGATTGGCTTTAATCCAAGCCGCCTGACGGGTCAGAATGGAGCGGGCTTCCTCGGTCAAGTCAAACCGATCTGTCGGGAAGAAAATGCGCTCACCGGCTTCGGCTAAAGAGGCATAGGGTGACTGGCTTTCCTGTACTCTAACAGCCTCAGCATTGATCGTATTGCTGCTAACAGTAACGGCTGGCAATGGCGCGGATGCCACAGGTGCGCTTGTCTTGGGAGCTTCTTGGGCAATTGTTGGCGCAGCCTCAGGATTGGCAGTAACGACTGGAGTGCTGGTCTCAGCAATCGGCGGGGTTGCCGTCTTGGTGCTTGCGCAAGCCACCAAGGCGAGGCTTGAAACCAGCATCAGGGCGAGAGAACGGACTTTCAAACCAGAGGCTGGAGTTTGGCTTTGGGTAAATGTCATGGCAGGCTCCTCAATGAAGGGGGTGTTTCTAAGGGTGGAGTTTAAAGCGACAAGGTTGGAACGTTTAAGGCAGGGTTGCGGACCAACCGGGGTCTGAACCCGGGGCGGACCAAGGGGACTTGCGAAGATTGGTGCCCGAGACATCGACTGTCCACAAGCTGGGCGATTGACCGGGACCGCCTTCACGCTGAAACATAATAACACGGCCATTAGGTGACCAAGTTGGGCCTTCAACCAGATAGGCCTCTGCTAGAATTTTCAAGTTTGATCCATCCGCCGCCATCACGCCGATCTGAAATTGCCCACCCAATTGGCGTGTGAAGGCAATCAAGTCGCCCTTGGGTGACCAAACAGCGGTAGAATAACGGCCTTCGCCAAATGTTAGGCGACGCAAGCCCGATCCATCGGCATTCATGCCATAGATTTGCGTGCTGCCGCCTCTGTCAGAGGTGAAAACAATCTGGCTACCGTCTGGCGACATATCCGGTGAGGTGTCGATAGCTGGATTGCGGGTTAGCTGGCTCAACTTGCCCGTCCGCAAGCTCTTGATGAATACATCCACATCGCCGTCGCGGTCCGCACTGAAAATGATCGATTGACCGTCCGGAGTAAAGCGTGGGGCAAACGCCATATTGCCCGGAATAGCTACGGCTTCTTTCCGGCCGCTCTCAATATCAACAACCCAAATTTTGATACCCCGGTCTGACAAAGCCGAGTAGACGATTTGCTGGCCCTGCGCATTAAAGCGCGGGTTGAGAACTTGTTCAGTACCATCGGTGAGATAGCTAGGATTGGCCCCATCCTGATCCATCACGGCAAGCCGCTTAACCCGATTGGTCCGGCTGCCACTTTCAGCGACAAACACAACCCGACTGTCGAAATAGCCGACTTCACCTGTCAAACGTCGGTAGATGGCATCGGAAACCTTGTGTGCAATCCGGCGCCAATTCTCGTCTGTCGTAGCGAACTCAAGGCCTAGCATTTGGCTTTCGCCATAGACGTCCCACAAGCGAAATTCGACCCGCAATCGCCCGGATACCACCCCACCTCGCCCAACAACCAAGGCTTCGGTTTTCGTGATGCGCCAGTCGGCAAAGCGGGGCGCGACGTTCACATCCATATCGCGCTGTAAGAAGGAGTCTGGGTTTTGAACTTGAAACAGACCAGAGCGGGAGAGATTATCGCGCACCGCACCAGCAATAGAGCTTCCATGCGGGCCTGAGAAATCTGCAATCGCAATCGGCATGGGCCGCCGATGCCCCTCCGTCACACTCACATTCAATTGCGCCAGCGCTGGCGTCAGCCAAGCAAAAGCCATCAAGAGCGCGAGCAGCGTGGGACGAAGCGCGCGGGAGAGAGCCGGAAACAGGAGGCTGAGTGCTGTCATTACTGGTTTCTTGACCCTAGAAGATGAATTTTTTGCGGCAAGGTTAGACAATTTTTTGTTACAGGCAGCTTTGCATTAAGGCCGATCAGCCTTTCGCGCGTCAAAGTCAAAATTCACCAAGCGCCATTGCGTATGGCGATCGGCAGGCAAGGAAAATGGTGCGCATTGCTGAACGGCGCGCATCGCATCATCAATCGCTACCAAAAGCTTGCCGTCTGCACCAGCGCGTGACGTGGGACGAAGCAGCTTCGGATCACTGACTAAATTTCCGTCCCGTCCCAATTCGATTTGTAGGCTTACGATCAAGCGAGCCGACGTGTCGGCTGGTCGCCGCCAACATTGGTAAATCTGTGCCCGAAGAGCCGATTCCAGATCGCCAGCGAGCAGGGTACCGCCACCTGCACGGCCTTGCTTGGCGGACTGACCCGAAGATGCGAGCTTTGGTGCACTGCGCCCACCTGAGTCCGCCTTGCTGGCCGCTGCACTAGCGGCTGCAAAGTCAAATTGAATGTCAGGAGGCTGTTGTGCCGGTGTTTTGGTTTTGGTTTTGGCCTTGGTTGGCAGGTTTGCCGCTGGTTGGTTGGGCGACTTTTTTTGAGAACTAGCCTTTGCGGGTGCAGGCGGCGGGGTAACGGCTTTCTGCGCAGGCGCTGGTGCAGGTTTAGGGAGTGGTGCTTTTTGGACTGGCTGCGCGGTGGGCGCTGAAGGGGTTACACTAGGTGTCGGCTCAGGGGCGGGCGCTGCATCCGCCACTGGGGCGTCAGCAACGGCCAAGGGGCTGTTCTCTTTGCCCGTCCGCACCGTCTCGGCTTCGGTCTCCGGCCCGATCACGCTGGGTGTATCGGCGACAAGCGCGACAGGGATCACGTCTTCAGGTGTAAACGCCGGTGGGTTCTGCCACAGGACAAGGCCGAGCGCGATAATCCCTGCATGCACAAGGGCCGAAACAGCCACGCCCGGCCCGAATGGGCTGGGGTCCTGCCACTTCAGAC
>Ga0247832_1002599_pt1 | contig 27130 bp, 20 predicted proteins | sample LaCruzMarch2015__10_FD_192407 | JGI IMG/M metagenome (GOLD analysis project Ga0247832, IMG submission 192407) | Freshwater microbial communities from meromictic Lake La Cruz, Castile-La Mancha, Spain - LaCruzMarch2015_4m | ecosystem: Environmental > Aquatic > Freshwater > Lake | place: Spain... | reverse complement strand
AAGATGACAATTCACACTTTACAGTATAAATTGTGGGGGGGTGTTAGTATAGAGACGTAACCTACTTAAGTACTTACTTTCCTCTCTACTTTGGCTTTCACCATGGTAGAGAACCGAAGGTCTCTCATTACTAAATCTTTCATTGAGAAGAGCGAATTTGTCAACGCTCTAATAAATGCTAGGAAAGAGGGGAAGGCTCCACCAGGGGGTGGTGGCGCGTCTCTCAAGACGAATAATTGTGATGAAGATGCAACGGCTGACTGCTGCGCCGAGTGCGGCAAGGCGGGGGGAGGCGATGTCAGTCTTAAGATGTGCAAATCGTGTATGCAAATCAAGTACTGCAGCGCCACGTGCCAAAAAAATCATTGGGCGAAGCGAAGCACAAAAAACCATGTAAACAACGAGCCGTCGATCTACGCGATGAAGCGCTGTTCAAGGACCAGCCGCCTAAGGAGGACTGTCCCATCTGCTTTTTACCTTCGCCGAAGAATTTGTTGTCCTGTGCCTCGCTTCCACCTGCGACTGTATTCGTATCCTCCATGGGCATGGGAATAACTATACCAATCTTAGATTTTGAGAATAAATATAAGAATGCAGCTAAGGCTATGGTATTACATTATCCATGCTGTGGAAAGACCATTTGCAAGGGGTGCATCTCTCCTTTTGTAAAGCTGGAAATGATGGCAAGTGTCCTTTCTGCAATTCCAATCGATATAGCAAATCACAGCAAGAGATTAAAAGGGAAATAATGAAGCGGGTGGATGCAAATGACCCTGTTACAATGCGTATGCTGGCTCAACATTACAAAAAAGGAGAACAAGGTTTTCCTCAGGATCATGTGAAGGCAATGGAAGTATATAACAAGTCAGCAGAACTTGGTTGTAGTGATGCGCATCACGACCTGGGCTACATTTATGAGCATGAACAGGGAAATTGGAAGAAGGCCAAGTTCCACTACGAAGAAGCGGCTATGTTAGGAGATGTAGAGGCAAGAAGTAGACTTGGAAGATTGGAATTTGCATTAGCAAAACACGAACAACCGGAACGAGCTTTGAAACACTGGACAATTGGGGCATCAGCTGGGTGTCATCATGCCTTGTATCATTTGAGTATAAGTTTTGGATTTGGCCGTATTCCTAGAAAATCAATAGAATCAATTGTGGCTGCTTACAATGCTTCCTGTGTGGAAATGAGAAGTGAATCAAGAGATGCTTATATTCAGGCCATGAATTTTTAGTATGTCTAATCATGTATGTGTCAGTATTGGTCGATTTCGTAGTCATGGAAGGGGTGGGGTTGCTGTGGATCGCTGACTAATTTTGGGCGCGGGCCCTTTGTTTACAGTGGCCTATGGGTGGACTTAATGCAGTGGAGAAGGATATGAGGAGAAGGAGAGAGGGGTGGTGTAGGTAGTCCGAGTGCATATTGGTTAGTTTCATGAACTTTTTTTCATCTTACATTTCCTAATCATAGTAGAGAAAAGTTTCTCTGCTACTTCTATCTAACAATTTCCTCAATAAAGCATTAGTCTCCACTTGAATTCCTCTAAGTTGGCTTTTTCCATGTAGTTTCATCCGTATCCATATTCCAATAGTACGGCACACCCGCATCAGTCAATGTTTTCACCCAAGGAGCAGGAAACACTTCCATACCGGGTACACTTGTCATAGCCGGCAATTCCTTCCCGTTATTGTCTTTCATTGTTGTAAACTCTGGCATATCACCCCAGGGGATTCGCCCCTCCCAAAAGTAATTATCAGGTACACCCTGTAACAAATTCACACATTGATATTCAACATACATTGTCAATCGTTTCAATAGGTCGACATTGGCCTCCTCATCTTTGTTTAATACATATGTCCAATTCACACCCGATATCTCCTGTAAACGCTTCTTGTCATCCGTTGCAAATTCCTGAAATGAGTGATCGTAATGTGTACACTGTAAAAAGGTAAGCTGCTGTGCATCCTTGAGGTGTTTATTCACGGTTAGTTCATGCACACCCTCGGCACGAATACGTGCACGTGTATCATTCCAAAGTATATCAAATAACTCTTCCTGGACAAGCAGTGCCAAATGTGAATCAACACGATCTGCGAGCAAACGTTTGTGTAAGAACCATACATGCATACTAATTAATGCATGTCGTGGACGGAATTCATACGGGATGCGAGCTTCGGTAAACCATCGTGGATCATTCGCACGGTACTGTGCCGCACGGAATAGTCGTTCACCTAGTATAATACGTTTCTGTTGTCCCTCGATGGAATATTTGTCCCACAATTTACTCATTATGCTTTTATTATCGCTAGACTCGCCAATGGTCTGACTGGTAGTAACGCTCGAATTATTGTTTGAAGATATGTCGTTGGATGATGATATGCTGCGGTGTTGTGGTTTGGCACGATGCAAGTATCGTAGACTGTCGAATCTATTACTAGCATTGGTGGAGGCGACACGTGCATCGATCATCGGGATTGAAATAGCCGACGCTTGAGGGGAAATTATCGGCGCCAACGACCAATGGAGTGAGCGCCATCCTTGTCGGCCTATGGCAGCCGCGGCGGTATGAATGGTTGGCATGGCTAGACGAGCAATAACCGCGCTGTCTTCTTCCACGAGTAATCGACCTTTGACCTTCATCCACCCCATCCATCTCGTTGCAATATTATACCTACCGGATCCGGCGATGATTTGTCGAGCTATTATCTCCGCAAGAGATGTCACGAGGCGGACTATGATTGACTCGTCAATTGTATACATTAATTTTATCAGTTGTTTGGTGTTGATACTTACAGTATCATTATCGCAATCAAACAATCATGCACTGGCTTTTTCGGTTAACGTTCGTTCGTCGTTATCATTTGCATCGCATAGAGTCATATCATCATCATCATCATCATCACAATATACCGAAAGAAGAATATCTCGAATTGACGAATATGACGACGGAAATTACGACTGTGATTGTAATGCAGCAACTCAGAAATTACAACAGCAACATCCATCAGGTCGGAAGCGTGCACTCTTACGAAAATATGGAAAAGCCATAGTTCTATCGACCACATTACTCTATGGTCCAATGTCAACCATGCCATCCATAAGTCGACATCATACTCTAGGGTCATCAAGAGCACATGCGGCATCGCCGGCAATGATCGCAACCTCAACGCCGGTAAGTGGGAGTGATTACAAATTTAAAGACTTTAAAGATATTAAAGGTAAGATAAGCTTGGCACCCGGGGCCAATGTCCAACAGTATGAGGAGGTATTAGCCAAGGTAGAAGTAGAGGGCGAAAAAGCATTCGAAGAACTTAAAACTGGTGATGTTGCGGCGTTGACAATTGGGGAATCATCTGACGTCTTGGGAGGGGAGACGTCTTCAACAATAACAGGTGGGAAAAGTCGAACGAAGAAAAAGTCAACGAAGAAAGAAAGTAAGATAAAAAGTCAAGTTAGTGACTGGGAAGCGGATGAATTTGGATTTGGAGAAGGTGACGATGATGATTTTGATGGTGGTGTATTATCTCTGGCTGGGAGTAGTAGTAGTACTACGAAAAAAGGCAAACTGTCGCCATCCAAATCAAAGCAGTCCGACGGTAGTGCTGGAAAGGGAGGAGGAGGGGATGTCCTCCTTACTGACAAAATGGCCTACAACAATTATAAGGCACCAATGACAAAGGAAGAAAAGGATAAGGTTATTAAAAAGTTGGCCTTCTACTCCATCTTTCCAGTATTTGTTATAACCACAGTCCGTGGACAGATTAAAGCATATAAGGAGAAGAAATGGGTAAAGAAAGGTTTAGCGCTTGTTGAAGAGGAGAGACAACGATATTTAGAAGAGAAGAAGAAGAAGAAAGACGGTAAGGATGATGATGATGATGATGATGATGACGACGACGACGACGACGACGAAGACAGCGATGATGAAAACAACGACGATGATAAGTAGTTCTTATTACTCTCATCAGTAAAAAGCTAATACTGGATAGAAATGAACTTTTTGACCGTGTCAATATTTTTCAAGTTTGGTAACAATGAACACCCTAATCATTTGATCAAGCGTACTCATGCAGCATAAACCTTCTTTATCAGGACTCCAGTCAAAACTAGTGATTGGCTGTGTAGAAATGACACGAGAGTTCAACAGCTCTGCTGACCCAGCAATTCCGATAGGAGCGCCATCCTGCGTGTGTTTCCCGACCCGATTACTAGGGTAATTGTATTTGTAAATGTTGAATCCTCCATTACCACCACCTGTCATGAAGATATCGCGATTCTGGGGCAAATGCTTAGCAATCCAAACTGTACTCCGATGTGCTACCTCCGTTTTGTACGCGAATCCATCTGTTGAATGTTGTGTCCTCATATCATAGCATCGAAACTTGGACTCCAAAGTCGTAACCACGATCTTATTCATTTCAATATCCGGTCTATCGAACTGTATAGACGTTACGCCATTCTTAACGTTGTCCTCCCAACGAATCAAGTTCGTGCGGAGGTCATACAATTTTATATCTCCATTATCGAACCCTGCCATGATGGATCGTTCATCATTGTTGTAGGAATTTCCAAATGCCACGGTCCAACAATCTCGAGCGGACTTGTCAGGCTTGAGAGTAACGACTGCTTTATCTACTCGAGGATCAAAGATTTTTACACACCCATCCTTGCCGCCAGTGGCAAGTTCAGGTGTTCCGCACGTAGTAGTGCCACGACCACCAATACCGTCGATTGCATTGATAATTCCCTCGTGAGCATTGACCGAGAAGATCTCACCATCTTTGCCTTGGCGCTCCAATTTACAAATAGCAAGATTACCAACGTAGTCACCCGTTGCAATACATTCGTCTCCTGATCGGCAAGCACCAAACGTCGAACACTTGATTCCATGTGGACGGAATGCAGGATTGTGGTATACGTCTTTTGTGCCCTGTTTTTCAAGCTCGTAGATTCGAATCGCACCTGTGCTGCTAGGGCTAATGCCACTGCAAACGATGCGGGCTGATCCTGGTATCCATTTGGAATCATGCGGGGTGAAGTTCAAAGATTTAGTGGCATACTCGATCATATTCGGAGCATCCGTGCTGTTCATGCTGAGCCTGGACGCGAGGACGTTCTTTTTGATCTGCGCGACGACAGTGAGACGGCTTCGAAGGAAATTTAAAAACCACGCGCAGGAAAGGTTTGGCTGAGGAGCACATAAGCAGGTCTTCCTAAACTGTGGATGAGCCTTGGTTTTCAGGAACACATCATCAGCCTCCTTTCTTTCACTCAATCACCCACTGCAATTACACCAATGCTAACCCCCCGCGAGCGAACATTATCGGCGGAATCTGAGGTGACTCTGAAACCTCTACTTCCACTGGCAAGACCCGATAGCGATAGGAGTACCAAGTGGTACGTTGCCACAGACGGCACAAGCTTTGTCGACAGGGACCATTACCGAAAGTACGAAATGGAAACACAATACACGTACCGTGATAAAAAGGGCGTCATCCTTAGTAAAAGTCCAGGCTCCATTCATGGCATGCCATTTGTGATTGATGGCTGTCACAAATGCAAAATCTTACTGATCGACACTTGCGAGCAAGTCACCATTGATGACGTTACGGACTCGAAGATTTTTGTGGGTGCATCATCGGGTAGTATTTTCATCAGAAATTGTCAGAACTGCACATTCACAATTGCGTGTAAGCAATTCCGTGCCAGCGATTGTCGTGCTTGTACCTTCAATTTGTTTTGTAGCACGGAGCCTGCGATCGAAGCGAGTCAAGACTTGAAATTCGGACCTCATAATGGTGCATATCCCGGCCACGAAAAAGACATGATCGCTGCGGGCTTGGACCCAGCTGTGAATATGTGGTACAAAGTGTATGACTTTGATGATACATTTAAAGGCCTCAAGACGACCACTGATGTACTCAAGACCACCCGCAATTGGAGGTATTTGCGACCAGAGGAGCAGGGTCCAATGTGGTGCCCCTTGGGAATAGCCAAATCCTGTATTCCATTGTCGTTTCCTCCTGCCCTGAATGAAAGCAAACATGAATTGAGTCAACAAACTCAGTGCGTCGTAAATGAAATTTCAAGAAAAGACCTCGATAGGATTGTAGCGTCAGTCAATGTTGAGACCCTGACTTCTGATGATGCTCCTTCTGACACGAAAGAGATTGAGTCATCCGCGTCACCAACAGAGGATGGATTCCTCTACAAAATCAAGGTGCTTGGTTTCAATGTCTGGACATTCCTCTCTGCGACTGTTCGTTCAGTTCAAAATGGGTGTTTAAGAATCGTTTACGGTGCCATGCTTCTCCCCCACAAGCTATTGTCCTCCCGACAACCAAAAGTAAGCGAGAATGTCCAGGAAACGGACGATCAGCTCGATGAAAGGATGAGGAAATTCTCAGAAAGTAGGATCACGGATCTTGAAGGACTTTAGATTTATGTTGCTGCGTAGATGTTATTAAAGCGTCAATTGAGTTTTACTCACATTACCGCACAAAGCACCGAATTAATTGATGCTCCCCCCTAGAGAATAATCGTGCTATTCAAATTATAGTGCCATGTGCTCAATTTTCCTTCTTTTCTTGGCATTCTGATGTCGTCTTCTTTAACCAATGATATCTAACAATCAAACTCCAAAAGAGACAGGGCACAAAGGGATCAAAGATAAAATGCATCCCTTGCATACCTTTTGCAAATTCCTTCCATGCATCACCACCATCCTCACTTTCTGCATTGTCGCTCTCATTTGTTGATGTATGGTTAGTAGCTATAATATCATTATCATGATCATTATCATGATCACCTGCTAAAAGCAGCGGTTCCAATATTTGCTTCTCTAACAAGAATAAGAGCGATGCCAGCACTGAACCAGCTAGATACATGTACACGACGAAATTATAGTTGATTCCAGGTGATGGACGAACGAGCCATGGTACTTTGGCAAATAATGATGCAGGTGGGACGGAAACAACTAGGTCATCGTCAGCAGAAGTTGCCGTCATGTCGCGGTGGGATGCTAGCCTTCTAGCCGTAGGTCCATGGGGCTCCGCCGTGTTGGAACCTACACCCCGCGCGCCCACAGACCCTCTCAACACTACTTCACCTCCACGAGGAAAGGATTCATCATGGTGTCTTCCTGTCTACTACTGGCCACGTCCCTCGTCGTTGGGGCTCCAACATGCTTCGGTCGTCGTCTCCCATTTCTTGGTGGTGGAAGCGCCATTAATGCCGCTCTCATCCGACCCACCCCCTCGAATACACTGTCAACCGTCCTCGATCTACGTGGAGGCATGCAACTCTTCGTTAAGACACTCACGGGGAAGACTGTATCAATCGAGGTTGAGGAAGGTGAATCAATTGAAGATGTGAAGGCAAAGATTGCCGAGAAGGAGGGTATTCCAGCCGAGCAGCAGCGGATTATCTTTGGCGGGCAGCAGCTTCAGGATGGAAAGACAATTGATGATTATAATATTGGGGATGATGCTACATTACATTTGGTTTTACGACTACGTGGTGGCGTGACTGGACTTATCAAGAGCGCACTCGGTAGAGGGGTATTCCGTGTCGATGAATCATTCGTCATGTCGAATTTGGAGGGGAGGATTGGTGACGAGGAGCGAGAGTTGATGAAGACATTCATTGAGCAAAGCCTTGGTCATGCCGACGGAGAGGAGGACCACGAGGAGACTAGAAAAACAACGAAATCAACGACGAAGATGACTAAAAAATCTGCTGCAGCTACTATCGATGGCATGGCTCCTGTCCTGGGCGCGTACTATCGCATCGCACCAATCCCCAAACGAATGTGTGATGATTCTCCGTTGGAGGAGTTGGAATTTAATGCACGGACGCCTCAACCTCGTGATAGGGCGTTTGACTTACCAGGGGGAAAGGGAGCAAGGCTGGTGGAAGTTGAGCGACGAAGTGCATTGGGCTTGTTGGGGGGTGATGAAACGAAATTAACTAATGTGTACAAGAGGCGTGACAACCGAGGGGCATTGCTGGGTGCTCTAAAGAGGATGAGACTTGCTTAATAGCTATGTACTGTCAAATAATGGAGTTGATTACTTGCATGTTCTAACTAAGATTGACACACCATATTCATCCGATGCCATATCCGCCATGTCTTCTACCTTTTCCAGGCTTGACACCCTTTGGTTTCGTTTTGCTATCGGTTCCCTTCTCTTCAAAGTTGTCGAATAATATTCCAAGATACTTTCCAATCTGCTTACCTTGCTGACGGCTCAACCTCCAGGAGAGGAAATATGGTGATAATTGGTACAGTGGACGCCTTCCCCAATCGTCATCTTCATCCATGTCATTTTCGTTGTCATTGTCCACATTGTCATCAACCTCATCGATATCTAATTCGCCGCTGCTCTCCACTTCATTCGCTTCGGTGACATTAACACCAAATTCTACCAGAATCCTTTCTCTCAGTTCAATTTCAATCTTACTGAAATCATCTGGCAATCGTAGGGGAGATAAATCAACATCGATCCGATCGAAATGTTGATCAGCATCATTAGGAGGGAGTTTATGCAGCACGATCATCGGTCGACCACGAGCATCCATGAGACTTCTATATGTGTTCAACAATGGTGCATCACGTCTTTGACTACGATATGCTGAACCAATAACCTGGAGGTATCCATCTCGTCGTGCTCGGTCGAATGATTGGCGTTCATCATCGTTGAGTCGGTGAGGTATGCCACGACTACCGGTACCCTTCTTCTTTGCCGGTTGACCCCACGAGATACGTTCGACGTCGCGTACGTCTGGTCGCCAGCAATCCTGACGTGCTCGCCAGAATGGCGTCTTTGACTGAGGAGAAGATGAAAGTTGTATGATTGGCGAAGAGTTGCCATCATCTTCATCTCCCGCGGATGCAGCGACCGAGGAAATAGGACGGATGGCACGTATGATACTAAATGATGACGGGAATATGAACGAGTTTGTTGACGAGGCAATGAATACGAGGTTGGCAAGTGTTCTCATTATTGCTAATACACCACCAGTAAATTCAAATGAGTCATTGTTGTATCTACGAGCCGATGGGGGCTAACCTCGCCTCATCAGGCCTGCTGGATCACCTTGGCTCACCCAATCCTCATCCATCTCTCTCCCTCACGCCTTGCTCCTACTCCGTCCGTCATTGCTGCATGAGCGCCGTCTGGTGGCAGTCGTCGTCCCTTTTTATCCAATCACTAATCATCATTGCTTCTGCATCTTCATCAATGGAGAATCGCAACATTGACGGCTGTCGTAGTCATCGTCGATCAGACGAGGAGATATGTGAAATCATCAAATTAGAATCACGGGGCTACGACGTCAATTCACCAATGAATGAATCGAAACGACAAGATTATCTCTCGTGGGATGATTACTTCCTCGCTGTGGCGTGTTTAAGTGCCAAACGATCGAAGGATCCCGCTCCTCGTGGAGGGGGTGGAGCATGCGTCGTGGATTCATTAGGTCGCATTGTGGGTATTGGATATGATGGTTTCCCTCGTGAATGCTCGGACGACTGTCTTCCATGGGCGTCTTCGAATAATGGTGGTGAAGAAGGGAAATTGCCGTGGCTACAAACAAAAGAACCATACCTTTGCCGTGCTGAAATTAATGCGATATTAAACAAGTGCAGTGATGACATTGTGGGTGGGAGGATGTACGTGCCCAATTTTCCATCGAATGAATGTGCCAAGTTTATTGTTCAATCGGGTATACGACAAGTCCTTTACGTTAATGATGACGATTCAGATTCCGACTCGTCTCGTGCCAGTCGTATCCTCTTTGAAGTGTCTGGCGTACAAATGACGAAGATAATCCCTGGTGTCCCGTACATCAAAATAGACTTCGGCCTCGATCAACTTGACAATAATGATTCGAACGACAAAAGAAGAAAGGAGCTCAATGAGGAGGAGATGGAAACTTATACAGGCTTGCTACGGAGGGAGGCATCGATGGACCCGTTCGAATATGGTGTCAGGAAGAATCAAAATTATCTTTCGTGGGATGAATACTTCATGGGTGTGGCATTTCTTAGCAGTATGAGAAGTAAAGATCCATCAACGCAGGTCGGGGCGTGCCTCGTGAATGCTGACAAATGTATCGTGGGGATTGGATACAATGGTTTCCCGCGGGGCTGTTCGGACGATGTTCTACCATGGTCAAGAAGCGCTGCAGATACCCTTCATAGGAAATATCCATATGTCGTACATGCTGAGGTTAATGCAATATTGAATAAGTGCAGTGCCAGCATTCGTGGAGCAACGCTGTATGTGGCACTCTTCCCATGTAACGAATGTGCCAAAGTAATTATTCAATCGGGGATACGGGAGGTTGTTTATTTGCATGATATCTATCATGATACAGATGCATGTAAGGCAAGTCGAATTATGTTTAGAATGGCTGGAGTCAAATTGAGACTTTATCGTTCCGAGTGGGGGAAAATTGGAATAGAGCTTATACCTGATGTTAGCAAATCAATTGACGACCAAAAACAAACATAATCATGCTCCATATAATCACTTCCTCACAAGAATTTCTGGAATACCCGCCCCATCTCTCACCACTAAAATATCTTCATCGACATATGAAACATACAATTCACGAGAGTATTGTAATGCCTCTGGAATATCAATCATTTGTCCAAGTACCGATGCCGACTCATAGGTTTCCGTAAATCGCAACCCCGAATCCTCCTCAAGACGTGCCCGTACCTCGATAGATTCAGACGATCCACCGAATAACTTGACATCTATTTTGGCCTCAATGCGTGGTTGGACACGTGAAATTGATATTTCGAGGTCGCCCAATTCGACCAATTGCGATGGCAGTTTCTGTGCCAATCCTAACGCAAACAATCCAGGACTGTACCCTCCAGAATATAGGAATAGGGCTAAATCACGTGTTGGACTTGGGATTTTCGATTCCGAGTATCCCCCTGCATACTTTAATGTCCACACGCCATTAATCAATGGACTGTATGCCGGATCCTTTGTTGGGTTGAGTGCCTCTAACTTTAATATTGATTCATTGATGGATGCACGGTCTGACGATGAGATATCTGATGAGAGTGATGGGGGGAGGTAATCCATGATAGATGAGACTACAGTCTCCGATGCTGTTGGTTGTTTATTATCAACATCGATGGTAGCCGTCGTGGCTGTTGTTTTCTGGACCGTGAAGGAACTGTCATCTGACGAGTCGGAGGGAGAGGAATCGTCATAGTCGGTCTCTGACATGCGTAGGATGATCACGGACGAGGATGACGAGGTCGTTTGTACTCGAGGAGCAGCGACGAAACGAGTGGGGGCGAATGCAGAGACGGTAACGCCCCATAGGAGGGTGGTAATGCTGAGTAGCTTGACCATCGTCCCCAATGCGATGAAAAAATGAGGTGGCCATCAGGTTTGGGCTCATGGTTATTCAGTGATTTTCATCGTCGTCCAAGACTATGATGTATGGCGGAAACGATAACCTAGTGTAGAGCATGGAGCAGCGCGATCGACACCTGCGAGAGGAACGCATCCGAAATCACCGACGTCAGCTTCTTGAGGAACAGGAATTGCTGACACGTGCAAGGAAGGCGAATTACCTCTCTAATTATGAGTTACCACTCAATTACCCTGCTCGTATCGTTGCTTTCGATAACGAAAACGACGATGACACCGATGCTATGAAGTCGACTCAAAAGACTCTGCGAACTTCGTCAGACTTTGTCAATGCTCGTCTCCTCGAAGCGGCATTGCCTCTTGGTGGTGGTAGAAGAAAAAATTGTGATAACAAATCATCGTTATCTAGTCATGCAGAATCAATGAATCGATTTGTACGTGATCTCGAGGGAACAGGATGTTATGATACGGTACGTGTGGGTATTGGAATGCCATCAACTAATTCTTCTTCAGAAGAAGGGAAATGCGATGTCACTGTTAAGCTTAATGAGAAGAAATGGTACAAACTTCACATTGGTGGGGGTGTCAATGCTGACGATCTCACCTCTATAGGAGGAGGTGTCGGTGGTGGAAGTGGTGGAGGGGGGCCTAAAATGCAATTTGAAACATCAGCATCATTGCTCAATCTTACAGGATATGCAGATATAAGTTCGGCGTCATATAGTGTTGATCAAACAGGCAGTACAAACTTTGTCTTTGCACATGATAGACCACTGGTATCGTACTTGAGCCGTCATAGTGAATTGTACCGTTGGCTAATGCCAAAGGTCCCAGGAATGACTAACTCAAATAATGATGATGATGACGATGATGATAATGACGACGATGACGTCATGGTTCCGTCGTCGTCATCACTCTTTCGTGGAGGAGGGTCACATACATCACTGGGTCTACATGCATCATGTAATGATGAGGATTATGAACGTACACGATCATCACGAGAATATGTCCGTTCTATCGGAATACGACTTGCCAATCACAATATCGGTACATCTGGCTCATGTCGACCATCGTCGTCATCACCGGAGGGTATGGCAGGTCCGTTTCTATTTGCTGAGTGGAATGCATCATTACGGGATGTCATGCCTTGTCGATGTCCCACACATCCGTACAAACTTGATTGCTCACGGGAGGTGGCACAGAGTGCTGGTACAAGTTTGAAACATTCAATATCGGCAGGACTGTATCTAAATGGAAAGTGCACTGATGATAGACAAAATCCGACGGAAGGGTACGATGCACATGTTATGGGTGAAGTTGCGGGTCCACCGGGTGATGTGGGATATTGGAGGCTGAAAGGAGGTTGGGCGTATCATTTACCCGTGAAGACGATGCTGAATTCGATAATGGCAAAAGTAGACCATGAAAACGAGCCAAATACAGATTTAGATAGGATTAATGACCAAGATGATGAAGAATCGGTATCATCTACTACTCCCTCGGTGACTGGTTTGGCACTCCACTCCTCTTTTAACTGCGGTATCATCCGACCATTATTTGGGGGATCGTTCGGCGGCGCGATTGGATCTGCGCTGTCGTCGCTGCCATTGGCAGATAGATTCTATGTCGGTGGACCAGGACAATTACGTGGTTTTCTACCCTCGGGAATTGGACCACGATCAATCGATGCTGGGGGGTCGTCCGTACCCGGTGGTGATTCATTGGGTGGCGACCTGTTCTACACATCCACACTTGCAATCTCGGCACCGTTCCCTACGTACTTTGCTGCGTTACGTGGCAATGGTGCACGATTATTTGGCTTTGCAAATGCTGGAACGTGCGTCGTCTCTACTGCTTCTCCGTTGATTGGTATGGATTCTCCCGAAACATGGCGCAGAATACTTTCGAGTACACGGCTCGCCGTGGGAGGTGGTGTATCAGCTGGATTACCTTTGGGCAGATTCGAAGCGACGTACGCTGTGCCTGTCAGATATGGTCGTGCCGATGTTCTTCGTTCAGTGCAAATTGGCCTTTCTGCCCAATTCGGCGGCTAACGTAGATCTTCTCTGACTACTTATCAAGCCATGTTGACGAGACTAATCTTAAATGAGAAGGTTACAGATCTGTCAATTCTTTCTGTTATTCTTAGTTGATACTAATGATATTTTTGGTTTCTGCCTCATGCCTCTAGGCTTGAAGGAGAGCACGCTGAGAGACAGAGAACTTGGAGATGTTGTGGTTGATGTGGATTTAATCGTTTGCTTATCATTGTACTGATCCTCACCTTTCTCTTTCTCTTCAACCTCCATGCCATCGTTCGATTTCTTCTTTACTTGATTCCTCTTGGAGACCTTACCTTCGCCCTTTGGGTTGACACGATGCATTCCCTGTGGCACTAGACCTACTGCAGGCAGATGTGATCGCTGTATCTTTACAGGCCGGTCTCCAACTTTGAATTGACCATCCATTCGCAATGCATTCTCGACGGATGAACGATCCTCAAATTGGATTAAGCCGGAACACTTCGATTCACCATGGAAGTGATGACCTCCTTTCCCCGTTTTCTTCTCGCGAAGTATCCTACCATGCACTACAGCACCGAATTCGGCGACGAATGCATCAACCAGGTCCATATCCTGAGTATCCTTGCTCAAATTGGAAATATAAATGGTGTACGGATGAGCAGGATAATCCAGTGTACCAATGCGAACTTTATGCACCCCGTCAGTCTTCTTGGGTTGCTTCAGATCGGTCTTCACTTTCACCCTCTTCGATCCCTTGTCGAATTCTCCTTCTTCGTTCTCGTCGTCATTTACGGTAACCTTTGAGGATGTATCGTCTGGACGACCATTGCTTTCATCGGCGTCGAGTTTTCTCTTGCCATGTGACTCTTCCTGAATATTTAATACAGGAGCGATCGTGGTCGCAGCTGGGTCCCGGTTCACCAGCTTACTGCGTACCAGTGTCTGAGCCTGAACAAAGCTCTCCTCGGACCCTGATTGGTGTTCGAATGCCAAATATTCGCAACAAAGGTCCAGCAGAGCAGCGTCGTAGTCTCTTCGGAACATGGTGCCATCGATTCCTTTCCCCATCCATGTCTGCTTGCTTTCGACGGAAGGAGTTATTTCCTGACCAGCCTTTTTCACACATGAAATGGCTCGATTGTACAACCCCCGTGTCCTACGAAGCGTACATACCGCCGCAGCAGCACTGTCGGGTATAGACTTTGCGTCATTACTGGTACTTCCACTTCCAAACAAATAAATAGGAGCTGCGCTTACATACCTAATATACTCCCTCCAAGAATCTGGGTGACTCGGCTTTTCCGCCTTGACCAGCTTCTCAAAATATTGTAAAGCAGTCTTGTCTGCAAACACCGCATCGTCATCTTCCCCAGCCTTCAATGCCATAGCGATGGGACACAGCGTGTACGCCTCTGTCAATGCGCGATGTTTCCAAAACACAACTCTACCCTCAGTCCAAGTCGTATGTGATTTGAACAAAAAGCTATCTGTTTCATCGTACATGTCTCTAATGTCGTCAATTAAATCTTGGGCTTCCTCTATGGTGGTGGGGTTTAATGAGTGATAAGTAACTGTGCCACTGGTTGAGGTTTTGCGGTTGCCAGGTGTCAATATGCTAATATCTTCATCTTCGTCATAATCTTTCTGTCGATTTGATGTTGATGTTGTTAACAATGCTGTGTTCAGAGATACAAGACTCAGCAGCCACCTCGTCACCACTAGTGTACCCACGAGCCGTAAATGCAATAAGGCCTCTCGGTTATTATTCAAAAAACCCAAGTCAGTTGCCTCCTTCATGACTGTAGTAATGTCATCTGGTTCTCTATTGTGTAATATCAAGCCGAGGGTCGTCATTCGTATTTCGAACAGAGTGCAGCTGTACGGACAATTTCTTACGGCACGATGTGACACCGATTGAAGGGTATTTGATAGCTCATTCCCCCTGTCGTTATTCACGGCATCTTGCTTACGATAAAGATTCCATTCAGCCCTAAGAAAATTCATGTACGATATCCAGACTGATTCCACTGTAGGACATTCTGATGAAGCTCTTTCAAAAAATGATCTAATGATGGCATCTTTGGTCGTAGCAACATGTTCTTCAATCGGCGAGCGTTCAGTGATATTCACAGATTTACCTGTCTTTCCCGTCTTCATTGTGTCCTGATATATGCGTTGCAAAAATGAGGCACCCCTTAAGAATGCCCTGCTCGTTTCAACCCCTCCCATCCCTAGAAGGAAAGTATTTGTGTCGCCCAAAAGGATGTGATTCCACTTTAAACTACTTCTTCTCAATGAAGGCAAATATTTGGTTTCTAGTTTCTCACGAAAGTTTTTGTCACAATAGATCGTGGATTGATCGTTTGATTGAATAAAAATCGACTGTCTAGGAAGAAGAATCCCTTCATTAGACATGGCAATATCAATCTCATTTTCGTATGATGATAGAATGTTTGTGAGTGAAGAAGTTATCTTCCTTTCACCATCAATATCTGCCCAAAGCTTTGCCTTTTGTTGTTTAAGTCTACCAGTTCGTTCCACCTCTTCTACGTGATTGGAGCAGTACAATGATGCAATAAGCGATGCGTGCTCATCCCATATGTACTCCATATCTTCCATCATTTCATCGTTCGATCCTTCGCCCATTGGTGTTCTACTCCAATCCCGAAATAAGCCGGATATCTGTTGCGTCACATTGTCATTTATCCCAACTTCGTGAATGAAAAAATGTTCAACATCACACGAGAGGAGGAATAATATGAACCAACTATTCAAGCGGTAAATGTCAGACACGATCATCCCCTCATTGACGTGAGTTCCTTTTCCCACACAATTCAAGGCATACTGAAACGCAGTGGAGAGTTTTGTCCATGTGGCCTTTTGGTCAAGAATTTCCATGCCAACCACACCACAATTCTTAGTGTATAGGCGCAACTCTTCACTCTCGACTAAACAATCAGCTAGTGTTTCCAAGTAATACAGTTGAAGCAAGGCACATCCCGAAAATTCCGCAAGTGCCAATTCCAATATCCCCGTTGATGACAATAACGCACCTTGCCTGGCTTGCATCTGAGTTAGCCGTCTCGCCTCAACATTCTCATGATTATTATCCATCTCATTAGATTCCATCCATTCCATCATTATTAAATTCTCCATCAACACTTCGGTATCATGAGCATATTGCATCCATAAAAGAGGTGTCATGGGACAATGTTTGGAGAGTGTTGTGAAGCTCTCAATTGACTTTTGGATAGCGTCGAGATCAGGTGGTGCGGAGGACGTGATGTCATCGTATGCCACCCGCCGATGCTCTTGGATAGATTGGACTATTTCCTCGTAGTTGTATGACAACATGGTTGTGAAGCGAGTTGTTGGGAGCCGAGAGCGGAAATGGAAATGAAAGTGGCGGGTCACACAATCCGTTTGGGGAAACCTCCTTTTTGTCTCGCCCCCTCACTGAAGATGTCGAAGCGCAAGGCTACTGAGGATGATTGGATTCCCCCTAGCGCAGCCGCGTCACGCAAGGGCCTTCTTCCCTCACTCGATCTGTCGAATTCAAAGACGACGCCAAGAGTTGTAGCCGCTGCCCTATTAGCCCTCCTTCCAAACGGGGCAACAACTAAGGATGTAGTTGCCAAGAAGATTGCAAAGGCATTCCCTCTTGTCATGGCGGAATTAGAAAAGAGAACCCGCGAAATGACCAGAGCGAATGAGTCGGAGGGCACGCGACTCCCACTCGCCTTCGGGTTCGCCTCGGGGGTGGACGCCTCTGTAAACAATGACGATGACGACGATTCAGGAGGAGAGATGATTGTAGTCCATGTCCCTGAGGAGTGTTTCGTGAGAGTCATGACCTTCCTCAACGGCCACGATCGCGTGAAGGTGTCACCCGTCTGCAAGGCCTGGCTTTCCGTGAGCCGTATGCCCGCGCTGTGGGAATATTTCGACGATAGTCTTTTCATGAATATGAACAAGGCCAAGAATACGAACATGACAACCCTATTGGCTGCATTGGGACGTCCGCAATTCGTTAACCTCAAATCTATCAAGTTGCCTCACAAGTGTCAAATCGGAAAGAGGACCATGAAATCACTCGCAACGGCATGCCCTCACCTAGAACTGCTCGATATGGGATACGGTCACCTTGGAAAAGGAAATGCGAAGAACAGTGAACTCATTGCTGTAGCCGAGCACTTACCCAGCCTCGTGTCCGTCTACACCAACATGTGGTATGTGACGAGCTATGGTATTGCATCCATGGCCGCAGCTATGAAATCTCAACTCCTTGATCTGCGCATTAGCAATGACTGCATATGTCAGAATTATCTCTCTGATGTAGCGCTCGGCGTAATTGCCAAGAATTGTCCAAATCTCCAGCAATTCCACTACAGTATCAACTATATTAGCTGTTACAGGGCGTTTTTTGATACCTTGACTAGAGCAGGAATAATCTCTCTCATCAGAGGCTGCCGTCGTCTTGATGTTCTATTTCTACGGAATGCAAAGCAACTCGTGAGAGAAGACTTTGTTGCCATTTTGAATGTGCTCGGACAAGGTGACGCTGCTGCCATGAATGGCGATGGTACATTTGCACTTTGCAAAATTGAGCTTGTTGGATATCCGTTCGTCATTACGGACAAGCCCTTTTCGATCGTTGATACTGCAATACCCGCGGGGAATACGCGCAGATTGTCTAACTACGGCGTGGACGACGGGGACGGCGTGGAGGCGCATGCACGCTTTGAGAACATGATGATGGGGGTTGAAACAATGGATTGAAGAATATTTTATTTACCCTGCAAAACTATGATATGAATTCACATTCTTTTTCATACTACTATTACGCTGTGGAGTACATGTAATGTTAATAAGTAAATATAATAATATGATTATGCAAAACTATGTACGATTGAAAAACTGCTTTAAAGACAACGATCAATTTCCCATCTTTGGAATGAACAGTACTTCCTCTGCTGTCACAAGCACAGCCACGAACTTTACTCCTAGTTCGGTTGATTCGCTAATGACATTGTATAAGCCACAACATCAAAAGCAAACATGGGGATGTGAATTATGTGAAGAACAACCACTCCAAAATGTGGCCGATTGTTGCGACAGCGACGGTGAAGACTCGATTTATTCCCTTGACTCGATCGACGCTTTTTTCAAGGACTTCAAGTAATTGACCCATTAAACGGTAATTCGAGCAAGATGCTTTGTTTATTTACTACTGACCAAACCAGGAAGTTTGTTGTTAAAATGTATAGCATGCATGATGATGATCTTCTCCCCTTTTCCCCTTTTACTGTGGATATAAAAAACGTACTAAAGATTTTTTTTTAGCTTAATAATTCCAAGGTTTAGTGACCACCGCCCGTCCCCAGCAAACTCATTCTTGTTCCAATGCCAGCAACTACTATACCAACAAGGTTTACAATCATGGCAAACTTTGCCTCCCGTTTCTGACTATTCGTGGCCTTATCACCCAGTGCCTTAATCGCACCACGGTACATCAATGAAGGGAATACAAAAATAAGTGCCGTACCAAATACAGCTCCACTAAGTGAGGAGATTAGTGTCAAGTCAGTAATCTTCCACGCCAATGCCGTAAGCATCCCAAGTAGTAGTAAGGTCGTTTGATTTAGTAATGATGCCGTACGTTTTTCCTCGGGAACCTTGAAGAAATCAAGTGTACCATCACGAGTGCCCACGAATAGTAGAGGGTAGCTAAATATTAATGATATTGCCACCGCGAATCGACTTGCACTAATTAATAAATCCTTCGTTGAGTAATTATTCAATATTAGTCCATCACAATTGGCACCGAATGTTAGGAATGCCATGGCCGATACGACAGCATAAAAGGCAGTACAGAAACCGAATGATATACCAGTGACCTTACTAAATCGTGGGATAGTATTATCCTTGAGTTCGCGTAAGAATCGTGGTGCATTAAAGTGTGCAATATAGGCTGTACTTAGCATACAGACCAAGATGAGAGAATTGGCTGACAATACCGCCCCAGCGCCAAGATTACCAAAGCTGGGTTGTAATCCAACTGCCACGTCGGGTAGAAATTTACCCCCGATGGCATACGCACCACCAAAGTACCGCATCCCTATTGCAAATGCAGTATATGTCATACCCATAATCCCCAGGAGTGAGAAAGGTGCGAGTGATGCCAAATTCTTCACTAGACAAAGTGGTAGTAATATAAGTGTCGTGACACCAATGAGTGAATTCGTTCTTGTAGTAGTAATGGAGAACGTAGATAATAATCCACGTATCGAATCCGCCAATATCATAGAATATGATAAATTACCCATGAAGCAATCTAATGCTGATGATAGTGCAATAATCCAGGAAGTGCTAGTCCCACGTGTTTTATCCCAGGCATCGGCGTAGGATGTGGCACCTGTCATTTTACATACACGTGCAATAAGTAAAAAGGTGTAGGCTGAGATGGCACCGATGGCAGTTGTTATGATTGTCGCAGGGATGAGTGCACTTGGTGCATTACCAAAGGCGCTGATACCTAACATAAATAAAACAAAAAAAATGGATGTATGAAGAAAACATTGACATAGGTTAGAGATATGATGTATAATAAACTGTTAGTTCGTGCGAATCGACGGTTCATATAATACTCATAAACAATAGTGGCAATAACCAATAGCAGCAATAGCAAAATCAACGACGAAACCTACCAGCCGGCAAACTCAATACGCCAGCACCAATAATACCCTTGATTAAATTAAATACCTCATTGGATATAGTCGCTGTCCCCTCAACCGCTATTTCTCCCTCTGATCCACCACTACCGCCAGACATGGCCAATGCGAAATTCAACGGAGATGGAGCTGTCGCTTCTCCTCCTGCTCGTGTCCTTGTGAGAGTAGTTGATGACGATGGCAGGATTGTTTTACTACCACCACCACACTTGTTGATGGAGGGTGATGAAGACATTGGAGCAATGGCAAAGGCATCGGCATTGACGAATGTTGCCATTGCGAGGAATGCGGCGGCGGCGTTGTTGGCCCTCATGGGGGAAGAGGTTTGTTTGAGTGCCGGTGTGAACCGTCAAATAGGAGGCAGTGATCTAAATTACATGTTTTAGTCGTCGGTTGGAAGTGCTGAGAAAGAAGAAAGTGTTTGAAACAGAACATCATACCGAGTGGGGTCGCGAGGAGAGCATGACCAGCCAAGGCGTTGTGATTGAATGTTATATATAGGTAGGAGTACATAGAGTGTGCAATCATCGCGCATCGCATCGATTCATCAATCATGAATGTTTGGGTCAACAATGTTATATTGCAAGCAGCTCTCTCGTCAACAACGAGTAGCATTGCTGTGGGTACTCCTCTCAACAATGTTGCAATCGTAGCTACAACGCCAACACCACTTACACGTTCATCTTCTAATTCTTCAACAACTGATGGCAGGAGCAGTAATGGATACCCCTCATCCTCTTCCTCCTCACGTCGTGCCACATGGAAATGGGTCGAATGTGCAATCGTATCTGGCTCGGCGCAGGATTTGTTGTTCAGTAGTCCATCACGACGTATACCACAACTACCACCACATAGACGTGGATATAGCGGTGGGGGTGGCAGTAGTCGCATCAGCACCCCTCCTACTACGTCGGCAACAGCAACAGTCGCACCAAATGGTAAAGTTCTAATAGTAAAGGTCATAGATGTTGATAACAAGCATTATGGCAAAATTATTTCGATTGCCCAATGTCATCTCCCCACATCCACAACGACCACAAGCAGTAATAATAGTAATTTGACACTCGATAGCAGCAATAATGACATGATACTACCCGCCAACGATCCCAAATTACCATTACCCTCAGATTTAACACAATTAACTCACTTACATGAACCAGCCGTGGTCAACTGTTTACATCGTCGATATTTACTAACTACTCCCAATGGTAATACGAGTAATATGAATGACAATGTTGGAGGTATGTATACGGCCTCTGGTCCTATACTAGTGGCAATTAATCCATGTCGTACCATTACTGGGTTATATAATGATGATGCCATGAAATTATATTGGATGTGGGGTGAGCGAACCGGGGCCACACCCGTGGAGAAGGATGGAGGAGCGACTACAGTAACGACTATGTCCCAACCACCCCCGCCACATGTATTCGCTGTGGCGGACTCCGCCTATCGTGGCATGATGCGTGGACTTGAATTTACAAGGAATAATAATGCCAACAACAATTGTTGTCTTGACGGATCAACAACTGTTGCTGTGGTTGCCAATCAATCAGTCCTTGTGAGTGGTGAAAGTGGTGCAGGTAAGACAGTAACTACCAAATATATTATGCAATATCTGGCAGCATTATCCAAGAAGGTGGATGGCAGTAGAATAAGTATTGGTGGTGGTTGTGGAAGTGGCAGTGGTGTAAAGGATACCAAACTCAATCACCACCATTATACACCAACTCATCACTACAACCAACAGCGAACATCGTCAAACAACAAAAATTCATCATCATCATCATCATGTTCCACCATTGAACAACGTGTACTACAATCCAATGCCATACTCGAGGCATTTGGTAATGCCCGAACATTACGGAATGACAACTCCTCACGCTTCGGCAAGTTCATTGAATTACGATTTTCAAATCGTGGACGATTAATTGGGGCATGTATTGATACCTACTTGTTGGAGAAGGCACGTATTGTGGGACATACAAGTGGTGAACGTACCTATCATATCTTCTATGAAGTGTTAGCCAAAGGTTCATTAACTGCTGGTGAACGTAATAAGTTTGGTTTATCAGAATCTACATCAGCGGCCGACTTTGCTATAACAACATCACACGGTGGAGCTGATAAGTCACAATTAATACATAAGGGGTATGATGATCATGTTAAGATGTTCCATGAGGTACGATCGGCAATGAATACTATGGGTTTTAGTAAAGTTGAGCAAATGGAGATTGTACAGACAGTATGTGGAATATTACATTTGTCAAATTTGACATATGATGATACATTTGTGGATATTAATGATGGTGAAGGATGTGTATTAAATAGAAACAATCCATCATTAATGTCAGCTATACTACTCTTGGGGGTTACGTACGAGGCACTGAATGCTGCAGTAACTACCGTACAGTTTACGGCTGTGAATGAAATGGTAACCAAGAGTCTTACTGTAAGTCAGGCCATACGGTCGATACAGGCATTGATTAAGGGTGTGTATGACTCCATCTTTGCTTTATTGGTCGAACGTATTAATTCCTGCATCGTTGGACGATCATCACTGTCGTCGGTGGAGGTTGATGAGGAATTGGTGTTGGTCGATGGAGGAGCATTCATTGGACTATTGGACATCTTTGGCTTTGAATCCTTCGATATGAATTCATTCGAACAGCTATGCATCAATTATTGCAATGAATCCCTGCAACAGCAATTCAATCGTTTCGTGTTTAAATTGGAGCAACAGGAGTACATCCGTGAGGGTATTAATTGGTCAATGATTGAATTTGAGGATAATCAGGACATACTCGATCTAATCGAAACGAAACATGGGGGGATATTAACATTACTGGATGAACAGTGTAAGCTCGGGATGCGATGTAATGAAAAGACATTCCTATCGGCTGTATACAAAACTCATCTATCAGCAGAGGAGAGCAACAAACGCTTCAATGCCAACAAGAAACAGCAATCACAGGGGAAATTTGCCATCGTACACTATGCCGGAGTAGTAGAGTATGATACAGCTGGTTTCTTGGAGAAAAATAAGGATGAAATGCCCATGGTAGCCAGTGAACTATTCACAAACAGTACGTGTGTATTCATTCAGGATATTGGTAAGCATTTTTCAACCAAAATGAAAGTCAATGATGCAGATGCCATCCCGACGAATGCAACCCCAAGTAAGAGATCATCGATATCGCGTATGTCCGTGGGCGGACAATTCTCAAATCAGCTTCACAAGCTACGACGTAGAATTGACGAGACACATCCACATTATATTAGATGTCTCAAGCCAAATGATCGACTTCAACCAGGTCGTATTGATTTAGATATTGTCGTGGATCAACTTCGGTGTGGTGGTATCCTTGAGGCTATCAGAGTTTCACGTGCTGGCTTCCCTCATAGATATACATTTGATCAATTCTATTCAAGATTTGGTATACTCTCTTCAGCATTAATGACCGCGACTGAACGTAGTAGTGAGCATCCACGTATGATTGTCTCAAAGTTGAATCTAGGAAAAGAAAGCACAACACTCCAATCAGGGAAGAGAAAGGGTCACACTATGAAGCAGCGAATTGATCCCAAGAAAAGCTGTGAAACTCTTGTTAGAATCATTACTCGATGGGTACTAGCCGAAAGAGAGAAGAATAAAGTCATGAACGCCGACAAGGAAGGGAAGAAGGAGGCTGACGAGTCGGAAATTTCCCAACGGTCCTTCTGGAAAAGTCCATCACCCAACAAGGCTCGACGGGACATCGTTGGCAGCAGTGAGGCCGGCATTCAGCTAGGCGCGACAAAGGTATTTTTACTGCAGGATACATTCGATCGTATTGAACGTTCTCGAGGCCAAATTTTGGCATCGAATGCAACCAAAATCACATCTCTGGCTCGCATGTACCTAGCTCTTCGTGCTTTCAAACCGATGCTTCGTGCGTATCGAGAATCTTTAAGAAAAAATAGAATTGTAGGTCTGGGCAGCATCACAGCTGTTACCGATACTGAGTTTGATCATACTGTCAACACACCTCATCTATTTGACATCAACTTGGGATTTCTCAAGTCAAATTTTGGCTCCCCACGAACATACTGCACAGCATCCTCGTCTGAGCAAGAGTATAAATGGGTTTCCATCGGACATGGGCGGTTTGAAAAACGGGATTCATCCACGACGTCGGTACAGAGTGGTGAATATGGTATTAGGGAGGTGTATAGTGGGGAATCTGGTTATAGGGAAGTCGCATACAACGATGCAATTCTAAGTTTTGACTCGGATGTTGTATCCTTGTAATTGTAAAGGGCTTAAAGAATAAAATGGATTTAGTCTGTAATCAATTATTTACATTCACATCATCATTCCCCAACAGCCAGGACTGTCATCAAAGGGATCATCGCAGATGCATGAGTGTTTACCATCTCGGTCCTCGTCACAAACACCTCTTGCCGAGCAGTTGGATGGACATATAATGTCTGGACATACGGATGAAATTCTTGGACATACAATCCGCAAACCCTTCGTGATATCAATGATCTCACCATCCCTTGTACATGTGAATATTTCGCCATCATGGTTTATATCGATGCCCTGCTTCTCTTTATTACAAATCCCCTGTAGACAAATTGGATCCCCTCCCTCCATTAAGAAACACTTACTCGATTCACCAAAGTATTCACCAGGAATCGACATGGATTCATCTGGGATGACATGAGTACAGTCAACTGCATCTCGAACATATATGGGACAAACATCGTCAAGTCGAAAAGGTGACGCCTCTCCGACCAGAGCATCGCATCGGGCCTTGAATGAGTGAGTGACATCGCACCCCAGCTTGCCTACTTCATTACAATAATCGTTATTAATTTCACAAGATCTATCATGCACAAATTGACAACCAGCTCCCCTCCCAAATGAGGTATCAGAGGAGAGTGTATAATTGGCCACGTACCATGACGAGTCCTCAAGTAAGGCCAGCGTGAGTGGAGATATTGAAGTAGCCCTCGTGATTTGAAAACTCGTCAACTGTTCGCTAAAAAAGAGATTCTCGTCAAGGAATGCACCAAAGCAACTGGTTGTACCTTTTGTTCCTTCTAATCGTGCCCCTGTCATTGTCATACAATCAAAATGATTCCTAACAACCTCGATTACATTCGGAGTACTTATGTAATACACCTGACCAGCATTGGAATCTATCTCCTCACTAATTATGTTCGGAAGGGATATTATTTCTTGTGTCCCATCCACACATTTAACATTCTTCATACTGGCACCGTATGGAACACCCGTATCTGGATTTTTATAATGTCGTAATAATGATATTGAAGCACCTAGTATACGTGCTGTTTCAGTAGTTATGTAACCTTCGTAGTCGTCAAAGTTGTACATTGGTACTCCATACTCTGGTGCGATTGTTGTGGGTATGTTATTGGTACATACATTAATATTCGCAACTAATGGTCTCATATTCTGATCGAAATCACATATTGCCGAATGCATAATAGAACCTGCACAAAATTTGTTGTCACTCGTAACATATATAACAATATCTGCATCATCCACACCCACTTCTCGGTGTTGTTCGGGTATTCTTGCACTCCCACATGTTGCAACTGTCGGTATGATATTGCCCACAACCGGTGATAGTGATAATACCCGTGTCCATAATGTCGATGTACGATTGAAGGATGAATCAATAAGAGTAGATAACATTTCAGTATTCAAATCAAAAGTGCTACTGTCAGCGAGTACATATTTGATACGTATTGGTCGTCGTAATATTTGCTGTTCCTCATAGTCATTTGTATTGGTATTCTGCTGATAATCAATAATTACTCGTTGATGAGGCTGGACTTCTCGTACTTCCAATCCAACGAGATGCCTTCCCCGATCGAGATCGTTATCATTTTTGGGTAATCGCGGTTTAGAATATTTGAGTGACGCAATCGACTGCTTGTTCTGCTTCTTCGTCTTCGCATTTCGAGACAAATTCTTTATTGAGTCTGTCACAATCGTATCTGGTGATGGATCTGATCCATATAGGAGTGATGAACGATACTTTGTTATCTGATCAAGAGTCGCCATGGCGTTATTGTGCATGATGTTATCTTCACTATTGCCACTGATATCTTTTGGCGTCATGACAAAGAGTAAATTATCATCATCTCTATCGCTATTCGTCAATAACCCTCCAGCAAAACTTTTCATTGCCTCACTCGTTCCGGCAAAGGCGAGTATGCTTCTTCGTGGCTGGATAATGTCCTCATCTACTACCGCGTCTGGTCCTCCTCCACTCATATTAGATAATGACTCTTGATTCATCAAGCCCATCATAGTCGCACCCAGTGCCGGTACTGGTATGTCATGCATATTGTGATATGTTTCGTAATCAAATTCTTCCTCCGCAACAAAGTACTCCTCATCCACTGACGCCGCAGCAATTACTGAATCTGATGTACCTCTCCGTAGAAATCGATCATCGGACGTAGACGACGCGCTATCCTCGCCAGTGACACTGCTGCCTGTGGCTGATAGCAGAGAGATACAAATGCATGGCAACAAGGACCTCATTATGGCGAGATTTTATGTGGTCACTTTGAGTCCGTGCTTGTGGGCTCGGCAGAAGAGTCCACCAGGAATAATCCGAAAATGACTGGGTTCCCGCTAAGACCGAAACAACAAATCAAAAAAATTGTCGGTGAGGGACAGACCGAGGAGAACCACAGCGGGAAGGGAGAGACGCGAATTGGGGGGGCTATTCGGCGTGTTTCCTGGACTGTGGACATGGCGTGTGATTGACAGTAGGCGTTAGTAGTAGGATTTTAAGCGACTGATATGGGATAACCCGGCACCCACAGGAGCGAAGAGGACTATGAAGAGCCAATGTTATGAGTATTACAGGGGACATGATTCAGGCGCACGTGATGAGGAATGGGAAGGGGAGTAGGAGGGGGGGGGGGTAGTAAACGGAAAGGA
>Ga0247832_1002597_pt1 | contig 27143 bp, 27 predicted proteins | sample LaCruzMarch2015__10_FD_192407 | JGI IMG/M metagenome (GOLD analysis project Ga0247832, IMG submission 192407) | Freshwater microbial communities from meromictic Lake La Cruz, Castile-La Mancha, Spain - LaCruzMarch2015_4m | ecosystem: Environmental > Aquatic > Freshwater > Lake | place: Spain... | reverse complement strand
TTGCATTAGATCCGACATAAACATTGTTATAAAAAGTGCCACCCATTTGCATTCCGAATGGAAGATTCATTTGAACACCAGCATCGTCTACTCCAGCAAGTACATTTGTACTAGTTCCTATAGTTGCTTGTAAATTATTTACCGCAGTCTGAGCAGCATCAATGGCAAGGTTTGCTTGGGTTAGTTCGGTTTGAGCAGTTGCCTGTGCTGTAGAGGCTTCTGTTTTTGCTGCAACGGCTTCAGATATTGCTGTTTGAGCCAATGTTGTTTGTGTTGTTATATTATTTATAGCGGTGGTTGCAGTAGTTACTGTAGCCTTTGCATCTTGAACTACCTGAGAACTTTGATCTATTGGGGTAACAGATAAATCAACACTACTAATAGTATTAATGGCGGTTTGAACATTAGTTATTTCTGCGTTGGCTACAGATATTTTTGAGGCTATTTCTGCAACAATTGGTTGTGCTTGAGAGTATTCGGTTTGTGCTTGTCCTACCTCTACTAGAGCGCTGGCAGTGGCTGTAATGGCCTGCTGAACCTCTGTGGTAGCGGTTGCAAGGGTTGTATTGACCGCTTGTTGGGCAGGACTTACAACAACTTGCTCTTGATTTTCTGTAGCACCAGCACGATCAGGAGCCATAATTCCAAAAATTGTTACGCATAACCCTACCCCAAAGGCTAATAATAGTCTTCGTTTAAAGTTAGTCAATTAGGGGGCATCTCCAATGTGTAATTATATTAGCAATTATACCATTTTTATACATAAAAAAAGAGGGTAGAAATTAATCTACCCTCTAATTTAGAGAAGTTACTTACTTCTTTTTGTATCCTGTAGGACATACAGGTGCAACGGCTGTAACCTTTTTAGTTAACTTACCCTTTACACATGTGATTGTTTTCTTAGGAGCAATCATTAATTGAAGTTGCTCAATTTGCTTTGTGATAGATGCAATAAGTGCTATGATTCCATTAAGAACCTCGGCATTGCTAATTGCGCCATCTGCAATCTTATAAGATACAGTTTTTGCTGCATCAGTTGCTACGTATGCTGGAAGATCTACGATCATATTGTATGAACCATTGACATTGCCAACAGTAAACTTATATGTCTTTACTCCTTGAGCAAATGTATCTGCTGATGTTGGAGCAGTAATTGCTGTTAATCCACCACCAGAAATGGCAACGCCACTTCCAACTGTAGAGGTATCTGCAACCTTTGCACCATTAATGTCAGTAGAAGAGATTGTAAGTGTAGCAATTTCTCCTGGAACATAAGAGTTTTTATCAAGAGATACTGTGTACTTATTTACGCCTAGACCACATGCTGCAACAAACTCGTTTGAGTAAATTTCAGATAGGTCTGATAGTACATGCTTGATTCTTACAATAGAAGAACCAGATGAAGCAGCGCATGTCCAACCACCAGTTTGTACTGCTGTAGCGGATGAAGATCCACCTACAGAAACTGCAGTAACTTGAGAAGTATACTTTGTGGCATCAGCAGTTGGAGTAACTCCAGCCAATTGATTACCAGCAGCATCCTTAACTATAAAGTCATAAGTTCCTGTGCGTGTTCCATTAGATAATGCAATGTCAACACCTGTTACGGAAATTGATGCTGCACGACCTGAGAATGCAATACTTTTAGTTGCAAGAGTTACACCATTAAAAGTAATTGTAATTGTTGTACTTACTGGTTTGTTTTCATTTGCAGTTCCTTGAACTACATATAAAACTCCAGAAGTTCCTGTTTTTGCTGCTGTATTAACTTGTGTGCTTGGAGCAGCATCCCATGCTACTACCGCACCATTAGTTGCAGTTGCTTGGATTACACCGCTAGTTGATAGTTGTGCTGCATAAGCATCCATTGCACGAACGTTTACGTATCCCGTTCCTGAATTAGTAACGCTTGTTGAAGTTGCAACGTCTACACTAGATGTTAATGTTCCCGCTGTTGCTGAATCTTGTACACGAACAAACGAATCAGCAACAGACAATACGTTTGTTTTTGAAGTTGTTCCTGCATAAATTGTTTTAATATCGATTGTAGAAGTGGTTGCGCCAACCTTCTTCTTTTGAGTTACAGTTACTGTACCAGCACCATTAACAGTTAACTTAACATTAGTTGGTAATCCCACCGCTGTTGATGTTGTTGCTGTAAAAGTAAATAGTTTACCCAAATTAGTTAATGTAACTCCAGTTGGGTTTGAGCCTGCTGCTGTGTAATCAGTAAATGTAGCAGGACCAGCAATTTCCAACGTTACGTTGTCATCTGCTGTTGCAGCCAAAGTATCGGAAGTTGTTAATACAACTACTGCATTAACTCCAGCCTCTGCTTTAGTTGTGTCTGCTAATACTGTTACGCCACGAGCACCGCTAGCCAGTGTGTCGGATAATACATATCCGTTAGTCACCGCTGCTTGAGCCTGTGGGATTGCAACAAAAAATGTACTTGCTACTGCTGCAGCCGTAACAAGAGCGATCTTTTTAAATGAATTCATTTTTCTCCTTGTTTGATTTATATTATATTTAATTTATCAAGAAAATCCCGAACATCGTCAGGCATCTGCTTGTTATCTAATTCTACCATAGACTTCTGTTTCTCTGCAAGTCGTGTAGAGGAAGACCAGGTATGAATATCAATCTCAAGATTAGTATCCTTTGGTGTGTGAGAGATAGCACCAAAGACAGCACCACACACAGCATCTGCTAAGTCTTTAGATTTTTTTCTAGGGTGATCAACACGATTACCCTTCATTATTTTTAACTCTGACATTTCTTCTAACAATAGCGGAATCATAGGTATTGCAACACGCTCTTCATAAATCATCATTGCAAGATCTTCATAATGTTTTTTAGCAACAGAAACAGTATCAGTTCTTATTCCTACTGCCTTTAATTCATTTTGAATATCAAATGATTGCCAACGGTCAAAAGACACAACTCCAATGTTAAATCCTTGTCTACGTAAATTAATAATCCACTGTTTTACTTCTGATAAATTTACTGGGCCCTCTGCTTTTGGTTCCCACCAAGCAACCGCATCAACAATAACCATTGGTGCTACTTGTTGATAATCTTTAATAACCTGAATATTTACCCACTTATCTACGTGAGCAATTGCTACAGCGCACTTGTCATGTTTCTGTGCAAGGTCAGCATGGATATAATATATCTTTTCTGGATCAGGTTTAAAAGATTCATCAAGCCTTCTAAAGTTATCAACTGGGTTTCTCAATGTCATACATTTTTCTAATTTGTCTTTTTGTTTAAAAAATGCATCTGATGCAAATGTTGGTGTGCATGCAAAGCGCATCATGGCATCGCCAAAGTCTGTGTAAAATGCTAATTTAAAATCATCTATTTTTCTAGTAGGGTTTACATCCCATGTTGTTTTTTTAAGTGCTAAAACTTTTGGAACTTTATAAGAAAGTATTGTATCTTCTTCCCATGAAATTTCAAATTGATTACTTGGATCATCATGTGGCAGGTCTTCGTTCATAATAAAAAGATGTTTTTTTTCAATAGTTTCTTTTTCTGCAATAACGTCTTCATATCTTTTAGAAATAAAGTCACCTTGATAGCGGGGGAATGAAAGTAATACTACCTTACCTAAATCTGGAAAACGAGAGTCTACAGATCCACGAAATGCTTTATAAATATTTTCTGCAGTTTTACCTTGCTCATTACCAGTTCCAACTTCAGATGCAAAACCAGAAATTTCATCAAGGACTGCAAGTAGTAAGTTTAAACCTTCATGAGACTCTCTCTCTGAGTGTCCAGAGTAAACTGTAATTGATTTGTCAAACTCAACACTATCAGCCTTTGCATTATACTTTCCTGCAAACCATGGTGATTTTTCTATCTTAGTTTTAAATCCTTTAAAGAATACGTTCTTTGCTTGTTGTGCGTTAATGGCTACGTTTATAATATCAATTGCATCCCCGCTTGGTTTTCCATAATATCTAGCAGGATCTTTAAGGCACAATAGTTTATAAACTATATATGCACAGGCTACGGTTGATACAAAGTCTTTTCCAGATCCTTTTCCAAGTTGCAAAATAATTTCATTTTTAGTGTATTTATCAAAATATTGAGCGCCAGCAACAGATCCAAATATTTCTTGTAATTCTTCTTTACGATAAATTTGACTCATTGCTTCTACAATTTCATATTGAATTGAAGACAGTTCTGGCTGGCCAAGATAATCAGCAGACTCAACAAATGTTTTTGCGTCTACTGGAATTTCATCAAATTGATTTTCTTTTAGAACTTCTAAAAAATCATTGAACATCTTGGACAATTGTAATTACCTCTCCCTCTTTAGCAATCTGAGAAAGACGTCTCATAATTAAATCACGAACCTCTGGATGGGTTGATGCAATGTCTCTTAAGATTTCAACAAGAACTTCTTGTCGTCTTTCAATTTCAATCATTTCTTCTGCAAGTTCTTTATTTTCTAGAAGTCCTGCTTTTTGTAGCATTTCAATTCTAGATTTTTCAATATCCATTACTAACTTAATTGCTTGAGTTTTTGCACTAAGATTATTAGTCATACTTGATTCATCAATTACTTCATAGGCTTTTGTAATAAGTTTAGTATAGTGCGTGTCAGCACCAGCAAGTGCTTCTTTAGCACGTGCACGAATCGCATCGTTAGCAGAAGCCATAACCTTCCACTCGTTAATTAATGAAACAACACGAGTACGTGGAATGTCTAACTCTTTAGAAATTTTTGTTGGATCTTGACCTTTAAGGTATTCCGTAACTACCCTATTAACTTCATCAAGATGTTCAATTAATTCTGTCTCAGTTGACATTTTTTTCCTTTGCTATTTTTAATAAAACTAAATATCCTATTAAGTCATCAATATCATTATCTCCAGGATAGTCTGTACCCTTCATAAGACGACTTAGTTTGTCATCAATTCTAACTTTAAGTTGTTCTGCTGGATCTGACTTGCTAAAAATTCTTACAGGATCAAGAGCAGAGTCTCCATATGCTATGTTTTTTTCAATTAACATTTGTGCAATTGCTAAACAGTTTGTAAGAATAGCGTTTCCAGATGGAGCACCAAGAGAATGTAAATATAAATCATTATAACTAAAATGATCTACATCATCATACACAGGTTTCAATTTCATCGTTTAGATTTCCTTAGTCCAAATTTTGCAAGGTATACATAGATAGTTTCAACACTAGTTCCGCATTCCTTGGCAATATCTTGTGGAGACTTTTTGTCCATAACAAACCTTTTACGGAGCCAAGCCTCGCTTGTATACAGTTTAGCAGCCATAGTATTATTTGTCAACTTCCGTATTAATAACGTCATAATGATATGCGTCTGAATCTTCTATGATCCACTTGGCAGCATCTTCTACATCCCATTTACGGGTATGATTAATCAACCTATGTATTAGTGGTTTGCCAAATTTAGTAGTAATAGATGGCTCTAATACAAACACACGGTTATTAGGCTGAATGGCAAAGTTACCATCATTTCTTTGAATAACATGTCCACACTTATGTTGACCAGGGGTTTCTGAATAACCATCATCTAAACTATTTCCATCTCCACCGTACCAATCCAAGGTAAATAAATACTTACCTTGTATTTTAGTTTTTGTTCTATCCATATAGTTCATCGTTAAATTTGAAAGTCCTGAAAATTTTGTGACAGTAACAAAAGAACTAAAGGAATTCCACAACACTAAATTATGTATGTCTTCTTCTTTAACGCCAGGCTCAGTACAGAAAGCATTGATAGGCATTCTCCACCAGATACCGCCATCTTCCATCATAAAATGAAATAGTGGACTTCGGTTTGGTACGCTTGCTACGCCAAATATTACACAAGAGAAATATTGGTCGTGGCTATCTTGCTGGTCTCTTAAAAAATTACCACGAACATAGCACTCAATTGGTGGTATGTTAGCATTCAACTCTGGCATTATTCCTCAATTTTCATTGCTTTATTCCAGTTATTAATAGCCCAGTGGCCGATACCACAAGCATCAGCAACGTCATTATCGTTAACAATTTTATCATAGTTGATTTCAATTAGTTTTATGGTCCTTTCTTTTCTAATTTGTCTTTCATAAGACTTATACCAAGAGTCCGACTTCCCTGGATTTTTTGTTCTAATATCTATCTGTTCTTCTTTTGTTAATCTTTTATTGCCTAAATAGTTTTGCCAAGTTATTGGTGCTACAGTTCCTATAATCTTTGTTCCAGTTAATCCTGCTGCGCCTAATAGTGCTCCTTGAACTAGTGCTAGATCTGCAGCAGTTTTAGGGCTATTCATAAATACTGTGTGTTCAATTACAATTGCCTGAAATCCACCAGAATATTCGAAAAATGCTTTTGTTTTTGCACACGCATCCATTACTTTTTTATAGTTTGTATTTCCTTCAAATTTTATTTTTCCAACTGTGGTAAGTTTTTTATTGTCAAATAATGCAAAAGCAAGACTTGTGGTGCTTGCATCAATAGCACAAATTGTTTTAGGTTCACCATTGTTGTTCATAATCAATAAACCCCTTTATTTGTTTTAACATTTTATCTACTTCTTTTTTATTCACATTACAATTAGAACAAAACCCATGATCATTATAAATTGAAAGTTTTTCTCCACAACCACCTAAACAAAATCTTTTTTTACCTTTTCTTTTTTGTCTTCTATTTATCTGATATCTTTCTTCTATCTTTATCTTTGTTGCAATCTTTCTACAATCATCTCCACAATAAATTTGATAACTTACTCTTGGTTTAAATTGTATATCGCATCTTTCACATTTTTTCACATCAGTTAGTCCTTTTCATCTTCTAACAATACTAAAGGTTTAATTTTAATAGTTCCTTTTCCTGCTTCAGCGCAGGCTTTTTGAATTGGGCATACCTTGCAAATTTTTGAATTTGAACGATAAGGCACCTGTGGCAATTCTTTATCTTGCCAATTTTTATAAACCATTCTCATCCAGTCAAAGGCTTGCTCTACCCAATTACGATAATGGTCATTAACAACCACTGGCAAAGTAAGTAATTCATGATTGTTTTTATTTTCATAAATCATTACACCCTTACGAATTTTCCAAACCTTCATATACATTAGTAATTGCATTAAGTGACCCATTTTAGGTTTTCTACTTATTTTTTTATACTCAAAATCATCATTTCTTATTGTTTTAATTTCACCAACAAGTCTCTCACCTTTATAATCAATCATGACATCGCCATATCCATCAAAAGGTGGATCATCAATCTTAACTCTAAACTCCATTGCTGGATGAGTTTGTTTATTATATTTTCTTGGCTCTGGATCAAATTCTAAATCTTGTGCAAGTAAGCCAGAGGCTTCTATTGCTTCTTGAATTCTTCCATGTCCAAGGCTTCCTTGCGTTCTATTTGCTACACCAATTGCATCTGAATTATCATAAAATATTTGACCATCAAATGCTAAATACCAATACCTTGGACACTCTCCTGAGCCATAGGTTAGGTTAGATGCTGAGAAGTTATTTTTCTTAGTAAACTTTGGTTTTGTTTTAGTAAGATAACCAGCATTTATAGCAGTTGCCAAACCTTCAACAAGGTTTTCATCTTCTTCACTATTTCTTTTTTTCTTTTTGGTATCTTTAATCATAATCTGGTTTAATAGGTTTTTAGCCACGTTTCATCCTTTGTTTATATTAATTATAGCAGGTTAGCGCATTATGTATTTAAGCGCTGATACCAAATCGTTTATTGCTTGTGCTGCTGTAAAGTATATGTTTTTCTTTGCCCTGTCGGATTTGTCAACATTGGCCATCCAAGTGGCTTTAAAAGACATCTTTGCTGCAATGGCTTGTAGTCTTACTATCTCAACGCTAGCAATATTAAGAGGAACATCTGGCTTAATAATTAATTTAGCAATCATTGTTAAAGCAGTTGTTAATTCTTCATCTTGCATATAGTCAGCAATTTCGCTTAACCCATTAATCATATCTATTGTTGTTTGTTTTTGTTCCATTAAACTATCCTATCAAATCTTATAAGTAAAACTTTTACAAATTCTCCATCTTTAAAAATTATTCTTGGTCTTGAATGATATTGCTTAACTCCATCAAAAACCAATATAGAGTTTTTTTTCATAACGTATTCAGTATTATCTATTATAACTGGCCAATCAATATTAGAATCAAGTTGATAATCAACAATAATGTGTTCTGCTGTGCTTGGATTATCTCTGTGTTCTGGTAGTTTTGGATTTCCATATTTTAAACTATACTCTGCATATGATGTAGAATTTGTATAAATATAATTATCAAAACCATTTGACTTTAGTGAAGTTAAAAAAGAATCAATAATATCATTATCTAATTCAAAACAATGAACTAAAGATCTTCCTGTAAAACTATTAACAATTTTAGTTAATTTTGTTTTATCTCCATTTTTATCAAAATCTCCTACAAAAGTTGGTAACTCTTCCATGTATTTAAATGCTTTTTGATTAATTCTTTCAATTTGTTCTTTTGATAAAATATTATCAATAAGTATGTTATTTATTAATTTACTATGTTCCATAATTTTATTATACCCCCTCTGTTAATTGTTCTAGCATGTCCATTTCAATTATAGCAAGTCTTACTTTTGTATTGCCTTCTCCAAGAATAACAACTATTGCTGGAGACTTGTCTCTGCCAGCCTGTATGGAGTCTGTAACAACTTTGGACCAAACATCTTTATTAAGGGTAAATGATTTGCTTGCTTCTTTAAAATCAACAACAAAATCTCTCCAAGTTGCATCACCTTTTTGAGTGTTGCGACCAGAATTTTTATGTTGCTTTGCACCAATTCTTTTTGACTCATTCTTTTCACTCATTAATAAAATCCTTTTTCTTTTTCTTTTGTGGAATTAATCCAACTTTTGAAACATGTTTTTTTGAACACATCCATGTTGCATCCCCCGATTCAATCCAATATCTTAAAGATGTTACTTCTTCTTGACAAGTTTTACAAGGAAACTTACCAGGATATACAGAAAATTTTTTATCAAGCATTAATTATTTTTGACTTAAGTTGCTCTTGCAATTCTAAGTCTTCCTTAACCCTATTAATAAACCCATCACGACCTTGTACTTTTGTTCCGTCATCTAACTGATACCATGCGCCAGTTCTATTAACTAGTCCCATTGATTCTGCGGTATCAACTAAATCTCCTATTGCATCAATACCAATATTGTCACCTCTAAAATAAAAATCATACTCACCAGATTGGAACCCTGGAGAGGTTTTAGAGAATTGTAGTTCCCAACGAATTTTTCTACCAATTTTTTCTTCAATTAATTTATCTCCAATCTTAATCTTTCCTTTAATTGCTTGATTTTCTGACTCAGAAGAAAATAACTTAATTACACAAGATGAGTAAAACTTCGTAGCCTGACCGCCAGAAGGCTGTTGACTTGTGTACATCGCATTAATATTATTTCGTGATTGAGAAATAAGGACCAATAGTGTTGGTTTAACTTTATTATTAGCATAGTTTAACATTTTCCAAGCATTACTAAAGTCACGAGACTCTGCACCAATTTGTTTAGTATTTTCAAGAGCCTTCATTTCGTCTGAATCTTTTTCAAAATATATTGCAGGAAGCATTGATGTAATGGAATCCACAACAATTAAATCCACTCCAGCATTCATAAGCCCAACGCCGACATCCACCATGTCACTAATAGTTCGTGCCTGTGAATAAATTAATTTTGTTGGATCTACTCCAAGTTGTTTTGCCCAATCTTCTGAGTAAGACATTTCAGAATCAATCCATGCACAAACCTTGCCTTCTTTTTGTGCTAAAGCAATCATTTGTAGACACATAGATGATTTAGCAGATGACTTACTGCCCCATATAAGAACTTGTCTCCCGTATGGCAATCCCCCGCCTAGGGCACGATTCAAACCAAAACTTGGAGTTGGTTGATACTCAAAGGTAATTCCTTCTCCTGTCCCAAGACGCTTTCTAATTCTTGGGTCTAACTGTGCTAGTACATCTTGTATATTAACTGACATTTACATCCTCCATGATTACCGTGCCATCTTTGGTTTTACCAAAACTAAATTTATATGACTTACCTTCTTCAATATGCATATACGCTTTTGGAAATGCAGTAGGGAATACTGTTACTGAATGCAAGTCTCTTGAAGTATCTGCTAATGTTAAAGAAGCCATTTTTTTTCCAGCCTTTGTTATTCTTGATTTAAATGAAACAACAAACATTTCATCTTCTGTATAAGGCAATTGCTTATAACTTAAAAACTTAACGAGTGCATTTGATGATCCTTTTACTTCATCAATAGGAACTGCAGAAACAATCCTGTTATCATTAGCAAGAACCAAATAAGTACGACCCGTCTCAATAGTAGTTCCTTCTTCATCAAATATACCAACACTCCCAGTTTTGTCCAAAATTTCAACTCGTGACCAGCCCTTCCCTCGTTTAATTGATTTTACCATACTCATTAAGATAAAAGATCCCTTTTCTTCAAAATCTTCAATTGACTGAATAAATGCATAATAATGCGACGGAATAGAAATGTTAAACTCTGGAAGATTTAAATACTCATAAAGATTTTCTTTAATATCTTCATCGTTACGTGGGTTATCAGAAAACGTTGCAGCACCAGTTAGTCTGAGTGCATTTAACGCTCTACTGTTTACACCATTACCCTTTGTAAAAGTAAATTCTTCAAGTTGTTTATAACTATTAAAAGGTCTTGCATCAATATATTTTTGTGCAATGTTATTTGAAATAAACTTGATGCCAGTTAATCCAAAGCGAATTCCTTTGCCTTCAATTTTAAAATCCAAGTCTGAGTCATTGATATGGGGCAATTTAACTGATATGCCCATGCGTTTTGCTTCAATTAAATATTCTGTTCTGCCATCTTTGTCTTTTTCATTTTTAAGAAGGGCAAACATAAATTCAAGAGGATAGTAATACTTTAACCACGCCGTCCAATACGAGAGAGTAGAGTAAGCAACTGCGTGGCTTTTGTTAAACGAGTATCCCGCATGCTCCTCAAAGTCGTGCCAAAGGTCCAAGGCTTTATTAGGAGATATGTACTTACTCGCCCCAGCAACAAACCTATCTTGAAATATATTGAACTCTTTTGCATCTTTTTTCTTTCCAATAATCTTACGAACCTTGTCAGCCTCTGCCATTGTCATTCCACCAAGATAAACGCAAGCCTGCATAACCTGTTCCTGATAAAGAATACACCCATATGTATCATCTGTAAACTCTTTCATAGTTTGATGAATGTAAGAAACATTTTGCTTACCGTGTTTACGAGCAATATAATCTTTTCCAATAGTGTTCATTGCTCCTGGACGCACCAGTGCGTTAGATGCTGCTAATTCGTTAAAATTCTTTACACCCATCTTTACTAAAAGGTTTGTATATGGGGTTGCTTCACACTGGAATACGCCCTTGGTATATCCATCTGAAAGCATTTCATATACCTTGGGATCTGCCATATCAAGAGATAAAAGATCAATATCTTTATAATGATTTTGTTTAACCATATCAATGCAATCTTTTACTACGCTTAAAGTTTTAAGACCAAGTGCATCAATTTTTATAAGACCAATTTTTTCAGCCTCTTGCATGTCAATACCAACAACTGGAATGCGATTATCAGATCCAGGAGAAGAACGAGTTTCCAACGGCGCATACCTAAAGATTGGATTTTTACTAGTAACAACTCCTGCAGCGTGAATACCAGTACCCCTAATGCGACCACGTAATTGTTCTCCATAAATCTCCACTTCTGGATATTTTTCTCTAAACGATAATGTAGTTTTAGACGTACAGTATTCATCCCATGTATCAACAAGTTTTAAAACTTTATTAACATCTGTTAATGGAATATCTAATATTCGTGCAACATCTCTTACTACACCTTTATCTTTAAACTGCAAAAATGTTGCAATAGATGCAACGTGCCTATATTGTCTAACTAAATAATCTTTTACTTCATCACGACGAGTATCTTGAATGTCTGTATCAATATCTGGAAAATCATTACGTTCTGGATTAATAAAACGGAAGAATAATAGTCCATGCTCTAATGGATCAACATCCGTAATACCAAGAAGATAACAAACCAAAGAACCAGCAGAAGATCCACGTCCTGGACCAACTAAGATTCCTTCTTTCTTTGCCCAAGAAATCATATTTTGAACTACCAAGAAATATGGTGCAAACTTTTTATCACGAATAATCTCAAGTTCTTCCATTAAACGAACTTCATAAACATCATTGCCTAGCCAGTTAGGATTTAATCTTTTTTCTTCTAAAGAAGCAAATGCTAGGTTTGCTAGTTCTTGATCAGGATTTTTATATTGAACTGGTAGTAAGTCTAAACCATCTTTAATGTCATAGTCTTCTACTGTATCTGCTAGTAATAGTGTGTTTGAGTATATGTCTTCCCTATCAATACCCTGTTTTTCCATTGCTGCTTTAATCTCTTCATACGAAAGTAGATGAATCTCAAACTTGTTAAATGTTATATCCCTGTCTTTGCCATATAAGTAGTCTAGTCTTTCCATCATAGAAGAGCATTTTTTAGACTTTGCATATGTTGTATCTTTTTGTACTTTGGCATGAGTATTCATTAAAAGTTTAAATTCTTGAATATCTTTTTGTGATTCGTCAACATGGTGACAATCTGGCGTAACTACGGCTTTAATATTAAATTCATCAGCAAGATCAATAAGATATTTATTTATTTCTGGTGTGTTGTGTGGCATAACTTCAATATAGTAATCGCTACCAAAATTATCTTTAAACCATTTAATGTGTTTTTTAGCAAGTGCAAACTCTTGCTCTTCTAATGCTTTAACAATAACGCTACTAGGACAAGCAGATGTTACAATAATCCCTTCTTTGTATTTTTGAAGAATCTCAAAATCAAACCTTGGTTTTTTAAAAAATCCATCTGTCCATGCAATTTCGCTAATCTTGTTAAGATTTTCTAAACCTTTTTGGTTCTTGGCTAGAAGGATGATGTGATTATAAACAAGATCTTGTTGACCTGTTCTTTCAGACTTATCTCTTTTATCTGATATGTCTGCACACATGTATCCTTCTAGACCAAGGATTGGCTTAATACCCTTTTCTTTTGCAGAACGGTAAAACTCTCTGTGACCAGAAAGTGAACCGTGATCTGTAATTGCAAGAGCATTCATACCCAACTTGCTAGCACGGTCTACATACTCTTGTGGAGTTGCTATGCCGTCAAATAGGGAGTAGTGAGTATGAACATGTAAGCCTACGTAGTTCATCTTACCAATCTGTGTTGGTTGATGAAGTTACAGATGGAGTATCAAACCCCAAATAGAATGCTTCTTGTTCAGCATAAGGAATTTTCTTTAATGCTAACTCAAGAGCGTATGGCTTATGTGCTGCCCAGTTAAATGGTTCTTTATCTGGTGCAGATGGAATAAGTGTGTAACTTGTTTCAGTACCCTGACCGTTACGCTTTAACTTCCATGAAATGTTTGAGATGCTTCCTGTTTCAAGAGCATACTCACGAATAGTATTAAATGCAGATTGCTTACTTACGCCCATTGACCAAATGGCTACGTATGGCTCTTCAATGCCATCATCTACAAGTACGTTGCAATAAAAACGAAGACGTGCCCTCCAGCCAGCCTTCACATCTTTACGATGCATTTCTTCAGCCCAGTCACGGCCTTCTGTTTCCATAGTATCTACAGCCTTGCGTTTGTAGTCTTTTGGATTTGTGTGTTCTTTAACAACAAGTGCCAATCCACGATCTGCATTATAGTTTGCAGAATCTTCATCAAGTTCTTCAACGAATCTAATTTTTGCGGATTGTCCATCGGCAAGTTTTAACCATCTTACCTTTGGAGAGTTTTCATCATATTTTGGCTTGTCAACTAGGGCATTAATGTTCTTTAGTCCCTTTACAATAGTCATGTTATTTTTCCTCCTTTTTTGTCTTATCTATCTTAACATAGTAGTGATAGAATTGTCAAACTGAAACTCCAGTTTTTTAATTGCATCATCATCCATGTCGCCTATATCTTTATATTTTTTATCTATATACACAGAAGTAACAATAGGTCCAAGTCTTTGAACTAACTTATCTCTCATTATTATTCCTGCATCGTCGTTATCTGCAATTAAAACAATGCTATTAAAATACTTCTCTAATAGTTTTATTTGTGCTGCAGAAACATTAGCACCCAGCGTAGCAACCGCAGGGAATCCTACTTGATCTAACCTAATTGCATCAAAAGAAGACTCTACTACATAAACAATACTTGAAGTCTTTATTCTATGTAAATTAAATAAAGTCTTACCTTTTGGCAAACCAGGAGTATTCTTAAATTCTTTACCTTCAACCGTTCTACCAACAAATCCAATACACATACCATCTGGAGAATGTACTGGAATTGTAACTGAGTCTTGTTTTTCTGAATAGCCAAGATTAAATTTTATTACTGAGTCTTTAGTTATTTTTCTACCTTCGTAATATCTAATCGCTCTTGGAGATTCTAATGCTTGATTGTTTAATCTTTTAATTAGTAATTCGTCATATTGAACAAACTCTGGTTTACTCACTAATGCTTTATTTACTGATGTCTCAATGCTGGTTTCTTGTTCTTTACTTTTAATATATCTTATTGCTTCAAAGTATGTTCTATTAGATATATACATTACAAACTCAACAAGAGTTTTTGTGGTTTGACATCCAAAGCAAAAAAACAATCCGTGTTCTTTTGATACTTCGCCAGCAGGGGTTCTGTTGTTATTATGGTATGGACAAAATATAATATAGTCTGTTCCATATTCAGCCTCAATATCAATACCAGCACCAGTTAAGACACGAAGAACTTGTTCTGCCGTATAAGAATCTTTAACCATTCTTATCCTCATAATCCTTGTAACGATAGTATCCTCTATCAAAGTCTACCTGAACTAAAAAGTCCCCCATAAAACCATTTCTATTTTTTCTAAATACGCATTCAATAATATCACTATTAGTAGCACGACCTAAAGCCATTACCCAGTCAGCATCGTAAGCAATCTGTCTTGACCAAGCAGTTTGTCCCAAAGTTGGCGGAGTAGAAAGATCCTTAACATCATCTGGAGTGGCAGATGAAATAGCAATAATCGGAACCTCTTCGCTAATAGACATAAGTTTAAGTTCTCTTGATAAGTTCTTCATACGTACCGTCTCATTGTCAGCCTTTTGATTTGGTGCCATTAATTGCAAGTAATCAACAATAACAAAGTCTGGTTTATACTGATCAATTTTTCCACGGATAACTGAAGGAGTTAAATCTCCACCATTATCATTAGAGATAATATGGAACTCTGGTTTACCCTGTAATTTATCTGCATGCCACTTTTTAAGCATATCAATTTCTACGTTGCCATTGCTAAGTTTGCGATGAGACCACAGACCTTCTCCCATAATTGCAAATACACGATTACGGACTTCTGTTTCAGACATTTCAAGACTTATAACAAGTGGGCTACGACCCTGTTTCCAAGCCTGTACAGCGAAATACAGAGCCAACCAAGACTTTCCAATACCTGGATATGCAAGAAAGACTCCTAGTTGTCCTGGCATGATTCCAGAAGGTAGATAATTATCAAATCCTGGAAGCCCAGTTTTAATTCCAACTTGTCCAAGATCTTGCATCTTTTTTACATTTTCAAAATAAGCAACTGCAGAGTCAAGGTCTGTTACTTCAATGTCTCTAATTGCAGCAGTATTCTTTTTTAGTTCTGATGTTTTTGTAATAATATGCTCAAGAGCCTTTGGTCCATTACCACCTTGGACTTCAGTTGCTGCATTACGTAAGATGTCTTTAAGGCTATCATTTAAATATTCGGTTTGTAATTCTTCAAGGTGATGCTTTGTTGCACCAACACCCTCTACGAGTACAAAGTCTCTAAATTTTTCTACAACTAAAGATGTTGGTGGAACTGATTGATTATTTTCTGAGTATAGCCTAATAAATTCCCAAACATCATTATGGGTTCTTAAAAGGTTATCAACATTTGCCTGCAATAATACATGAACCTGTTTATCATTTAATACTGCGGTGATTAACTTTGCTTCTGTATTATTCATTAATCCACTTCCTTGCTAGTTTTCTTCGCTCTTCTCGTTCTTTAATATCTTGCTCTACTTCTAATTTTGCTTCCAATATTTTTTGTGCGTTGTATGCAAAGTAACTCCAACTAGGGGAAAGAGAAATATTAAAATAGTAATCCAATAAATCATAGCAAACTCCTATTCCATAAGATTCAACAAGAGCATCTGCAGCCCATTGCTCAACATTAAGATTCATGTTGCTTTTGGCTTCATATCTTTGTAGATGCAACTTATTGTATCTACTTAGCAAAGCCATACGGTCTTTGCGTTCAGTCATTAGTTACTGCTGTCAGCCTCTGCTTCGGCTTCTTTAACTTTTTCTGTTAATTTTTCTTCAACAAATTTATAAATTCTTTCAAAAGCCTGATCTGTGTTTTCATCATCACGCTTAGAATCAATTACTCCAAAATCAAACCTTATTGATTGAAAGTTACCTAAATTATGTGTATATCCAAGTGCTACTGATACTTTTGTGTTTTCGTTTTCCATTACCCCACCATCTCTATTATTAGATATTCTCTGCCCAAACAGGAATAAATCTACCGTCTTCTGTCTTCGTATATGTAAGTATACCGTCACCCATTCGCCTTGTCAATTCTTGGCTTGTAGGCGTCATATTATTTGTTATAAGCCCATCTTTTCTTGGTTGTCCTATATGTATAGTAGCCAGTATAGCACGTATGTCTCGTACCGTGCTTTCTGAATAATAAGATCTTATTCTAAATCCACGCTCACCATTTAGTTTTGCTCCAACTGGTGGTGGAATCATTCCAGTTTTAATTAATTTAGGCATATATTTTCTATGACGATTAATTAATTTAGCAGTCTCTGCTACAGTATATGCACGTTCTCTATTTTTTCTAAAATCTATACGCAAACATGTTTCAACTCTATCTTTAGTAATGTTATAAACAGAAACTAAACCAGTAGATCTTGAACTGTGATATATTCTAACAAGGTCTCCATTTAAAAACCATATTTTTTGATTACCCTTTATTACAGTTGAGTCATTGTATGTTTCGTTCTCAATAATTCCTTTTGAAGTAACCATTTACCCTCTCTGCTTTCAGTCGGTGGATGATAAAATTTTCTTGATCCACAACGTATGCAATATGTTTCAAGGTGCATGATACTTGTGTGTTGCCTATCAACAAACAAACGACCACGACATTTATTGCAATTAAACATATTAAATTATTTTAATTAGGTATTCCAATAGCAATTAAATTAACTGCTACAGATACGTTTCCAGATGCACCAAATCTTATAAAGCCATCTACTCTGGATGTGGTGACTGTTTGTAAGACAACAGTTACATTTTGTCCAGCCTCAGTATTTCCTATGTTTCTTGCTGTTGCCGTAACAATTGGTGGAAATTTAAAATCATTTTGAAAAGAGTAGGTAAATGCTCTTTCATTACCAGAACTAACTATACTGTTTGATAAAACTTCTACATACCCACCAACAATTCTAGCATTAGAAGTTTTTATAGTTTCTTTAATAGATGATCCATTGTCAATGCTAGTAAAATTGTATGCAGAAGAAGAAACCTCTGTAGATAAATCATTAATTACTTGAGCCAAATCATAGATGTATGTAACATCTAATGGTTGACCACGTTCTGGTAAAGGTATTCTTGCCATTATTCCTCCTATTTAATTATACCAAATTAACTATGTTTGATTCAAATATAGTCAATTCAGCATTTCTTTTTTTATTGATTCCCTCAACTTGTATTGCCACTCTAACGTTTGTTATTCCAGTATTAATAAAACTATATGTATGTATTGGTGAAGTGCCATGATAAAAATAATTTCCTCCGTCAAACTTTACGAATATGTCATATTTTGGTCTATTATTTTCATCTCCCCATATAACGGAAAGAGTATTGCCATTTTGAATAACTTGCCCATCTACAACTGATATCTCTAAGGCATCTACTGAATATATAGAAGACCAGTGTGATGATCTATTTTTGTCATCTGAAATAATTCTATATCTTAATAAATAATTATTATTATCTCCTACTGGTGGTAGTTGATTTTTTAGTATAGTTATTTTTTTAATTAAAGGATTGGCCATTAAGAAACTCCCACTGAAAATCTAAATTCAACATAGTTGCTGGTGTTTGGAGATTTTATAATTGTTTCTGCATTATTATTTTTTACAATAGAATATCCAGTTAATGCATATAGTGGATTGTTTGTAGCAATATTTTCTAATCTAAAAGCATCTAAAGCAATATAGTAGTCTGAAGATGGAACTAAGTTTGGACCACTATCTTCAACAAGTACGCATGCATAAATTTTGACAACAGTAACAGCATCCCAGGTAAAGTTTGATGTTGTATAAAGATCTTGCAATTCTTTTGAAATTACAAAATATCTGTTAGTGTCAAAATCTTCAACATTTCCTAAATTTCCAGATGTTCCATGATTTACTTCTGCTTCAAAACGAGCATATTCATTATTGTCTGAAGATGAAAATTCAACAAGAACTCTTACTGATTCTGGAATTAATCCAGACTCTCCATCTTTATTTACTAAAGAAAATGCTAACCTTAATTGGTCTATTGGTGAATTTTTAGATAAATCAATACTTGCTCCACTTATCCTTATATGATTAGATCCATCTTCAACTACAAAAGAATCAGATCCTGGACCACTATCTTCATTTAAAGTAATGTTAGAAGTATCTCCTTGAACAAAAAGAATATTATTTAAAAATCTGCAGCGCTCATATCTTGAGGAACGTGATGTTTTAAAAAATATAGAATTATCTGAGTTTGCCTGAAACACTGGATCTATAACTGAAATTATATTATCTTCTGCTGGACTGTCTAGTGGAGATAAAAAAGAATTAATTCCTACCGTAGAGATATCTGTACTATATTGCCAGTTTTCATTTTGAGAAAATGCAAAAATAGTTTTACTATCATAAACTCCAGCAGATGGGTTTGCTCCCGCTGAGTATATACCTATTTCAGATATTTCATATCTTTCTTCTGTTGGTAATTCTGCAGTAAAAACAATTTTATTTACACCATTCTCATTAATAAAACCTTTTGAAGAAATTGGAACTCTAAACATTTCAAAATTTAAATTATTTTTTTCAGAAAAATCTGCCTCAATATCATTAATATCTAACGGGGTTTGACCACAACCAATTGCAATGTATGAGGCATAAGAAGGTGCTTGACCAAGTAAATATTTTCCAAGAATTGTTTTTCCATTTTCAGTTATCATGACTCACCTCCATTAAATTGAACTGTATATATTGTACCACTTGTGCTGAGTTCAACCTCTATCTGTTCATCACTGCTTAAATTAACAAACTCTATAACCAAATTGCCAAATTCATCTATATAAAAGTTATTTCCGTTTGGACCGTTTCCAATTTCTGGAATTTTATTATCAAATAAAATTGAAAAACCCAAAAAATATTTATCTAGTGTTTTTTGTAATCCAATAATATTATTTGAATTATACAACTGTTGCAAAGATTTAGAATTTTTAATTAATTGATAAGATATTTCTTGTCCATTAATTGTATCATTACGTGATATATTTATTAATTCTTGACCGCCAATATTTTCAAAAATTAAATCACTCATTAAGTCTATCGATAATAACTCATCATCAAATAAAACTATATCTGGGGTAGCAGTTTTAACTAAATTAACATTGTTTGACGGTATTATGTTATTAAAATTTTGAGGTGTATTTGGTGTTGGAGATGTCATTTTATACCTCGCTCAAATAAATAGTCATGTTTGGACCATCAGATTTTTTTGAATATTCTATATTGTATACCACAAATCGGTCAGTTTCTTTTGTGACAACATCTACTCCATCAGAGTTTTTGTAGTTTATATTAACAATATCACCCAACTGTATTGTTGGGGTGGCAAATATTTTTACACCTATTGATTTTTTAGGAGTAGTAACTTTATTAATAATCCACCCCATCAAAGACTCTGCATCATCTTGTGTTTGAATGTATGGAGTGTTGATAGAAAATTCATTTGTTCCATAAATCAATCTACTTAGTTTAATATCATTATATTTATTTTTTTCAACTAGTGGAGAATATACTAAAGAGTTGCCAACAAGTGGTGGATCAGATAAATTGCTTCGTTTTTTAAAATATTCATCAACTGATAATTCATGTGTAGTATCTTGTGTAAATGTAATTCCTTGAATTCTTAAATAATTTCCAGTAGTTTCATCTAAATTTATTGCTGAATCTGTTGAATTAAATATTAAAAATTCTGCACCATAAGAATTTGCATAGAATCCAGAGGTTGTATATCCTTTAATGCTATTAAAGGTTGGAGATAGTTGTGCATATAGTGCAGGGTATGCCCTGTCATATTTAATATTAAAATATGCACATTCACGCATAATTGATCCAAATTCTTCAAAATACATATTAAATTTTGGCGGAGTCTGTGCACTTATTCCAGACAAATATGTTGACTGAACAATTCCACTCATTGCATATTTTCTAAAAGATTCATTAATACTAATTTCTTTTTTACCCAATGCTGTTGATGCATTATCCAACACTATAGCATTTGTGTTTTCAGAATAATTTTCTGATAAGGCATATATATTTTCAAACATACATCTTGAAGAACCTCTAGTAAATAAAGCCATATTGTTGTATATTGGTAGTGGATCTGCATCATCAACAATTTTAATTAATTTATTATTAATGTACAAAAAAAATCTTCTAGAAGTTCCTACTGTTTGATATTCTACAGATAAATCATATACTGTAGAATTTTCTTCACCAGACATTCTGTACTGACCCGTAAATTGTCCATCATCAACCAATATGTTACTTAATCCTCCCCATAATTTTATTGGAATTGCTTTATCAGAAGAACTATCTTTTTTTATTTTATAAAATATAACATTATTAATTGATATATTTGATTTATTGTTTTTGTCTAAATTTAAATATGACTCAACATTATTTTCTGTTAAAGCAATAACTTCAAAGTAATACCCATTATTTGTTTCTGGATTTAACATAACCGCTAATCCTCCAGAACCCCCTCCAATGCTAGTATTTTGATTTGGTGAAAGACCAGCAACTTGATAATACGGCATGCTACCTATTGGTGTTTGTCCTCTTGTTTCATTGTTTTCAATTTTTCCAATAATTCTTAATCTAGTTCCAAAATGCTTATATGCATTATTTAAATTTTTATAAACATAAGAAATAAAATTAATTGGAACATCTGAACTTTTAAATGAAGGTCCATTAATAACTAATGCAGATGACTGAATTGTTCCAGATTGCGTTGATTTAAAATTATTAACTTCTGTTTCTGTAAAATAATTTGTCGCCATTGAATTTTTTATAATTCCATTTCTTGATGTTTCTTTAGCCAACACATTATTAATTCCAGCAGCCCCTACTACTGTCTGTGGAATTGTTGGATTGATTTGTGTAGTAAATAAATGTTCAGAGGACATGGTGCAGCCACGAATGTTATTATTGTCTGACCAGTAACTATTTAATCCAGATTCGTGTTTTGTTATTGTAGTTCCAAACTGTCCTCTTCCGTGCTCATAAACATTTCCAGGTTGTAGTCTTTCTATACCGTCAACTGATTCGTAGTATGGTGTAGAAAAAATACGAATAATCCCTGTTGGATATATTTTTCCATTAAATGGTAATGATGCAAAATATCTTTGATATTCTTGATTGCTTGATATCCATACATTTCCAGTTCCTGTAATATTAAATTCTGCTGCATCATATTTTATTATTTCACCATTTGAATAAAAATATCCTTGATACCTTGTTAGCCAATATACATTTTCTCCAAGATCTATAATGTTGTTAGTTATTACACCGTTAGCAACTGTTGGCAAAGAGTCTGACAAGTTTGAATTAATTGGCATTGCTCCCAAAACATACTTTCCTTGTTTTGAGGCTATTTCATTTATAGTCTTTGTTGAATCAGTTCCAGACACTTCCCACAATAGGGATGGCTTATATATCCAATTTTTTTCTTTATCAACCATGGAGGATTGCCTAATTGACCCGTAAGATCTTTGAATATACCTTGTTACATAATTTATTTTTCCATCATTAAAAACTTTTTTATCCTGGCTACTTATTTCAATAATGTTTGGAATTGGTAAACTGTTTTGATTTTTAATAATTCCATCAGTTACTTGATTGTTATTTCCAATAAGTTCTATATCTATAGGTCTCATAGATTCGGATGGCATAAGATAGTCTTTGCTCATTACAATAAAATTATTATATTCATCAAAAAACATTGATGTTTGTGTTGAAACTGCAAGTTGATTTAAAACTTCTGCAACATTTTGATCTGGTGCTACAAAAAAATATGGAATTATTGTATCATTTTCTTCACTAATTCTTTTAAAAGAGTAGTTAGAAAATCCTACATAATCTAATAACAATGAAATTGCATAACTTAAAGAAACCTGTGTAACAAGCATTCTTGGAGCGGGAGTAGATTCTAAGAAAAAATAAAAATCTCTTAGTTCTAAATTAATTAAAGATGCCGTGTTGTTTAACTGTGGCATTCCTTCAGAGTATAAAGTTTTAATTGGTACAAAATAATAGGATCCATCATTATCAATAATTGTTTCATAAAAATTAAACTTTATATTTTTTCTTAAATATTTAGAAATAATGCTATTTGAATTATTTTCATTAAATCCATTTTCTGTGTCAAATATAGAAATGTTTCCAGTAGATGCTAGTAGTTGGCCTACGGGTAAAGAAGTGTTTCCAATATCTGAAAGTGATTTACGTACAGTATATTCAATAACGGTATCGGATATATCTGCAACAAGTCTAGGAGACATTTCAATTAAGTCAAAAGTAGATCCATTCTTATTCATTGTTTCTACAATTACTCTAATTCCTTTTAAATATTCAAACTTTCTATATTTTTTTTCACCAGTTGTTAAATCATCAAAGGGTGCTGGAGAAACAAAGTTTTTAACAAAACTATTTGTTGTATTTATAGATTCTGAAGATAAACTCCATCCATATTCTGGAACAAATGTTTCATAATCATATATTGATTCATTCCAAACAAAAAATGTACCAACATCTAAATTGTTTTCTAAAACTAAATATGCATTTCCATTTATAGAGGATTTTGGAAGCAATGAAGACGAAAGGTATGTATCTATAATGACAAAGTTATTTTTATATTTATCTGGAATAATTAGCCCATACTCTAACTCCACGTAACCATCTGGCTTAATAACATTTGTTCCATCTGACCTTACGGAGTTTTCATTAAAAGAATAGGCATCTACCCAATTATTATCCTTAAGATATTGTATTTTCCATCTGCTTGGAGTTGTTTGATTTTTATAGCCATATAGTGGATCTTCAAATGTAGATGAAAAATTTGTAAAAGGTGCTAAATCAACATCGCCAACATTTGTTTGCATTTTTACAACAATCCTATTGGCTGGAACATTTTCTTTATACACCACAAATGGAACTGCATCATCAATGTAATACAAACCATTTACATTTTTATTTGCAATACCTCTTTCTATACCATTTTCTTTTCTATATGAATTCCAATATTTAAATTGATCATATCTGGAAGACATATAGTATCTTGGTCTTTGTGCTAAAAATTCTCCAGAATTTGCTAGATATTGATTGTTAGATCTAAAAAATAAAGGTTTATTAATTCCAGATCTTGGTCTAAAAGGCTTTAGGCAATCCTCTAACGAATAAAGCAATTTTCTTTTTTGCTCTATCGATGTAAATTGCTGTGGTAAATCTTGATTATCTACCCCACCGTCTATAGAAATTGTAGAGTCTATTGCGTCTGTATAATAATCTCCAATATCTAATTGATCAAATGATTGTGGTAAAGTGTTATATTTTATTTCTGATCCATTTGGCCTATATCTATAGTTTCCTGTATAAAAAATATTATCTGGCATATTCATATTCCACTCAGCCAATATTAATGATTGAAGATTAATTGTTGAAGATGTTTCAAAATAATTCTTTAATGTTTCATTAATAAACAATTTAAACTTCTTCCAGTGTTGCCGATATATTCCAAAGATCATGGTTTGATTTACCACGCTTTACTACAGTATAATTAAAATCAGAGAAATAAACTTCAACAACTTGATTATATTTATCTAGGTTATCAAAAGCGTTATCATTTTCTCCAAAATTTGTATATTTGTCGTAAGCCAAATACATCCAAAAAGATGACTTATTGTTTTCATACCAATCTAATATTTCAACTCCCCCAGCACCACCATCGGTAGTGTATTCATCAATGTCAATAGGTGCCCCTGCATTATTAACTTGTCTTGGGGATGATAAATCTCCTGTAGCATTAAATTTTGGAAAATATTTATGCCCTCTTGAAGGAAGCATATTCCAAGATACATTAATTATAAGTTTATCTGCAATGTGATAAGATCTCATTCTTCCATTAATTGTTCTTTCACGTTTTTCAATTCTTTGTGAGTTAAATGATATCTCTGATCTGTTGTGATCTGATAATATTAGAAATTTATTGATTCCTCCAGCAGTAAGACTTTCACTTGCGCCTATTTCTTGACCAACTGGTAAATGAAATCCATCTATAAAAACTCCAGGGTTGTCTGCCCACAAAATTGCTTGTGGCCTTGTGTATTTTTTTCTACCTACAATATATTCTTGGCTTGCCATCAGAACCCCTTTTGAGTCTTAATTCTTTGACTGTCAACTTGTTTTATTTGTGTCATAATTGTTCTTGCAATATCGTTTGGATTAGCATCAGATTTAGCATTAACAGTTAAACTATAATTATACACTGAACTTTGCCCGTATGTTCCATTATTAATAGATTTTAATTTATCTATTCCAAAATTTTCAACTCCATACTTACTAACTACAAATTCGCCTGGGCTAAGCATTGCTGGAACAGTGTCAGTGCCTCTTGCAAATCCACCGTTTGCAAAATATTTAGTTGGAACCAGTCCTCCAGTGCTAAATCGAAAACCTCCAAATATATTGGATAGTGCACTAGTTACTGTAGCAACAGGCTTCGTTACTAGATTTTTTACTCCTGATACAAGATTAGATACTCCTGTTGCAACTGCTTTTGTTGCTGCAGTTATTCCAGTTGAAACCGCTTTTACTGCTACTGTTGCTGGTTTTGTAATTGTAGTTATTAAATTTGTAATTGGTTTATTTACTCCAAGATTCATACCGACAGATGGAATAGATGTTGTTGTGGTTACTGGAGATTTTCCAAATACAGAAGTATCTGAAACTGTTTTTGAAGGTGTAGTTGGTGTTGTAAAAGTGCTTCCTGTTGAAGTTCCTGATGTATTAGTTGAAGTTTTTGACGTAGGCCCAGATGATCCAGAAGTATTGCTTCCTGCATTATTTGTTGTATTGCTAGAGTCGGAAGCACTACCTGTATTCATAAGAGAAGTAGCCTGAGCAGCAGCAGCAGCCTTCCAGGCAGCAATTATTTCTTGTACCAATCTAAGTTGATCTTCAAGTTTAATGTTCATTGTTCTAACAGAGTTTTCTGCTTCATCAATTGCTAGTTTGGCATTTTCCCATGCTAACTTTTGATCACTAATAGTTTTAAGCGCTACATTAAGTGCTGATTGTGCATTTTTTAAAGTAATGTTTGCAGTTTCAAGTTGTGCATTATAAACTTTTAATAATGCATCACGCTGTTGCTCAATACCATATTGTAGTTGACTAATTTCATATTGACGTTTCTCGATGTCAAGTCTTGTCATTCCATTAACTTTTATTGATTCTAACTCTGATTTACGTGCAGCCTCAAGAATTGAATTTTGTCTATTAGTTGAATTTTGGATAGCACTTGATCTAATTTCTTGTGCAGCAACTGCTGCTGCTGAAATATCTCCCTGTGTCAAAGCATCTGCTAAGGTTATTCTTCTTTTTTCTTGTGCTGCAATTTCTTGGTTAATGTCAGAAATTTCTTGTAATGCTTTTTGTTGAATATCATAGTTATCATTAATTTCTTTAGACTTGTTATCAATAATAGATAAACTATTTGATAAAACCTTAGACTCTGTTTCAAGAGGTTCAAGGAGTTTTCCAAACTTATTATTAGTTGCATCAATATTATCTTGAATTGCCTGCACTGCTTTTTCTGCTGCATCAATTGCTGGCTGAAATTGTTGTTTTGCACGTTCTTCTTGTATTCTAAACTTTTCCATCATTAATTCATGATTGCTATTAAATTTATCCATACTTGATTGAATTAAAGAAACAGTATCTCCAAAAGGAACTGAAAGATTTTTTAACTTATCTGCCTGAAGTTGTACATTGTTTATAGTCTTAACTAACTCCTCAAATGTCATTTTTGCTTTTTGAGTATTTAATATTAATTTAGCAAGATTAACATTATCAACAAGTTCTGCTGCTTTTTTAGCATCAAATCCTGCCTTGATAAGTTTTGAATATGCATCTAGTTGTATCTTAATGTCTTGAGATTGTTGCTCTAGGGTTAATCTTGCGGAAACTGTATCTGCTTGTAACTGAGCATCTTTAAGTTTATTAATAAGGTTTTGCCACTCCTTAGTGCCAACCTTTACCTTACCGCTAGCAATGGCTGCTGCAATCAATGAATCCCCTGCTAGTTCAGCAGCAGTTGATGCGTCATACCCCTTTCCTCTTAATATTGTATATGCTTTTGCTTGATCAAGAAGAGCCTTTGTTCTTTCTTGAATAGCCTGCTTTGGTGATTTTTCTGAAGTTGTTGAGTTTAATTCTTTATATTGTTCTGTTGCTATAGAAGCAGCAGTGGCAGTCTCATTAATTCTATCTGTTATTAATTTTAATATTTCTCCTCTTACAGCATTTGCTGCTGCACCGCCAGCATTTAATGCATCTATTTGTTTTGCTTCAATTTTAAGTCCAATAGCAAGTGCCTGAAGAATAAGCATTTTAT
>Ga0247832_1002591_pt1 | contig 27212 bp, 27 predicted proteins | sample LaCruzMarch2015__10_FD_192407 | JGI IMG/M metagenome (GOLD analysis project Ga0247832, IMG submission 192407) | Freshwater microbial communities from meromictic Lake La Cruz, Castile-La Mancha, Spain - LaCruzMarch2015_4m | ecosystem: Environmental > Aquatic > Freshwater > Lake | place: Spain... | reverse complement strand
TGATCATTATCAAGGGAACAAATGAAAAACATAAACGATCTAGAAATTCGACTCGAAGCGCACTTTAGCGATTTGCTTCAGAACGAGAATGAGATGAAGCGCATCCGTAACGGCTTTCACCGTAACGGATACCACAACTTCAAGAACTTCAGCTTCCTGCCAAAGGACCTGCTCGAAGCGGTGCACGCCGACGTGCACAACCTGCTCGAAATCCATTCAGTGAGGCGCGACGTGACTGTGGCTTCCACGGGGAATACGTATCGCAAGATGTACAACGTTAACCAGCCGGAAATCAAGCAGGACGGCCGCTTGATTCCAGCCATCTACGAATCCGCCGCACTGCGAAAATTCTTGGGAAACATCGCCCGTGATGATCTCGCGTCTTGCTGGGAGCAGGAGCAATATCTCATCACAAAGCTCAGTCATCCCGGAGACACCCACGGTTGGCACTGGGGAGATTACCCCTATACGATGATTTGGATTATTGAGGCCCCTGCAGATCCGTCAATCGGTGGCGTTTTGCAATGCGTGCCGCATACCGAGTGGGACAAAGAAAATCCGCGCATTTGGGAGTACATCCTGTCAAATGACGTGAAGTCTTATCACCACCTCAAGGGCGACGTCTATTTCTTGAAATCGGACACGACGCTGCATCACGTGGTGCCGATTCAGAAGGAAACGACACGTATCATCCTTAATACGTGCTGGGCCAGCGCCCATGATCGTCGCCCCGAGGTCGCTCACGAGAGTATCGACATCATCTGGGGCACCGAGGCGCGCCACGAAAAGGCCGAGGCCGCTTAGGCCCGCTCTTCCGGTCGGGCGACTCCTTCGTGCGTCGCCTCTCAGCCGGTCACCCCGAATCCACCATCTCGGATGTCAAGTGACATCCGCTGTCATCGCATCACCGAGCTCAGCCATGTCAATATCAAAAGAGATTTTCAAGTCGAAGTCAGCCTACGTCGCGCGTAACGAGGACGTCGCCGTCAACATGCAGGAACTGATGGACGAGCAGATCGAGGTCATCCTCAATCATCGCGCCACAAACCATCCCTTCCTCAATGACTATGCGAGGAATGGTGCCACTCCCGAGGCCAGCAAGATTCTCTATCTTGAGACACTTCACTATTTCAAGTATCTACCGTTCTACGTCTGCGGAATTTCGACGATCACCCGCGACGAGGCAGTGCTGCGTGCCATCACGTTTAATGCACGCGATGAACTCGGCCAGACAAAGTCCCATTCAGATATTTACTACGAATTCCTGCTCAAAAAAGGCATCAGTGAACGTGAAATAGAGGAATACGAGTGCCTGCCCAGCACGCGCTCGCTGAATGATGGCATCCGGGCACTCTACAGCACGCCGCCCCTACAAAAGGCGCTGGGTGGGTTATTCGCCGACGAAGCGATGTCCGCATCGATGGTGGCAAAGTACAACGACGGTCTAATCAAGGAAGGCGTGGGACCGCGCGAACGCGGATTCTGGACGCTACACATGGAAGTTGAAGTCGGGCATTCGAACGCCGTCTTCAACATCATGGAAAAGCACCTCCAGACACCCACTGATCGGAATCTTTTCAAGGAAGGCATTGGGCAGTACCTGCACTTAATGGAAATCTATTGGGATGGCATCCACGCAAAGATTAAGGGAATGTGATTGTGGAAAACAAGAACGATGTATCAAATGGTCTGGCATTCGGGTTGGGCGCAACACTGCTCTGGGGCTCCTATCCATTGTGGTACAAACCTCTGGCCTCTCTGAGCTCGTATCAGCTCCTCTCCTGGCGTATTGTTTTCGCCGAGTTGTTCTTGGTAGTCTTGATCGTGGCAACGGGCCGCTTGGGCATCCTGAAAAGCACGCTGTCGAGTATTAAAATCGTTAACGTCCTGACCATTTCGATCGTTCTTGGTCTTTGGTGGTTGCTTTATATCTATGGCATCGTGAGCGATCGCGTTCTCGAGGTAGCCTTTGGCTATTTCCTGAGTCCCATCATGAGCATGGTCGTATCGCGCCTGATATTTAAGGAGGCGATGTCGACTAGGCAGATTATTGCCGTTGCTCTCGCCACGATTGGCGTGGGCATCATGGCAGTCCAACTGCTCAGCCTGAACTCGTTCCCCTGGGTGGCGATCGTCATCGGTTTCTGCTATTCGTTTTACGGCATTTTCAAGAAAAAGGTGTCCGGCGATCCGATCGTCGTCCAAAGCCTTGAGATCGGCATCATGCTGCCGTTTGCCGCAGCGTTTCTGCTCATCGTCCAGGTGGATGGCCAGGGTCACCTCTTCGCTCAATCGAGCACTACGGACGCACTACTTGTTGCGACGGGCCTGATCACGGTGCTCCCTCTGTGGTGGTACAGCCGCGCCGCGAAACAGTTGCCCTTCATGACGCTCAGCTTCCTGCAGTTTGTACCTCCCACGTGCAATTTCCTGCTCGCGTCACTGGTCTATCACGAGACCGTCTCCCCGCTGAAGATGACGGCGTTCATCTTCATCTGGGCCGCGCTTGCGATGTTCACGATAGATTCGGTCAGCAAGCACAAGCCTGTCGTCCTAGCGAAGCCGCAGCGCACGGCATGAGTGACTTCGGGGCCGACCATTACCAAGTCCCTTGACTGCCAACGCAGCACTGGCGACCGGGTTCGTGTTCGACCTTCGAATTGCCGCAAGGATGCGGCCGATAAATAAACCGGCATCCGCGACGATGCCGTCACATAAATAATTATTGCATTTTGCAGGGAGTTGAAATGGCGAAGATTGCTGTGGTGGGTTGCAACGGCGCGGTCGGGTCGACGATGCTGGAATTGCTAGAGAAAAGCGGGCACGAGGTCAAGTGCATGGCATCGAGCCGCTCTGCCAACAAGGTGCTGCGAATCGGCAAATCAGAGTACACGATCCAGGAATTCTCGGTGGAAGCCTGCGCCAACTGCGACATCGTCTTCTTGTGCGTCTCAGGCTCTTTCTCGCTGGAATTTGGACGTGAACTAGCAAAGTCATCCTACGTTATCGACAACTCATCGGCATTCCGCTATCACGACGACGTTCCGCTTCTCGTGCCGCCCGTCAATGCGCACGCTTATCGTGGCGAAAAATTGATCGCCAACCCAAACTGTTCATCGGCGATCGCGTTGATGGTGCTGGGGCCACTTCAGCAGGCGTACGGCCTCGATAGCGTCATCGTATCGACTTATCAGGCTGCGAGTGGTGCGGGCAAGCCCGCGATGGACGAACTCGTTCAAAAGGCGCGCCAGTTCAATGACTACGGGCAAGACGACGTGGGGGTCAATTTCGCGCACAACCTTGCCTTCAACGTCATCCCCCAGGTAGATGTTTTCGAGCCGAACGGTTACACGCGTGAGGAGATGAAGGTCGTCTGGGAACTGCGCAAGGTGCTGGGCATACCCGAGCTGCCTATCAGCACAACGGCAGTTCGAGTCCCAACGCTGCGTTCGCATGCCGAGTCGCTGACGCTGCGCTTCAAGCGACCCGTCGAATCCCTGGATGCCCTTCGCGAACTCCTGCGCCGCTCTCCGGGTGTGGAGGTCATCGACGAGCCGCAAAACGCGCGCTATCCGATGCCGATGACGTCGACGTACAAGCATGCGGTCGAAGTGGGACGCATCCGCTACAACCTGATCTACGGCGACCAAGGGATTGACATGTTCGTGAGCGGCGACCAGCTCTTACGTGGTGCATCATTGAATGCCTATGAGATCATGCAATTGGTCTCGTCGTAATCGTATGCCCATTAGCCAATCGATCTTCATTCTGGCTTGCCTCGTGGCGACGTGGCTGATGCGTCGAACCCTGGGCAGCATCATCCCGAGCGTCTTTCTGCACCTGTTCCTGGGCATCATGCTTGGAATCGTGGTGAATACGAACATAGGGCCCAGCTGGCTGTTCGCCGCTACGGACAACGCGACCCTGGAACCCATTGGGTTGATGGGCTGGCTCGGCATCCTGCTCTTGATGGCGCTTGGGCCCTCGGACACGGGCGACGAACATGCCGGGCCAGCTTCCGCCCGCCAGACGCTCGCGCTCAGCGTTGTCGGCTTCGGCGGCACGTTCCTCTGCGCGTCGGGCATGGGATACCTGCTCGGGGTGATGCAGCCGCAGCTGCAGGGTGCAGCGGCTGAGCCATCGATCTTTGCAATGGCGATCGGCCTGGCTTGCGCCGTGACCGCATTGCCAGTACTGGTGTCGCTTCTGAACGAGCGCGGGGAGGACACCACACCTCTCGGCAGGCTCGACATTCGTGTGGCCATCGTCGACGACGTCTGGATGTGGCTTCTTCTCATCTTCATCACGAGCGTGACCGGCACGGGAGGCAGCCCGGGGGTATATGCCGCGAAGGTTTTGGTGCTTGTCGCTGGTTCCCGCTTGCTCTTGCGTCCCGCACTGAACGCTCTGTACACCCATCGGCCCCGCATGAGCCACCCGAACTGCCTTGCCCTGGGTATCTGCGTTATCATCTCGATGGCACTCCTCAGCGAAGTCATCGGCACCCATGCGTTGTTCGGTGCTTTCCTCGCTGGTTGGAATCTGCCCTCCGGAATCGCACGGACGCTGCGCGCCATCCTGCTGCCCGTCGTGCAGACCTTGCTGGTCCCGTTCTTCTTCATCATCGCCGGCCTAAAGACGAACATGTCGTTCAGTGACGCGAACTTCATTTACCTGGCACTGGGTTTCACCGTCATGGGTATGGTCCTGAAGATGGTATTTGCAGCCCTTGGCGCCCGCCTCGTTGGCCTGCCCTGGGCTCAGGCATTCCGGCTCGGAAGCCTGCTGCAATGCAAGGGGCTGATGGAGATCGTCGCCCTAGGCATCATGCGAGATGCCAATGTCATTGGGCCGGAAGTCTACTCAGCCTTGATCGTTATGGCCTTGACATGCACCGCGCTGACGGCGCCCCTGCACTCTCTGGTCTTGCGAATCAATAGCCGACGAGGGTCCGTAGTGCCACAACAGATGGCGCCTCTAGCCTAAACCGCGGCGTCTCACCCCTGGTGCCTGCCTTGGGCACCAGGGCTTTGAAACGCATTACAAAATTTCAAAAAGGATAGTAATACATGCTGAATTTGTTAACGCTGACCGAAAACTGACCATCTGGTAATTATTGGATCGGCATCAACAATCTGAGTCAAGCCAAGCGCATCGAAGTGGGCAAGGAAAACACCATCATCATCGACGGCGCTGGCGCTGCGATCGACATCGAAGCCCGCGTCAAGCAAGTGCGTGTGCAAATCGAAGAAGCCACTTCTGACTACGACCGCGAGAAGCTGCAAGAGCGCGTGGCCAAGTTGGCTGGCGGTGTGGCCGTGATCAAGGTTGGCGCTGCCACCGAAGTCGAGATGAAAGAAAAGAAAGCCCGCGTTGAAGACGCCCTGCACGCCACCCGCGCTGCTGTGGAAGAAGGCATCGTGGCTGGTGGTGGCGTGGCTTTGCTGCGTGCACGTCAAGCGGCTGGCACCATCAAAGGCGACAACGCTGACCAAGACGCCGGCATCAAGCTGGTGTTGAAAGCCATCGAAGCGCCTCTGCGCGAGATCGTTTACAACGCCGGCGGCGAGCCATCGGTGGTGGTGAACGCAGTCTTGGCCGGTTCGGGCAATTACGGCTTCAACGCCGCCAACGACACCTACGGCGACATGATCGAAATGGGCATCTTGGACCCCACCAAAGTGACACGCACTGCCTTGCAAAACGCAGCGTCCGTGGCCTCTTTGATGTTGACCACCGAGTGCATGATCTCCGAAGCCCCGAAGGACGAGTCCGGCGCTGGCGGCGGCATGCCTGACATGGGCGGCATGGGTGGTATGGGCGGCATGGGCATGTAATGGCCAAGCTGGTCAACTGACCAAGGTCAGTCACCCCGGGCTTGACCCGGGGTCCATGATCTCAAAGCCCCGTAAGGTTCAAGCCTTGCGGGGCTTTTTTTCGTTGTTCAGCAAATGCGCCACAATCGTTGTATGAATTTTCAAGCACTTGTTAGCCTGCTGCAAAAGCGGCTCCCCAAGCTGATGGCGGTGTACGCCTTTGGCAGCCGCGTACGCGACCAAGGCCGCCATGCCAACGCCGACAGCGATCTGGATCTGGCCGTGCTGGTCGAAGGCTATGCCGATCCCGTTGCGCTTTTTGAACTCTCCGGGGAAATGGCTGAACTGGTCGCTTGCCCGGTCGATCTGCTGGACCTGCGTGCAGCCTCCACCGTCATGCAACACCAAATACTGATGGAAGGCGAACGGCTTTGGGCCAGGGATGTGGCCGCAGGTTTGTTTGAAGCCGCCATGCTGACTGAAAAACTGCATTTGGACGCAGCCAGGCAGCCATTGATCCAAGACGTGATGCGAAGAGGTGCTGTGTATGGCCGATGATGTGCTGATCAACAAAGCCGCCACCATTGAGCGCTGCGTGGCGCGTGCCCGCGAGGAATACGCAGCAGACCCTGAGGGTTTTGCGCACAACTTCAGCCATCAGGACGCGGCCATCCTCAATATTCAACGCGCCTGCGAAGCCGCCTTGGACATGGGCCTGCACATCATCCGGCGCGAACGACTGGGCGTCACACAAAGCGCCCGGGACACCTTCACTTTGTTGGCGCAAGCCCACTGGCTCACGCCTGCCGTAGCGGAACAAATGAAACGAATGGTCGGCTTTCGCAATGTGGCGGTCCACGACTATCAAAGTCTGCAGTTGCCCATCACTCTCAACATCCTGACCCTCCATCTGGACGACTTTCTGGTATTCAGCCGTCAGATGTTGTTGCACGACGACGGTGGTTTTTGAGGCCTCTTCCCTTGCAGGTGAGCGCCGCTGTGAATCACCCCAAAGCCCCGCAGGCGCAAGCCTTGCGGGGCTTTTTTCATGGCGTCAGTTCAAGGCCTGCGCTGGACGGGAGCGCTAAAACACTGTGCCGATCGCTCTCGCCTGAACAGGCTCACAGGGCCGCTGCCTCGATCTTCAGCACCCAGTAAGCGCCTTTGTCCTGCACCGCCTGAAAACGCACTTTTTGCCCGACTTGCAGGGCGTCGAGTTGGGCGGGCTCCCGGACCTGGAACACCATGCTCATGGGCGGCATGTCCAGGTTCTTGATCTCGCCGTGCTTGAGCGCCACTTTGCCTGCGGCCTTGTCGATGCGCCGCACCTCGGCCGTGGCCCAAGGCAGCGCGGCGGTGTCACCGCTCACGCGTTGCAGGCCATCACGCTGGGCCATGCGGCGCAGCCCGGGGTAGTTCTGAAAGCTTTTGCTGCTGCCGTCTTTTTGCACCAGCAGCACGTCATAGGCGTCTTTGCGGCCTTTGTACTCAGGGCCGTCCATGCCGGGGCTGCCAATGGGCATACCGGGCACCGACAGGCCCAAAGCCACAGGCCGCTCCTTGAGCAGGCGGTGGATGTCAGCAGCGGGCACATGGCCCTCGATCACGTAGCCGCCCACGGTGGCGGTGTGGCAGGAGCCGAGTGGCTCGGGCATGCCCAGGCGCTTGCGGGCGGCGGTGTTGCCCACATCGCGCACCTCGACCTTGAAACCACTGGCCTGCAGGTGTTCCACCCACAATTGGCAGCAGCCGCAGTTGGGGTCTTTCCAGACCTGAACGTTGGTGACTTGCGCCAGCGCGGTGCGCTCAAAACCGGTGAGGGCTAACACGGCGGCCGCGGCCAGCCAATGCCGCCGATGCAGGGTGAGGGATTGGGCATTTTTCATGGCGTGACTTTCTTACTTGACGGTGATGCGGCCGATCATGCCCGCTTCAAAATGGCCGGGGATCAGGCAGGCAAATTCAAAGCTGCCTGCGCGGTTGAAGGTCCAGACGATGGTCCCCTTTTGGCCGGGGTCCACATGCGCCATGTAGGGCTCGTCGTGTTCCATGCCGGGATGTTTTTTCATCATCTCGGCATGGGCCTTGAGCTCTTGCGGCGAGCCGATCACGATCTCGTGCAGCACCTTGCCCGCATTCACGGCCACCAAGCGCACGGTCTCGCCCAGCTTGACTGAAATCGCCTTGGGGGCAAAGCGCATGTCGTCGGTCATGCGGATTTCGATGGTGCGCGTGGCTTTTTTCGGGTCGCCTGCAATGCCCCAGTCTTTTTGCTCAGCGGGTGCGGTGGATTGAGCGTGGTGGTTTTTGTGCGCAGCCGGCGAATGGGCGTGTACAGCAGGCAGGGTCAGCAGGCCGATGGTCAGCAGCGTGGCGTGGATTGCGATGTTCATAAAAAGTCCTTGAGCGTGATTTAAAACGGTCGCAGCCCCGCATGCAATGAGGGCTGCGCAGCGCCGTCAGTGGTGTTTGTGGTTCTCCGGCTTGCGCACGTTGCCAGCAGGTGCAACAGCATTCTTGGGCGCAACGTCCTGTGCCTGCGGCGCACGCGGCGTGGTCACCACTGGGCCGGTGTATTCATAGGACTGCGTGCCGGGTGGTTGCTTGTAATCGCCCGGGTCGCTGTAGTCGTCGGGCTTTTGCTCGGCCCGCACCTTGAGCGTGGTGAACATACCCCCCATCTCGATGGGGCCATAAGGCCCGGTACCGGTCATCATCGGGAAGGTGTTCACGGGCAGTTCCATTTCCATCTCACCCATGTCGGCCATGCCGCGTTCACCCATGACCATGTAGTCGGGGATGAGTTTCTGGATTTTTTGCACCAGACCCCGGTGGTCCACCCCGATCATGGTGGGCACGTCGTGGCCCATGGCGCCCATGGTGTGGTGACTTTTGTGGCAGTGCATGGCCCAGTCGCCGGGCTCATCGGCCATGAACTCCAACTGCCGCATCTGGCCCACGGCCACGTCGGTGGTGACCTCGGGCCAGCGCGCTGTGGGGGGCACGGGGCCACCGTCGGTGCCAGTCACCTCGAATTCGATGCCGTGGATGTGGATCGGGTGGTTGGTCATGGTCAAGTTGCCCACCCGCACCCGCACCCGGTCGTTCAGGCGCGCCACCAGCGGGCTGATGCCCGGAAACACCCGGCTGTTCCAACTCCAGATGTTCTGGTCCAGCATGGTGTTCACATTAGGGGTTTTGGCCCCCGGGGTGACGTCGTACGCACTCAACAAAAAGGCGTAGTCGCGGTCCACCTCGGCAATCATCGGGTGCTGGCCCTTAGGGTGGGTGATCCACAGGCCCATCATGCCCATGGCCATTTGTGTCATCTCGTCGGCGTGCGGGTGGTACATGAAGGTGCCGGGCCGGCGCGCCACAAACTCGTACACAAAGGTCTTGCCCACCGGGATTTGCTTTTGGTTCAGGCCGCCCACACCGTCCATGCCATTGGGCAAGCGCTGCCCATGCCAATGGATGGTGGTGTGCTCGGGCAATTGGTTGGTCACAAAGATGCGCACCTTGTCGCCCTCGACCACCTCGATGGTCGGTCCGGGGCTTTGGCCGTTGTAGCCCCACATGTTGACGACAAAGCCCGGTGCCATTTCGCGCACCACCGGCTCGGCCAGCAAGTGGAACTCTTTCACACCTTCCTTCATGCGAAAGGGCAAAGTCCAGCCGTTCAAGGTGACCACCGGCCTGTAGGGGCGGCCTGCTCCGGTCACGCCCGGGGGTTTCCAGGGCGGGGCGGTGTCGGGGCGGGTCTGGATGACGGGATCGGGCAAGCCGGCCAGCGCGCTGCGGCTGACGGCGGAGGTGGCCACAGCGGCCCCCGCCACGGTGCTTGAGACTGTGCCCACAGCGGCAACAGCTCTTTGGAAAAAATCTCGGCGTTGCATGGTCAGTGTCCTGCGGTGCGGGTGTTGGAGGGGTTGGTGGTGTCGGAGGCGCTGGCGCTGTCCGCATAGGGCAAGCCGGCCAGCACAGCCATCAGGTCGGCATGGGCCAACCAGTGCTGGCGCTGCGCCTGCAAAGCGGCGTCCACGCTGTCGATCCGCGTGCGCACGCTGGCCAGCAGATCCCAAGTGCTTTTGAGCATGCCGTTGTAACGCAGCAGGGTCTCTTGCGAGAGTTCGGTGTGCAGGCGCAGCACCTGGGCCTGCGTGTGCTGCGCCGTCTGGCTTGCCAACCGGAATGCGGCCAGGGCGTTCTGCACATCGGCACGCACCTGCCGAGCCAGCCGGTCCGCTCGCAGCCGTGCTTGCAAGGCGTTTTCAAAGGCATGACCCCATCGCATGGTGCGGGGGTCCCACATGGGCAGCTCCTGCCCGGCCAACGCTTGCAGGGCTTGTTGTGCCGCCTGCAGCTCTTGTGCAGTCAAGCCCTGGCCTGCCGACAGGCGACGGGCCTGCAGCTCATCCACTGGCCAACGCAAATGGGCCTGCAAAGCCTGCGTTTGCAGAGAAGCCACCGCCTCCAGACTCAGCTCGGCCTGCACGTCGACTGGCGAATGCGCGGGCAAATCCACAGGCAAGTGCGGGGGCAACTGCTGCGCCAGCGCTTGGGGGGTCATGCCCGCACCGATGCGTTGCCACAAAGCCTGCAGTGCGCGATCGGCCTGCAGCTGCGCTTTATCAGCGCGTGCGCGTGCATCCCAGAGCGTCAGCTCTTGCTCCATTTGACGGGCACGGCTCCAATTGCCCACTTGTGCCATGCGCTGACCCAGCTCGGCTCCGGCTTGGGCCACGGCCAGAACATCCCCACTGTGCGCCACAGACTGACGTGCCACCACCGCGTTGACCCAAAGCCTTTGCACATCCAGGCGTGCAGCCGTCACTTGCTGACCCACGGCCGCCGATTCTGCTGCACTCATGCCAGGCTTGAGCCACAGGGCCTCGTCTTGCAGGGCCAGACGCATGGCCAAGGCCAGCGTCAGTTTCCCTCCATCCGGGTGCGCCGGTGTGTCCGGGATCGGCGGCATGTTATTTTGCTCCCAGCGCAGCAGGTCCACATGGCCACGCGGAAACTGACCGACAGCCCGGTTGGCGTCCTGCCAAGTGGGGCTTGACGGGACCGGCTTTGCCGATGGTGCAGCGTTGGACGGAGTGCCTGGCCGAAGGCCGTGTACATGCGCCGATGAGGGTGCGTTTGCACCTTGGGTTTGCGACCAGGCAGCAGGCCAAGTGCAGGCCAGCAGCACAACGCCAACGGCAACCAGCCGGCCAGCGCGATTCAAAAGAGGGATCATGTCAATTTCCTGAAACAGACGAACATGGCATCAGCCCGCCTTGGCAGCGAGCAGACGCACCTGTGGCGTGTGGTTCAGAAAATGGGCGGCTTGGTCAGTGGCGCAGACATGCGGGCAACATGCGCCCAAGTCGCGCTGACAGGCAGCGGATGGGCCTGAAAAACAGGCATCACCAAGGGCCACGCTGTCAGGCTCAAGCCTTGGTGACACACGCCGCACAACTGGCAATGTTCATCGTGGCAATCGGCTGCTTGAACAGCAACATCGTGCAGAGCAAGCTGGGCGTGGGTTTCCGGCACGGGCTCTGACATGGCCTCATGGCAGTCATGCGCAGCAAGCACTTCGGTGTGCTGAGCCGGGCTGGCCGTCGTCATGACGGCAAGGTGGGGCGAACCGCTTTCCGAGATAGGCATCCATGCGCCCGCCCACAGCCGCAAGGGCATCAAGCACAACAGGAAGCAAAGGAACAATCGGCGCATCTTCAAATCATAAGCGAAGGCCCGTCACGCAAGGCCCCACCGATAGATAAAAACCTCATCGAATCCGGTCAAGCAAGGCCGCCGTTGATGAATCTAGGCTCGCCATATCGCCCGAAGCCATGCGCGCATGAATGTCTTTGGCCAACACCTTGCCCAGCTCCACGCCCCATTGGTCAAAGCTGTTGATGCCCCAAACCGAACCACTCACGAATACACGGTGTTCTTGCAGCGCGATCAGTGCGCCCAAACTGGCCGGCGTGAGTTCATCGAGCAGCAAGAAGGTGCTGGGTCGGTTGCCGGAGAAGTGTTGGTGACCGCCCTCGTCAGCTTGGCCCTGCATCAGCGCCTGCGCCTGTGCGATCGCATTGGCCAGCAGCAATTCGTGGTGGTCGGCCAAGTTGTGAGTGGGCTTTTTCACAGCGATGAATTCCACGGGCACCACATCCGTGCCTTGGTGCAGCATCTGGAAGTAGGCGTGCTGCCCATTGGTGCCCGGCTCGCCCCAGAGCACGGGTGAGGTGCCATAGGACAGCGCATGCCCGTTGCGGTCCACGCGTTTGCCGTTGCTCTCCATCTCCAGCTGCTGCAGATAAGCAGGCACTCGTCGCAAGCCGCTGTGATAGGGCGCAATGGAGCGGCTGGTGTAGTGCAGGAAGTTGCGGTACCAGACGTCCAGCAAACCCAGGCGCACCGGCAAATTGGCCTCAAGGGGGGCAGATTGAAAATGCTGGTCCATCGCGTGGGCCCCAGCCAGCAGATCCCGAAAACCCTCCGCACCGATGGCGATGGCCAGCGGCAAGCCAATGGCCGACCACAACGAATAGCGTCCGCCCACCCAGTCCCAAAAACCGAAGGTGGTGGTGATGCCCATCTGGGCCGCAGCCGCCACATTGGTGGTCAACGCCGCAAAGTGGCGCGACACGTCTTGACAACCGTCCGCCTGAAACCAAGCCAGCGCCGAGCGGGCGTTGGTCATGGTCTCAAGGGTGGTGAAGGTTTTGGAGGCGATGAGAAACAGCGTGTTCTGAGCCTTCAGGCCCTTGAGTACGGCAGCCACTTCATGCCCGTCCACATTCGACACAAAGTGAAATCGCTTGCCCGGTGTCACGAAGTCTTGCAGCGCCAGCACGGCCATTTGCGGTCCCAGGTCCGAGCCGCCTATGCCGATGTTCACCACGTCGGTGATCTGCGCATCGGCGCGGATCTGCTCGGCATAGGCCAGCATGGGTTGGAGGGTGTCGTGCACCAACTTCAGAGGCGCGGCCAAATCACCGCCCAAGGAGCCTTCGGGCTGGCGCAGCAGCCAATGCATCACGGCGCGGCCCTCGGTGTTGTTGATCGGCTCGCCCCGGAACATGGCATCGCGGTGCGAGGCCAAGCCAGTTTGGCGGGCCAATTCGATCAACAAGGCTTCAGTGGCGACGTCGGTATGGTTTTTGGACAGGTCGGCAAACACATGGGGGGCGGTCTGGCTCAGGGCCGATGCCCGCTCGGCATCCTGCGCAAACGCGGTGCGCAAATCAAAACCCGCGGCCTGTGCCGCAAGGGTCGTCAAAGCCTTCCAGGCCGGTGTTTGGTCACAACGCATGAGGACTTTCAAGCAGACAAGCGGTTATCGAAATCGAGGTCATTTTTTGTCGGAGCCCACCCCTGTGGGCGATTCAGGTGAACGTCGTTCACGGGTCATCGCGCACGGGGTGCGCTCCTACGTGGAGAGATGTCAGGCTTTCTTCATCAATTCTTCAAGTTTTACGGCGTCGGCGCAAAAGGCGCGAATGCCCTCGGCCAGCTTTTCGGTGGCCATGGCATCTTCATTGAGCGCCAAGCGGAAAGAGGCTTCGTCATAACTCACAGCGGGCAGGTCCATCGCCTGGGCCGCAACGGCATCCAAAGCCTGACCCAACGGCGCTTCGGTCGCGGCCAACTGCGCCAGCAACTCGGGGCTGATGGTCAACAAATCACAACCGGCCAAGGCCACGATCTGACCGACATTGCGAAACGATGCGCCCATGACTTCGGTTTTGATGCCGTGCTTTTTGTAGTGGTTATAAATGGCCCGCACCGACTGCACACCGGGGTCGTTCGCGCCCGACATGGCCGTTTCGTCCCAAGTAGCACCTGCGCTTTTTTTATACCAATCGTAAATACGGCCTACAAAAGGCGAGATGAGTTGCACTTTGGCCTGGCCACACGCCACGGCTTGGCAAAACGCAAACAGCAGCGTCAGGTTGCAGCGGATGCCTTCGCGCTGCAGCTCGGCTGCGGCCTGTATGCCTTCCCAGGTTGAGGCAATCTTAATCAGCACGCGCTCACGCGGAATGCCTTGCGCCTCGTACAGCGCCATGATGCGGCGTGCCCGCGCCACGGTGGCAGCTGTGTCAAAGCTCAGGCGGGCATCGACTTCGGTCGACACGCGGCCGGGAATGGTCTTCAAAATCTCGCAGCCAAAACGCACCAACAGGTGGTCCATCACCACGTCCAGTGGCTGGCCCCGGTGCGCGGCAACGGCCTCGGCCAGCAGGGGCGCGTATTCGGGCTTTTGCACGGCCTTCAAGATCAAGGACGGGTTGGTCGTCGCATCTTGTGGCTGGAACTGGGCCAATTGTTTGAAGTCGCCGGTATCGGCCACCACGGTCGTGAATTGTTTGAGGGCGTCGAGTTGGTTCATGGGGACATTTCAAAACAGACTTGAATTATCGATGAAACAAAGTTACATTACAAATCAATTTTTTATGTAACTCAAGAACAGCATGGCTTTTGATCTGGTTTTCTTCGGCGGCACAGGCGATCTGGTGTGGCGCAAACTCATGCCCGCACTGTTTCAAGCCTTTCGCCACGACACCTTGCCTGAGGGTGGGCGCATCATCGGTGTGGGCCGCGACGACCTGAGCGACGAGCAATACCGGCAGCGAATCCAGTCACGCTTTGAGCAAGTCGAAGGCGACAAACGGCCCAACCCTGAAGAATTTGCCCGCTTTGCCAGCCTGCTGTGCTATGTGCGCGTGGACCTGTCCAAGCCTGAGTCCTACGCGGCCTTGGCCAGTCGCCTCGCCGAGCGCGACACCGACCATGTGGTGATGTACCTGTCCACCGCGCCCAGCCTGTTCACCACCGTGTGCGAACAACTCGCCGCCAATGGTCTGAACACGCCCAAGACCCGCATCGTGCTGGAAAAACCGCTGGGCCACGACCTGGCATCCAACCGCGCCATCAACGAAGCCGTGGGCAAGGTCTTCAAAGAGCAACAAATCTTCCGCATCGACCACTACTTGGGCAAACCTGCGGTGCAAAACCTGTTTGCCATGCGCTTTGGCAACGCCTTGTTCGAACCTCTGTGGCGGCGCGAGCACATCGCCAACATCCAGATCACCATGGCCGAAGAGCTGGGCGTGGAAAAGCGCGGCGGTTTTTACGAAACCACTGGCGCCCTGCGCGACATGGTGCAAAACCACGCGCTGCAGCTGCTGTGTGCCATCGCCATGGAGCCCCCCATCAACGCCCACGCCGACGCGATTCGCGACGAAAAACTCAAAGTGCTGCGCGCCCTGAAGCGCTGGACACCCGAGACCCTGAGCCAGCACGTCATTCGCGGCCAGTACAGCGGGGGCAACACCGAAGGCAAAGCCGCACCCGGTTACCGCGACGAACCTGGCGTCAGCCCCACGAGCAACACCGAAACTTTCGTCGCACTGCGCACCGAAATCGCCAACTGGCGCTGGGCGGGCGTGCCGTTCTACATCCGCACCGGCAAACGCATGGCCTCGCGTGAGGCGCACATCGAAATCAACTTTCGCCCCACACCGCACGAAATTTTCAAAAGCCCGGTGGGCCAGGTCAACAAACTCGTCATTCACCTGCAACCCAAAGACGGGCTGGAGCTGCACCTGTTTGCCCAAGGCCAAAGCAAACGCGGCCAAGGCAGCGGCGGCGCAACCTTGAGTCCGGTGCACCTGGACCTGGACTTTGACAAACGCTTTGGCAGCCAACGCGTGGGCGCTTACGAGCGCTTGCTGCTGGATGTGCTCGATGGTCGCCTGAACCTGTTTGTGCGCAGCGACGAACAAGAAGAAGCCTGGCGCTGGGTCGAGCCCATCTTGCAACACTGGCAGGGTGACAACAACGGTCCGCGCCCGTATGCCGCAGGCACCTGGGGGCCCAGCGCATCGAGTGCCATGATCGCGCGCGACGGCTTTTGCTGGTCTGAAGAAAGCTAAAAGGAATTTCGACATGCTCGACCGAATCAAAGCCTCCCTGCCCTCGCTGGCGCCAGCCGAGCAACGCGTGGGCAAACTGGTGCTGGCCGACCCGCGCGCCTTTGCCAAGCTTCCCGTCACCGAGCTGGCCGACCGCGCCCATGTGAGCAAACCCACCGTGGTGCGCTTTTGCCGCAGCGTGGGTTACGACGGCCTGTCTGACTTCAAACTCAAACTGGCCGGCAGCGTCAGCGAAGGCGTGCCCTTCATCCACCGCAGTGTGGACGCCGACGACAAAACCAGCGACATCGCCGTCAAGGTCATCGACAACACCGTCGCCGCGTTTTTGAAGTACCGCAACGACGCCAGTTTCTTTGCGCTGGAGCACGCCGCGCAAGCCCTGGCATCCACCCAGAAAACCAACCGCCGCATCGAGTTTTATGGTGTGGGCAACTCCGGCATCGTGGCGCAAGACGCGCAGCACAAATTTTTTCGCCTCGGTGTCAACGCCATCGCGTACAGCGACGGCCACATGCAAGTGATGAGCGCCTCCATGCTCAAACCCGGTGACTGCGCAGTGATCATCTCCAACTCGGGTCGCACCCGCGACCTGATGGACGCCTGCGACATCGCCAAAAAACAAGGGGCCACGACCATCGTCATCACCGCCAGCGGCTCACCGCTGGCCAGCGCTGGGCACATCCACCTCACGGCCGACCACCCTGAGGGCTACGACAAATACAGCCCCATGGTGTCACGCCTGCTGCACCTGCTCATCATCGACATCCTGGCCACCACGGTGGCCCTGAGGATTGGTGAAGCCCTGCAACCTGCGCTGCGCGACATGAAGAAAAACCTGAGCAGCAAGCGTTACACCTGAAGGGCCAGGTCAACAAGGGTTCATCGCGATTTTGTAGGCGCCCCGCCCTTAGGGCGATGGCTTGCAGGGCCGAGTTGAGGGCGTGTTCCACGCCCATCGCCCACAGGGTGGGCTCCCACAAAATCGATGTCTTGCCTTTTGTTCAAGGGTTCATCGCGCCGAATCTATAAAAAGTCAATCAGCACAAATGGTCCGACTCAGGCACCAGGCCAACTCAGGCGAATGGCGGTGCCGCGCCCAACGGCCAAGGGGCTGCGCACACCGACTTGCACCCCGTGCTGGCTCGCAATTTCTTTCACAATGGCCAGGCCCAAACCACTGCCCGCAACACCCGAGGGCGCGGCGCGGTAAAAGCGCTCGAATACATGAGCTTGGTGCTCAGGCGCGATGCCAGGGCCATCGTCTTCCACTTCGAGCCAACGGTCCCCGACCCGCACCGTGATGTGTGTGCCCGCAGGGCCGTGGTGAATGGCGTTGTCGATCAGGTTGCTCAAGGCCTCGTGCAGCAACATGTCCACGCCTTGCACCTCGCAATCCACCACTTGCACCTCCAGGCCCAGGTCATCGCCCAGCTGGTGGGCACGCATCAGGTGCTCTTGCGTCACGCGCTTGGCCAGCGTCACCAAGTCCACCGTTTGCGGGCTGTGCATTTCGCGGGCATGCTCGACCCGCGTCATGGCCAGCAGTTGCTCGGTCAGGCGCACGGCGTCGTCGGTGGTTTGCCGGGCCGCAGACAGCAAGGCCTGCGCCTGATTGGGTTCGGCATTGCGCTGGGCCAACGCCAGCTGCGTTTTCAAGGCGGTCAAGGGCGTTCGCAACTGGTGCGCGGCGTTGTCCAAAAAGCGTTTGCGGATGTCGATCAATCGACCCAATCGGTCCAGATAGCTGTTCAGCGTCTCAATCAGGGGCCGCAACTCGCGAGGCAAATCCGGCGGCTGAATGGGTGAAAAGTCGTCATCGGCCTTACTCGCCAGCTGTTGGCGAAAGGCCTCCAGCGGCCGAATACCGCGCTGCACACCCCAGATCACCAAAATTGCAGCCGCCAAAAGCAACAAGCCCTGGCTGCCCAAGGTGTCCCACAAAATGTTCTGAATCAATTGCTGACGTGCCTCCATGGTTTCGGCCACGGTGATCTTGATCAGCGGCTCGCTCAGGCCCGCGTCCTCCATGACGTGTGTGAGCTGCGCCAGACGCACGGGCTGGTTCAGGTACACCCCATCGTCAAACTGCACCAAGGCAAAGTACTTCACGGCCGACTGCGTGCGCACAGGCGCATCGGGCAAAGCCGCCACACCGGCCAAGTACTGACCCGCAGAGGTGGAGACTTTGTAAAACAAACGCGAGCCGGTGTGGTTTTCAAACAAGTAGCCTGCGGCCTTCATCACGTCCAGCTGCAGGCGACCATCGCGCCAAGCCAACTCTTCGGCCAAAGTGCGTGCAGCCAAGTACAAGGACCGGTCATACGCCTCGTTGGCCGCCTGCACCGCATTGCCATAGCCCACCCAGGCGTTGACGCCGATCAACGCGGCCAGCGGCAGCAAGATCCAACTGAGCAAGCGCCTGCGCAGCGAAGCCACTGCGCGGACCGGATGCGCTGGCGTTGTGGTCATGCGCTGCCCGAGGGTGAAGTCAGCATGTAACCCATGCCGCGAAAGGTGGTGATCACCACTTCGGCAGGCCCACTGTGAGATGCCGAAGAAGATTCGAGCTTTTTGCGCAAACGGTAAATCAGCACCTCTACCGCGTCCAGCCCGGCGGCTTCGTCGGCAAACACCTCGCTGTGCAGCTGCTCTTTGCTCACGGTGCGCTGCGGCGAAGACAACAATACGCGCAGCGCAGCGGCCTCGCGTTGCGTCAAAGCCAGCACCTGGCCGTGCAGTTGTGCGGTGCCGTTCTCGGGTTGCATCTCCAGCGGGCCCCAGCGCAGGGCCGTGGTTTTGGCACGGCCATGGCGGCGCAGCAAGACCTGCAAGCGGGCTTCGAGCTCACTCAAATCAAAGGGCTTGGGCAAGTAGTCGTCGGCGCCCATGTTCAGGCCCAGCACCCGGTCGGGCACAGTGGCGCGCGCTGTCAAAATCAACACTGGCACCGCATCGCCCCGCGCACGCAAGGCCTGCAGCACGCTCAGGCCGTCTGGCCCCGGCAACTGCAAATCAAGCAGCACTGCATCAAAGCCGTGCCCTGGCTGCAGGCAGCGCTCGGCCGCATGGCCATCTGTGGCAAATTCAACCGCCATGCCCCCTTGGCGCAAAGCCGTGCCCAGCCACAGGGCAATGTCGGGCGTGTCTTCCACCAACAAAATTCGGGGAGTCATCGGGTGATTGAGGGTATTCACTGAATGGATTTGACAGGTGCTTGACAGCTTGACGCCCGGCTTGGCACCAAAATCGTGCCATCTGCCCATGGCATGTGCTTGGCAGTGGCTTTTTGATTTTCACACAGGAGACCTGCATGTCCATTTCCAAACGCGACTTCCTGGCCCTCGGCGCTGCCGCTGGTGCTTCCCTGGCCCTGCCCGCTTGGGCACAAGGCAAACCCATGTTTGACACGCTCAACATGTTCGTGCCCGCTGCCCCCGGTGGTGGCTGGGATGGCACAGCCCGCTCCATTGAGCGCGCGGCCAAGGCCGCTGGCCTGGTGGGCAACATGCAGTTTGAAAACGTCGGCGGCGCCGGTGGCATGGTGGGCTTGCCCCGCTTTGTGAACCAGCGCAAAGGTCAGGGCAACATCCTGATGGTGGGCGGCTCGGTCATGATCGGTGCGGGCATCGCCAACAAGAGCCCCGTGACCATCAAAAACGTGATCCCCATTGCCCGCCTGACCGAAGAGGCTGGTGTCATCGTCGTGCCTTCAGCGGGCAAGATCAAAACCTGGAAAGAGCTCGAAGCCGCCATCAAAGCCAACCCCAAGGCCGTCTCGGTGGCCGGTGGCAGCGCTGGCGGCACCGACCACCTGATTTTGGGCATGTTGATCAAAGCGCTGGGCAGAAACCCGCGCGAAGCCGCTTACGTGGCCTTTGCGGGTGGTGGCCCCGCCAACGCAGCCATCTTGGGCAACCAAGTGGTGGCGGGTATTTCTGGCTACTCCGAGTTTGAAGAGCAAATCAAGGCCGGCAAGATGATCCCTCTGGCCGTCTCGGGCAAAAGCCGCATTCCCGGCGTCAACGTACCGACTTTGACCGAACTGGGCATCAACGTGTCTGAATCCAACTGGCGCGGCGTGTTTGCCGCTCCCGGCATCAGCGACGTACAGTACAACGTCTTGATTGACTTTGTCACCCGCCTGAGCCAATCGGCCGCTTGGAAGCAAGAGCTCGAAACCCGCAAATGGACCAACGCCTTCATGACCGAGCGCCCCTTTGAGCGCGATCTGGCCAAAGACATTGCCGACAAGGAAGTGCTGATGAAAGAACTGGGTCTGGCATGACGCCTGTGCGCCTGGCTCTTTTGCTGTTGGCCGTGTGCGGCGTGGCCGCCTGGCAGCTCACGGTCATTCCGCCATCGCTGATGCAAATGACCGTGGGCCCGGTGCTGGCCCCGGCCGCCATCGTGGGAGCGCTCACCGTGGTGGCGCTGCTCTACGGCTTAAGCGCTTGGCGCGGCCGCCAGGTGGACCTGAGCCAAGAGGCAGGACAAGAAGCCCTGCCCGGCGCGACCACCCGGATGCTCAGCTTGCTGGGCGGTGGGGTGGCCTTCATCGTGCTGGTCATTCCCTTGGGCTTTGTGCTGCCGGGCACGCTGTGCGGCATGTGCATTGCGCGCGCGTTTGACGCGCCCTTCAACGGCAAGTCGCTGCTCATTTGCGGCCTGATCGCCGGCGTGTTCTGGTTTGTCTTTGCCCGCTTGCTGGGCGTGGGCCTGGGCCCAGCTTTGCCCTGGTTAGTTTGAATCGGATACCCCATGGAAGCTTTTGACGCCCTGATGGGCGGCTTTGCCGTTGCCCTTCAACCCACCACCTTGCTCTGGGGTTTCGTGGGTTGCTTTATCGGCACGCTCGTGGGCGTGTTGCCGGGCATTGGCCCTGCGCTGACCATCGCTTTACTGCTGCCCCTGACTTACCATGTGCCCGCCACCAGCATGTTCGTCATGTTCGCGGGCATTTATTACGGCGCGGCCTATGGCGGCTCCACCACCTCCATCTTGCTCAACACCCCGGGCGAGTCTGCGGCCGTGGTCACCGCGCTCGAGGGCAACAAAATGGCCAGAAACGGCCGAGCCGGACAGGCCCTGGCCACGGCAGCCATTGGCAGTTTCGTGGCGGGCACCATCGGCACTTTGGCGCTCACCTTTTTTGCCCCCCTGGTGGTCGACGCGGCGCTGGCCTTCGGCCCCGCCGAATACTTCAGCCTCATGGTGCTGTCGCTGGTGGCGGTGTCGGCGGTGCTGGGCAACTCCATGCTGCGCGGCTTGGTGGCCCTCAGCCTAGGCTTGCTGTTGGGCATGGTCGGCATCGACTTGCAAACGGGCCAACCCCGCTTCACCTTTGGCCGCCCCGAACTGCTTGACGGCATCGAAGTCACCGTGGCAGCGGTGGGTCTGTTTGCCGTGGGCGAGGCGCTTTACCTGGCTTGGCAAGGCCGAGAAACCAAGACAGGCGAAGTCATGAAACTGTCGGGCAGCCTGTGGATGAGCAAACAAGACTGGGCCCGCTCGTGGAAAGCCTGGATCCGTGGCGCTTTTTATGGCTTCCCCATTGGCGCCATGCCCGCTGGCGGGGCCGAGTTACCCACGCTGCTGTCTTACTACACCGAGAAAAAACTCTCCAAACACCCGGAAGAATTCGGCCATGGCGCCATTGAAGGCGTGGCCGGGCCTGAAGCCGCCAACAACGCCGCCGCTGCGGGCGTGCTGATGCCACTGCTGACCTTGGGCATCCCCACTTCGGCCACGGCGGCCATCATGCTCTCGGCCTTTGAGGGCTACGGCATCCAGACCGGCCCGCAGCTGTTCAGCCAACAAGGCGGCCTTGTCTGGACCCTGATCGCCAGCCTCTACATTGGCAACGTGATCTTGCTGATCCTGAACCTGCCGCTGGTCAGCCTCTGGGTCAAGTTGCTCAAGATTCCACCGCCTTGGCTTTACGCGGGCATCATCGTCATCTCGACTGCTGGCGTGTACGGCGCAGGCAACTCGGTGTTCAACGTCGGCTTGCTGTTTGTCTTTGGCTTGCTGGGCTACTTGATGCGGCGCTTTGACTTTCCGGCCGCGCCCCTGATCGTGGGCTTGATCTTGGCACCCATGGCCGAACAATCCATGCGCCAGGCCCTGACCATCAGCCAAGGCGAATGGTCGACCTTTTTCACCCGTCCTCTGTCGGGCAGCTTGATGGCGGTGTCGGTTTTGTTGGTGGTAGCACCTGCTCTTTGGAAACACTTTCGACGCCAAACCCAAGCCTGATAGGTAATTGCCCTCTTTTGAATCGCCATTTTTTTTGGTGTCATTGGGGGTCTGCTTTTTAACTCTAGACCTGAAACATGAACCACAACGACGATTCCCTCATCCAAAGACGCGACTACCTCAAGTGGATGGGGGCCGCCGGTTTGGCTGCTACCGGTGTTTCAGGCCATGCCCAATCTGCCTGGCCCAACAAGCCCATCCGCTGGATCATCCCCTTCGCACCCGGCGGCACCTCCAGCATCGTGGCGCGCAGCATTGCGACCCAGCTGACCAAGCAAATGGGGGTGTCTTTTGTCATTGACAACAAAGGCGGCGGGGGCGGCGTTCCCGCGATGCAAGAGATGATGCGTACCCCGGCCGACGGCTACACCATCGTCATGAGCCACATTGGCCTGATGGCGGTCAACCCCCTGATCTACCCCGACAGCGGCTATGACGTGAACAAGGACTTTGTGCCCGTCACTTTGCTGTCGCGCGTGCCCAGCCTGTTTGTGGTGCACAAAGACGTGCCCGTCACCGACATGAAATCCCTGGTCGCTTATGTTCGCTCTCGCCCCGGCCAGCTCAACTACGCCTCTGCAGGCAATGCCAGCGCCGGCCACTTGGCCATGGAAGCGCTCAAACTGGCTACCGGCATGTTCATCACGCACATACCCTACCGCGGCACAGGCCCCGCCCTGAACGACGTGCTGGCAGGTCGCATCCAATTGATGTCCGCAGGCACCCCGGCGCTCTTGCCGCACATCAAAAGCGGCGTCCTGCGCTGCATCGCCACCGGCACCACCGAGCGCATTGCGGTGCTGCCCGACGTCCCCACGGTCATCGAGAACGGCTACAAAGACTTTGAAACCGTGCAGTGGTACGGCATACACGCTCGCGCAGGCACCCCGCCAGAGATCATCAACAGGCTGCAACAAGAGTGCGCCAAAGCGGTCAAGTCACCTGAAGTCGTTGCTCAAAACGCGTCGGAAAGCGCCATTGCCGGTGGCGGCACATCTGCCGAATACGCTGCGTATGTGGCAAGAGAACAAGCCCGCTGGAAAGAGGTTGTCATCAAAGGCCAGATCAAGCCCGGCTAAGCCAAGTTGCGCAGTTCTGACGCGCAAGCGCTAAAAAACTGGCGCAGGCGCGGTCAAGCCAATCGTGACTGTTGCTTTTGTACCGACTGCAGGATGGCTTGAGCAGTTCGCTGTCGAATGTCGAATCCACTGACCAGTTCGCGCCACTGATCCACCACGTCCAACATGCCATCGAGCCGCTGTAGGGCCCAACGCTGATCCAATCCGCCGTTCTGCGCCAATTGCATCAAGTGGCTGCGTTGGATGTTCAAACCCTCACCACAAACATCCATCTGGTGCTCACCCCCCGGACCCTGGCTGTAGGTCAAGTCAAAACACGGTGCCAGTTTCCAATGGCGTTGCGCGTCCATGCGGAAAGCCAAATTTTTGGGGTGGTCATCCCGGTTGTGGAACAACACATTGAAGACAGCGCGCTCAAACGCCTTTTGTACCTCGCGCTCATCGCGTGTCAGCATGCGCGTGGCGCGTAAAAAGGTCGTGTAGTCCACCGCCGAGGGGATTCTGAAATCGGCGTGCAAGAAACCAGCCAACGAATGAATCGGGACGCGTTGGCCTTGCACCAGATCGAAGCGTTCAATGCCCAATGCTGCCTGTTTGGCACTCAAATCAAACACATGGGTGTCGGGTACATCCAAACCGCAAGCTCTGGCCAGTTGGGCATAAAACGCCTCAATGGCACAGACCTCTTTGTGCTCGCCCATGGCCTGAAACTTGACCAACCAGCCTGACCCTGCGTGCATGGGTGTTGTGCTGATGCGCGCTGAAGCCGGATCGTAAAACACGAGTACTTTGGGCCGGGCTCCCTGTGGTGAGCCCCCCAACAAGGCCAGGCGTTGCAGGGTTTCGGTGTCTGCGCCTTGCAAGACCAAAACAGTTTCCTGGGCCAGCGCCACCAGATCCACCGTGTCGGCCAGGACATCACCCTGTGTGTCGGGCTCGTAGGTTAGCGCGCCCATGCCACGATGGCCAATGAAGCTCAATCGGTCGAGTGGTGAAAATTGTTCTAACCGAATCCCTTGCTTTCTGAAGAGCTTGTCCATTAGCAGCATGCCCCAACCATCGGGCAATGAGTCTGCAAACAGGCCCGGCAAGCGCCACTGATGCGGGGGAAAATGCCCTATGGCCTGCTTTTGCAAAGGCAAATACCTCGGGGACAAGGACAAGTCTTCTGCCAAGGCTTGGGGTGAATATTCAAACAGCAGTTGCTGACCATCGTCGGCCAAGGTGCCCAATGGCCAGTTTTCACCCCAACCTTGGTAGAGAACGTGCACTATTTTCACAACTTGGCCTCGGCACCACGGCGCTTTCGGGTAACGCGCTGACGAGCGGGTTGTTGCTGTTTCGCCATATCGGCGATGGACGCGATCACAGGTTTGAACAGCGGCTGCAATTGCGCCTCTTGACCGAGGCACTGAACCAGTTTGATCCAAGAAGTCACTGAACCTTTGCCGGTGTTTTCAAGGGTGTTGAGCGTGCTGCGCGACACGCCCATGCGATGCGCCATGTCGGCTTGGGCGATTTCTTTTTGAACCCTCAGGTTTTTCAAGCGCTGCGCCAAGACCAGCGAAATCTCATCCACTGAGGAAAAATTAAAGTCCAAAAATTCAGTCATTATTGAATTTAATCAAGTTAATGACTGATATTTTAATCTTTAAAGACCTTGTGTCTATCTCTCAATCATCACACCACCGCGTGACAAGCGATCTTGATGCCTTTGAAGTCGCGCAGAGCTGGGCGCTCTGCACGGCAAATGTCGGTGGCCTGCGGGCAGCGGGGGTGGAAGGTGCAACCTGTGGGCGGGTTCAACGGGTTGGGCACTTCGCCTTGCACCGGGGTGCGGGCGCGGCCGGTGTCGTGCATCTTCGGAATCGCGTCCAGCAGCATCTGGGTGTAGGGGTGCTGAGGGTTGCCAAACAGCGTGTGTTTGTCGGCCAGCTCAACCAAACGGCCCAAATACATCACGCCCACCTGGTCGCTCACATGGCGCACCACGGCCAGGTTGTGGCTGATGAACAAATACGTCAGACCGCGCTCGCGCTGCAGGTCTTTCATGATGTTGAGCACCTGCGCCTGCACGCTCACGTCGAGCGCCGAGGTCGGCTCGTCGCACACCAAAAACTCGGGCGCGGTGGCCAAAGCGCGTGCGATTGAAATGCGCTGACGCTGACCGCCCGAAAACTGGTGCGGGTACTTGACCATGTCGAGCGGCGACAAGCCCACCGACTTGAGCAACTCGGCCACGCGGGCTTTGAGCTCTTCGGCGTCGCTGATCAAGCCATGCTCTTTGAGCGGTTCGCCAATGATGTCGTCCACCGTCCAGCGCGGGTTCAGGCTGGCGTAGGGGTCTTGGAAAATCATCTGGATGCGCTGGCGCATCTTTTGCGCATCGCTCGACTTGAAAGCCGCGTGCGCGTCTTGCCCGTCAAAGGTCAAGCCACCGCGTGTGGGCTCGTACAGACCCACCAGCAAGCGCGCCACCGTGCTTTTACCGCAACCGGACTCGCCCACCAGGGCCAGGGTTTTGCCACGCTCGATTTCAAAACTCACGCCGTCCACGGCATTGAGCAGTTGGCGCGGTTTGCCCTCGATCACGCGGTTGAGCCAGGGGGCCGACACATCAAAAGTTTTGGCCAGATCGTGCGCCACGACCAGTGGCTGGGGTTTGGCGTTGGTCATGTTGTCGCTCATGCGGCGCTCCCGTCGTGCAACCAGCAAGCGGCCATGTTGGCGCCCGCCTGGACCAAATCGGGCCGCTCTTGGCGGCAGCGGTCAAAGGCTTTGGGGCAGCGCGGATTAAAGGCGCAGCCTTGCGGGATGGCGTTCAGGCGCGGCATGGCACCGTCAATTTGGTTCAGGCGTTCGCGGTCACTGTCCATGTCGGGAATCGAGGCCATCAGGCCTGCGGTGTACGGGTGTGCCGGGTGGTTGATGACCTGGTGCACCGGGCCGATTTCGGCCACACGCCCGGCGTACAGCACCGCCACACGGTCGCAGGTTTCGGCGATCACGCCCATGTCGTGCGTGATCAACATCACGGCAGCGCCCCGGTCTTTGCAGACCTTTTTGAGCAGGCTGATGATCTGCGCCTGGATGGACACGTCAAGCGCGGTGGTCGGCTCATCGGCCACGATGAGTTGCGGCTCGGCCGCCAGGGCCAGGGCAATCACCACACGTTGGCGCATGCCGCCCGAGAACTGGTGCGGGTAATGGTCAATGCGCTCTTCGGCGGCCGAAATGCCAGTGTCCTTGAGCAGTTGGATGGCGCGCTGGCGCGCCTCCTGGGGCGTTACCGGCAGGTGGGCCAAGATGGTTTCGGTCAGCTGTCTGCCGATGGAGTACAGCGGGTTGAGCGAGGTCAGCGGGTCCTGAAAAATCGCGCCGATTTTGCGGCCCCGGATGTGGCGCATCTGGTCGTTGTTCAGGTGATCGATGCGCTGGCCTTCGAGCAAGATCTGCCCCCCGGCCACACGGCCGGGTGGCTCCAACAGGCCAATGATGGCCGCGCCCGTGAGCGATTTGCCCGCACCCGACTCACCCACCACGCCCAAAATTTCGCCGGGGGCGATGTCGAAAGAAATATCGTCGAGCGCACGCAACGTACCGTGGCGGCTGGGGAATTCCACCACCAGGTTTTTAACTTGTAAAAGACTCATCGCAATCTCGGATTCAGCGCATCGCGCAACCAGTCACCCAACAAGTTGACCGACAAGGCGATCACCACCAGCATCAAGCCCGGGAAAATCGTGATCCACCACTCGCCTGAGAACAAATAGTCATTGCCCACGCGAATCAGTGTGCCCAGCGAGGGTGAGGTGGGCGGTGCGCCCACGCCCAAGAATGACAACGTGGCTTCGGTGATGATGGCCGTCGCCACCTGAATGGTCGCCAGCACCATGACCGGACCCATCACGTTGGGCAGCACATGCTTGAACATGATGCGCAGCGGCGCCACGCCCGTCACGCGGGCGGCTTGCACGTATTCTTTGTTGCGCTCCACCAAAGTGGTGCCGCGCACCGTGCGGGCGTATTGCACCCAGCCCGTCAGCGAGATCGAGATGATCAGCACACCAAAGGCCAGCGATTCGTGCGCATCGGGAAACAGGGCACGCCCCACACCCGCGATC
>Ga0247832_1002590_pt1 | contig 27212 bp, 44 predicted proteins | sample LaCruzMarch2015__10_FD_192407 | JGI IMG/M metagenome (GOLD analysis project Ga0247832, IMG submission 192407) | Freshwater microbial communities from meromictic Lake La Cruz, Castile-La Mancha, Spain - LaCruzMarch2015_4m | ecosystem: Environmental > Aquatic > Freshwater > Lake | place: Spain... | reverse complement strand
GTGGTCACGCGCCAATATCCCCAACCCATGCGGACAGCGTATTCAAACGCGGTGTCATAAGCGGTGTCCGCGTTGGAATTGACTTCAATGTGGCGCGTGATTCCTTCGACCACCTGGGCGATTTTCAGGTCGCCTTCGTTGTTAACAGGGTGAACCTTGATGCGGGGGCGCTGCTGGCGCTGCTGGTTGGTGACCTGGCGAATGTAGGCGTCAATCTTGTTAATTGTCAGGCACGGGCGCGATTCCAGGTTGCGGCTGTTTTGAATCTCGACGGGCCATTGATCGCCACCGGCAAATTTCAGGTCGCCCAGGGCTTCAGCGCGGTTTTGGGAATCGGCTTCCGCAACCAGGCGCAAAAATTTAATCGCATCCCCGATGCGGCCATCCATGTCTGTGTCTTGCCATGCCATAAATTATCCCCTTTGTATAGGATTATCCCATCCAGCCACCGCCCATAGCAACAGGCGTTTTCTTGCGAATTTTGGTTGGTTCTTTAATCATCAATCCAATGTATCGGAATGCGTCCGCACCGTGTGAATAATGGTCATGCAGCGGTGTTCGACTGAATTGGCCCGTGTCAGGGTCAACTTCATACCGATAATGTCGCAAACAGTTTAATCCGTCCGCGCAATTTTCGCGATCAAAATAACAGTTTGAAAATATTGTTCGGGCCGCGTTGATGGAATCAGCCACCGGTACGCGTTCCAGGATGCGTGTTTTGTAACCAGCGCCACGCACAATGTCTTCAATGCTGCGACCGGCTGCGGCCAAGGTTTTGTTTTGCGCGTCGTGCGGCAACCAAATGGTGTCGTACACATACCCAAACGTTTGCAGTTGCGCCAGGTAACTGGTCATGGTGCGCTGCGTGTCTTCAAAGTACCGAATTAGCCTGGTTTCCATGCCCACAAACTGCACAAACCACCAGGCGGTGGCATCGGCCCAACCCAGGTCGCAAACAGCGTGGACGGGCTTAGTTGGGTCATATGGCACTTTGGTCAGGCGTTCGTCGCGGTCAGCCTGGGCCAGTTCCTTGGCAAAGATGGCGCCATCCACCGTTTGGCGGCATAACCCTTCCCATACCTGGTTGTAGGCTTCAGGGTCGCGAACCTTCAGCGCGTCCTTTTCTAGCGCCAGCGTTTCAGGAAACCAGGGGTTGTCGTTCCAATTGATCTTGATGCTTATGCAGTCCCGCGGGGGCTTGACCACAAACCGCTGATACGTTTCGTCGGTTTCTAGTTCGGGGTTAAACGAAACCCATATTTCGCTGCCCTGTTTGCGGATGGTTGGAATCAGGATGTTCCAGGACAACCGGCTGACGGTCTGCGCTTCCTCAACCCAGCACACATCCACGCCTTCAAACGACTTGATGTTGGTCGGGTTGTTTTTCAGGCCAATAAACGCGAATTCCGTACCGTTGGCGCCGCGGATGGTGGCCTGGGTAACGTCGTAAAAACCCAACAGCCCCAATGCTTCGATTTGATCGCACAACAGTTTGTGGACGGAATCCTTGATGCTGGTCTGATACTCACGCGCGCACAACACGCGGATGGGCTTTTTGGCGCCCTTAATCAGCAACGCCCTGGCAATCCCCCACGACTTCGCACCACCGCGCCCGCCGTACAGCACTTTGTATCGGCTGGCCCTGAACAACCCTTGCAGTTTGACTGGAAATTGCGCCTTGGCAATCGCCTGGTCAATTTGCTGGTTGTCCGTCAATGTTTGCGATTGATCCATCGGGGTTCATAAATTGAATGGCAATGACCGACGGCCCGATTGGGGCGCCGTCCTTGCCGGTGATTTCCTGTTCGATCTTGTCGCGCCAGCCCAGGACGTTCTTTGCCGTAAAGATGGCAAACGTGCTGTTGTAGGCGCCTTTCATGGTTCCTTCCACCAGGTTGGCTTGCTGCAAATCTTTGGCCTTTTTATAGGCGTAAGAAAACGGTGGGTTTCTATGGGTTCCGTCCAGGTTTTTGGCGGTTGCCCAATCGTGCAATGTCTCAGTAGTAACCCCAATATTTGTGGCAAATCGCGCCAAGGTCGGAAACGATCCAGGCAATTCCTGGACGGTTTCATTTCCTTTAGCGTCTTTGACTGTCACTTCCCTGGTTGATGGCTGGCTGAAAAAGTCCAGCAGCATATCCACGAATTCATCGCGGTACTTGGTGGGTCTTCCCCCCAGGTTCTTTGGCTCTACGCGGTCGGGCTTGTCCTTGGGTGCGTCATCTTGATGGCGGCGCCCCCGCTTTTTAACGGGCGCGTCGGTCATCATTTTTTGGCCTTTGGCTTTGCGGCTTCGCGCTTTACCGAATAGGCTATGGCCACCGCTTGCTTGGGTGGCTTACCGGCTTTGATTTCGGCCTTAACGTTCTTTTCAAACGCTTTCTTGGTTGGGGATTTGGTCAGCGGCATTTTCGGTTCCTTCCTGGGCTTTGTCCTGGCTTAATTGCGCCAGTACGTTTGTGTATTCCTGGATGGCCCCGCTGATCTGCAACAAGATGGCTTCGTGTTGCTTCGCCAGTTCTCGCAGTTCAGCCAGGCGTTTAGCAATTTGTTCGGGTGTCATTTATTTTTTCGCTGTTTTGGCGCTTTGTTTAAAGGCTTTGGCCGTGGGGGCGCCTTTGTCCCCAGGGCTTCGCATACGTTCAGGGGTCTTGCCCGCGGCTTTTTGGCGTTCTATGCGTTCTTGCTTGGCGTGAATGTTTGCATACAGTCCAGGTTTTGTTGCCATCAGTCAGTTCCCCCTACCTTCATTAAACCTTCGCAGTCTTCGTCCAAATTTTTGGATGCGGCTGCTTTCAATTGTTCGACCTGTGTTTCCAATTCCTTAATGGTGCGGAAAAAGGCGGCAGCCTGGGCCACCGCCTGATCCCGCTGACCTTCCAGCATTTCAACCAGGAATTGCACTTCAGAGTCAGGATGCTTCAACATGGTTTAGGCAATTGTCGAAACCATGATGTAGTACGTCGTGCCGCCGCTGACCACCGGAATGGTGTGCGTGGCGGCTGGCGTACCAACTGCTGCGCGAAATACACCGGCAACGTTAGCAGCGGGAAACAAAGCAAATTTGCCAACTTGGGTTGCGCCGCTGTTGGTCACGCGCAAAAATGCTGCACTTCCAGGCAGCGTTACACCGGCGCCAAAGTTGCTGTCCAGTTGCAATGCAGCCAAAGTACCGCCAGGGGCAGCAGTTGTGCCACCGATGGTTGCGCGAACAGCGTTGGCAGCGCCGGAAATCGAACCGCCTTGCATTTCACAACTGAAATGAGCGCCATTGATCGTGCCAGCGGTTGCGCCGCTTGCGCCTTTGACCACGGCAAAACCACGGACAACCTCACCGGAACCGGTAGAAGTCCAGGTCAGTTTTTGGTAAGTCAGGCGGGTGTCGCCGGAAGTGGCGCTGGTCGTCGCGTATGCGCCGTTCAGGATGCCGGATTTGGTGATGGTGATCGGGGCGCTGGATGTACCAACCTGAACCGAATCAAATGCTGGGTCGGCGTATGCGACGCCAATTGCTTTAGTGTTTGACATTTTGGGTTTCCTTTATCATTTCCAAAAGGGTTTAACAATTCCAGTTTTTTAGGCTGGCTTTGGCCCGTTCCGCTGGGCCTTTCGCGTTTTTCACCACCCCTTCCATCCTGGCACAAAACGATGCTTTTCGACCGGCATCGGCTTTTGTTTTCGGGTTTGGTGCTGGCGGCTTCAAATTTGAATTGTTCTTTGCATTGTACTCAGCACGGCCTTTGGCGGTCATACCGGCGCCCTTTTCCGTAGGGTTGTAGTTTTTACCCTTTCCGGTCGTGGTTCGCGCAATCGGTTTGTCGTGTCCTTTGGCCATGTTTTTCCTTTTTGCAAAGTATCGTGGTTATTCTTCCACTACGCAAGCAATGTCCGCTTCCTGGATGATTTGGTAATCCTGGCCATCAAAATGATGCACCGGCCAATCCAGGTACGTGCCGTTACCGTATTTAATTTTGTCGCCAACTTTGGTGTCGTACACGTCAGGGCCAATGGCTACAATTTCGCCTTCGTTGAATTTTTCCGTGTTGTTTACATAAATAATGTCTGACAGTATTCTGACAAACGGTTTGACCAACACACGGTCATGCAGCGGGCGAATTTGCATTTTTTGGCTTCCTTCCAGGCTTTTTGGGTTGGGGGGCAACGGCGGCTGGCACTTCGGCCACCTTAGTTTCGTCCGTCATAATGTCGTACACGGCAAGCGCCACCATTTTGATTTGGTGTTCACCGCACCAATCCATTTCATGCTTGTTTTGCATTTCAGGAAAACGGCGGCAAGCGCCCATTACCTGGCCTGTGACAAAAAATCGACAGGTCTTGCAGCGGACGTCACTCATCGCACGGGCTTTCCAGCGCGTACAGCCATGTTCAGGGCTGCGGCCATGTCTTCAGCAACCGAACGCACTTTTGCTTCGTGCATTCGTTTCATACGATGTTCAGCGGGCGACGCCTCGCGTCCCTTCATAGATGGCTTGGCTGATACTGCCGCTTCGATAGGCTTTTTCAAGGGCATCATTTAATCCTTTCCTCACTTCATTGTGATCCAGGCGCGGCAACTTGTCAAGTCCGCTTACAACAGTTGCATTGCCTGGGCCGCGGCTGTTGTCGATCGCCATCATGTGGAACCGGTGGTCGTCGCCGTATTTTTCTTGCAGCCGATCCATTACATCACGCGAACCCATGTGGGTTTTGAAATGTTCGTCAATCGGCACGGTGCGACCAGTTCCCATTTCCGCTTCCATGTCGCTGGCGCGTTTTAATGCACCGCCTTCCATGGCTTCCACGGGGTCGCGGTAGGTATAAACAATGCCGACCTTTCGACCGGCTTTTAGGGCTTGCTGGATTTTTTTGTCCGCGGATTCAAACGTGTTCATGTTGGTGTCGTACACCATTTCCGCGTCACGGATGCCCTGGCTGACTTTTTGGGCTTCCTGAAGTCCGGTGGTCTTACCGGCGCCAGTACCGCCAGCAGTAAACAACACGGTGTTGTCTTTGCCTGGCGGCGTAGGGCTTGAAAGTTTTTCGGCGTACATCTGTTTGACAAACGCCGATGACGGTTCGTGAACGTCTGCCGACCTGGTGCGATCTGCACGGTATTCAGGCGACATTTCGCGGGCGTCATCCGTGTTCAGGATGCGTCCACCGTCAGTTGATGGCAAAGCCGCGTATTCGCTGGCCAGGCCGGTGTAGTCATTCGCCAGGCGGTCAAAATACGCCTGTCCAATCGGGTTGTCCGACTGACTAGGAACCTGGGGCAGCGTAGGCTGCGGGACAAGCGAAGCCAGGCTGGCCTGGATAGGCTCGGCGCCCTGGGGCGCTGCCTGTGATTGACCCGCCGCTGCCAATTGCGACAGCGGGATGGCCATTATTTTTGGTACGACTTGCGACCGTGCGTGTAGCAAACGCCCTTGCTGCGGCCACCGTCAAATTTGTGGTCAGGGCCAGTTGCGTCGGCTTTGCCCATGGCAACACCGTTCACAACGCGTTCCATGCGTTCACCAGTTTTGTCGCTGGCAGTTGCGCCAGCGGGCGCCTTGGCGCTAGTACCATAGCCCTTGGGCTGCATTTCGGCGTTATCTTTGTTCATGGTTTTTTCCTTTCAGTTTAGGAATTTCAAACGATACAACGTTTTGTCAATTAACGAAACGATTTCGTCAATGATATTCTGAAGTTCAGAATCTTGGGGCAAGTCTTCCCTGGCTTCGTCCACAAACTTTAACAACGATTCCAAATATTTAACAGGGTCTTTGGCGTTGTGGAATTCTTCAGGGTACTTTTTAATTTTCTCGTATCTGCCTTGGAAAGATTCGGCAAAATCGTCTGCCAGGTCAATAATTTCGACGTAATATTTTCCCAGCGCCTTATGTACCGAATAGGAATCGGTCGATAGGTGCATGAAATGTGTCACCGTACTGCTATGCAGTAATGCGGCAATAAATTCGGATGCGTCGTTTTCCATGTGGCGATGATAAAGGAAAAAAGCGGGGGCCGAAACCCCCGATTAAAGCAACGGCTCAAAAAGCCGTTCCCATTCTGCATCATTTGGGATTGGGACGTCAACCGGCCATTGGCAATTGTCAACCAGGCAATCGACCGTTTTTTTGTGCGCCACCCACCAGGCTTGTTGGCGTTCCCGCTTCGTCCATTGGGCGCCCTGGTCAATATCGTGGTGGCATGACATACAAAGCGCCGCCGTCAGGTTGTCGTCGGCCTTGATACCGCGGCCTTTGCCACCACCCCAATTTGTATGTGCTGCCTGGACAAAATGACCGCTGCCGCACAATTGGCAATCCAGGCTGGCCACCAGGCGCAACAATTTTTTGCTTCGAATGTAGGGGTGTTTTTGCATTTGCATAATTTGTTTCTTGCGCCAGCCGGTCACGCTTCGATACCTTTTTCCGCGCACCAAGCCAACAGCCATTCAATAAATTCGATGGCGTCGGGAATGGTAAATTTGTGCGTTTGCCAACCCAACTGGACAACCCGTTGACCATCCAGGCTTGGCGATACCTTGCCGATCTTGCGGTCAGTTTCGTGCGCCCATTGGTCAATCAACAGGCGTTTCCAATCGTCAGCCGACCAGGTGGAACCGGCCACGCGCATGGCCAAGTAAATTTGGTGGATGATGGCGTGAAACATATCGTTTTGATCGCTTGACCTGGTAGCCCGCTTGATTTCCAGGCGCATTTTGTGGCCAGCCATCAAATTGTTTTTGACTTCAGGCCAAATGTTATCCATCAAAACTTTGGCTTGCTGCGCGTTGTGTAGTTCGTAAATCACTTCATAACCCCCAACATCCGCAAAGCAGCATCCACCCCGTCCACAACGGCCAAGGGGCCGCCGCGCCAGGCGCCGTGCCACTTCAGTTGATCTTCCGTCAATCGACGTTCCGAAGGCGTTTTGCGGCCATCTTTAATTTCCATAAGCAACGTCTTTCCTTGAAATCCCACAAGCAAATCAGGTACACCTTGGCCAACAGCCGCCAAAGATTGAACCGTAGCGCCAGCCGTGCGTAATGCCAATACAACTTGTTCATGGTTTGCGTCGATCCTGGCTGCTCTCATTTTTGACCTTGTTCATATCTTGCCGCAATGTAAGCGCTGCACCAGGGCCGCGGATTTTTTCGATTTTCTCTATCGTTTGCAGCCACCAAAAGTTGGCGAACTTCGTCCCCCTCTCGCGCTGGTGAATCTTGAATCGGCGCAACCAATCCCTGGCTTCGCATTTCCGCCGCCAGGCTTCCGACCAGGTTGGTTTCTCGCCATCCAGCAAGGTCGCCGGTTGCGATAAGGGCTGCGGTGATTTGGTCGAAGTCAAAAGTTTGCCCCTCCTGAAGTTTGTTTAACAACAAATGCCCTTGGTTTTTCGTCATTTAGGCATCCTCATTTGTTGGGTGATTTCGCGCAACTTGGCCAATGCTTCGTTTTTTGCTTTTTCGGTTGCAATTTGTTCGTGCAATGTCGGCTGCCTGGTTATCATTGTTTCAGGCTTGTCAGGAATTCGCGGGCCGTCGTTCAGTAACTTAGCAAACGCCAAAGCCGATGGTGGCCGGTCAGGGTTCATGTGCTTCAAAGCGTAATCCATTTTTGGCCGATAAGTTAGTCCACGCCTACATTCATCTATCCACACCTGTCGAACCAGGTTAGGGTCAACATCGCGCCAATGGTTGGCAAACGTGGCGCCGTAAATCGCGTTCATTTTGCTGAACACGTAATCAAAGCCGCTGTCGGCATCACAAAAGTCGCTTGCGTTCCACATGGGACACCTCCACGGTTTGTTCGGGTTTTGCCCAAAATGGGGCTGGCGCGGGTTTTGGGGTCGCCAAGCCGCGGGTCAATTCGCCCATTGCGTTCTGCCTGGCTTCCGATGAGGTCACCTGGTCTTTTGCCCAACTGGCTTTGAAACTTTGCCAACCACGGGTGCAACACATCGCCAATGCCTGTTCCAACGTGAATCCAGCCCTTTGGGCCTCTTTTTCAATCCCCGCCAAGGCCACGGTAGTCAAAGGCGCCCGCCTGGCCTTCCTGATAGCCAAAAACGATTCCCAAACATCATTTGAAACGCCGTCAGGCGTGGCGGTGACAACCGCCTTTGTTTTCTTGGGTTTTGTATCTTGGGTCTTGGGTCTTGGGTCTTGTATAGCATTGCTTTCGCTATGCGGTCGCATTGCGGTCGCATTCCAACGCGCCTGGGCGCTGGCTTTGGCCTTTTCGCTTTTGTCCTGGATGGCTTGAATTTCACAGCCAACACGTTCCGACCACCAGCCGCCGTCGATCAATTCAAAGAATTCACGCAGCACGTTCGCAATGCTTTCGGAATGCGAACGCATACGAATTAACCTGGCAACTTCGCCAACGTCTTCCGGCAACGGTTTTTCGTGAAGGTAACACCAATCAAGCATTCGGCGATATGCCAAATCTTCTGATTCATCCAGGTGCGCGGTGTGACTTTGATAGTCACCGATGTTGAATTGGTAATAGTGCATTAACCCACCTTTCATCCCACCCAAAAAAGGAAACATCGGAAGGCGGGTGGGTCGCTTTTCGGGTGGCTCATGACTTCCACCCTATCCGTGCTTCACAAAAAATTTTATCTCTTAAACCATTTGGGACGCAACGCTTTCAATTGCCACACCCGTGCCGGTGGAACATCGTTCCCCCATTGACTGACTGCCGCCCTGGTGATCCCCAACAGTTCGGCAAGCGCCTTGGCCGATCCAGCCAGTTTGATTGCTTTTTCTTTGTCCATCTTTCCATGTTAAGCGGCCTTGCGTTGTATGTCAATAGCAACAAATCCCCTCAAAGTTAAGGGGGCTTTACAAATAGTTGTTGCAATGTTGGTTTAGTTGGCTTAACATTCAGTCATGCCCTAGCGAATTGCACGGGGTCTTTTAAAGGAAATCAAAATGTCAAATCGTGAATACCTCTCTTGCTCTGAAACTGCAAAATTGATTCGTGCAGCACTCAGAGAATCATTCCCAGGTGTGAAATTCAGCGTTCGTTCTAGCGTCTATTCTGGCGGCGCCAGCATCAACATTCGTTACACCGACGGCCCAACTTACGAACAAGTCAAAGCCGTGGCCGGTATGTTCGAAGGCGCTTACTTCGACGGAATGACAGATTACAAAGGTCTGAATTACGGCAGCCTGGATGGCAACGAAGTTCGGTTCGGCGCTGACTTTATTTTTGTAAACCGTGATTTCAGCCTTGGATTTTTGGAAAGCAATGTGCGGGCTGCTTGCGAATACTACGGTTACGCAATGCCAGCAATCACCGGTGGCGGCGTTTATGGCGCATACATCGCCGACCGGCTGGATTACGAAACCAACCGCCGCATCATGGCCAAGGTTTCCGAAATCAGCCTGGTGGCCACCAGCGAAAGCGCCACCCTGGCCCGTGTCGGGTTCCTGGGTGACGATGGTTACGGTTACGGCGCCGTTGGCCGGTTGGCAGCATAAGGAGGACGCCATGAACCGCGAACCAACCGATTGGGAAGTTGTGGTCATGGCGCTGATTGCGGCGCCTGTGATCTACGTTTTGCTGTGGCTGGCCATGGCAATGTTTTAAGGGGAACAACGTGAAAATTTTTAGAGTACATCGGGCTGGCAAAGTTTTCTTTGCCACGTACCTGGGTGGCGTGTATTTTGAACGCGCCAGCGAAAAAGAATTGCGCGAAGCAATAGCAGTCCGCGAAGGGTTTGCAAAAATATTTGCAAGTTCTGTTGACTTTTTTGGTTAAGCGGGCTTATACTGAAACCATGCCGGAAACGGTCTTTTAAAAAGGAAATTGAAATGAATGCAAACCAATCAAACCGCGACATACAAATGTATGGCTGCAACTTCCAAAATTTCTTGGAATCTGTCACCGATTCAATCACCTACAAATTAAGCGGCGCCAACATGATTGTGGCTGGCTTAATGTCCGACGCCCAGGAACAAATGGCGTTTGGTGATACCGAAGGCGCCCGTCAAACCTTAAACCGCGCCAAGGGTGTTTTGTTCGCAATCATGGAAGGCGAATTGAACGCCAGCGGGGTGGCAGCATGAACGCCGTCACCATCACCAACCCCAACCAAATCGCAACGTTCGTCAATGCCGAATATGGCATTGCCGCCCTGGTGACAAAAATCAGCACGGGTTACGCCGTGACGTTGTGGGACACCGACGCGGAATTGCCCGTCGGCAGCATTCGCACCTACGGCAGCGCCATGCTGTCGGCGGCCATCAATTACGCACAAAAACTTGCAAACATTTAAGGGGATCAACATGAAACGCTTACCTTTCGAAATTGAAGGCCCGTACAGGGCCAAACCTAACCGCTGGCAACGCGCCTGGAATTGGCTGGTGTTGGCGTGTTTGATTTCTGTTGCTGCATTTTGTTTGACCGGCTGCAACAGCCTACCGCCCAACACAACGTTGGACGCGCAACAACAACTGATCCTGGATAAACAGGTGCAGCCAATGTCGCGCAACGAAGTCATCACCGCGGTGACTGAATGCACATCCAGCGGCCTTCGCGCTGTGATGCTTTATGGCAAACGCAAGGTCAACAACTTCACAACCGACGTTGTGGTGGATGTAACTTGCGCCCCAAAATATTAAAAGGAAAATCATGGAACAGTCATTTAACAAAGTCGCCGCGGCCCTGGTCAAAGCACAAAAAGAATTTGGCCCCGCGCTGAAGTCATCCAGCAACCCGCATTTCAAATCACGTTACGCCGACCTGGCCGCGTGTGTTGAAGCGGTGGTGGACGCACTCAACAACAACGGCATTGCGTTGACGCAACGCGTCAGCCCATCGGAAAACGGTGTGATTGTCGAAACCGTGTTCATTCACGAATCCGGCGAAGTCATCAATTGCGGCCAGTTGCACGTACCGGCCACCAAACACGACGCCCAGGGTTACGGCAGCGCGTTGACTTATGCCCGCCGTTATTCACTCATGGCAGCCTGTGGCATCGCACCGGAGGATGACGACGGCAACGCGGCCAGCAAACGCCCAACAGCGCCAGCAATCCCAACGCCTGACATTACCGACCACCTGGCAGCCATCCAAGCCAGCGCCAACAGCGACGAATTGGCCAAGGTTTACAAAGATGCTTTCGACGCTTGCCAGGGCAACCAGGCATTGCAAGCCAAAGTAATGGCAGCCAAAAAAGAACGCGTGGCCCGCGCCAAAAAAGAACAATTAACCAAAGGAAATGAAAATGTCTGACGAAATCGAACAACGTAGCGACGAATGGTTTGCCGCCCGCCTGGGCAAGGTCACCGCATCCAAAGTGGCCGACGTGATGGCCCGCACAAAGTCGGGTTACAGCGCCAGCCGCGAAAACTACATGGCCCAACTGGTGGTTGAACAAATCACCGGTACACGCCAAGAATCATTCACCAACAGCGCCATGCAATGGGGAACCGACCAGGAACCCTTTGCCCGCGGCGCATACGAAGCGGCCACCGGAAACATGGTTGAGGAAGTTGGGTTTGTGAACCACCCAACCATTGCGATGGCTGGCGCGTCACCCGACGGCCTGATTGGTGACGACGGCTGCGTGGAAATCAAATGCCCCAACACGGCCACGATGATCGAAACGCTGCTGACCGGCGCCATCCCGCAAAAGTATTTCGCGCAAATGCAATTCCAAATGGTTTGTGCTGGCCGCGCCTGGTGCGATTACGTGGTGTTTGATCCGCGGATGCCAGCCAAGGCCCAACTGTTTGTCAAACGCGTTCCGCGTGACGACGTATTTGTTGCTGACATGGAAGCGGAAATTATCAAATTCCTGGCCGAAACTGCGGTCAAGGTCGATCAACTAAAAAAACTCATTGGGGAATAAATCATGGCAAAACTTATCAACGAAATCACCGTAATCACCGGCACGTACACCAACGCCCAAGGTCAGCAAAAAAACCGTTATCAGCGGGTTGGATCAATCATTGATACCAAAAACGGGCCAATGCTCAAAATCGACGTAATCCCGCTGAAGGAGGGCGGTTGGGACGGTTGGGCATACATCAACGAACCACGCGAACGCGATGACCAGCCGCAGCAGCGCCGCGCCAACCAAGGCAGCGGGTTTGACGATATGGCCGACGATTTGCCAAACTTCTAAGGGGCTGGCCATGCAATTGGATTTTTTTGGCGACGAAGGCGATTACTTGGCGCAATTAAAAACCAACTGGCGGGCCACCATTGAAGGCGACGGGGGCAATTGCCCCTGTTGCGGGAAGTGGGGCAAGGTAAGCCCCCAGGGCATGAACGAAACACGCGCCTTGGCCCTTTTGTGGCTTTCCCGCGCCCCTTCCGATGATGATGGTTGGGTTGATGTTCCAAAGATTGGCCCGCGGTGGCTGCTGCGCGGCAAAACGCACACAACTTTGCAGCATTGGGGATTTGTTGAACCTGGGGTAAATACCGACACGACAAAAAAAGCGGATGGCGCCTGGCGCGTGACTGCAAAGGGCTTGCACTTTATTTGCGGAACGATTACCGTTCCACGTAAGGCGTACATTTACAACAACGTTGTGGAAGGCTGGTCGGATGAATGCGTTTCGTTCAGGGATTGCTTTGGCCGCCATTTTGATTACGCGGAAGTGATGGCCGACAACTTCAACCTAAATGCGATCAAATTATGAATTGCTGCGATGACGTTTGCACCCAGGCCCACAATTGCCCCGCACACGCGACCATGTGGATTTGCCCGTTTTGCTACGTAAAAGGCTGCCAAACGCCCGATACGTGCCGTTCCTTGGCCATCCGCAACCATACCCTGGATGAAGTGGCTGCGGAATTTGACAAAATGACCAGCCTGGGCGACACCGCGGCGTCGTTTGCGGTGTTCGTTAGGAACATGAAACGATGATTTACATTGACGTTGGCCTGGTGCTGATTTGGCTTGGCTTGTCGCTGCTGATTTTGTCGTTGTTGGCTTGGGCTTTATGGATGCTGTTTGATTAGGCGAACAAACGCGTTCCGGCCTTGTCAATAATTAACGCTTGCTGGCGCGGTTTGTCGCCAGGATTGCTTGGAATGCTTATATGCGTCCAACGGTCAAACTCGCGAATTACCTGGTCGTACCCAATACCGGCAGCAATCACCGCCCGCACCACCTGGTCGGGTGTCATGCCTGGCACACGAATGTCCGCAGCGCAACCAATCCGATGCTGACTGGTGTCTTTTGATCCAACCGCATCATTGACCGCTTTGCTGCGAAATGCGGAATTGACCATGATGGGCTTGTCGCCCAAAATTGTCCTGACTTGTTCCAAGAATTCAGCCAATCGAACCAGGTTGGCGGTTTCGTCAACGTTGGGAATGTTGTCCAGTTGGCGGTGATCGGTGTGGGTCAGTTCTTCCAGGCTGAAATGTTTGGACAGGCTCATTTTTTATTCCTCATGTCAACGATTTTTTCCAACGTGCGGCCACCAAAGTAAAACGACATTACCAGCATTCCCCATTGGCCCAACAGCGTGACATATGCTTCGTTGGCGTCGTAATCAAAGGCCGACATCATGGCAAACACAAAGTAACCCACAAAAATGGCCACCAAGGTCATGGGTCGGATGTTTTTGGATAACCACGAATCCGACGACATATCCGCTTTCAAGCGGTCGGTCAGGTTGTTTTGTTCGGTTTTGTACAGGTCGGTGTCGTTGGCCATCTTGGCCAATTCGCCATCCTGGGCCATCTTGGCCAGTTCCAATTGCGCCTTGGCTTTTGCTTCAGGATCGGGAATTAGTTTGTCGATCAATTTACCGCCGACATTTAACAACGCGTCAAGTGCAAACATGGCTTACCCCTTTGATGTTGTGATTTGGTCATCGCCTTTGCTGACGGTGACTTTTTCGCCTTCAACCGTAACCTTCATGGGCTGTTCTTTGCGATCCAATTTGTCCAGTTTGCCAATCAAGTCTTTAATGACGTCAAATTCAGGACGTTCCTGTTTGGCAGCCGTTCCAGCAATACCGTTCAACATGGAAATTAAAGCGGTCAACGACGCGCCCAAAAGGCCCATCACAGCGGCAATTTTGTCTTTGTCCAACACCAGGCTGGACGCAACCCCGATGGCCACAATCAGCGTAATGTAGAACAGGCCATGCTTGCCGATGGCGCGGCCAGCAACGTCCTTTGCGGGGCTTTGTGCTTCCAGGCGTTTTAATTCAACTTCAGCCTGGGCCTTAATAATTGCAATTGATTGCTGTTCGTCCATACATCCTCACTTGTGAAAATAACTAGACATATACCCGACCGCGCTGGACGCAGCCGACACCAAGGCCATACCAACCCAAAACCCACCGCGACCCTGGTTGGCCAAGGCAACCAGTTTTTCCAGGTTGCCTTCCATCTTGTCCATTTTTTTGTCCATGTCGTCAAACCGGCGTTCGTAGTCCTGAACCTTTTGCCACAACACGCCATATTTGACCGGATCAATTCCGGATTCCTCAAACTGCGCCATTTCACTTTCCTTTAATCTAATGTTGGATCAATATGTGGCCGCTGGCCCTTTTGACTGATTTCATCTAATGTGCTTCCGGCGCCTGGCTTCAATGCTTCCGATGCTTCTTTGCGCTCACGCGATGATCGGATCACGCGGCGGGCTTCGCTGCCAAGTGGGTATCCGAATGTTTTTAATCCAATGACGTTGCCAACTTGTTCCGCGCCACCAGCGGCTTTATTGGCCAAGTAGCCAACCAAGGTGTTGGAATTGTTGACAAACGATCCACGGGGCTGGAATTGCGTGTACGCAGCCACGTTGCCCAGGGTGCGAAGTTGCAACTGGCTTTCAGGGTCAAAGATGGCCTTAAAGTTGTTTACGTCATCTAAGCGTTTGACGGCCTTGTTGTAGTTGGCTTGGCTGAAATTGCCCTTACCGTCCACAATGCCCGCTTTGTCCGACAACCAGTTGATGGTTCCGGCCTTCATATGCTGGTGGGCTGGCGAATCGCGGCCCAACGTGTCCACCATAGTGTTGATGTTTTTATTGACGCCATTAACCACAAATTTGTCAAAATACTTGTCGGCGGGTACAGCGTCATCGACCGCGGCTTTATAGGCTGGGTCTTTTTTTAACGCATCAAAGCGGGCTTTTGCCAGGCTGCGGGCGGTATCAGCCAGCCCTTTGAATTGTTGGGCTTCAGCCTTCAAAGGCAAACCTTCCAGGGCGTCACGCACAATGCTGGCGGCCATGGCTGCGTTACCGTCGCCGCTGCGTTCGGCTCTACGAATTTCCGTAGCCAGGTTGGTACGCATAGCCTCAAACTGTTCAAACGTCATTGGTTCGCCATTTTTAAAACGATCCAATTGATTTTTAATTTGAGGCGACAAAAAATCCGTTTTTAATTTTTTAGCCAATCCACGTTCGGCATTCTGCGCCAGCGTCACACCGTCCACGGGGAAATCACCACCGGCGGCGTCTTCCAATGCTTTGTAGGCTTTGGAAATGTCCGCGCTACGGGTGTCGTCCAAGGCTTTGTAAGAATCAATGATTGCCTGGCTGGATTCGATTGTTTTGGTGGCGTACACGTCCGGCGCTGCGCGTTCGCGAATCAATGGCACGTTGTCCACCAACTGTTGATTTTGTTCGTTAAAACGACGCGCAAAATCCGGCTGGCTGCCGCGCAAATTTTGTTCTTTGGACAATTGCACCACGTCGCCGGTCGATTGACCTTTTGTCAACCTAACAGGCACGGGCAACGAATCCGCTTCCAAGTGACGCAACACCACGGGCGTGTTCACTTTGTCCAAGGGCATATTGCCGTACAACTGCTGGAATTCAGGCGTGGCGCTTGTCAATGCCTGGCGAACAATAGTGGTGTCCGGTACACCGGCTGCACCCACGCTTGCGCGACCTGCTGGTGGAACGGCCTGTGGCGGCACGGGCATACCTGGTATTGTGGGTTGACCTTGAACACCCAGCGTTGGCGCCCTGGCGGGTGCTTTGGTGGTTCCTGGTGCGATTGCTTCAACCGTGCCACGAACAACGTTTCGCACGGGCGCGGGGGTGACGTCAGCCACGGCGCTTACAACTTTGCCACCGGCTTGTTTTACCGCTTGCGTGGCCAATCCGGCTTCGGTGCGGACGGCTTTGCTGAACGGGGCCGCTGTCATGCCAAGGTTCATGTAATATTCAACTTCAGCCTTTGGCATACCGGTTTGTTTGCTGATCCATTCAGCGCCCTTGCCGACGTTTTCGCCAATAAAGTTCATCAACTGCTGGCTGGCTTCGCCTTTGTATTCAGGCGTTTCGGTAACGCCAAATGCTTTGCCAAATGGCTTGTCAATTGCGCCCGACACTTTTGCCTGGGTGGCTGCGGCTTCATCAGGCGATTGGCCAGCAGCACGGGCGCCAGCATATGTGACCATGCCAGCGACGCCAGGAACAACACCGTAAATTGTGTCAGCCAGGGCAGCCGATCCGCGCAACACCGACGTGACTTTGCTGGCCACTTTGCCTTGCTTTGGCTTTTCGCCAAACGCGTCGGTTACCGCTGCGTTGATGGCGTCAGGATTCATCAAGTCGTCCATGGTCAATTGACCTTCGGGCGCTTTACCGGCGGGCGCGGCTGCTGGCGCCGCTGCGGTTGGCTTGGATGATGTACCGCCTAAAACTTTTTGGACGTAACTGGTCGGGTCTTTTGTGACAAAACCACCGTAATCTTTCAACGCCAGTTCAATGTTGCCGTTGTGTCGCTGCGCCATTTGTGTCAACAATTTCCTGGCGGCTTCACGGGATTCGTTTTCATCAAACGGGTTAAATTTGATGCCCTGTTTGTGCATCATTTGAACCGTGTCAGGCATAAACTGATACGGCCCCATGGCCTTTGTTTTTTTGTTGATGGCAAAAGTATCACCGCCACTTTCAACGTTTCTTAGGCTGTCCAACAGTTGGTCGGAAATGACAATGTTGGATCGGCCAGTTGTGGAAGTTGCGGGCGTGGGTGCGGCGGCTGCGGGTTTAGGCGCGGCTGCGGGCCTGGGTGCGGCGGCTGGCTTTTGTTTCATGCCGAACGCATCGCCCACCGCGGCATCAATTTGGGCGGGGTCTAAAAATTCGACGGCCATTATTGCCCCCTGATAAGTTGCTGCATTCTGCCGATGTTATCCACCAGGCGTTTGTAGCCAGGCGTATTCGGGCCACCGGCTGCGGTGACCACTTCACGAATGGCGTCTTTGTCATTGTTCCGCATGGCGTCAAACAAGCGAACCGCGTTAATGTCAACCGTCTGCGACCATTTGTTTTGGAAGTCGCGGGCGGCAAACGGATCGTTTTTTGATGCCGCAAATGAATTTTGAACGCCCTGGTTAAACAGGTCGGTTGCGGTGGACAACGCACGGTTGACGCGGGCGGTTTGTTTGATCGCTGGCGCCGTCCAACTGGTTGTGCCGGAAATTTCGCCAGCAATACCGCGGGCGGCGTCCGTGCCACCAAGGCCCGACGAATTGGCCAGCGATGCGGTTTGCAGCGCCATGTAATGGCCCAACTGGTTCAAGTTTGTGGCGTTGTCGCTGGTAAACGGAATGGCCGCATAACCGCCAGTCAAATTGCCGACAAAACTTGCGCCTTTACCGGTAATTACGTCATCGGCCAGTTTGATGATCTGATTGTTGTTGAACGTCTGCAATGGCACTTGCTGGGCCGCGTTCATGCTGCTGGTGCGTAGGTTGTTGGCCGCTTCCAATGTTTGCGGTGTTTCGCCAGGACGCATCCGCGCCACGGGCGTCGTGCCGCCAGGGGCAGCAGCGGGCGGCAAATTTTGCCCCTGAACGGTTGATGGCTGCATTGGGCCGCCAACTTGCACACCAGGGGCGGGGGCGCCAGGGGCCGTTGAAACAGGACGCGGCATTTGGCCACCAGGCAATTCGCCAGCGCCAGGCGTTCCCGTGCCAGCGCGTTGGCCAACAAACCGACCGTTGGCATCGAATACGTTGACGATTGGATTGTTGTTGATATCCACCTGGCCGGTTGGCACTTCGCGGCTGCCTGGGGCAAGTTGCGCGGTAACCAATGGCTGTTGCGCCACGGTGGTGACAGGCGCTTCGCCAGCCACCGACGGGCGTGTTGTCGTTTGGAAAGTTGCTGCGCCTGTTGTGGCCGTGCCAGCCTGGGGGGCAAACAATTGCTGCTGGGTTTGTGGGTTCAGCAACGAATTGGCGCCGGAAATGGCCAACGAAGGCAAATCCGCATCGCCAGGCAACACGTCAATCGTGGTTTTGTATGCGCCGACTAGGTTTTGCAATTCACGGTTGTTAGGGTTTTCCTTAACCAACTGATCCAGTTCGCCAATGTATGCGCGTTTGTCTTTGACGCCCAAACGGCCCATAAGCGACAAGCGCGACGCGATCATTTCGCGTTGGATTTGCGTTAGGTTTTGCGCTGCCTGGACGGCTTGCGTTTGTGCGTTGCCCAGGGTTGTGTATTTGCTCATCCAGTCCGCGCCGGTCAGCGGGGCAATCTTTGGAATTTCGGCGTTCAGTTTGTTGATATCGACGCGGCCTTCCGTTTGGAAGTTTTCAGGACGCGCCAAAAATTCGGTGATGCGGTTGCGTTCTTGTTCTTTTTGCTTTTCCAGGGTCAAACCGATTTCGCCGGTTTTGTAATCTTGAACGCCGCGGGCAAAGTTGACCATTTCGCCCAGGCTCATACCTGGGACGGGCTTAATGTTTTGTGCAACAGGGGTTAAGGTTAGGTCTGCCATGTTCTTATCCTTTCAGCAACGAATACATCAACGCGCTGTTGCCGATGTTGCCAAATGCGTTTGCGTAAGCATTGGCCGAACCAACCTGGCCAGCGCCAATTGCAGTTGCGCCACCGATGGCAGCCTGGCCAATATTGGTTGCAGCGTTTTGGCTGGCTGTTGTCGTTTGACCTTGCGCGGTTTGGCCGATGCCAGCAATACCCGCCAGCGTGTTGTAGATGTTTTGGCGTTGCGCGATCACCTGGGGCATTGCAGTTCCCAGCGTGTAATCCAGCGCAAACTTTTGTGCGGCGCGATCCACGTTTGAACCACCGCCGCCAACGTTGACGTTTTGACGCGATGCGCCAACACCTTGGTCAATTGCAAACTGGTAACCAGGAAGGCCCAGGATTTCCTCTTTGCTGACAGGCGAAGTCAAACCAGGCAGCAATTCACCAATGCGGGTCAGGGCGCCATAACCGGCTTCACGATACGGCTTTTGCTGTTCGTTGACGGTTTCAAACATTTGCCGCTGAACGTCAGCGGCGTAATTTGCAGCCCCCGCCTGGGTTTGTGCAGCCGATTTTGCGGCGCTTGATTGCATACCGGCGCCAATTAAGCCAGCGCCAGCCCCCAACAGTAGTGCGGTTCCGGTTCCGATTGCCATTATTTCAACTCCTTAATGAACGTCCTTTCAAGCGGTCTAAAGCCAGCCCGAAAGTAAACTTTTTCCATTGCTGCTGCGCGTTCATCCTCTAATGCAATCATAAACAGCGCCCTTGCGTTTTTATTCTTTGCCCAGGCTTCAATTTCCCTGAACATTGCTTGGCCAATACCGCTGCCTCTGGCCGCGGGTGTCAGCCACCACCACAATTCCTGTGCCACCTGGTTATCGGGGCTGAAATAAAGCGGGTACAACAAACACGAAGTAACCCCAACAATTTCGCCATCCAATTCACCAACCAGCAAAAGAATACTGGTATTTTCCAACGATGCTGCCAAAAATGCACGGGTTTTCGGTGGGTCAAAATCAGCAACCCCAACCATGGGCGAAGCGGCGTGAAAATCGGCCAGCAATTCAATGTATCTGTCCAGGTCTTCCGCGGTTGCTTGTCTGACGTTCAAAATGTACCCCCACCGATTCCGTTTAATGCCGTCAGGCTGGTAAATTTACCGGCTGCTGGCGTTGTCAAACCAATGGTGGTGTTGTTGATTTCACCGCCATTGATGATTTGATATTCAACTGTTTGCGATACCAACTGAGGATTTTGCAGCCAAATGATCCATTCACGCGACGGTCTTCCTGTCGTTTGTTCAATAAACGGCGACGTTGGGAACCGAACGTTGGTGAAAGTTGCCATCAGTTATCCCCCGCGGACGCTTTCAGGTTTGCGGACACGACCACGGCTTTGACTGGATCGGTGATGGCCATTTCAAAAATGCGATCACGCGACCAGCCCATGCGACGCCAAATGGCGCGGTTTTGATAGGCGCCCTGGCGGCCAATGCTTGTCCAATGTTCGTTCGACCAGGTGGAACCACCGTCGTTTGACCAGCGCAACATAGCCTGGGGGTTTTCGCCCTGGCCAGTTGTAAGGCCGACGCCAGGTTGGAATTGGATTTGGAATTCCTCAAAATACTGGCGCTGCAAGTCGGTCGTAATGTGGGGGGCGCGACGCAGCCGACGGATCGGGTTGCCCGCGTCGGTGTATTGGTCAAAATCCAGGCTGTAAATCTTGCCGTTTTCCCAATCGCCCACCAGGTTTTTGTTCGCAAACGCGATGCCGCAGTTGGCGCGGTGGCGGTGGTATGTGGCCGTGGGCGAATCCCAATACAGCCATTTGTGCCATTGCTGCGTGGCCAGGTCATAAACCCAAGTCAGGTCAGCATTGGGGAACGTGATGACGTAAAACTCATGGCCTTCAACCTGGTAAGTCCAGGCGCGGGCGTCGGTCACGTCAACGCCAACCAGGCTGTTTTCGACAGCGTGGGTGGACAGGCGCTTGTATTCGTAGCCCTGTTGAATGCCGATGGTCGCCGTGCCAAGGGTGTCACGCGCCAGGAACATAAACGTTTCGCCAAAGCGGGCCACGGAAAACGCAGCGCCGCAGCCGTTTTGCGACGACGTGCCGGAAATACGCTGGAAGGGGAACGTCAACAGGCCGGTGATTTGGCTGCCAACGTCCACCCAAACTTCGGTGGTGACTTCGCCCAACAGGTAAACCTGGCGGTGGTCAACGATCAACGACACGATGTTGTCGGGCGATCCGTTCTTTGTGCCGTACCAGGCTTGCGTGGACAGGGGCGAATCCAGGTCAGTCGATGACCAGTTTTGCGTGTCGGGTTCGTTGTAAATCACATACCCGTCCACCACGTCGGTGACGGACGCGCCTTGCCAGGGGCCATCGGTCGATGGCAGCGTGACAAACGTGTTTGACGGCACTTCGTAGTAGTAGCGGTTCACGCCGTCCACAATGTATGCGGTCAACCCTTGGGTGGTCATTTGGTTGTCGGAAATCGACACCGGCCCCGCGCTGGTGGTCAGCGTTCCAACTTGGGTGTAGGCCAGGCTGGTGTCAATCCGGTACACGCGATTGCCGCACACGGCGATGGCGTATTGAAGGCCGGACAGCGCCCGCATTCCACGCACTTCCGCGGGAATCGGGAACGTGATTTCGGTCACCAGTCCAGGGGTAGGGTACAGGGCAACAATACCGCGTTCGCCTGGCTGTTTAGTCGGGTCGATTTCGGGGTAAAAATTGATGCACTCCTGGTCATCCTGGTAGATTGACCTAGTGGTGTACGACGCACCGACAAAACCAAAGTCAGGCATTAGTTAAATCCCCCGTCTAGGATAAACGCAGCGTCTTTTGGTCTGCCGGTCATCAACACGTCAGGGTACTTTGACACTTGCGGCGGTTTCATGTTGGTGCGCTTGATTGTGGCCTTTGCCTGGGCAGCGTAGGCGGTGATCTGACCCACCTGGGTTTGGTTCACTTTACCGTACATTGGCATCAATCGTTCAGCCAAACACCAACGCAGCGCCATGTTGTAGCCCTGGGGAAACTGGATCGTGCCGTACAGGTCGCCAAATTCACGGAAAATGGTTTGCGTGAACAGGTGCAATTCGCCCTGGGCGGGGTTTGGCCAAACGTAAATCGTCCCCAGCAGTTCGGATGGCTGGTAATAAATGGCTTTTGGCCATGGGCCGTTCAACGACTTCAAGCCGATGGATTCGTATTCTTCCAGGCTCAAAATGCTGATTGGGTAGTCCAAGCCGCCACCGTAAATGGGAACGCCGTTGGAAGTCGTATTCACGCGCACAAAGGCCGATTCAACAGTCAATGGGCGTTCGTAGTACGCGGTGATGGATTGGCTCACCACGGGCGTTGTATGCGGTCTGCTGACGGTGTATGTGCCACCTTCGTTGACGTTGCCGCCAGCGCCAGTCCCAAAGCCCACAATGGTCGTGCCGGACAGCACACCAGGGCCAGTCAGGGTCATGCCCATGGTGATGGCGCCGGACGTTACTGCGTTGGCCGGAACGGTCAAAGTCGTGCCGGTGATCGAACCCGTAAACGCTGCCCCAACATTACCGCTTGGGCCGATGGTGTACTGGATTTGGTTTTGCACACACGGGAACACGATTTCGGTGCGGTAAAACACCATCATGTTTTCGTTTGACCATTGGGCGATCATGTCGTTCAGCATATCCAGCCCGTCCTGGGCTTCGTCTGCTGTCGGGTTTTCGCCCGCGGCCAACGCGCCAATGTCTTTCATGGCGCGGGTGATGATGTCGTAAGGCGTAGTCATGGCGACCCCTTAACAGTCGATTGCGTCAGCAAATTCAGGCAAACTTTTCAAGTGCATATAGGCTTGCGCGATTGCGTTGTTGCCTTCAAGCCGGTAATCAAATGAGTAGCATCGCACTTGAATTGGCTTTTTTGTGTTTTCAGCCGACACGAAAACATTGACCGTTGCGCCAGCCATTTCGTTTTTTGCGATGCTGACGTTTTCAACGCGAAAATATGCTTCGGGGGCGGTCAAGCCTTCAACAGTTTGAAATGATTTTTTCAGTGCCATGATTTCTCCTTACGGGTTGCCCCAAAATGTTGCTGTAACTTGCAAAAAGTCCGTCAAGCCAGTGCCAATTTTATTGGTCAAGATGCGATAGTTGGCTGTTGATTTGTTGGTGAAGTTTGTGATTGTTCCAGGTGTTCCAGAAGAATCAACGTTTCCAGCCAGCGCCGCCGTATAGTTGGCATCGTCGAACGTGCCCAGGCCAAAATCAATTCGGTAGTCACCAGCGCCAACACGCACTACGCCGTTAACGTTGTATGCAGCCAAAACCACAATGGCCGCGCCGTCCCAATAAAACGTCACCCAAGCCTTGGCAATTCCGTTGACAAGGTTTCGGTTGTTGATGCTCAAAGACCATTTGTTGGTAACGCCATCAATTTTTTCGATGACGTTACCCGTTCCGTTGTCTTGATACGGGCCATCGTTAGACAGCCATGTGTTGATGCGGTTTGCCCTTGATTGCAAACCCAAAAACAATTCGTAGTCCGTAAACGGCGATTCGTTATAGCCGCCAAAAACGTAATTTTCATACCCTTCAATCAGCAACGAATACGCTGTATCGCTGCTGCCTGGCATTTGGTCGATGGCCTGAATTACGTTGTTGCTGAACGTCGATCCGGCGCCATACTGGCCATATTGCGAAATGCCAACCTCTGCGGCCGACACTTCGGAATTGTCGATGACGCAAGCATAGGACGCGGAACCGTCGCCTGGGGCAATAAATTCTGGATTGTCCAGCGTAAAACCGTAACGCACACCAGCGCAAAACACTCTGCGGCAAGTGTTGACTTCGCCGCCACAATAAGCGGGATTGCTGCCCCCGAACGTGCCAAACGAAACGCCATATCCTTGGCGGGAATTGCCTTGGTTTGTAGGCTGCGGCAAACTGCTTGATACGCCTGTTGGGTAGTTGCCAATATAAACGTCTTCAATTAACGATCTTGTGACGTGCCGGAATTGAAAAGCAACCTGGTAATAGTTGCTTGGGTTTGCAACGGTTGGATGGCGAAAAATTACGCCCAACTCCCGCACGGTTACGCTGTCAATATAAGCATTTGGCCCCGACGGGTTTACCTGTCTTTGAAAAATGTTACCCCCAACAGGCTTCGCAACCAGTTGGGTGTTGTAGCGGCCATCACCAAAGACAGTTAAGCCAGCCACCACGTTGATGCCAACGGCGGGGTCAACCAAATACAAACCTTGCGGAAGATAGACAGCGCCGCCGCCAGTAGGCACGGCATCAATTGCGGCCTGGATCGCCGCGGTGTCATCGGCAACACCATCGCCAACCGCGCCAAAATCCAGGACGTTAAAAGGCGCCCCGTTAATCAGCGAATAAGATGCTTTTGTAATTGCCATTTCAAACCTTTCAATTTGCTTTGACCTGGGCAAGTTCAGCCTTGACCAAATCCAACTGTGTTTTCAATTCTTTGATCGCTTCAATCAACGGCGCAACAAGTCGGTCATATCGAACGCTCTTGATGCCCTTTTCATCGGTCACCACAATTTCAGGATATTGCGCTTCAACCTCTTGCGCGACCACGCCAACTTGGCGTCCTTGATCGGGCGTCGATAAAGGCTGCTCAATAAATTCAAAATTGACGCCGCGGATGGCGCAAACTTTATCAAGCGCACCGGTCAACTGTTGCACATTTGTTTTTAACGTTGCGTCTGAAGTAGAACCACCCGAAGTGGTCACCAAATAGTAACTGCCCGTAAATTGATAAAACCCACCGTTGGCAGCATCAACAATATATTGGCCAGAAGAACCTGGGCGCGAACCCGTGCTGTTTGTAAAAACAAAACTTGACGCGGTAACGCTGCCGGACAACGTTAAAGATGTTGACCATTGCGGGGCGCTGCCCGATGAAGTTAAAACCGTGTCTGCCGCACCGATTCCCAATTTTGACAACGTGGTTGATGCCGACGCATACAACAAATCGCCGGTGGTGAAAGATGAATTTCCAGTTCCGCCACGGCCAACAGCCAACGTTCCAGTCCATCCTAATGTCAACGATGCCGCATTCAGCAACGCCGTGCTGGCGCTGCCGCCAAGGGTCAATGTTACGTTGGTGTCGTCTGTTTTTGTAAGGGCTGCTGGCGCAGTCCATTGTGGCGCCGCGCCGCTGCTGGACATATACGTGCCGGATGCGCCAATGCCCAACTTCGACAATGCTGTGCCGCTGGCGTAATAAAGCATATCGCCAGCGGTGTACGAAGTCAGCCCCGTGCCGCCCGCGGTGGTTGGCGTCGTCTTCCAGCCAATCACCTGGATGGCGTTGGCGTTGTCTTTGTAGAACAGTTTGCCGTCGGTGATGTTGATGGCCAATTCTGAACCCAACGTGCTGTTGGTCAGGTTGTTAACAGCGGGCGCATTGCTGGCCGTGCTGCTGCTGTAAATTAAGATGGGTGTGTAGCCTGTTTGCGCCATGGCGATTCCTTACGGTTCAATCCAGCCCTGGGCGCGAATTTGCCCAAGGATTCGCTGTGCGGCCAACGGGCCGTCAACCCAGTAGTACATAAACTGGCCAATCGAAAAATTGATGTTCAAAAATGCCATTTGCGTGGATGTACCAGCCGTTGCATTTTTGTAATATGTGTGAACACCAATTACATGGTTGCTGCTGTCGTGTGAAAAGTTGGTGTAAATGTCACCACCGGCGCTGGTCGATGTGGACAACGCGCTTCGCATAATGATGCCGCCAGCCAACGGGGAAACGTAACCGCCCCACATGACCTTATTGCCAGGCGGCCCAGCAACAGCGCCAGCAGCAACCCAATTCGGGTCTTGGTTGTCGCTCATGTAAGACATGGCCATAATGCCGTTGTCTGCGATGTTGTACGGGGCGCTTCCTGAATCGTTGTAAAAACTGCCCAAATAGCAGTAATGGTCAAAACCTGGCGGCGCGGGCAACAAATAATCGTATGCGCCAACGCTGCCAATCGCGTTCAATGTCACCGTGGTGGTGGTGTTTGCGGTGATGGTTGTCACGCGCCCCGAAAACCTGTTGTTGCTTCCTTCATTGATGACCAGGCATTCAACACCAGCCAACGAATTGGCGCCCCAGGTGTAAGTTGCTGGGGTGATTGTGTGACTGTTTTCACCGCCGTAATTCAATGTGCAAACCGATCCAGCAACCGATCCAACGCGAATGAACGGCATCAATTTATACGTCACGTCGGTGTCGCCATCATCAGCGCACGCAAACACCGCATACCAGTTGTCGGTTTCGGCAACGGTTTCAGCGCCCAAATCTGTCACATTGCTGACAACGGCGCGGTAAGAAACGCCCGAAGAATACATTGGGGCGCGTTTCTTTTTGTAGTTGCCCATGAAGCGGAAACCGCCCATGATGATTTCGTTAGGAACAATTACTTCAACTTCGGTTCCGCTGTAATAGTTGATGCGGCCACGTTGCATTCCGGACGATGACAGCAAGGCGTCAGACAGCGAAATTTGCGCCCCTTCGCCAGTTGGCGTTACCTTGGCTTCAAAGTTGCCGCTTGCGTCAATGTCGGTGGAAATTGTGACCGTGCCGCCCGAAATGGTCACGCCGCCAAAAGAGAAAAAATTGCCGGTCAATGTGCCGGTAATCAAATAAGTGCCAGCGGGGACAAACACCGCCTGGGGGTCTGCTGCTGCCCAGGCTGCGGTGAATGCTGACGTGTCATTCACCACGCCATCACCAACAGCGCCAAAGTCTTTGACGCTGATAAATTCCGCAAGTTTGTTTTCGACGTTGGTTGCGACGCCGCCAACAAACGGCGGAATATAAGCCACGTTTTCGGCGTTGGCCACGTTACTGGCAACAGGTGTTGCGGTCGTGAATTTAACCGCCGCGCCAACGTGCAAACCCGACACAAACGTCACGGTGTCGCTGTCGGTTTCCACATAAGCATATGAAGCGCCAGGGCCGTATTGGTTCACGCCATCCACAAACACCGACAAATTGTTTGTACCTGGCAAATATTGCATGGTGGTTAGGTTGAACACAGTTTGGCCAGCGGTGGCCGTTTGAATTTCCTGTTGGGCGGTGTATGCAATAAAGTTGGAATTGATGCCGGTCAGGTTGTCGTAGGTTCCAATCAATGTGCCAACGGAATCCTCAACCACAAATTTGTAAGTAATGCCATCAGTCAACCAAATTTCACCGGTTGGGACACGACCAGCGCCGTCCAAAACAATTGGGTTGCTGTGGGCGATGTTGCCCGCGCTGGTGGTGTAAGTCGCCGCGGGCGTGGTTGTACCCGCCAGGTAGGTGTAAATCTTGCCACCAGCCAGCGGGTCGCCGTTGTCGTTGAATAGTTGTGCGGCAACGCCGAAAACGGGGGATAAGTTGACTGCCATGTTTATTCCTCAAATTTGGGTGTGAACACCTGGGGCGCCCAGGGCAGCGGGCGGTCTTCTTGTTCCACCACGTTGACCATTTGTTCAGCCAGGCG
>Ga0247832_1002582_pt1 | contig 27305 bp, 22 predicted proteins | sample LaCruzMarch2015__10_FD_192407 | JGI IMG/M metagenome (GOLD analysis project Ga0247832, IMG submission 192407) | Freshwater microbial communities from meromictic Lake La Cruz, Castile-La Mancha, Spain - LaCruzMarch2015_4m | ecosystem: Environmental > Aquatic > Freshwater > Lake | place: Spain... | reverse complement strand
GTCGGTTGATTAAAGATCATGAGCGAACCGTAGAAAATTCCGCAGCTTGGGTTATTTGGGCTAATATTTCTTTAATGCTAAACCGCATAGCCTGATTGGCAGAATAAAATTTTTAGACATGCTCTTAGTCATCCGGCTCAACATTTCTCTTGATACGCCAATGTAAGAGGCAATAAGATATTTAGGGATTTTTTGCATAAAATTTGGGTACAGATCTAAAAAATGGTCAAACCGTTCCGTTGCTGTTAATTTTAGCATCGATAAAATTCGCTCCTGAGAAGCCACATAACCCGCATTAGATTTTACACGGAAGAAATGCTCCAGTTTATGAAATTCTCTTGCTAGTTTTTCTAAATTTTCTTTTGTGATAGACAATAATTCGCAATCCGTTATGCAGTCCACATAAATCGTGGCTTCCGTCTCATTAAAAAAAGCCTTATAATCCGTAATCCACCAGTCAGGTTCAGCAAATTGTAAAATATGTTCCTTACCACTTTTGTCAATGTAGTAAGATTTTAAGATGCCTTTGTTGACAAAAAATTTGCTGACATTATGTTGACCCTCTTCTAACAAGTAAGAATTCTTTTTTAGTTTTTTTGCAGAAAAGTGAGTTAATATGTAGTCAAATTCTTGGTCTGTCAGACTTATGATGCTTTCAAATTGCTTTCTTAATAGTAAACTCATTTGTCAATTTTATTTCCTGATTTAACGGTTTGAACGGTTTAATAGGGTTGTACATAACGCGCTGCGGCTTTGCGAAGTTCTGAAAAAAAATGGAGCGAAGCGAGGATTTTTTTGGGGAACTTCGCAGATCATCACCCCAACAACGCCAATTCCTCCTCCAGCACTCGCTCCATTTCCTCCTTACTGCGCTGCTCCACCAACCAATGCACAATCAAACGTTCCGCAATCTCCAGGGTCTCTTCCGACAGCACCAAAGGGATTACCAATTCATTCAAGGGATTGTCCTCATCGATGGGAAAAGTATCCAGCCAGGCTGAAATGAAAAAATCATCAGGCTGTTCAACGACTTCCTGGATGATGCGCACCGCACGATTGAGGGTTTTTACTTCGGCGCTAAAGATGGGATTGCCGTCACGGTGTTTATCGTCATTGCTGGCGAAGACGTTGATGTAGGGGGCATATGCAAATTGGTACTTTTCAGCTAAAGCATCAAAACGAGCCTTCCACAGCGCTTCGGCAGCGTCGTAGACTTCAGGGTGATCCAGGAAATCGGAGAAGAGTAGCTTTGCCACCTTATTACGATTTAATGAAAAACAAAAATAACAAAAAAACGACTATCTCTACCCAACCAGAGTACGTCACACCAACCCGCTCGAAAATCCCATAATAGAATAGTAATCCTCGCCTGGAAACGCTACCAAAGGTTCCGTTCAACAGGGCCTTCATTCTTGGCATTGCATGCCGAACGAAGGCTTAGTTGTTACCTGCCGTTTTTTGTCGTAATTGTTTATTTGTTGAAGTACCAATAAATGATTTGTCCTGCAACAATAAAACCTAATAAAAGCCCTGTCGACATAATGCTAAAAATTGAAATTGGCATTTGTCCCATAACAACGTGTCCTGCTCCATAAATACGGCTGATGCCCCATAATAAAAAAGAAGCCATTAGTGCAGTTTCTCTTGTCAAACCGTATTTGGCAGTAAAAACTGAAATTGTCCAAGCCAGTACAATGCCAGCAATAAAACTTCCTGTTACATAATAAGGCGGTGTGAAAGGGGAAGGCTTGATACCTTGACTTTCAAGTACTGCGTTCCACTTTTTTGCAACAGTTGTTACAGTAACAGTTACATCGCAAATGTTGATAAATAAGCCACCAAGCAAGCCACCAAGAATGATTTGTTTTAATGTAATTTCCATCTCAATAATTTTAAATTGTTAAATGATGGTGCAAAAATCACAACTAATCACTCTTGAAAATTGAAAGATATTGCTGTTTTTAAAAGGTCGCTTGGATTTGCCCCATTTGCATACTTTTTAAATGTGTTTGTAAAATGGGCTTGGTCAGCAAATCCTAATTCATAAGCAATTTCAGTAAGAGTCCTGTCTTGAAAAATAAGTTTCCTTGCTTCATTTAATTTCAACTGTGTTTGATAAGTGTAAGGTGTCAAGCCTGTTTTCTTTTTAAAAATTCTAAGCAAATGAAATTTACTCAAAAAGGCTTTGTCTGCAAGTTCATCTAACGAAAATGAATTTTTATAATTATTTTTAATAAAATCAATCGCCCTTTCAATTGCTTCATTATTTGCTTTAAACCCATCCTCTGTTGAAGTTGTGGAAACATCCTTGAATAGCTCTGTTATTAACAGAAACAAGTTACTCTCATTCTCAAAAGTTACCTCAAAATTTGATAAAAGTCCGAATGCTTTTTCAAAGGTATTTTTTAAGTATGTATTTGTTACAACAGTATCATTAAAAACTGGCTGACTATTGTTGAATAATTCGTAAACGAAATTTGCTTTTAAGGTTATTGTGTCAACTGTCCAGCCATTTTCAAAATCTGGTTTGCCTGAATGAACTTTGCCAGGATGAATTAGAAAGAGTTGTCCACTTGCAATGTGAAAGTTGTTTTCGCCAACTTTAAACTCTCCTTTTCCTTGTCGAACTAAACCAAATTGATAATTTTTAGGAAAGTATGAGATGTCGTCCCAATGATTGCCACTCCAACCCACTAATTGAATTGTGTCATTGTCAAGAGGTTCTTTTGAGTAAAAAGAGGCTTTTATATTTTTCTTGCTCATTAAAATTATTTGTCTTGTCAATTGAAGTTTAGGATGTCAAATAAAATGGCAAGTAACGCGCTGCGGCTTTGCGAAGTTCCGAAAAAAAATGGAGCGAAGCGAGGATTTTTTTCGGAATTTTGCAAAACCGCAGTTGTACGAAGGGCGACCGGAGGGAAAACTTTGTACAACTATGGTGCGGCCGCAGTGGGGTTGAGGATTTTTTGAAAGAAATTTGATTTTGAGTAAGGTATGAATAAAAATTCCTAACCACCAATCACCTTCTGAATACTGCTTTTTGAAGCACTTTTGACACCATATAAAGCAGCATATTTTTTCCAATCAAACTGTATGGACACAACTATTTTTTTTACCTGCTCCATTAGCTGCGTGTTTTATCGCTGAATAATTTTTCGATAGCTTTTAAATTTTCAATGGGTTTCAATACCGCATCAAAATCGTCGAGACGATTCAGTACATCAGCTAAGAGCAGCAGCGATTCCAAGGAAATCTGCCCCGTTGTTTCAAAGCGTTTGAGGCTACCCAATGAAACCCCAGAACGTTTGGCCATTTCATTTTGAGAGAAACCCGCCTGTTTCCTCAACACCTTGTGCCGTTGGGCGATTTCACGCAAATAATCAGAAGGTTTTTTGCTTAGTCCAAAATTCATTGGTTAGATAATATTTTAGCTAAAAATACGATTTTTAAATGATTTTAGCTAAAATATTATCCATAATTTCTAAAATCACTTAAACAACACCTGCGCAAACATAAACAAATCATGCCGCCACACCGGCCAGGTATGCCCCCCCGCATATTCACTGTACTGGTACTTCACCCCCAGTTCGTCGAATTTGGCCATCATAACTTTGCAATTGTTGAAGGCAATGTCTGCCTGACCACCCATCGAAATCCACAAGTGTTTGAGGTTGGTATTGATGGTGCTCGCGTTGTTTTTCATGAACTCGTACTGCGGCCCGGAAAGGGTCGTATTGTTGGCAAACCAGCCCGAGCTGAATACCCCCAGGTGGGCGAACAGGTTGGTGTTTTTGATGCCCGCATACAAAGTTTGCAAGCCACCCATGGACAAACCAGCCAGGGCCCGGTTTTTGGCATCCGTTTCTGCTCGGAAATTGCTTTCCACAAAAGGAATTGCCCCCAATTTCAGTTCATTTTCAAAAGCCCGCAGCACATTTTCGTTGAATCCAGTGAGGCCGCCAGCGCCGCCCATATTCCCATCGAGCATGACGATGATCATGGGTTTGGCTTTGCTTTCGGCAATCAGGTTGTCCAGGATGAGGTCGGTGCGGCCCTGGGTAGCCCAGCCCCTTTGGTCTTCGCCGCCGCCGTGCAAGAGGTAGAGCACCGGATATTTTGCACTGGACTGGTCATATCCCGGCGGGGTGTAAACGTACATTTCACGCCAGCTATTGGTCGCTTTGGAGAGGTAACGCTTGATGCGGATGTCGCCGTGGGGTACGTCTTTTAAGGCATAAAAATCGCCGTCTTTGTAAGGGATTTCGATGCCACTCGCCATCCGCCCCATGCCATAGAAGGTTTCGCTGGCTGGATCGACCAGGGCTACCCCATCGATCAACAAAGAGTAATAATGAAACCCTCGGCTGATGGTATCGGTGGTAAGGGTCCAGAACCCGCCAGTGTCTTTGACCATGTCGTATTTTTTCCCCAAATCAATTTGCACCTTTTGTGCATCAGGCGCCTTCATGCGGAATACGACGCGGTTGTCGGGCAGGATTTGCGGATACTTGGCATTGCGTATATTGCTGGCCGCAGGTGTGCCGAGCACCGTATACTGTGGAAGAGAAGCAACATCAACGGGTTTGAATAAAAACTGGGAAAATAGGTACAAGCCATTTTTCCACACTTTGAAGTCGTGCACCCCCGGCTCAATGTAATAAACGTGCGGCACCTCATTTTTGTAGAGGTAGTCGTGGGTGCGTTTGCTGAAGGTGATGAGTCCGTCATTGTCGCCACAGGAAATCCAGAGTAATTTGAGTTGTTTTTTGGCCTCAGCGGGATTGGGTACCAATTCTTCCGGCCTTTTGGTATTGGGTGCCGAGGAGAAGCCGCCCACCCAGGCGAATTTATCTAGGTTGCCCAAACCAAAATTCAGCGATTGACCACCACCCATCGAGAGCCCAGCGATGGCTCGGTTTTCGCGATCCGTGAGTGCCGGGTAGGTTTTTTCAATGTACGGAATCAGGTCATTCAGCAAATCTTTTTCAAAAGTAGCGAAGGCCTCCACCTTGTCTTTATCGAAAATATTGCCCACCGCGCGGTCATCCTTCATGGCGCGACCATTGGGCATCACCACAATCATGGGTTTGATTTTACCTTCGGCGAAAAGGTTGTCTAAAATGACCTGGGGTTTGCCGCCGTTCAGCCATTCTTTTTCATCGCCGCCGATGCCATGCAGGAGGTAGAACACCGGATATTTGGTCTTTTTGTTGTAACCCGGCGGGGTATACACCAGGGCTTTACGGGTAGCGCCTACGGTTTTGGATTCATAGCGGATGGTATCCAATTTGCCCATGCTGATGCCTGTGCGGGGGAGGTCAAAGCCCTGGGGGGCTTGTTTTTCAATCTTTTGGGTAAAGGCAACTAGATTGAATAAGGCGACGCCAACAATCGTGAACAATAGTTTTTTCATGTTTAAGTTTGTTGTTTATAGTTTATTTGTCAAGCTTATTTTGAGATTTTATCCTCGATGCGGAAATAATCAAAATCTGCATAGCCTCCCACCTGCTGCGTCGCGTAATTGAACAAACCAAAGCGGTAACCCATAAAATGAGGGAGGGTGTACGACATCTTCAATTGCTCGCCAATCGGATTCCAGGTTTTGCCATCAAGGCTGTAGAAGAAGTTGGCTACATCCAGCTTGTCCCTGAAATTGCATTCGGCTTTAAAATAGACTTTGGTCTTGTTCAAGGGGACACTTTGGGCTTCTACGGGTTTGCCCGATCCGGCGTTGATCATCACAATTTTCTTTTGGCCGTTGATCACTTTTACCCCCAGTAAACCATAGTTTTTTTGCAGGAGGCACAAGCCTGCAAAATCTCCTTCTTTCAGTTTGGAGACATCCAGCGATGTAGTGCCTGTGCATTCCGGCCCGATGCTGTGTTGGGTCAGGGTATTTCTGGCCAGGAAGAATGAAGTGTCAATGCGTCCGGTTTTGAGGCGAAGGTAGCCTTTGCGCTCATTGAGCGACCAAAGTTGGTTATCAGGATTGTGGTTCCATTGCCAGACCAAGGGTAGGGCAGTGGTTCCTTTTTTGCGGCTGAATTCATCTGAATGGGCCAGACTTGGGATCAACCCGGTGCTGGCGGGCAGGTCCAAGGTTTCAGGCACCTTACCATCTACACCCAGAATTGGCCAGCCGTCTTCCCATTTTACCGGAACCAGGTATGGAATACGCCCCACTGCTCCGTAATCTCGAAAAAGGTAAGCGTACCACTGGCCATCCGGTGTATCGATTAGCCCACCTTGCGCTACACCCAAATCCTGCAAAGCCAATTTGCCTTCCCAAGGGCCAGTAATTTTATCCGCTCTATGAATCAATACCGTCCGCATGCCACCGCGTGGCCAAACGATGTTGAAGAGGTAGTATTTGCCATTGACTTTGAAGAGTTGAGAACCTTCCGATTGTAGCATGATGTTGTTGCCAGCTGGCAGGCTGGCATTTTCGATCAAAACCTGTTCGGTCGTACCGGGTTTTACGCCCGACAAATCGGCGTTGAGTTCAATCATTTTCAATTTGCCTACACCGTAAATCAGGTACACCCGGCCATCGTCGTCAAAAAAGAGGGTGTGATCGTGGTAAGCGGGTTTAAAAGAAGTGGCTTTCCAAGGGCCTTTTTCGATGTCTTTGGTGGTGTAAATGTGGGTTCTGCCGCTGGTCTGCGCAAAAGTGGTTACATAATAAGTTCCCTGGTGGTAGCGAATACTGCTGGCCCAGGAACCTCTGCCGTAGGTGCTTTTGCCATTGTTCAGCGTCATGGCATCTACCGTTGTAAGGGTATCATAAGCATAACCGACCATTTGCCAGTTGATCAGGTCTTTGGATTTCATGATCGGCAGGCCAGGACTCATGTGCATGGTGGTGCTGCTCATGTAGTAGGTATCGCCTACACGGATCATGGCCATGTCGGGTACATCGGCAAAGATGACGGGGTTTTGGGCTGGGTTGGTTTGGGCTAGTAAACACTGAGCGGACAGCAGAAAGAGGATGAAAATATAGGACTTCATGACGTGGTAGATTTTTTGGCTTCGCCAAAAGGAAATTTCACCACGACGACACGACGACACGACGTTTGCGCTACGCGCTTGGACGCCTTCGGCGTAGAGCGACAGGATGGCAAAACGGATGAAACGGACTAAACGGATAGGAACGGACTTTGACTCGCCTTCGGCTCGTCCTTATCCGCCGCAGGCGGAATAAAAATCCGTTCCAATCCGTTCCAATCCGTTCCAATCCGTTCAATCCGTTTTGCCATCCTGTCGCTTTTAGCAAAAAGAGGCGAAGCCCTAAAAACGCGAAGCGTGTAAATCGTCGTGCCCGTCGTGACGTCGTGGTGAAATCAAAATGCAGCGACGCTGCGGATAAGCTAGAACTTACCCCTTCGTTTAGAGGTAAGGAGCCTGAATCCAATCGTGTTTGTTTATAGTTTATAGTGGTGCCCTGCTATTTGAACATGGGGTCATTTCCCCCGTATTTCAAGTATTTAAAAGAAGCGGAATTGGTGCTCGTTTCCCCCGAAGAAGTAGCGTACATCCCGTACAGACAGCCAATGAAACTACCTGCCGCTTTGGTGCTGAGGAATTTGGCGTCTACTTTCTCTTTCAGCGGCGTCCAGGTTTTGAAATCCTCCGAACAGTAAAAACTGTAGGTATCGCCCGCCGAGCTGATGCGCAAGCCCACTGATTTTGCGGAGGCTTTTACCGGAATTTCAGCAAGCAATTCCATGGATTTTTCCGTAGTCATACTTTTGTACAACTGAACGACCGCTTTGCCCTGTGATTGGGATTTGCACAAGTAGTAAAAATGTTTTTCATCCTGGAGAATCACCAATCCAGCTTTTTCATGTTCCGCAGTGGGGCTGAAACTCAAAGCCGTTTCCGCCGTGCTGTACAAGTGTTGTTGCCGTTTGCCGATGAAAGAGGGGTTGCTGAAATCCATCACCGTCTCAGGCTTCAGTTTCAGGGTGAGACCCTGTTTTTTGGACAAGGAAAAAGAACTGCTGTCGATTTTGCGCATGAACAACAGGGCAGGGTCGAGGTTTTTTTCGAAGGTCAGGGTGTACTGGAAATTACCCGCCTGTGGCAAAGCGTCTTTTTGTTTCACCTCTTTGTACTTGGCCGTGTAGGAGTATTGGATTTCCTTCTGGTCGGGATTGATGATCGGCCAGTCATTTTTCCATTCCACGGGAGCGATGAAAGTTTCCCGGCCTGTGTTGTAATAGTCACCCTCATAAGGTCTGACTGCTAAAAATACAGCGTATGTTTTTTTATCAGGGCCTTCTACGAACTGAGCGTGTCCAGCGGAAGTAACCGGATTCTTACGATCAGCGGGTAAATCACGTTGGGTCAAAATCGGGTTCTGCTCGTAAGGCACGAAGGGACCCAAAATCGATTTGCTGCGCAAAACCACCTCCGAGTGATTGACGGAAGTGCCTCCTTCCGCTGCATACAAATAGTACCAGCCATTCTTTTTCAGGAAATGTGGCGCTTCAATCCACACAGGTTTTTTGCTGAGGTCGACGCCACCATTGATCAATTGTACTTCTTCCCCTACTACCTTCAGCGCCACGGGATCAAATTCTTGCACTCTGACTGTACGGTGCCCAGAGTACAATGGCTTGCGGTCGGGTGCATCGCTGTTGTACACAATGTAGGCTTTGTCGTTATCGTCAAAATAAATGGATGGGTCAATACCACGCACCTGTGGAATCTTAACTGGATCACTCCAGGGACCGGCGGGGTCTTTGGCCGTTACGACGAAGTTTCCATCGTGGTCAATGTCGGTGCAGACCACGTAATAAGTGCCCTTGTGGTAACTGATGGAAGGTGCAAACAAGCCACGGGTCAAACGTTCCCCCATAAAATCCATCTGGGCATTGCGGTGGATGACATTGCCGATTTGTTTCCAGTTTTTCAAATCCTTGCTGTGAAACACCGGAATGCCCGGGAAATAGGAAAAAGTGGAAGTAACGAGGTAATAATCCTTGCCCACCTGTGTGATGCTGGGATCGGGATAAAACCCGGTCAGGATGGGGTTGGGAATGGTGATTTGAGCCAGGCTAATCTGGCTGGCGAAAAGGAGAATGAGGATGGTTTGATATAGTTTATGCATGGCAGTTGGAATGAAAAAGGTGTACTCAATTTGCAGAACTGATTTTCTGTGGATATAAAATCTAGGGAAAACCAGGTAAGCAGATTCAATCGCACTCAAATCTAGCAAAAATAATTATTGTAATTTGTACAATTATTTGAAAAATTTGTGGCCATCAAGATTTAATTTGGTAAAAATCAATTCATTGGCCAGTTTTGGGTGAAAAAAATTAGCAATCTACTCAAACAATGTTTTCCTGCTTACCGCAAAGGGTCGTATTTTAAGCGCTGAGGAGAACGCCAAACACGAAACACAATAACTACGAATCATGAATAAATTTGTCTACATCACTGTACTTGCCATCATTGGATTGAACACTACCGCTTGTCGATTGGCCGAACAAAGGGATGATTTACCCAAACAAACGGTAGACCTCTTTGTACGCTACCTGCAACCCGAAAAAGAATACAAAGTAGAAGCCATCTTATTGGAAGGGGACTCCACCCCTTTGGCCAAATCCATACGCTTTCCCGAAGGGATTCGGTTTATGGACAAGGACATGACCGAGATCCAGGTCACCGAAAATTTGCTGCGTTATACTACCCAATTCGGGGGCGGATACGAGCAATCGGCCAAATTTGTGTTTCAGGACAAAAGAAGGACGGAGCATAGCCTCACCTTGACCATGCAACCGCTGGGCGATATCCAGATTGACTTTCCGACCGATCTCAATGGGCAGGTTCAGCTCAGCATCAGCAACGGCGGGGTGCTCCAGCAAACCGAAAGCCTGGTAGCGGTGTTGACCGACCGAACTGGGCAAACTTCAACCGTGACCATCCAGGGGCCATCTACCAGTGGCGAATATGCCTTCCCGATGGTGTCTTTTGGCAATCCGGTGAAGGGCAATGCCGAAGTTTATTTTGTGAAAAAACAGGTGCGCAATGAGCAAAAAGGCAATCTCAATGTGCATTTGGTAGAAGAGTTGTATTCTGCGTCGCTGGCGGTGAAAATTCCTTGATAAAACCCGGCAGCGAAGCTGCAAAAAAATTAAAGTTATGCGTCCAATTTTGCTCTGCTTGATCCTGCTCTATTGTGCCCAGCTCAATGCCCAAACCTATCAATTGTTTTCTCCCGACCGGAAAATAGAATTGGTCGTCAAGGTTGGAGCAGAGCTTGATTTTCAGGTTAAGTTTCAAAACCAAACCACTGTTGATTCTTGCCGGGTGGACTTACAATTGGCCAATGGAACCCAATTGGGTACACGGGCCAACGTGCAAAAAGAAGAACGCCGCAATGTACGCGACACGCTTTATCCCCTTGTACCGGAAAAACGCGCCCTGATTCCCGATCATTTCAATGAGCTCACTTTAAGGTTTAAACAATCCTTCGCCCTCACTTTTCGGGCTTACAACGACGGGGTGGCCTATCGGTTTTCCACTGCATTTAAAGACAGCATCACCATCGCTGGAGAAACGGCGCAGTTTGGCTTTTCCAGCAAGTCAACGTTGTATTATCCCAGCGTAGGTAAGCGCAGCGACGCCGATATTTTCCACACCAGCTTTGAAGCGCCTTACAAAATTGCCCGTTTGGATACTATGCCAGCGGCAGATTTGGCGTTTTCGCCGGTATTGCTCAGTCCTGAAACGGGCCCCAAAGTGCTGTTGACGGAGTCGGATTTGTTGGGTTACCCCGGCATGTTTTTACAAAAAGGTACTGGAAATCGCCTACAAGGGGTATTTGCGCCTTACCCCAAAAAAATTAGGATCACGGAGGGCGAGTTTCCTCAACAAATCGTGACCGAACGCGAGTCCTGGATTGCCCGATGCGCTGGCACCCGGACTTATCCCTGGCGGGTATTGATCGTCGCGCCTACCGACGCAGATCTGGTACAAAACGACCTGGTGTACCGCCTGGCCAGTCCCAACCGCTTGAAAGAAACCGATTGGATCAAACCCGGTACCAGCACCGAAGAATGGATCATTGGCAGCAATTTGTACAATGTCCCTTTTGAAACGGGCATAAATACGGCCACTTACAAGTACTACATCGATTTTGCAGCCCGCTTTGGCCTGGAATACGTGATGCTGGATGCGGGATGGAGCGATGTGAAAGACCTGTTCAAGATCACCCCGGGCATGAACCTGGACACCATTGCTGAGTATGCCCGCAAAAAAAATGTGAGCTTAATTCTCTGGACGCTATCGATGACCCTGGATCGGCAACTGGACAGCGCCATGCAGCAGTTTCAACGTTGGGGTGTGCGTTGCATCATGACCGATTTTATGGATCGGGACGATCAATTTATGGTTAATTTTTATGAGCGCATTGCCGAGGCTACGGCGCGGTACAAGATCATGGTGATGTTTCATGGGGCTTACAAACCTGCGGGCATGCAACGCACGTATCCACACCTGATCACCCGGGAAGGCGCACTGGGTTCAGAATTCAACATCTGGAGTGAAACAGTGACGCCTGATCACGATCTGCTGTTGCCCTTCATTCGGCAGCCAAGTGGTCCGATGGACTACGAACCCGGCGGCCTGGACAATGCCTCTAAAAAGACTTTTCGCCCCATCGCGGAAAAGGTGATGACCCAAGGTACACGGGCACATCAGTTGGCGCTGTTTTTGGTGTACGAAAGCCCCCTGCAAATGTTCAGTGGCAACCCCTCGGCGGCCTGGCTGGAACCGAAATACATGGAACTCCTGGGCAGCTTCCCAAGCACCTGGCACGAAACCCGCGTATTGCAAGCTCGCTTGGGCGATCACTTGGTGTTGGCGCGCCGCCACGGCAAACGCTGGTACCTGGCCGCCATCAACGATTGGACGCCTTATGAGACGGTAGTAAAGCTGGATTTTTTGCCCGCAGGGAAAACCTATCGCGCTACCATCTGTGCAGATGGCGTGAATGCGCATCGATTTGGATCGGATTATACGCTGCGGGAAAGTACCGTGAAAGCTGGTGACACAATGCCGATTAAATTGGCACCTGGAGGCGGTTGGGTGATGGTGTTGGAGGAATGATGGGCATGGGCAGACTGCAAATTTTGGATGGGTTCGAAAATCGGAGAGCTATGTGTCTTTAATGAATCCATTCATAATCAGCTTGATAAAATTAAAAATTGCAGCTGCTTAGGGATTTATTGTTCCTGGTTTATCTTTACAAAGCTGATGCGACAAGCCTGCATATTTCCGTGTTAGCGGTAATTTTTAGAGACCATTACAATGAAATTAAATCTTTATCAAATTGATGCATTTACCGACAAAATATTTGGCGGAAACCCTGCTTGTGTAGTACCTCTTACCAATTGGTTAGAAGATGAAATCTTACTAAAAATTGCTAAGGAAAATGCAATTGCTGAAACTGCTTTTTTCGTAGACAAGGGAGGCAAAATTCATTTGCGTTGGTTCACGCCTGAAATTGAAATGGATTTGTGTGGACACGCCACACTTGCTACTGCACATTGCTTAAAGACAATTCTTGATTACAAAGGCGACAACATAGTTTTTGAAACACTAAGTGGCGACTTAACCGTTTTTGTGGACAAAGACCTTTATAAAATGGACTTCCCATCAAGAGTGCCAACAGTTGATTACTTACCAGAAATTATTGAAAAATCATTAAGTATCAAGCCCAAAGAAGTCTTAAAGTCAAGGGACTATGTTTTAGTTTATGAAAACGAAACAGAAATTAGAAATATCAAAATTGACAGGCAGTTTTTTGACCAAATAAACCTTGATCCAGGTGGCGTAATTGTAACAGCAATGGGCGATAACTGTGATTTTGTTTCAAGATTTTTCACACCACAGGCATCCATTTTAGAAGACCCAGTAACAGGCTCGGCACATTGTTCTTTAATTCCCTTTTGGGCGACAAGGCTTAACAAAAAAGAACTTAAAGCAATTCAAGTTTCTGAACGAGGTGGAAAACTTTTTTGTGAAGACAAGGGCGGCCGAGTTATCATTAGCGGACAAGCAAAAACTTATTCAATAGGCAACCTGTGGACAGAATAAAACTATTGCCAACAACTAAGCCATCGATCGGTACGCAATGCTAAGAAGGCAGGCAGGGTTGAACAGAACTTTTGGGTGTCATACAACTGACGTTTTGCAAAGTTCCGAAAAAAAATACCCCCTTCGCTCAATAATTTTTCGGAACTTCGCAAAGCCGTAGCGCGTGTGTGGCAATTAATGACACACTCAACAATAAAAAAAGTATATGAAAAAATTGAATTATTTATTTATAGCAACAGCCTTATACGCTTTAAGTGTTAACATTTCGTATGGACAAGGATGTAGTGACGCTGGCTTTTGTACTATCAACAGTTTTAAACCGAAAAGCACTGACAGCACAGAAGTTTTGAATAACCAACTCAAAATAGGAGCTTTTTATGGGAGTGCTGATAACTCAATTTCAGTTTACGGTGGTTATTTTGAGTATAACCGACAATTTAGTGAGAAATTTGGACTTGATGCCAAACTGACAACAATTGCTCAAAGCGGAAATGGAATATCTATATTCGGACTTTCAGACGTTTTTGTAAATACCAACTATAAAGTAAATGAAAGATTAAAATTTACGTTAGGGGCAAAAATACCACTATCAATAGCAAATAAAACCAATGACAATCTTCCTCTTCCAATGGATTATCAGGCAAGTTTGGGAACATTTGACCTAATATTCGGAATTGGATATGTGATTAAGAAAATCCAATTCGTAGCTGCCATTCAACAACCATTGACACAAAATGACAATCAATTTATTGCAACGAGTTATCCAGTTAATTCCAAACTGAGAACATTTCAATCAACCAATAAATTCCAAAGAGCTGGAGATGTTTTATTAAGAGTTTCTTACCCCTTAAATATTACCCCTAAATTTAAATTGACACCAAGTCTTTTGCCAATCTATCACTTGACAAATGACAAGTACACAGCTGAATTTGATGTTGAAAAAGAAATTATTGACTCGCAAGGACTTACGCTAAACGGTAATTTTTATTTAGACTATGAACTAACTAGTAAAAGCACAATTCAACTTAATGTTGGAATACCGTTTATCGTGAGAGATGCAAGACCAGATGGTTTGACAAGAAGTTTTGTAGCGAATTTAGAATACAGAATAAGCTTTTAACTGCCACTAACAACTTAGTAGTGGGGCAAAAATGAACACTTATTTTTTTGTCGCCCCTAAGGAAAATAAAAAAGCAGAAACACTACGACACCATTGACCAAACTGGCGTAAAACCTACTGTCTTGACATAAATTGTCACTGGGTTTTAACGCGCGGATGCCCCACAACCAAACACCAACGGTTGCCAAAGCTGCCAAAACTGCCGCAATTTGGTGGAACAGGAATCCATTGTACACGACCAGGAAAAAGAACAATTGAATGGCCAAGAAGATCAAAACGAATTTCCAGGGTGGGGCAGGCGCCAGGATTTCTGGATCAACCGCCTTTTGATCAGTAAAAATTTTGCTCAGGCTGATGTGTACAACCGTTGCAAATACAGCGGTGAGAAAAACCCGATGCATAAAGTTGAGTTTTAACCCCCACCAGGCTTGAATTTCAGCATTTAGCCCCCAGTGGGTGTTGTAAAAGGCTTCTATGCTGAAGGCAAAAATTGGTGCAACAATGAGTGCCGCAATGGCCCCACGAGTAGAAGCCCCTTTCCACCAGATCCCCAATAAGAACGCCACAACGATGCCTTGCGTGAAATAGCCTCCCCAGGCCGAAACTTTCAGGAAAAAATTGCTTTTAGGGTCAGGGCTGGCAAAAATTTGGATGGCCAGCAAGGCGGTGATGACCACCAAAAAAACGATCGTCAGGCGCGCTACCCGAATGATTTGTTTTTCACTGGCTTGAGGGTTGAGGTATTTTTGGTACAAATCAACAGTGGTAAGCGTGGTCGCACCGTTGAGCATCGAGTCGATGGAACTGAAGGTGGCAATGGTCAAACCTGCCAGAATGAATCCAATCAGGCCTTTTCCTACGGGGACAACCATCCGAATGAGTTCCAAAAAGGCCGTATCATTGGCAATTTCCAGGTCAGGTACCCGCATTTTCATCAGGTAGGCAGCGGCAATACCGGTGGTGATCGAGAAAAAAGGAATACATAGTTTGAGTACGGTGGCGGCAAGAATCCCTTTTTTGGCCTCTTCATCCGAAACGGCCGCCAGCGTTCGCTGCACCAGGTATTGGTTGTTGCAATAGTAAAAAAAATGCAAAATCAACAATCCAGTGAATACCCCTGTCCAGGGCAAACTGGGGTGATTACTGGGTAGATAAAGATGCATTTTTTGCAGTTCGGGCGCTTGTTGGGCATCAAGGCGCAACATCCCCGCAAAACCACCGATTTCAGGTTGAGCAAAAGTTAGCACAGCAACCGTAATTCCTGCCATCAGCATCATCACTGATTGCAGGTTATCGGTTGCAACAATGGAATTCAATCCACCAAAAATGGTATAGCTGCAGGTGACCAGACACATCAATACAATACCTTGTAGGTAGTTGATTTCCAATTGAGTACCCTCCAGCATAAAAACCAGCGTCTGGCTGCCGATGTAAAACCCTCCGACCAATTGTACCGTGATCAGGGTAATCATCAAGAGGGTATACAAACCCCGGGCGGTTGGGTTGTAGCGGTACTCCAAATACTGCGATAAGGTATAGACATTCAGCTTGCGAAACATGGGCACAAACACATAGCACAACAACAACACGCCACCGAATGCCAGGATTTCGTAATGTGCCTGCGCAAAACCAACCGAAAATCCAATTCCCATCATCCCGATCAGGTGAAAAGAGTTGATGTTGGTACCAAAAATTGATCCGGCTACCTGCCACCAGCGCAAACTTTTTCCCGCCAGGAAATAATCAGCGCTGTCTTCTTTTTTGCTAAACAAGATACCGGTCAGCGGCATCAGGGCGACGAGGCCAATGAGAATGATGAGGTCGAGGGTGGATAGGGTGTTGAGCATGATTTTGGTTTTGCGTGAAAGTTCCCACGAAGGTTTCCTCGTAAGTTCTCGTAAGTTCCCACGAATGAATTCGTGGGGTGGGGCGGTGTTGGCTCCCACGACTGAAGTCGTGGGTTGCTACTGTCCGGCGAGGATAGTAGCGGTGGTCAAAGGGGGTATGGGTGTCTCATTTGGCGTGCGGCCATAATGCTCGGAGAGTTTAAGGTTGGGGAGATGCGGCAAGACCAACTCACCAAACTTTTTGCACTCCTCAATCAGTGGATAGCCAGACAATACAAACGCCCGGAAACCCATGTCCATGTAACGGTTGATCTTGGCGATGATTTGTTCGGGCGTACCAACCAATGCTGCCCCACAACCCGATCGGGCGCGGTTGATGCCTGTCCAGAGGTACGGTTCCGCATATCCCTCATTATTGGCTTTTGCCCGCAAAGCTTCCTGCATCGCCACTCCGTAGGATTTTACATCCTGAGTGCGGTCTTTGAGTTTTTGGCCTTCGGCATCATCCAGTTTAGACATCAGTTGCTGGGTGTAGGCACGGGCTTCTTCCTCGGTTTCGCGAACGATGACGTGGATGCGCAATCCAAAATCGATGTTGCGGCCATACCGTGCAGCTCGGGTTTGCATGTCATCCAGATGAAAGGCGAGATTGGCTTCAGTATCCGGCCAGATCAGGTACACATCACAATGCTCGGCACAAACTTCTTTGGCTCCATCCGACAAACCACCGAAATAGAGCAGTGGCCCGCCATTTTGCTGATAAGATTTGGATGGTGCCGAAATTACCTCAAAGTCGTACACTTTACCATGCACCTGGACGCGATCCTCTGTCCAGGACTGGCGCAGCACCTGAATCGTTTCAGCGCAGCGGTCGTAGCGCAATTGTGGATCTTCTTTGGTGCCGGGTAATTCAGAATTAATGATGTTGACAGTCATCCTTCCTTCCAATAAATGATCTAAAGTAGCCAGAGACCTCGCCAGCATGGGCGGATGCAGTTCGCCCGTTCGAATGGCAACCAGTAAGTTTATTCGTTTTGCATGTTGAGAAACAGCGGAAGCAAAACGGTTCCAACCCTGATGATCACTTACTTTGATGCCGAAGGCAACATACTCAGCACCCGCAAGTTTGCCAACTACATCAGTGGCGACATCAGTACCTCAGCGGTAGATGTCAAGAACAACGGAGCGGATTTCACCCAAATGAGTGTATACCCCAACCCGGCCAAAGATCAAGCAACCCTGACTTATGCCCTGGGCAAAACCCGCAACCTGGTCATTGATTTGTACGACATGCAAGGAAAATGGATTCAAAACCTGAGCCAGGGACAACAAGGCGAGGGCTTCCACAAGCTCAATGTAAACACCAGCAACCTGCCAGCGGGTATGTACTTGATTCGCTTGCTGAGCGAAGGAGTGGTGCAAACGCAGCGCTTGAGTGTAGTGAAATAGTTCTTGGATTTATTCTTGGAACGATATAGGTAAGTAGGTATTCCCGCAGTGCTGGTTGGCGCTGCGGGATTTTTTTATAGAAAGCTCATCAACATCAAAACAACCGCTCCAAACTCACTTCCGAATGAATTTCCTCTCGATAATAGGCATTTTGTAAAGCAGGATAGGTGGTCAGGAGGGTAGTCACCACTGATTTTTTGGTACGGGTGAGGTGCTGGAAAACCGTACGCCTTCTCCTCAAAACAGCAGTATATTCCTTGGTCAAGACAAATTCATCATTGGTGTATTTGGCTTCGCAAAGATTAATGATGCCATCGTTTCGATCTATAACCAGGTCAATCTGAACACCAGGTAGTTCTTCATTTCCTTTAAAATAAAAAGAAGAAGCTTGAGTGTAAATGCCACTGATGCCTAATGCTTCGTGGATTGGTTTGAGGTGGGTTAAGCATACATTCTCAAAAGCATACCCCATCCACGATTGATAGTTTGCTCCATTGGAAAGACTTTGCCAGACATTGGTGCGGTCACTGATGTTCCCATTGATGAATTTTAAATAAAAAATGCTGTAAAAATCAATGACCCGGAATACCGTTTCTTTGTTTTTTTTGCCAAAAGGCCGCAGCGCTTTGACAAAACCACAATCGATTAATTGATCCAATATGCGGGTGAAAGAGCCACCATTGTTCACTTTGATTTGCTCCAGCAATTGATTGCGGGTCATGCCATAAGGATGTTTGGCCAAGGTCTCGATGATTTGAATGTGGTTTTCAGCATGTTTAAAAAGAGACTGAAACAGGGGGCGAAATTCGGTAGCTAGAAGGCCATTTTGTTCGAAACAAAGCTGATCAATCACCTGAGCTACACTTTTACCCTGTTCAACTGCCTGCCAATAGTAGGGTACTCCGCCCATCACCATGTACAATTGGGCAATCTGGTATTGGGTGAATTTTAGGTTTTTGAAGTCACAAAAAGCCTTGGTTTCATTGAGCGTAAAAGGCTTTAATTCAATGCGTTTGGTGACTCGATTGTGCAAGCCTCCTTTGTCGTTGAGCAGTTTGCGCAAGATCCATGATGCAGCCGAACCGCAGGTCATCAAGATCAAATTGTTCATCCGCGACCCATGTTGATTCCAAAAATAGGCCAATGCTGAAACGAAACCCGCCCCCGTTCGATCAAGCCAAGGGAGCTCATCAATAAAAACAACAATTTTTTCTGAATTTGTGGAGAAAGTCAGCAAAAAATCCGTCAGCAAATGAAAGGCCTCCGACCAATTTTTAGGCTTTTTTAAGCTTTCTGCTAAAGTCCAGGCCCGTTTTAATTCCTCGTAAAAATTATTGAGTTGGGTAACTGTTTCGGTTTCAAAAGAACCTGTAAAACTAAAGACAATACGATTCTTGAAAAACTCCCTTACCAAATAGGTTTTTCCAACCCGCCTGCGGCCATAAATCACCGCAAATTCTGCTTGTGTGGATTGCAGCAATTGATTGAAACCCGCCTGCTCTTGTTCTCTTCCGATGACCATATTTGGTTGATTTTGGAAAAATCTATGTTTTTGAAGGACTTATTTCCAAAATTAAGGTTAATTTTGGAAAAATCTATGTTTTTGAAGGACTTATTTCCAGAATTGGCAGACGCTTTTGACGTGTCCACTCGGGCGATGAAAAGATGGATCGCGGAAATTAGGATATATGAGGGCTGGGATATTGAATACTGTCGGATGGCGAATAGGTATGTGTTGAAGGGAATAGAGAAAGATGAGAAAATTCATTTTTTTTTGCTTATTTCATTTTTTGTCCCCGAGTTGGTTGTTCTTTGTAGAAGGTTCAACAAGAGGTTGAACTTGGCGGATTCCGAAAAGCCGAGAGAGTAGGGTTGATTCTTTAATAGAATAATATGAAAAAGAAAATTTTGTCTTTTTTAGTACTTCTTTGCTGCATCTTCCTTGTAACAGGTGCAAAAATCGCAAATGCTCAAGAAGTGAATGGCCTCGTAGAAGAAGGGGCCGGTAGTATTCCTTGTTATAGTACATATGATTCATGCTCAAGTGAGGCATGGCCAGGTTGCCAAACAAGTGTCAAATGCAGCACTTGTACCGAAAAAATTATGAAGAATAAGGCAGATAAAGGATCATGCAATCCTTGTGGATGTAGTTGATGAATACGATCAGTGGTGGACATTTCAATGCATCTGGCACTCCTAAGAGAGTTGTAAATGCTATTACAACTCCTTAGGAGTTCAAACAGTACGATTGGGAGCCTCTCTGACGTTGAAATTCTGGCAAAGTGATTTGTTTTTTATACCAAATAGACTCAGGTTTTGTGCAAATAGGTTTCGAAAACTCTTATTTTATAAGATTTTCCCAAAACGATTTGCATAAAACCTCACTCCGCAAGGTATAGAATAACTCGGTAGAATCCATAAATATCTAATTTGATTGTTTCATACATCAACGTCATGTAACAGCTTTCTAGGTCGTGTCTTTTCTAATCGAAATGATACGTATATGCTGCCACTGCCAAGTTTTTGAATTTATATTTGCAAGAGCTTTATAAAACGCTAATTTTTTATGTAATCTGTCCACAAAACTTAGTGATCAGAGGTATGCATTTTAAAATTGGTCTTATGAAAGCAGAGGAGACAGGGTGTAATAATCATTATAATATTTCTATGTTTATGAAAAAGAGTATTTACATTTTTTTAGTTTTCCTTATTCTTTTGGCATGCCAAAATGAAAAATCTGAAGTCCAGATTTTGTTGAAAGAACCAGTTTTTGTAGATGTAAAATACGAAAATTTAAGGATTAATGGATTGCCTAATTTTTTTTACGGGCATACTCATTGCATATTTGAAAATTATTTGTTGTTATTCCAAGAAACACCTTTTGAACGTTACTATTTAATTGATTTGGATGCTCAAACGTTGATTGGCGCTTTCGGAGAAGAAGATGGGCCCAATAAAGTCAACCATCCTTATTGTAACTGTCAACTAATCAAAGAAGGAAAAGCACATTTTACCATTTTAAATGATGGAGGAGAAGATCATGTTATGTTTCAAATAAATGATGGAGAAAAAACATCGAGATTTTTTCGTAAAAAAATAACCTCTAAAAATATTAATATTTTGCCCACTTCTACTGTGTATCTATCAGAAGATCGAAAACATTTGTTTGGCTTCAATAGTGAAAAAACAAGTGTTTTTAACCTTGATTTAAATACAAACAATGTTGATTTAGTGTCTACAGGGCCCGATTTAAAGATTAATACTGATAGAATTACTAGGTCAAATATTTTCTTTGCAAGAACTGCTCTAAGCAGGGATGGTAAATTGTTTGGCATTGCATATTGTTATTTTAATTTGATCGAGATTTATGATTCAAAATTCAATTTGCTTCAAGCAATAAGCATAGGAAAGCCTTCTAAGGAAATACCAAAAATCTACGAGGGGGGGGCGGATGAGGATTCCAAATACTATACAGGTTTTATTGTTTGGGGCAAAAATAACATTTATCTACCTTATCACTTTAGAGATATTAAAACGATTAATAGCAGTAGGGAATCGATGAAAATTGTAATTATTAACCTTAAAAATCATGAAATTAAAGGAATTAACATTCCCATAGCAATTTCTAAGTTTACGGTAGATGAGAAAGAAAACTATTTGTATGCTACTACTGAGGATGACTCCAATAAAGATGGAAACCTTATTCGGATTAATTTAAGAGGACTAAATGAAAAAGAATAATCGAAATTTACTAATCCTAACCCTTATTGCAGTCGCTGTTACATTGCTCTTTAACAGTTTGATAGCAGTATATAAGATAAAAGGAAACTCCATGTCAGACTACTTTACTGAAGGTCAATATGTTTTCTGTTTGAAAAAGAATTTTTTGTTAAATTTTCATACTGGAAATAAAATCGTCTTTAAGGTTTTGGATAGCAATGGTAAAAACCAAATGTTGATTAAAGAAACTATTGGCGTTCCTGGAGATATTATTAAAGAAATCCGCCAGGATAGTTGCTATTGGATACAAATAATTGGCAAAAATGGCCAAAAGAAAACTATTGCATTAGACAAAAATCAACCGTGCGGTACCATTTTACCCAATTGGCCAATTCAGATTGTTGAATACAGCCTTGATAAAGAATATTTTGTATTGGGATCGAACCACGAAAAATCTGTCGACTCCAGGAGCTTTGGTCCAATAAAGCAAGCGTCGCTGCTTGCTAAGGTTTTATTTTCATATTAGGAGTACTATTCTACAAAATAGCACTATCTTGCAAGTTAGTTTGCTTCAATGAATCAGATTTTGTGCAATGGGTTATGGAAATTCAACTTTGTATCTTCCCCATAGCGAGATACAAAAAAAACTTGACACGTTGAAGTATTCTCAAGATATTATGATTGTGAATCAAATGGTGAAATTGTCAAAAAGTAAGTCTTGTTCCGGTTTTCGGAACTTAAAATGAACAACAAGTTAGAGAGTAAGCCCTATATTATAAACGTGCTGACTTTTAATTGTTTGAAAAAATTTTCAGGAGCAATGTTTTTTCCAGATTTTGTCCCCGTCAACTTTTATATTCGTTCTTTGTAAAGTACGGTAAATACAACTAGTTGAATTATGCCCAGAAAAATCTTGTTGTTGGCTCTACTCCTTGGCCAAATTGTACACGTATGCGCGCAACGAACTTTGACCCTAAACGAGGCCATTGCCATAGCGCAGTCTCAATCTGTTGATGCCAAGCTCATTCAAAACATCCGTGAGAATCGTTTTTTCTTGTACCAAACTTACCTTGCCAATTATCGTCCTCAGCTCAGTTTCCTGGCCGGATTGCCTACCTATAGCCGCAGTTTTTTGGATGTACGCCAACCCGATGGCGAAATCAAATTCATCCAGGTGCGCCAAAACAACAGCTACCTGGGATTTAGCCTCACCCAAAACATTCCACTTACGGGTGGACAGGTCTCCATCAATACGGATTTTACCCGTTTTGATGACTTTACTGGAAACCTGCGGGCATACAATGCCACTCCGCTAAATATCCGCCTTGAACAGCCTTTATTTGGGTTTAATGCCTTCAAATGGGAGCGCAAGATCGAACCCCTTAAATTGCAAGAATCCCAAAAAGATTACAAATTCAGAACGGAAGAAATTGCGCTACAAACCATTCGCTTGTTTTTCAATGTGATTGATGCCCAACAAGACTTACGCATTGCCGAAACCAACCTCAGCAACAACAGCCTGATCAAGGAAATTGAAGAGAAACGCATTTTGCTGGGGACTACTTCTCGTGAAAAAATCCTGCAAATCGAATTGCAGATTTTGAGGGCATCACAGGCCCAAAAAAAAGCAGCAGCCGACTTGCGCACCGGATTCCTGAACATCAAAGTACAGTTGGGGCTACAGGAGGAAGAGGCTTTAAACCTGAGCATTCCCAACGAACTTCCCCTCCAAACCATGGACGAAGAAAGCGCTTTTCGCGAAGCGAAAGAAAACCGCCCGGAGTACCTCTCTTTTGAGCGCCGTCGACTGGAAGCCGAGCGCGACCTCAACCAGGCTCGCACCAGTCGCAATCAGGTGAATCTCACTGCATCTTTTGGGTTCAATGGGGCGGGCAATCAGGTTGGCAATGTATTCAACCCACTTACCAACCAGCAGCGGTTCAGCATTGGGGTCAAAGTACCTGTACTGGATTGGGGCCGCAACAAAGCCCAACGCGGCATTGCCGAAGCCAATCAAAAAGTAGTGGATTACACCATCGCTCAGGAAGAACTCAACCTGCGCAAGGAAATATCCACCATCATCAACAACCTCGACCTGCTGCGAGCCAGCATCAGTATCGCCGAACGCACCGATGCCATTGGTGCCGAACGCTACCAACTGGCTCTAGAGCAGTACCGCTTGGGCAAACTGTCGGTGACCGACCTCAATGTGGCACTGGTAGAAAAAGACGAAGCCCGCCGAACCTATTTTGCAGCGCTGCGCTCTTTTTGGGAAGCGTACCATTCGCTGCGAAAATTGACGCTGTTTGATTTGGTTACAGGCGCCAAACTTTGAACAAATGTTAAGTTTTTTAAAAAAAGCGGAATTATTCTTTTTTTTTTTTGCAATATATGCACGAAATTGCCAATCTTATTTATATACAATTGCTAAACCTCTACATTACACTTCCTTTTCGTATGAAATAAGTTCTCAAAACCCGTAATCCTAAGTAGCCATGGGATTTCTATCCCCAATACGCACCGTTTTACTGTTCATTGCCATTGCCTGCCTGAGCGTAGTGGCCGTGCCGCGCCTGTCAGTTGATTTGCTGCCCAAAGACCATTCTACCCAATTCATCGTAGCTTTTTCGGTAGCCAATGCCACTCCCGATGTGGTAGAACAACAAGCTACCTCCTTATTGGAAGGGGTTTTGGCGCAGTTGAGCCAACTCAAATCTATCAATTCTGTGTCCAACTATAACGAGGGGCGCATTACCCTGCTGTTTGACCGCAAGGTGGACATGGAACTCAAGCAATTTGAGGTCAATGCCCTGATTCGGCAAGTGTTTCCCAGTCTGCCCTCTGGCGTATCTTACCCGGAGGTGCAACGCAGTGGCGGCGGTGAAAATGCAGCCATCCGCCAAAGCCCACTATTGGTGTACACCATCGAAGGGCCGGCTGCCGCGTTCCAAATCAAAAAAATAGCTGAAGAAACTTTCCGCAAAGCCCTCGCGGAAGTGAAAGGCTTGCGTGAGGTACAAATCTCCGGCACTGAAGACATCCAATTGCGCATCAATTTTTACCCGGAACGTCTACGCGCATATGGGATCAGTCCTCAACAGATAGAAAGTACCCTGCAAGAACATTTTGCTACAACCTACCCGGGGGCAGTGCGCACAAAACAGGGTGAGGAATATTTTTTGGCGTTGACGGGGCGACCACATAGGGTAGCCCCATCGGTCGCCCCGACGGAGATTGAATCCATCCATTTACAGGGAAAAAACGGCACCAGCATTCCCCTCAAAGCCCTTGCCGAAGTGTACCTTGAAGAACAAGAACCCCAACAGTTTTTTCGCATCAACGGCAAAAACTCGGTCAACCTCTCGCTCTTCTCGCGCAGTACCGAAAACAGTATTGTATTGGCCCAAACCCTCAAATCGGTGGTTCCCCAGATTGCCCAGCGTCTCCCTACAGGCTACCGCGCCCGACTGGATTATGACAACACCGAATACCTGGCCAAAGAATTGCAAAAGACCCAGCGCCGCACCGCCCTCTCGATGGCCATTTTATCGCTGTTTGTCCTGTTGGCTTACCGCAACTGGCGGCACCTGCTCATTTTGTTGAGCGCACTGCTGATCAATCTGGCGTTGACTATATTGGCAGTTTGGGTGCTCAGTGTAGAAATTCACTTGTATACCCTTGCCGGACTAGCCATTGCTTTTGGCATCATGATCGACAATGCCATCGTAATGCTGGATTACTACCGCCAATATCACCAACGAGTTGTAATTATTCCCTTGTTGGGGGCAACCCTCACCACTGCGGCTGCACTTTTGTTGGTCTTTTTATTGCCAGCCGAGGATCGACAAAATTTGAGTGATTTTTGCTTGGTGATTTGTTTGGCGCTGGGAACGTCATTGGTTACCGCCTTTGGATTTATTCCTGGAATGGTGGAGCTCGTCGGGGCACCCCTCGCGGGTGCCCAACTCCCGGTTGATTCTCCAAAAAAAGCGGAGCTTTTGGCGCAAGATGCTGCTGGGACTGAAGAACCCCCGACCCCTAAAGGGGAGTACAGCGGTGGTAAGCGCAAGGTTTTCTTTTTTTTCAACAAAAGAACAGTTTCCAAACTACCCGAAAATGTACTCCCCTTCAGGGGTCGGGGGTTCTTCAACTCTGCAACATCTCGCGCTATAAACAAACCTCATTCAGCCACCCGCAAGAGGCGCCGCAACGTGGCGTTTTTTCGGGGGTATTATCGCCTGATTGAATTCTGCGCCCACTACCGCACTGCCTTCCTGATCCTCTGGCTACTCGCCTTTGGCCTGCCTGTATTTTTGCTACCCAGCAAATGGGAAGGGCAGGAATGGTACAATCAGACCATTGGCAGCGACACCTACCAGGAAGACATCCGCCCCTGGGTGGATCAGCTGCTAGGCGGCGCATTGCGGCTTTTTGTTCGCGACGTATACGAGCGCTACAGCTACCGCGATCCCGAACGCACCCGTCTGTACATAAGCGCCGAACTGCCCAATGGCAATACCCCCGCTCAAATGAACTACCTGCTCGAACGCATGGAGGATTATTTGGCAGGCGTAAAGGGCCTTGAAAAATATGTAACCAATGTTTACTCTGGGGAATACGGCAGTATTGAAATTACTTTTGAAAAAGCCTTTGAAAAAGCAGCCCTGCCCTTTCAACTCAAATCGCGTTTGGTGGCTCGCTCCTTGGACTGGAGCGGGGTGCAGTGGAGTGTATATGGAGTGGGCCAAGGATTTTCCAATGCCTCAGGAGAAGGAACGCCCAGTTTTCGGGTCAAACTATTGGGCTACAACTATGATGAACTGGAGCGCCAGGCGCTGCGCCTCAAAACACTGTTGGAACAGCACCCCCGGGTTCAAAAGGTAAACATTGATGCGCTGTTGAGTTGGGAAGAAAAGGCCACCTATGCCTATCACCTCAAACTGGATGCAGCCCGCCTGGCGCAAGCTGGGGCTTTGCGCAGCGAGTTGACCAACGCGCTGCGGGAACAGACCCTGCCAGCAAATCCAGGTTTTGAAATTCCTCTAAACATCCGCAGCACCGATGAAGCAGCACCCCTCAACGTCCAGTTGGTACCTGTGCTGCTCAGCGCGCAGCGTGCGGGTAACTTTTCTACTTACGAACTGCTGCGCAGCCCCCTTAGTCTGGATTCCACGCGCCGCCTGCGCCTACAAAACCTGGCTGAATTGAGTTGGGAAAAAGGCTCATCGTCTATCCACCGCGAAGATCGGCGCTATGTGCGGCTACTGGGTTTTGATTATGTAGGTTCACCTTCTTTCGGGATCAAGCACCTCGACGAGCAATTGCAGGTGCTCCGCCCCGGTTTGCCAGCAGGATACGAGGCAAAAGTAGAGGCTTATCGCTGGGATACCACAAAAACCACTCGTCAATACGGCTTGATTTTGCTCCTGTTGCTCAGCAATTACATCATTTGTGCAGTATTGTTTGAAAGCCTACGGCTGCCTCTGGCGGTGGTGCTAGTGATTCCGCTTTCGCTGATTGGCCTCTTTCTCACCTTTGCCTGGGGCGATTTTTACTTTGATCAAGGAGGCTATGCGGCCATTGTGTTGCTGGGCGGCATGGTGGTCAACGCCGCTATATTCATCATCAGTGATTACCGCCAAATGGCTACCCGGATGCGCCATGCCAATCGCACTTTGCTCAAAGCCACCGTGCGGCGAGCGCGTACCATCTTGCTTACCGTAGTATCCTCCATCTGTGGCCTCATCCCATTTATGTTGGAAGGTGATACCGAGGTGTTTTGGTTTGCCCTGGCCATCGGCTCGGCAGGTGGGCTGCTGTTTTCACTACTGGTAGTCTTTTGGGTACTGCCGGTAATGCTTTGGAAAAGAGTTGAAAAATTGAAGGGTTGAAGAGAAGCTATCGCAGTGACCCGGTCACTAAGCTGGTCACTGAACGTGGTCACTGGGCGTGGTCACTGAGCGAAGCGGGTGTAATTCAAATTGTCGCTAGTCAATTTGAAAATTCCTACCTTGGGTACAAAGTTAATCAAAATGAGCAAGGAAGAATTTTTGGCCTTAGCGGCC
>Ga0247832_1002580_pt1 | contig 27340 bp, 21 predicted proteins | sample LaCruzMarch2015__10_FD_192407 | JGI IMG/M metagenome (GOLD analysis project Ga0247832, IMG submission 192407) | Freshwater microbial communities from meromictic Lake La Cruz, Castile-La Mancha, Spain - LaCruzMarch2015_4m | ecosystem: Environmental > Aquatic > Freshwater > Lake | place: Spain... | reverse complement strand
GGTAGTGAGCAAAATATTTAATTTCATTATTTTGATTGTTTGATATTTCTTAAGCAAAGTACGGGAATCCCAAATTCATTTAGTTGTCACATTTGTTACAAAATGATTAAAAAAAATTATTTTTTAGCAATCATTTTTCGTATTCTGCTAAGTGATTGACGTTCGATTCCAAGATACGAAGAAAGATATGTAAGTGAAATTCGATTGAAAAGTTCGGGGCTTCGTTTGATAAAATTAAGGTATCGTTCCTCTGCATTTTCAAATAAAAAACTTTCTAAACGGGTTTGTTGCTGAACCAAAACATCTTCAGTCACTAATCTGCCATATCGCTCGATATTTTTATGCAAATCATACCCTTCTTGCATTTCGGAGTAGCGTAAATTGACAACAATGCTAGGTTCGAGGCACTGAAAATAGTATTTACTCGGGTTTTGTCTGATAAATGCACCATAATCAGTGACATATTCTCTTTCTTTAACGAATGAAATGGTGATTTCATTCCCTTTATCATCAGTATAAAACGACCGTATAAGACCACTTACTAAATAGCCAATCGCGGTTTGAATTTGTCCTGCTTTCAAATAATATTGCTTACTTTTGAAGGCCGAGATTGTTAGTTCTTTACTGACGAATGTAAGTTCTTCTTCAGTAATTTGCTTACAAATCGCTTTGTAATTTTCAAGATATATGCTGATTGCTGTTTCCAATTTAAATTATAGATTTTTATAAAGTAATAAAAACTTTTAGTGTACTAATTTACTAAATGTCTTGAAATTTATAACAAATCATTTTAACCTTAGCCAATTCATCCACTATATTTGTAAAAAACATTATTCAACCTTGAAAAAACTTATAATTTCCCTACTTTTCTTTGTTTGCGTAGCTTTTCGAAGCGAAGACTTTAAACCATATACTGAGCATATTCCTGGATTACAACATGGTTTGGATATGCAGCCGATTCCCGCAGGTGAATTTATGATGGGAAGTCCAGAGTCTGAAAAAGACCGAAAATCCGACGAAGGTCCACAACACAAAGTAATAATTGATGCATTTTGGATGGCCAAATATGAAACTTCATGGGAAATGTATGAGGCTTATTTCAATAAAGAACTCGAAGTAACAGACGAAAAAAATACTGCCGATGTTGCTACTCGTGTAAGCACAGTTGCACGCCCAACTCAACCTTACGTTGAGATGTCGTTTGGGCAAGGAAAAGAGAGTGGTTTTCCTGTTTGTAACGTTACACAGTTTGCTGCACGATCGTTTTGTAAATGGCTTTATGCAAAAACAGGCTATTTTTACCGTTTGCCAACCGAAGCTGAATGGGAATATGCTGCTCGTGCTGGCTCAAAAACTGCATTTTTTTTTGGAGATGACGCCTCAAAAATAAAAGAATATGGCTGGTATTTTGAAAATTCTGATGGAGCTTACAAAAAATCAGGACAGCTTAAACCCAACGATTGGGGGCTTTATGATATGTATGGAAATGTAGCCGAATGGACGTCTGACCTTTATGTAGCCGATTTTTACAGCAAGCCCGAAGCCACTAACAATCCATATATCAAACCAACCAATCATTATCCACACGTAATTCGTGGTGGGCATTGGGATGATGATGCCGATAAACTCCGCAGTGCATCTCGACTAAGCTCAACGCCAGAGTTAAAGCAACGAGACCCCCAAATTCCGAAATCTGATTGGTGGCTGACTAATGCTCCATTTTTGGGTTTTAGAGTAGTAAGACCAGTAAAACAGCCTTCAAAAGAAGAAATTGAAGCCTATTTTGCTCGCCCTCCGAAAGATATTCCTTGACAAAAAACTATTTCAAACTATCAATAAAATTTCGGAGCAAAGGTAAATCATCTGTTCCAATTAAATCGATTTTTAAGGCTTTGAGGGTTTCAAATCCTATCTTAGTGTTGGGTGTTCCCCAAAGCCTTACTTTTTTGTTTTTAGCGTGCATTTCATTTACAAAAACGCTGATTTTTTCAGAAACCTCTTGCGGAAGTGATTCTTTTCCAGCCCAATATTTGCCGAAATCAGTAATACTGGCACTTACAATGTATACTCTTTTGAAGGCTTCTTTAGAATAGGTCAGGTTTTTTCGGCCATCAAATGAAAACATCTTGTCGTAATTTTGAAATTCTTCTGGCTTTGGCATATCACCACTGATGGATATTTTTACGTGGCGAAGATCTTTCTTATATGGCTTCAATTGTGCGTCAAGTACTTGCATAATTTCTTTGCCTTGTGTTTTCAAGTCAAGCAACAAATGCAATGGTTTTTTCTTAGGGTATGGATACCCATCATTTTCTTTGATTTTTGCCAAAAGTGGCTCAATGTATAGTTTTCTAAGTGTTCGCTCGATTGATATATCTTTTTGATTGTGAGCTACGCAAAGTTCGCCGTCTTTTAAATATAAATCGGCTTCAATAGAATCAAAACCTAAATTATAAGCCGCAGAAAATGGTTGTTTCTGCTCGTAATCATTATGAGAATGAATGATTTGGGCTGAAGTGTCAAAAATACAATATAAAGACACTCCTAAAACTAAAAAGATTTTTTTCATAGATTTATGTAAAATACTAGATTTGGTTTATTTTTTGAAAACTACACGCTGAAAATTTTCTACCGTATAATTAATTGCTTCTTGATTACTGACGTCAACTTTTTTACTAGATTTACCACAAAGACAAGTCCATTTTCTAGAAATTCGTAAATTGAAGTTAAAACATCATTATGGTTTTCAAACACGCAGTAGAGCTTATTATTAAACAAATTGTCAGCGAGTTCGATGCCATTTCCTTCTTCAGAAACACAAGTATTTTTAATCTTAATATACTCTTGGATTATTGGTATTTTAGCTGAAAGATATTCTGTTTTCCAACTCCATGCATCTAGCTTACTGGTTTTAGTGACAGTCAATTTAGCATCTACAGAATAGTTAAAATTACTTTTATCGTCGATCTAAATCTTCCCTTTCTAAGTTTGCAGGATTCAATTAACAAATGCAACTCTTTTTTAAATTATTTCCAAAATTAACAGGAAAATCATAAAAAATTTAGTGCTGATTTTTAAAAAAATGTTATTTTTTTATTCTACCTATACTTTTGCAACCACGTAAATAGCCTTTTAGCGTCTTCGATTTTGAAAAGTTGAGTGCCTTCGTTCATAGTTGCCGCCGAGCCGCATGCTACTCCCCAAAGTAGCATTTCTTGCACACTTTTTCCTGCTGATAACGCCCAAACCATGCCACCGACCATACTATCGCCCGCACCAACGGTACTTTTTTTTGTGACAGATGGAGCAGGAATATGCTCACAAATATCCTTTGTTACCAATACAGCCCCCTGTGGTCCAAGCGAAACCACTACGATTTCGCAACCGCCTTTGGCAATTATCTCATGAGCGGCATCATCAACTTGGTCGATTTCTAATGATTCTGCTCCTACGAGTTTTGCTAGCTCACCAACGTTTGGTTTGAGTAAATATACGCCTTCGTCAATGGCATGTTTGAGTGGCTCGCCAGAAGTATCAATGATGAGTTTTGAACCGATTTTTCGAGAAATTGCTGCTACTTTTTCGTAGAAATCGTCGTCCAAACCTGCCGAAAGACTCCCACTTGCTACCAAGAAATCAGGTTTTAAGGCTTCGATTTGTTTTAGAATTTCGGTAGCTTCCTCGGGTAAAATTTCTGCTCCTGGCATTCCGAAACGGTACTGGGAGTTAGTCAGAATATCGACGGCTACGAAATTTTCACGAGTCCAATTTTGGGTTGTAATTGCTTGAAAATCAATATTTTCTTTTTTTAGTAAATCTTGTAATAAATTGCCTGTTGGGCCTCCTGAAGTGAAAACTGCTTTTGATTTTCCACCCAAGCGAGCAATAGCTTTTGATACATTGATTCCGCCGCCACCAGCATCGAAATGCGGGTTTTCGCAACGAATTTTCTGCTCGGCAACTAAGCCCGAAAACTTTGTACTTTTATCAACCGCTGGATTGACTGTGAGGGTGATTATTTTCATAAATTCAATTTTGACGGGGTCGCCAGTGCGATGATAGAGTGAACGATTGAAAAGTAATTAAGTTTGAAAAGAATAGATTTACTCATTCACTCATTCGTTTATTCACCATTCTTATTTCTCTTGGATGAAAACTTCTCATTGTTTCTTCTAAAAACACACTATCGAGGTGGGTATAAATCTCTGTTGTTGTGATAGATTCGTGTCCTAGCATTTCTTGTACTGCTCTTAAATCTGCCCCACCTTCGATGAGATGCGTGGCAAATGAATGTCGGAATGTATGTGGAGAAATATTTTTCTGAATTCCTGCTCTCTCGGCTAAGTCTTTGATTATCAAAAAAATCATTACTCTTGAAAGTTGTTTTCCTCTACGATTCAAGAAAACTATGTCTTCTGATTCTTCTTTAATTTCTTGATGGTTTCTGATGTTTTCCAAATATATTTTTGTGTATTTGATGGCATCAGTGCCGATTGGAATCAATCTTACTTTTCGGCCTTTTCCAAAAACTTTTACAAAACCAATATCGAAATAACAGTTGGTCAATTTCAAATCAATCAATTCCGAAACCCTCATTCCACAACTATACAAAACCTCCAAAATAGCTCGGTTGCGAGTGCCTTCGGGCGTTGAAACATCAACCATTTCAAGCATTTGTTCTATTTCTGGAAAAGACAGTGTATCAGGCAATTTTCGAACAACTTTTGGCGATTCAATCAGATCCAAAGGGTCAGTTTGAATCAAATTTTCGATGGCCAGGTATTTGTAAAACGACTTAACGCCCGACAGGATGCGTGCCTGTGAGGTTGCCGAAAGTCCAAAATCGTTTAGATATTCCAGAAAGTCCATAATATCACGGTCAGTGATAGTTTCTGGCTTAGGTTGGTGTTTGGAAATTTCGGCAAATTGACTGAGTTTTTCTACATCACGTATATATGCTTCGACAGAGTTTTCGGACATCGAACGCTCCAAACGCAGATAATTTTTAAAGTGCTGTATAAAGATTGGCCAATTCAAAAGATTTTCTGTTAATTTTACAACAAAATAAGTCTTTTATCTTGTAAAAACAGTGTTAAATGTTGGTTTAGTTGCAAGATTGTTAGGTCGAATATAGTTTCTTAACAATTTATAATAACAATTATGACTTTCATATAAAATTTTGAGTCGTTACAATTGCAAACTGATAACACTGATTTTAAGTGATTTACACTGATTTTCCTTCGTTCTTAGCTGTGAAAATCTATGTTATAATTGGTATGTGTGTTCCATTTATTTTTACAAGGAAACTTTGGAAAAACAAACAATAATTTTAAAACAAGGATTTTAACAATAAAAAAAAATATATGTCGAAGAATATCATTATTATCAACGGCCCAAATCTTAACCTTCTGGGAAAACGTGAACCACATATTTACGGAGGTCTGACCTTTGAGGCTTATTTTGAAGAATTAAAGGCTACTTTTCAAGATGTTACATTACATTATTACCAGTCGAACCATGAGGGAGAAATCATAGATAAAATCCACGAGGTAGGCTATGGAGAAAACGAATTTGTTGGAATTGTAATTAATGCAGGGGCATATACTCATACTTCGGTTGCGATTGCTGATGCTCTTTCGGCCGTAAAAACGCCTGCTGTTGAGGTACATATTTCGAATATTCATACCCGTGAGGCTTTCCGCCATCATTCTTATCTGACTCGTGTATGTAAAGGAATGATTACAGGTTTGGGTTTAAAAGGTTATGAATTTGGGCTTAGATATTTTTTATAATGCTTCTAGGGATTAAATTTTAAATCTAAAAAAATAATATTAGAAAAATTAGGACAACACAAGCAAGAACTCCGAAGGATTGGAAGAGTAATACTTAATAATTTCATCCTTTCAGAATTTAGAATTGCTAACAGACCTTTTTTATTCTATAACAATATTATCCCTTTGAGGTTTAAAACATGTTTTTTTGTAAAAGAATATTTTTTTAACATGATGACTATCAATTTCTTTTTGAAAAATTGATTGTCAAACTAGTCATTTTCACTCCAACAGTCGTGAAAAACACCCCTTAGGTCGATTATTTATAAGGAATAATACAAAACCTTTTATTCTCGAAGTAGTTCGGTATATTTTTGCATTTATTTTATATTTATGTTTAACATTTCTAACAGATTTTCCTCTAATAATTAGTTTAATATGCGTACGATTCTGACTATTGTTGCTGTTGTTGCGGTCTTAGTACTAGGCAAAATTTTCTTCTTTAAAAAGCCTGATTTAGGTGAAAAAGGTTCAGGTGGCGGAGCAGGTTCGGCAACTTCGGGGGGTAAAGGAGGTCAAAAAGGCAAGGACATGAAAGGTGGCGGCCCTTCTGTTTCCGTAAATGTTTTTGTGGTCAATACCGAAAGCCTTGATAATGTTATTACATCATCAGGTACGATTTTCCCGAATGAAGAAATCGAATTGAGAGCTGAGGCTTCTGGCCGTATTCTTGTTCTCAATATCAAAGAAGGTTTCCAAGTTGCAGCAGGACAAGTGATTGCCCGTATCAAGGATACTGACCTTCAAGCTCAGTTGAAAAAACTTAATTTCGAGATAGAATTGGCTAAACAAACCGAAGCTCGTCAGAAAAAATTATTAGATATAAACGCTATTAGCAAAGAAGAGTATGAAATTACTGCTAATAAAATAAATACCCTCAATGCCGACAAGGAACTCATCGAGGCTAATGTCGAAAAAACAGTTTTGAAAGCTCCATTTGCAGGAAAAATAGGTTTGAAAAATGTTAGTCAAGGAGCGTACGTTACGCCATCCACAAGCTTGGCAACTCTAGTACAGACAAATCCTGTAAAAGTTGATTTTTCGATTCCAGAAAAATATTCTACGTTCATCACAGTAGGTAGAAATGTAAAATTTGAAGTTGAAGGCCAGCCAGATGCATATTACGCCAATATTGTGGCTATTGACCCAAAAATCGACCCAAATCTTCGTACTTTGAAACTCAGAGCATTGGCTAAAAATCCAGCCGATAGACTCATTCCGGGTATGTTTGTAAGAGTTTCGGTTGATTTAGACATTGCTCAAGCTATCATGATTCCGACCGAAGCCGTTGTACCAGTTTTGAAAGGTAAAAAAGTATATGTTGTTCGTGATGGCAAAGCTGCCGAAGTCATGATTGAAACGGGTATTCGTAACGACAAGAAAATTCAAGTTACAAGCGGACTCCAAACTGGTGATTCTCTAATCGTTTCGGGTATCATGGCATTGAAAAAAGATGCTTCAATTAAAGTTAAAGGAGCAAATAAGTAAAGTTTTGATAAGTCGCTGATAATAAACGAATTGATAGTGTTTTACATAACATTCTTAATTCTACATTCTTAATTCATAATAGCACAAGGCACTATGTCAATCTCAACAATTTCTATCAAACGTCCAGTTTTAGCCATCGTGATGAATCTACTCATCATTTTGTTTGGGGCAATTGGCTATACTTTTTTGGGTGTACGTGAGTATCCATCCATCGACCCACCTGTTGTTTCGGTGCGTACCAATTACGTTGGTGCCAACTCCGACATTATAGAGTCTCAGATTACCGAACCTCTCGAAAAAGCATTGAATGCCATCGAGGGCATAAAATCAATTAATTCGTCGTCAAACAATGGTTCTAGCCAAATCACCATCGAATTTGAAATCGGTGTTGATATGGAAACTGCCGCCAACGACGTTCGTGACAAAGTTTCGAGTGCAGTACGTCAGCTCCCACAAGATATTGATGGTCCTCCGACTGTTTCAAAAGCCGATGCCAACTCTGACCCAATTATTAGTATGCTCTTGCAGTCGGATATTAGAAGCCACATGGAAATCAGCGATTTCGCCGAAAACGTAGTTGCTCAACGCCTTCAAACCATTCAGGGTATCAGTCAAGTAATGATTTGGGGACAAAAAAAATTCTCAATGCGTCTTTGGATGGATCCCAACAAATTGGCAGCACAGGGCGTAACAACGCAAGACGTAAAATTAGCTCTTGACCGTGAAAACGTAGAGCTTCCTAGCGGAAAACTGGCGGGGGATAATACAGAATTAACAGTAAAAACGGTTGGTCGATTCAAGGGTGAAGAAGACTTTAATAATTTGATTGTAAAAACCGTAGGCGAAAAAATCATTCGTTTCAAAGACATTGGTGATGCAGAACTTGGTGCTGAAAACGAAGAAACAGTCATGCGTATCAATGGTATTCCTTCGATTGGATTGGCTATAGTGCCACAGCCTGGTGCAAACTATTTGGATATTTCGGCACAAGTGAACAAGCGTTTGGCTGAAATCAAAAAAGAGCTTCCTAAAGATTATAGAATGGAGTTGATGTCGGATAACACTACTTTCATTAAAAAATCAGTGGAAGAAGTAGGAGAGACATTAATGATTTCCATCGGTTTGGTTGTTATTATTATATTCTTATTTTTCCGTGATTGGATTATTGCCGTTCGTCCGTTGATTGATATTCCTGTATCGCTCATTGGTACGTTTTTCTTCATGTATATTTTTGGGTTCTCGGTCAATGTACTTACGCTGCTAGCCATTGTTTTGGCAACTGGTTTAGTTGTTGATGATGGTATTGTTGTTACCGAAAATATCTACAAAAAGATAGAAGAAGGTATGAAGCCGATTGAGGCTGCAATCAAAGGTTCAAACGAAATCATGTTTGCTGTTCTTTCTACCTCAATTACGCTTGCGTCGGTATTCTTGCCAGTTATTTTTATGGAAGGTTTTGTAGGTCGTCTTTTCCGAGAATTCGGTATCGTACTGGCCACTGCCGTATTGATTTCAGCATTCGTTTCATTGACGCTTACGCCAATGTTGAATGCTTATTTAGTAAGAAAAAATCAAAAACATAGTCGCTTTTACGAAATTACCGAACCTTTCTTTATAAAAGTGATTGATGGATACAAAGCTCGTCTGACAAGTTTTATGAATATTCGTTGGGTAGCAATTCCGTTGGTTTTACTTACATTCGGTATGACATGGTTTTTCGGAAAAGATCTCCAACAAGAATTAGCTCCACTCGATGACCGTAGTGCCATGCGTTTGCAAATCACTGCTCCAGAAGGCTCTTCTTTTGAATTTACCGATAATTATATCCAAAAACTAGGAAAAACAATTCGTGACTCAGTGCCCGAAGCGAATGTTGTCGTAGCGATGACTGCCCCAGGATTTTCTGGCTCGGGTGCTGCCAATACAGGTTTTACGAGATTAGTTCTTAATGACCCTCAAGATAGAAAACGTACGCAACAACAAATTGCCGACCAAGTAGGCAAAATCACTAAAAAAATGCCAGATGCAAGAGCGTTTGTACTTCAACAAGAAACAATATCTTTGGATAAAAGAGGTGGTTTGCCAGTACAATACGTTATTCAAGCACCAGATTTTGAGAAACTTCGCCAATATGTGCCGAAATTTATGGAAGAAGTTGCCAAAGAACCAACCTTCATGATTTCTGATTTGAACTTGAAGTTTAATAAACCCGAACTTGAAGTAAGTATAGACCGTGAAAAAGCTAAAAGTATGGGCGTTTCGGTAACGGATGTGGCTCAGTCAATGCAATTGGCCTTTGCTGGACAGCGTTTTGGATATTTCACGATGAATGGCCGTCAGTATCAAGTTATTGGACAATTTGATCGTGCCAACCGTGACGAACCACTTGATTTAAAAAATACTTACGTGAAAAATAATCGTGGCGAAATCATCCAATTGGATAACATCGTGAAAATTAACGAAGAAAGTAGCCCACCGCAATTATACCACTTTAATCGCTATATGAGTGCCACCGTTTCGGCTGGTTTAGCACCTGGAAAAACCATTGGCGATGGTATCAAGGCAATGGACAAAATCCGAGACAAGATGGGCGATGAAGTTATCCGAACAGCTTTGGCGGGTTCATCAAGAGACTTTTCTGAAAGTTCATCAAATACCTTTTATATGTTTTTATTGGCATTGGTATTGGTATATTTGATTTTGGCTGCTCAGTTCGAGAGTTTCGTTGACCCATTCATTATCATGCTTACTGTACCTTTAGCGATTGCTGGAGCGGTATTTTCATTATGGTATTTCAATCAAACGCTTAATATTTTCAGCCAAATCGGTATGATTATGCTTGTAGGTTTGGTAACTAAAAACGGTATATTAATTGTAGAATTTGCCAATAATTTAAGAGAAAAAGGCATGAGCATCAAAGAAGCCGCAATCGAAGCTGCCTCTATGCGTTTCCGCCCAATCTTGATGACAAGTTTTGCAACAGTTCTTGGTGCAGCACCAATCGCCTTTGCATTGGGTTCGGCTGGAAAAAGCCGTATGGCAATGGGTATTGTTATCATGGGAGGTTTATTATTCTCATTGGTTCTGACCTTGTACGTAATTCCTGCAATTTATACTTTCTTATCTCGAAATAAAAATTTCGATCGAATGAAACAAATTGAAGAAATTGCCCACGAAGCTGAAATGGCGTAAAAACGATTTATATTTAATTTTTGTTTTGGGTAAAAATTATAACAATATGGAAGCAATAATTGAAAAACCAAAAAGACTGACGGGTTTGGTTCTTTGCAAAAAAATGTTGCTAGAAAAGAAAGAGACACAAAGACAAATGCGAGAGGACTTTAAGACAAATCCTGAAATACAAAAAATTGTAGAAGAAAAAAAAAATAAATGAAAAACAAGGAACACCAATTATTAGCTTATGATTTTAGTTTTGGTGGGGGTGAAAACAATTCTTATTTCTTTGAAACAATAAATAATATATTCTATCAAGTAAAATTAAAGTCAACCAATTATCTTTTTGGTGAAGAATTAATGTATGCTCCATTGACCTACGAATTGGTTATTGAACTCATTGATGATTCTATCAAACCGCCACTTGATAAATTAATTCCATATACGATTGCTTCTATTTTTGAAGATTTTTTTTAATAAAAACGCTTATAATATTGTTGTTTGTCTTTATGAGTCGTCAGATTCAAGACAAGATCCTCGAAAACGAAAATTTGATTCTTGGTTTGGCTATTTTAAAAAACAAAAATACAATAGATTTGAAGTGATGTTGTCAGATTTATAACGACAACTCTATTTTATAACAATGATTATTCGACGAGATAACCCCAATAGAAAGCAAATTGCAACCAATTTTATTGAGGTAATGGCCGACCACAATAAATAAATATTCTTGAAATGTTAATGAAAAAACACATAAAAACCTTCCTATTATTACTTTTTCCTTTTGTTATTTCTGCCCAAGAAATTTTAACACTCGAAAATGCCGTTGGAACTGCTCTCGAGAAAAGCTTCGATATAAAAGTTGCTCAAATGCAACAACAAGCATCGGAATTGCAAATCTTTAAAGGAAATGCAGGAATGTTGCCAAGAGTGGATCTGAATGCCAACGTCGGTAGTGCCTTAAACGGAGTAAGTCAAAAACTATCAAACGGTACTGAAATCAATCGCTTTGGTAGTAGTCTTGCTCCAGTCACAAACGTAGCAATGTCGTGGGTACTTTATGATGGAAAACGAATGTACGCAACACTCGACCGCCTTAAAGGTCAAGGTCAATTAAGCCAGTTGCAGACTCGCCAAATGATGGAAAATGCCGTTGTGAATGTTATGCAGGCCTATTATGAAGTGATGCGTCATAAGCAAACAGTTGCTTTTTTGCAGACAATCATTAAATATTATGAAGAACGTCTGACAATTACACAACAGCGTTGGGAATTTGGTAAAGGCTCAAAACTTGATTATTTGCAATCAAAAACTGAGCTAAATGCCCAAATTACACAATTGGTTCAAGCTAAAAACTCTTTGAAAAATGCAAAAGTATCGGTCAATAACCTTTTGGTAAGAACCGCCGACCAAGATTTCGATGTTCAAGAAGTTGTTGGAATTATGTTTGACCCTACAACTGAACAACTGAAAAGTCAAGCCCGTGCTGCCAACAAAGGCTTACAAGCCTTACGTAAATCAACCGATATAAGTTTAATTACGCAGAGAGAGGTGGCAGCAGCAAAACTTCCTAGAGTTACGTTAAACTCTTCGTTTGGGTATTCATTGAGCAAAACCAATGCAGGTTTGTTTTTATATAACCAAAACGTTGGTCTAAACGTAGGCTTGGGGGCTAATTGGAATATTTTTAATGGAGAAATTGTTCGTCGTCAGATTCAGACCTCCAAAATCAACACTGATATTTTGCGTAAGCAGGAAGAAAATCTTTGGATTCAAATTGAGTCAGATTTAATGCGTGCCTATAATCAGTATCAAACTGATAAAGAATTATTGAAACTTGAAGAAGAAAACAACGATGTAGCCGAAGAGAACTTAAAGATTTCCTTAGAGAAATTTAAGTTGGGAGGTTCTACAATCTTAGAGTTGAACGAGGCACAACGAAGTTTGAATACTTCATTGAATAGGCTGACAAATGCTCGCTATAATATCAAAATCTCAGAGCTACAAATCATGCGTTTGAGCGGAGAGCTGGTTAAATAATTCAAATTAAGAATTAAGAATGTAGAATTATTAAATTTAATTCCAATAAAACATTCTTAATTCTTAACTCTACATTCTTAATTTATTTATACCGTTCTGGTTTTACCTGGCATCGAAATCTGATAATTTCCGTCTTTATCAGGTAAAGTTTTAGGCAAAGTATCCCAAGTGTAAGCGTCTGGCATAAGGTTAATATCAGAATTTAGAGCATCTTCCCATTTCACTCTTTTGCCCGAATAAGTAGCCATACGACCCATAATTGCAGTCATTGTGCTTTTCGCACCTCTTTCAGCATCATTGATTGGCTTATTGTTTACGATATGATCAAACAAGACTTCGTGTTCAACTTGATAAGGGTCACCATCACCTTCACCTTTGTGTCGCCAAATATTATTTCCTTTTAGGTCAAAAATCTTGCCTTCAGTAGCTCGCCCTTTTGTACCAATTAGATGCTCAGAAACATCAGAAACGGTACCGGGTTGGTGGCGGCACGAACTCGATAAAATCATTCCATCAGTATATTTAAACTCAACATAGTGGTGGTCATAAATTTCGCCAAATTTCTTGTCTGTTCTCACCTGACGACCGCCCATACCAATAGCTTCTGTTGGATAACCTCCTTTAAACCAGTTTATTACGTCAATGTTATGAATATGTTGCTCATTTATGTGGTCGCCACAGAGCCATACGAAATAATACCAGTTACGCATTTGGTATTCCATTTCGGTTTGGTTGGGCTTACGCTCATTTACCCAAACACCATCATTATTCCAATAGCAACGAGCCGCTACGATATCACCAATTGCACCCTCGTCAATTACTTTTTTGTAAGTTTCAAGATATGATTTTTGATAATGGCGTTGTAAACCTACAACAACTTTTAAGTTTTTCTTTTTCGACTCTTCGGCTGCTACTAAAACTCTACGAATACCTGGTGCATCGGTCGCTACTGGTTTTTCCATGAAAACGTGCTTTCCTTGACGAACAGCTTCTTCAAAATGAATCGGACGGAAACCTGGGGGAGTTGTCAGAAGCACAACATCAGCCAATGCGATTGCTTGTTTATAGCCATCAAAGCCAACAAATTTATGGTCTTCTGGTACATCGACACGGTCTTTAACTTTTCCTTTAGTTAAGTTTTGGTAGCTTGAGTCAATTCTGTCACGAAAAGCATCAGCCATTGCTACGAGTTTTACGTTTTGTTTGACCGAAAGTGCTTGTAAAGCTGCACCTGTGCCACGACCACCGCAGCCAATCAAGGCAACTTTAATGGTATCTTCAACCGAAGAATTGGCAAATGTTTCGATGGGTAAGGAAGCCATCGAGATGCCACCCACTGCGGCTGCTGAAGACTTCACGAAATCACGGCGTGAGAAATTTGAGTTCATTATCTGTTTGATTATAGAGTTGAATAATTAAATAACAAAAATACTCTAATTCTTTAATTCATTACTATAATTTCTTAAGAAATATAATTATTTTATTAAATTTTTATATAAATTTGGGTATTAAGTACTGAGACGTTAATAAACATAAAAATTGTATTAAATAAATTTGATGATAAATAAGCTTTTATCGCTGCGATTCATCTCAAAACCCGTTTCTTGTATCTCAATACTTAATACAGAAATAATTACTTTCTATTCAAATTTATAATATGAAACCTCTTTTTCTTATTTTATTGCTTTGTGCATCCTGCTTTACCTATGCACAAAATAAATTTGTGGCTCGTCCGCAAGCAATTCCATCTCAAGAAACGCCTACTTTGGCTATAGGTTCTAAAGCCCCTGATTTTCGACTTCCCAATTATGATGGCAAATTTTATTCATTAAAAGATTTTGCTTCGGCAAAGGTTTTGGTAATCGTTTTTACCTGTACACACTGCCCAACAGCACAGGCTTATGAAGACAGAATCAAGAAAATTGTGGATGATTATAAAAGTAAATATGTGGCAGTAGTTGCCATTTCGCCAAATAGCCCAAATGGACTTTTATTGGAAGAATTGGGTTATTCAGACCTCAACGATGATTTTGATAATATGAAAATCAGAGCAAAAGAAAAGCAATTTAACTTTCCGTATCTCTATGATGGCGACAATGAAGCTGTTTCGATAAAATATGGCCCTGTGGCTACACCTCATGTTTATGTATTTGATAATCAACGTATTTTGAAGTATAATGGCCGCCTAGATGCCCTCGAAAATCCAAGTAAAGGTGCAAATTCGGAAGATTTACGAAAAGCAATTAATGAAGTTTTGGCAGGAAAAGAAGTAACAACACCCACAACCAAAACATTCGGATGTTCGATAAAATGGGCTTGGAAAACAGAATATAACGAGAAAAACGAAAAGAATTGGACTTCTCGCCCTGTTACACTTCAGGAATTGGACACTGATGGCATTAAAAATCTCGTAAAAAATGAAGGTTCGGATAAACTTCGTCTCATAAATGTTTGGGCAACGTGGTGCGGTCCATGTGTAATGGAATATCCTGATTTTTTAGATATTCACCGTATGTACGGGGCAAGAGATTTTGAATTTGTGTCAGTTTCAGCCGATAAATTGGAGAAAAAAGAAAAAGCCTTAAAGTTTCTGAAAGAAAAACATTCGGGCGTGAAAAATTATATTTTTAAAGATGAAGATATTTATAAACTCATTGAATCCATCGACCCAAAATGGAATGGGGCTTTACCATATACGCTTTTGGTTGAGCCAAACGGCAAAGTAATTTACAGCATTCAAGGAAGTATAGACAACCAAAAACTCAAAAAAATGATTGTTGACCATCCTAAGATAGGTCGCTATTTTTGATTTGAGCGAACGACAAATTATGAGTACGTTCACCACACAGGCACAGATTTTCACAGATTATTTTTCGTGAAATTTTGTGTAATCTATGCCTCTGTGGCGGCCAACGCTCGGTAAATATGAAATTTCTCAATACCCCCTAACCAACTCAATCGCACCAAAAACACCTGCACTATCCCCGAGTTTTGGTTTTAAGAAAAGCGTTTCAACTTTTCGATTATTGAAAATCCAGTTTTTGAGTTCTTCTGGGAACGCCTCATAAATCATGTCAATGTTTCCCACACCACCACCAATTACAATCGCATCGGGGTCAAGCACATTGACAATAGATGAAATAGCACGACCGAAAGATTTTACCAAATGCTTAAGCGTAGCTGTAGCGTGCGGGTCAGTTCCAGCTTTATGCAGTGCATAGATTTCTTTCATTGTTAGGTCATTTCCGCTCAATTTTTTATAATATTGTTGTAAAGCTGGGCCAGAAAATACATTCTCGTTGCATCCAGTTTTTCCACAATAGCACATTACGCCATCTTCTTCAAAGAAATTATGTCCCCATTCGCCACCTATTCCATGCCTACCGTTGATTACCTGACCATTCACAACCACTCCACCACCAACGCCCGTACCGAGAATTACTCCAAAAACAACTTTTGCATCGGGCAAAACATCTTTCACAATTCCCATCGTAGCTTCGGCCAAAGCAAAACAATTGGCATCATTAGCCAATTCAACTGGCACATCAAGGGCTTTTGAGAGGTCGGCTTTCATAGGTTTTCCATTCATCGACGTCGTATTGCAGTTTTTCATAGTCTGCGTAGTTGGGTCGGTCGTGCCTGGTGTACTAAAACCAATGGCCGTTGGGGTAATATTTATTTCTTCTTTTATAGAATCAATCAATCTTACTACTTGCCTAATGATATGTTCGTAGCCTTTAGTGGCTTCGGTCGGAATTCTTTTTCTTGATAAAATTTCATTGTTTTCGGCATTCATCACCACGCCTTCGATTTTCGTGCCGCCTAAATCTACACCCCAAAGTGTCTTCATTTTTTATTTTTTGATGTTTAAAATTGTTTTAGATGGTTGCACATTGTTTCAAGTTGTTGGAAAAGGAATATTTTGTAACAATTTGCCACAGTTTCCAACAAAAATAACTATAAACTCCGTTAACGACTCATTAACAAATGCCTAAGCAACTCCTTACAAACTTATAGCATCTTATCATAAAAGACAAGATTTTTTATAAAAAGCTAAAATAGAATCATTACAATGAAACGTTCAAATATCGTAATCTTCACAATCCTTTTTGGAGTATTTGGATTGTCATCTTGTAATACTTTCGAAGTTATTGATGGTAGCGGCATTGTTCAAACTGAGTTTCGTCGTATGGCGTATTTCAATCGGATCGAATTGTATTTTCCTGCCGAAGTAATCATTCGTCAAGGTACAACCAAAGACATTGAAATAACCGCCGAAAGCAATATCATTGATTTAGTTTACAGCCGAATAAGCGGTAATACCTTGATTTTAGATGATAATGGTCGCCTTCGTAGCAGCCACAACGTGAAAGTCTATGTGCAAGTACCCGATATCAATGCCATTTTTGTTTCAGGAAGTGGCCGTGTAGTTAGTGATAATAAAATTTTCTCAAAAAATATAAATCTACGCTTGTCGGGAAGCGGACTAATTGATGTTGCTTTAGATGTAAAAAATGATTTATTAGCCAATTTGAGTGGTTCTGGCTTGATTTTTATGGAAGGTGATACTTATAATGGTATATATGATATTTCTGGAAGTGGAAAAATTGAGTCATTCGGATTGCATGCAGATAATTCGGATATTGTAATCAGTGGATCTGGACGATGCGAAACTACTGCACTGAGTAATCTTGACGTAAGTATTTCAGGAAGTGGAAGCGTTTGGTTTAGAGGAAATCCACGAATCAGTCAACGAATTTCGGGTTCGGGAAAGATTTTTAATGCTAATTGATTTTAATCTATAAAATTAAACCTGTAAAGTCTGAAAGAGACCTTGCAGGTTTTTTTATGCCCTCAAAATTCTCTATTTTTGCACTATTACTAACAAATAACCGTCGTCCGTCATCTATTGACTATTGACTCAAAGAATAATGGCAGAAATCAGCAAAACGTACAATCCGAAAGAGATAGAAGATAAATGGTATAAGTATTGGATTGATAATCAGTACTTTAAGTCGAAACCAAATCCCGATAAAGAGCCTTATACTATTGTTATTCCTCCGCCAAATGTCACGGGTGTCTTGCACATGGGACACATGCTCAACAATACGATTCAAGATGTACTGATTCGCAAGGCACGTATGGAAGGTAAAGAGGCTTGCTGGGTGCCAGGAACTGACCATGCTTCTATCGCAACCGAAGCAAAAGTTGTTGCGATGCTGAAAGAGAAAGGAATCAATAAAGCTGACCTTACGCGTGAAGAATTTTTGAAATATTGCTGGGAATGGACTGAAAAATATGGCGGAATTATTTTGCAACAACTCCGTAAACTCGGTGCGTCGTGCGATTGGGACAGAACTCGCTTCACGATGGAGCCAAGTTTGTATGATGCTGTAATTGATGTTTTTGTTGATTTACATAATAAAGGAGATATTTATCGTGGACATCGCATGGTAAACTGGGACCCGCAAGCCAAAACAACGGTTTCGGACGAAGAGGTTATCATGAAAGATGTTCAGCAAAAATTGTATTATATCAGATACGATGGAGCGGAGGGAAGCGTAACAATTGCCACAACTCGTCCCGAAACCATTATGGCTGATGCGGCCATTTGTGTGAACCCTGCCGATGAGCGTTTCCAAGATTTAATTGGTAAAAAAGTAAGAATTCCGTTAATCAACCGTGAAATTACGATTATTTCCGATGAATACGTAACGATGGAATTCGGAACAGGTTGCTTGAAAGTAACACCTGCCCACGACCAAAACGACTATGCCCTCGGACAAAAACATGGCTTAGATATCATTGATATTTTGACCGATGAAGGTAAATTGAATGAAAAAGCCTTGATTTTAGTCGGTGAAGATAGATTTTTAGCTCGTAAGAAGATTGCTAAATTATTGGCCGAATCTGGCAATTTAGTAAAAGAAGAAGACTATAAATCGACAGTTGGAACTTCTGAGCGGACGGGTGCGATTATCGAGCCAAAAATTTCGTTGCAATGGTTCTTGAAAATGAAACGCCTTTCGGAGCCTGCCTTGGAAAACGTAATGAACGATACTATTCAGTTGATTCCACCGAAATTCAAGAATACGTATAATCATTGGATGGCAAACGTAAGAGATTGGTGCATCAGTCGCCAACTTTGGTGGGGACATCGTATTCCAGCGTTTTACATGCCGGATGGAACTTGTATCGTAGCAAAAGATAAAAAAGCGGCCTTGAAAATTGCCCGTGATAAATATCAATTATTTGCTTTGAGCGAAACTGACCTAACACAAGACGAAGACGTTTTAGATACTTGGTTCAGCTCGTGGTTATGGCCAATTTCGGTTTTTGATGGTTTCAAAGACCCGACGAACGAGGACATTAATTATTATTACCCAACCAATGATTTAGTGACTGCTCCCGAGATTTTGTTCTTTTGGGTAGCACGTATGATTATTGCTGGTTATGAATATAAAGGCACATTTCCATTCAAAAACGTTTACTTGACTGGTATCGTAAGAGACAAACAAGGTCGAAAAATGTCAAAATCCTTGGGTAATTCACCTGACCCAATCGATTTGATTGAAAAATACGGTGCTGATGGTGTTCGTACAGGTATGTTATTTAGTTCACCCGCAGGAAATGACTTGCCTTTCGATGAAAAACTATGCGAGCAAGGACGTAATTTTAGTAATAAAATTTGGAATGCCTTCCGCCTAATTCAGGGTTGGGAAACTCAGTCATCAGTCGACTATCAACAGTCAACAGTTATCAGTAATAGACTTGCAGTTTCTTGGTTCAAAACCAAGATGAATAAAGTAGTTGCTGAGACACTTGACCATTACAATAAGTTCAGAATGTCAGATGCTTTAATGAGTACGTATAATCTCATTTGGGATGATTTCTGTTCGTTGTATTTGGAGATGATTAAACCCGCTTATGTTGATGGAAAAGGCTTACCAATCGACCAAGAAACATACAATGCAACGCTCGAAATCTTTGATGAATTGATGCGTTTGATTCACCCTTGGATGCCATTTATATCAGAAGAAATTTGGCAAACGATTAGAAAAAGGAACGAAAATGAATCCATTTGTTTGGCTCAATTCCCACAAGGTGGCGAAGTTGACGAAGTTCTATTAGCTGATTTTGAGTTATTATACGAAATCGTTTCAACGGTTCGTAATACACGAAATGCCAAGCAAATTTCGCCAAAAGAAGCATTGCCATTGGCAGTAAAAACCGAGAATCAAGCACGTTATGAAAAATTATCTGGCTTGATAAAGAAAATGGCGAATGTCTCTGATATTCAATACGTTAGCGATAAAGCAGATGGTATGAGTTTCGTTATTAAAGGTGATGAATTAACAATTGATTTAGGTAAAAATCTTGATATAGAAGAAGAAAAAGCAGCTTTACAAAAAGACTTAGATTATATTGTAGGTTTTAAGAAATCGACCGAAGCGAAATTATCGAATGAGCGTTTTGTACAAAATGCAAAACCAGAAATTATCGAAAAAGAACACCAAAAATTAGCCGATGCCGAAACAAAAATCAAAGCTTTGGAAGAAGCTTTGGCGAAATTGGGATGAATATTTTAAAATAATTTTAAAGGGCAGTTTTGATTTTTCAAGACTGCCTTTTTTATTGGGCAAAATATCATAGATTATTAAAATCCTCCACTTCCATAATATTGTCTTCTACGGCTCACTTTCAATTCTTGCAATAAAGCACTACGAACATTGAGCGTAAAAGAATAACTACTATTGGCTGAATACCCCGAAATCGGAGTCCAGTTAAATGCCATATCCCAACAATGCAATTCACGATTAATCGTGATATTGGTGAGCGTTGGTGCATTTAATACCATATCATAACCCGTATTAAAACCCAATTTCCATTTTGGTGTAAGGCTTAAATCTCCTTGAACTGTAATGGCCTGCGTAATTTGTGCTTTTGCCAAACCTTGTTTGTTGTAGTTAAAGTTATAGCTAAAACTCAGCGTCCACGGAATCGTGAAATCTACGTATAGTTCAGGATTTGCCGCCACAAATTTCTTCATGGCATCCATTTGTGGGTTATTACTTTGCGGATTTGTCTTTGGTTTTGCCTTATCAGGATTGAAAGTCTCTGGCGAAAGACGAGTCGAAATAGCAATATTAGCTGAGCGTAGGGTTGCCAAACCAGCAAAGCCTTGCACTTGTTGAATTTTATAAAAACGACGAATACGTCCCGCAGGATTTAAGGCTCTCAATTCTGCCGTACTTTCTTCTTGATAAAAATAGGGGTCAAGTGTTGCACCCATATTTAGATTGATCAGATTCTTGAATAAATTGGTGTTTGCACTCAAATTAATATTCGAAAGATTCATCGAGTCACCAATGGCCAAGAGATTATAACTTGTGCTAAGGCTAAGATTATCAAGCAATGAAACTTTTTCAAATGCTTTGGCTGCGGTATCTGATTTTGAGCGAACTTTTGCTTCGAGTTGGTTGGTTAAACTAAAACTTATATTCCCCGATGCACCGGCCGAAGACCCTAAAGTTGGATATTTTGATAAAAGTCGTCGCAGGGTATCATAAGTTGTGACACCATTTGTAGTATTTTTATCGATTCTAACTACCTTATAATCAAAAAGTCGGTTCGTAAAATCGGGTGCATAACTCAAACTCAATGAAGGTGCTAAAGTGTGGCGAATCGCCTGTAAACGTCCTTTTCCCTTAAACTGATAAGTACCATAGACACGGGTATTCATTCCACCCGAAACTGAGGTTTGGTACGTAGGAAAAAAGCCTTTCACTGTATCGATTTTTACTGCATTTTCGCTCGCAACATACTCATAACTAAGGCTTTGTGTCGAAATATCACCTCTGAGCGATATACTTGGCGTAAAATTAATATAGCGTGCTATCTTGAAGTTTGGTAACGAAATTGGAATAGAGTAAGTACTTGTAAACTTCCCATCTTTCAAAACCTCATTGATGGCATCTAAACTACTTAGTTTTCTGACATTACTAAGGCGTTCTTGTAAGGCTTTTTGTGCAATTCTTTCTTCGATAGTTAAGGTTAAAGGATTGGCATCACGGAGTTTGATTTCTTCATTGGTCAAAGGTTTTGCTTCGATTGTAGAATAGGTGCCATTGGCATTTTCACGGACAATTTTATAATCTGAATAATTTGTAATACTATTTACTCTTGTATTCGTCGCTTGATAACCACCACTTACGTTTAAACCAAGCCTAAATGACTCAAACCAACGGCCGATTTGCTTTTTTTCTGGCACAAAAGGATTAAATTGGTTCAGACCAACGCTATAATTGGCCGAGGCATCAACTTGCCCAGTCGTGAAGTTTTGTGAGATGTTAATGCCCGAGCTAGTCACGATTTTTTGAGCAAAAGTACGACCAAACTGTACCGAAGAATTTGAAGTGCTACTCAAATAATTACTCACATCGACCGTATTTACGTTATTTCGGTTGAAGCCATTACTACGAAGATTGACTGATGAAGAAAAGCTTCGGTCGGGGCGTTTATTGGCGGGCGAATGCGACCAACTTAGGTTAAAATCTTTGGTTTTGTAATTATTGTTATCATCAGTACCAACAACTTCTGGTTTATTATTATTGAAATTATACTGAAAATTTAAACTTCCCGAATACTTATATCGCTTAGAGTAATTTGATTGAATTCCAAGTCCGAAACTACCTTTTGTATAAATTTGACCAATAAGTTTTACGCCTATTTTTTCGTTTACAGCAAAATAATAACCAAAATCTTTGAAATAAAAACCTCGATTATTGGGGTCTTCGCCATAAGTACCCATTATGATGCCTGAAGTACCAGCTTCTTTGTTTTTTGGCACAGGAAAGAACCCAAAAGGCAATCCAATAGGAAGTGGAATTCCACTCAGTACGAAATTAAATGGCCCCGAAATAATCTGTTTTTTATTGACAAGTTTGATTTTTCGGGCAGAAATATGAAAGTGTGGTTCTTTCAAATTACAAGTCGTATATTTTGCATTGACCAAATACATATCGTCGTGTTCGTCTTTTTTTACACGCTCACCCGTTACAAAACCTTCGCCTTGTTGGGTTACGATACCTTTGATGATTGCTTTTCTAGACTTAAAATTATATCGAATAGTATCAGTATTATAGCTATCACCACTTTGTGTAAAAACAGGTTTTCCCTTAACTTTATCACCTTGTTTGGTCGTATCGGGCGAGCCATAAGCAAAAATTTCGCTTATTCCCCAGTCTATTTTTATGTAATCTGCTTTTAGTTCGATGTCTCCGTAAGTCACCACTGCTTTTCCGTATAGATTAAGCACTTCGCCAGAAACATCCATCACCGTAGAATCTTCTGCCATATACTTTACGGTTGACTGTAAACCTGAGTCTTTACTACGAAGCGAGTCGGGAATCGATACACGAGTGGTGTCTTTTTTCTCTTCAAAAAGTTTATTACCAAATGGTTTTACCGTGCTTGTAGGACGAGTTGTGGTCGGGCGAGATGTATTTCCTCCTCCAAGATTCGGTAATCGTCCAGCCCCAGGAAACTGTGCAAAAGTATTGAATGATAGTATAATGAAAAGCAGAGAGAAAATTATTTGAAAACTTAACGTATGCAAGATTTTGTAACCTGCCGACGTTAAATCCGTAAATGTTTTGAGTCCCTTTTTGTCGTGGGAGGTATATTTTTTCAATTGTTCCAAAAAACGTATCTTTGTAAAAAATGTCTTATTACTATAACCTAACTAGAGAAAGCCGTGACGAGTATTTATCTAAAACTTCATTTTTTTGCTTTTTCTACAAAAACTATTCTATGAACGTATATTAATGGCACAAAATTAGCTATTATATGGTATCGAAAGAACGTTTGTCCATAAAATCATGTTAAAAAATCTTAAAGTCCTACTCATCATATTGTTCTCGCTCGAAATTGTACATGCTCAGAGCGGGAAAATACAAACTATTGTAATTGACGCAGGGCATGGTGGTAAAGACCCAGGTACACATCATAGCAAGCTCCAAGAAAAAGATATTGCTTTAAATGTGACGCTCAAACTAGGAAAAAAGTTACAACAAAATCTTCCTGGGGTCAAAATCATTTATACCCGAAAGACCGATGTTTTTATTCCGCTCCACGAGCGAGCCGCTATCGCTAATCGCAATAAAGCTGATTTATTTATTTGTATTCACGTAAATGCAAATCCACATTCATCGAAATTGAGCGGTTCAGAAACTTATGTGATGGGCTTGCACAAAACCGAAGATAATCTCGAACTAGCCATGCGTGAAAACGAAGTTATTTTGATGGAAGATAATTACAAGAAAAACTACAAAGGTTATGATTTAAGTTCGCCAATGGCCAATATTATGCTAGCCAATTATCAGAATGCTTTTATGAAAGAAAGTGTAAAACTGGCAAGTATGGTTGAGAAACAAATCTCAAAAGTGGGGCATCGCAGTCGAGGCGTTAAACAAGCAGGATTTCAGCTTTTATGGCAAACAACAATGCCAAGTATTTATGTCGAAACTGGGTATCTGACCAATGCCACCGACAAAAAGATTTTGGGAAACCCTGATGGACAAGATAAACTAGCTGATGCAATATTTAAGGCAGTAAAGGCGTATAAAGAAGAAAAGGAGAAATGATATTTTAATTTAGAATTGAGAACGGTTCGCCGTTGCTATTAAAAATTAAGTTTGTATTTTTGCAGAATATTTAAGAAAAGCATTAAGAAAATTTTCCTCTGTCATTCTTAACTCTTGAACGCAAGAGCGAACGCGTCTTATGTATATGTATAATAATTATGCTTCATTCGTTTTATGAAAAAAGAATATAAAGTTGGTTTATTGGGTATTATTGCATTTGCAATATTTTATTTAGGGTTTAATTTCTTGAAAGGTTTGGATGTTTTCCGTACTGAAAACGAATATTTCACCTATTACGAAAATGCCGAAGGTTTACAGACATCAAACCCTGTAACTTATAATGGTGTGCCAGTTGGACGTGTGGTTTTGGTAGAGCCAGAACAAGACAAAAACCGCGTAAAAGTGATGCTAGCTATCAAGCGAGACATCAAATTAAGCGATAAAACCATTGCTATATTGGCCGATAATGGTCTTTTAGGTGGAAAAGTTATAAAACTTAGAATTGAGGCAGGAAAAGCTTTAGGTGACGAAGGCATTATGTTGAGCGAAATCGAGAAAGGAATGGTAGCTTCCGTAACCGATAAATTAACACCAACTCTCAAAAATGTTGATTCGCTACTGACCACAACTACGGCAATCATCAAGCAATTTGACCAAACGGCGGTTGCTCTCAAAGCCCTTATGGAAAGTGCTACCCAAACTACTGCAGGTGTCAACGGAATTGTGGCAGCAAACTCAAAAAATCTTTCAGCAATTACAGCTAATGCCGCAACTTTGACTGCCAATTTGAATACTTTATCGAATAATCTTGATGCTCAAATTAAGCCAATTTTGAAAAAAAGTAGTACTTTTGCCGACTCATTAAATGCCATGCGTTTGGGGCAAACGGTCAATCAATTGAATAGTTCGATCACCGGTTTACAAGGTGTTATCAAAGAAATTAATCAAGGAAAAGGCACTTTGGGCAAGCTAGCTAAAGATGATTCACTTTACGTAAATCTTGATAGAACAGCCGCAAATATTGCTCTTTTAATGGCCGATATGAAGTCAAACCCTAAACGATATGTACATTTTTCATTGTTTGGGAAGAAAGAGAAAAAATAGTTATTTTTATTGAAACATTAAAAATCCGTAGCTTAAGCACAACCTAAAGCTTCGGATTTTTGTTTTTGTCCTTTTAGGTAGTTTATTACATGGCTGTTTCGCATAAAAACATAAATAAATCCTTAATTTTACACCTCAATTTTATAAGAAACCTTAATGTCCGAAAAACGTTGGTCGTATAAACCTACTCCAAGCACCGAATCGGTTATCGAACTTTCGCAAGCCATCCATGTCGATAAAGCACTTGCCGCTATGCTCCTTCAACGAGGTGTCACGGCTTTTGACGATGCCCGAGATTTTTTTCGTCCGCAGCTAAGCCATTTGCACGACCCATTTCTGATGCTAGATATGGAAGTAGCCGTTAGGAGACTTAGAGAAGCTATCGAAAATGGCGAAAAAATAATGGTTTACGGTGATTATGATGTTGATGGCACAACGGCAGTAGCTCTCGTATATGGTTTTCTATCAACCTTTTATCCTAATTTAGAACATTATAATCCCGACCGCTACGAAGAAGGATATGGGGTTTCAGTACAAGGCATTGAATGGGCTGCCGAGCAGGGTGTTTCACTCGTTATTTGTTTGGATTGTGGTATCAAAGCCCAAGATAAAGTGACTTTGGCTAAAGAAAGATTTAACATTGATTTTATCATCTGCGACCACCACGAACCTGATGAAACCTTACCTAATGCAGTGGCTGTGCTCGACCCAAAACGTAAAGATTGTCCGTATCCATACAAAGAATTGACAGGAAATGGGGTTGGTTTCAAACTGCTTCAGGCTTTCTGCATGCGTTCTGAAATGCCAATTGAAAATTTGTTTGAATTTTTGGATTTATGTGTAGTTAGCATCGGCTCTGATATTGTACCGATTACAGGCGAAAATCGAGTTTTGGCTTATTATGGTTTGAAAAAACTCAATGAAAATCCACGAATCGGATTAAAGGCTTTGAAAGATGTAGCGGGTTTTAAGACCCCAATGACTGTAGAAAACGTGGTTTTTGTATTAGGCCCAAGAATCAATGCAGCAGGTAGGATAAAACACGCCAAAGCAGCCGTACAGCTTTTATTATCAAATGATTATGATGAGGCGTTGGCATTTGCAGGCGAAATACAAAAACATAATTCTGAGCGAAAAACCTTCGACTCTCGCATTACAGAAGAAGCACTTGCGATGATTGAGGGTGACGAATGGCTACTCAATACTGCCAAAAGTACGGTGCTTTATCGAGAAGATTGGCACAAAGGAGTTATCGGAATTGTGGCGAGTCGTTGTATCGAAAAATATTATCGTCCGACAATTATTCTCACAAAATCGCATGAAAAAGCAGCAGGTTCGGCTCGTTCGGTAGCAGGTTTCAACCTTTACGGAGCAATCGAAGAATGTGCTGATTTGCTGGAACAATTTGGTGGACATACACATGCCGCAGGGATGACCATGCCTATCGAAAATATTGATGCCTTTCGCTTAGAATTTGATAGAGTTGTAAGCAAATATATCACGCCCGAACAATTAACGCCCGTCGTAACCGTTGATTTAAAGATAAAATTGGCTGAAATTAATCAAAAATTTTATCGAATTATGAACCAAATGGCACCTTTTGGGCCACAAAATATGCAGCCTGTTTTAGTAACAGAAAACCTAACACTTAAATACGCCCCAAGAGTAATGAAAGAAAAACACTTGAAATTGGAGCTTTTTGAAGAAGAAACAGGGGCAATTTTGTCCGCCATCGGTTTTGGAATGGTAGAGGAGCATTTTGAGCGATTGAGTACCAATAAATATTTTAGCCTTGCATATCAAGTCGATGAAAATACTTTTAATAATAAGACATCTTTGCAATTGATGATAAAGGATATTAAGTATAGTTAAGAAATATTAACGCTGACTTTTGTTGATTAAAACATAATTTTGTTGTAGGACAGGTTTGTAACCTGTCAAATCTGAGAATAAGAAAACGAGAGGTTGATCAAAATCTGAGAATAAGAAAACGAGAGGTTGATCAAAATCTGAGAATAAGAAAACGAGAGGTTGATCAAAATCTGAGAATAAGAAAAC
>Ga0247832_1002578_pt1 | contig 27359 bp, 36 predicted proteins | sample LaCruzMarch2015__10_FD_192407 | JGI IMG/M metagenome (GOLD analysis project Ga0247832, IMG submission 192407) | Freshwater microbial communities from meromictic Lake La Cruz, Castile-La Mancha, Spain - LaCruzMarch2015_4m | ecosystem: Environmental > Aquatic > Freshwater > Lake | place: Spain... | reverse complement strand
AATAATGCTGCAGGAACTCGTGCTCGTAAAGCACTTCAAGAAGTTGCTAAAGCTGTAAAGGAAAGAAGAACCGAAATCACCGAAGAGAAGAATGCCCGTAAGGAAGCAAAGGCATCCTGATTGTCTATGAAATTTGATTTCCAATTTGGTAAAAAGAAATCAAGTATTTTTAGATATGCGATTATAGGGGTCATATTCACTTCTGTTGTAACGGGAATATCGCAGTGTACTCATATTCCCGAAGAACAAATTTACGATATTGTAGATCAAATTCAAAGAAAAATACCAGGAAAACCTTTAAATGATTGGATTATTACTGACCCAATTCTTTTAGATCGCAGAATCAAAGGAGATGTAAACAGGGCAATCGATGCCGTAAATCCAGAGTATAATCGGATTATTTCCGAGTATGATAAAAAATACGAACAAAGGTATATTGAATATCCAATAGATAAATCTGTGTGCTATACTGATGAATGTAAAAAACTTGGAGGAGAAATGAGAATCTGTGCCCCTTGGGTTGACTCGTGCCCCTTGCCGTGATATGATGGGTTTATGTCCCGATAGCACAGCGGATTAGTGCAACATCCTTCTAAGATGTGGGTCGCTGGTTCGAATCCAGCTCGGGACGTTTCGGTGTGTAGCGCAGTTTGGTAGCGCATCCGCTTTGGGAGCGGAGGGTCGCAGGTTCGAATCCTGCCACGCCGATACTTGACACTTCCCCATAAATCGTGCTATAAATATTGATGTTCAAGAGGATAAGAATTCTGATGCTTCGGACAGCGGTTCGACTCCGCTCATCTCCATTACTTGGGGATGCCAAGGTTTCGACGGGGTATAAAGGTTTTATCTGTTGACGGAACAAACAAACAAACGCAAACAAAATTGTTGCATTTTCGAGGACTTCTGTACCTTCTTTGGTATAGAACTCTGACGAAACTCAAGGGGGCACTCGTGCCCCTTTTTTGCCCTATAAGCATTGTGGTGATGCAGCAGTTTTGTAAACTGCAGAGATTGGTTCAATTCCGATATGGGGATCTTGACATAATGCTTATTATGTTTTATACTTCTTTAGTATGAAGGAAGTCGCCGGGAGAGTAATCTCCCACTTTGCGGATATGGTGTAGTGGCAACACAAGAGTTTTCCAAACTTTTATCCTCGGTTCAAATCCGTGTATCCGCTTATAAATATGTAAAAAAGGGACAATGTTAAGCATTAGATGTAAAGATTGTAATAAAGAATTAACTTCACACCCAACCAAAACGGTGTCTTGTGGTTGTCCAAATATGGCAACTGTTTGTGGTGATAAAATTACTGCTGTTGATTTATCCAGAGTGGTAATGCTAAACTCAATAAAAGAAGTTTCAAAATCAGCAGTTCTTACCAGAGAAGATTTACAATTTCAAGAAGAAAGAAGAAATCGTAAGGTTCGTAAACTATACTTTGAGATACGATAAGGAAAGATGGCCGAGTGGTTTAAGGCAACAGTCTTGAAAACTGTCGAGGTGAAAGCCTCCGTGAGTTCGAATCTCACTCTTTCCGTTTCAACCACTTGACTTTCAATTCAATTCACCCTATAATATCAGAGTCAACAATCATTACAATGTCAGTCGTTTTAAAGTTCAAAAAAGAAGTCAACACACTTCGTTCTGCCGTAAATGGTGAAATCTTCCTTGATGTAAAAAATCCAAAACTTTACAAAAAAGTTCGTCGTTATTATCAAAATGAAGGAGTGATTTTTTCTGAAGATCCATTAGATAATTATGACATTTTGATTGAATGTATTGCTCAGGATCTTGAAACTGTTGGAGTGATATGAAAAAGGTTATTTTTGAACGGGAAGGATACCGTTTCGTTGATGCTGGTATTCTTGAGATTAATGGATTGACTGATTATAGAATGCAAAAGAAAAATGAATATACCAAACACTGGTATGACATTTATCTTTTTGATAACTCTATGCAGTGCTGTACTGCTATGGAAGACATTGAGTATGCCAAATGGTTGGATCCTGATGGTGTTCCTGCCTATCGGCATTATACTTAGTCACGGAAAGACTTTAAAAGTACTGGTGGAGTCAAGTAGCACCCAAGGAGAGTTGCATAAACTCTCCTTTTCTGGTATAATATATAAAAGGTGTTTTGATTATTCTTTGACATGAATATAGTTTCTGGAAATTGTGCCGGTGTTTTTAGTGGATTTCTCGCACACCTTGCTTGGATGGAGGTATCTAATAATATTGAAAATGAAATAAATTTATGTCTTCACGCAAGAAATAAAACTAATTATCCAGGAAATAGTTATTCTAACTACAAGTGGGTGTCTTCTTCACAGGTTAATAACTTCAACGAAATCTTAGAAGAAAATCTACTTCATAAATTTTTTGAAACTAACGAGTATATCTCTAAAACTTTTCCATCAGAGTTTACTTATTTTGAGACCTATCCTGCGGACATTAAAGAAATAGTAAAAAATTATCCAGAGTCTTTGAAGTATGAGGGAAGAGGAGGACTCAAAGAACAATATAACGATTTGGAGCATTTAAACCTCACTAGAAAGGCATTTAATAAACAATGGAATAAGTTTAAATTTACCAAAACATTCAACCAAAAAGTTTTGGAAGAAGAAAAACTAATTGAAGGAAAAAAAGTACTATGCTTAATGCTCAGACAATCTGAACATTATATTGGAGTTACTGAAGGATATAAATGGGGAGGACCCGATGTTATTAAACACGCAATTCAAACTGTAAAAAATAAAATAGATGATTATGATGCCATTCTTTTGACCACTCAAGTTAAACCATTTCTTGATAAATTTGTAGAAATCTTTGGTGAGAAATGCATTTATACCGAAAGAGAAAGATTTGATACAGACACTGATTGGAAAGGAGGACGATATGCACACACCCCAATGACAGATGAGGAATATGAAATTGAATATCAAAACGCAATGTTGGATGTTATTTTGTCAAGTAAAGTTAATCATGTAATTGGTGGAAGTAGTAATATGTTTCTTGCCGCTCTATGCATGAATCCAAACGTTCAATTTGATATGTTCTGTAACGCTAATGGTTGTTAATTCTAATGGTTAATAATATGAAAACAAAATTTAACTTGGTGGGCAATACCTTTACTCACCTTACAAACGGCAATAAAGGATATTCTGTACATGGAAAAGAATCAAAATATATTGAATGGGTTCACAGTGGTGGTGATGGAACTTTTTATATTGATGATACAGTCAATGTTGGAATTAATGATGAAAGAACGGGCCCAAAATATCTTTGGTTGCTAGAATCCAAATCTGCTAAACCTGGTCTTGTCGAAAGTGTCATTGAGCATCAAAAATTAGTTGAAAGTGTATATGACACAATTTACACTCATGATCAAAGACTTCTTTCTCTTGGAGAAAAATATAAATGGGTTCCTGCACAAGGAACCTGGATTAAAGAGTTGAAAGTTTATGAAAAAACAAAAATGATTTCTATGATTTCTTCAAACAAAAGTATGTTTGAAGGACATCGCAAACGTCTTGAATGGATTGATAGATTGAGAGATCAAGTAGATTTTTATGGTAGAGGATTTTCTACAGAGATCGAAACAAAAGAAGAAGGTCTTTGTGATTATATGTTTTCAATAGCAATTGAAAATGATCAATATGAAACTTATTTTACTGAAAAAATATTAGATTGTTTTGCGACAGGAACTATTCCTGTATATCTTGGGGCCCCAGACATTGGAAAATACTTTAATATGGGTGGCATTATTATTTTAAGTGACGAGTTTGATGTTTCTGATGAGATTTATCATTCTAAAATAGATGCAATTAAAGACAATTTGGAGAGAGTTAAAAAAATGGAAATTTTAGAAGATTTTATTTGGGAAAACTATTATGTTTGATGGAAAGGAATATGTAGATAAAATTTATTCTACAGAGTCTAAAAACATACCAACCTGTGCTTTTCTTTTTAGAGACTTTGGAGTTAAATTGGGATGTAAGTATTTTGTAGAAACTGGAACACATCTTGGACATGGAGTTCAATATGCTTTAGATCATGGATTTGAACAAATTTTAAGTTGCGAATTTATGGAAGACCGTTATCAGCATTGTATGAAAAGATTTGAAAATAATGATAATGTTAGTCTTTACTGTGGAAATTCTTTAGAGTGTATACCTAAAATGCTAAAAAGCATAGACAACAAAATTTGTTTCTGGTTGGATGCACATGATGAAGGTGGTGGAGTTCCAACTTTTGAGGAACTTGAAATGATTAAAAATCATAAAATTAAAAATCATACAATTGTCATTGATGATATTCCTGTATATTTTTCGGATAAAAAAGAGCAGTTGGAAAATTTAATTTTATCTATTAATAAGAAATATAAAATTGAATATCTATCAGTATATTTTGGAGAGGCACCAGAATATACTACACACAAATTGGTTGATAGTTATCAACTTCTTGCATATGTGGAGTAATTTTATAAAATGAAAATTTGTTTAATTTGTCAACATGCAGGAGTTGGTGATGTTTTCTTTTTGCAATATGTTGCAAGAAAATATCTATCAATGGGGTACAAAGTTATCTGGCCTTTAAAGGAAAATATACTCTGGATCAAAAATTATATTACTGATATTGATTTTTGTTCTCAAGATGATAATTTTCCTGGAAAGGAATATTATGGGCAAGATATGATTATTATATCTCCCCAATTTGTTTATCTTGGTTTAATGAATACTCATTTATGGGGAAATGATTATGGAGTTCCTGAAGAAGATACCTGTATGGTCATGCAGTCAAAATATCTTCTTCAACATTTAGATTGGAATAATTGGCAAGAAGGATTTCAATTCAATCGAAATATTGACAAGGAAAATGATTTGTATTATAATATCCTAGGTTTGAAGGATAATTCTAAGTATGTGTTTGTAAATAAATACGCAAACACTGAAAATAGAAAAAATAACAATTTAGTTTTTCCTGAATTTAATCTTTCAGTTATTAATCTAGAAATTTTAGATGGATTTTCTTTGTTTGATTGGTGTAAAGTGATTGAAAACGCACAAGAAATTCACACAGTCCATACGTCAGTTCCTTATCTTATAGATAGACTAAATATTCGTGCTGAAAAATATCATATGTATCAAGGTATTCATTATGATAATGTTAAGCACATTCCTTTTTTGAAAAATACTCCAGTATACATTCCAAATTAATTGAGGTACTAAAATGAAAATGCCAATTTCTGAAATTATTGATAGATTTACTATTACTAAACTTAAGACAGAGCGTACAAATGAAGATGTTAGTGATGAATTAAACGCATATAAATCTGAAATTGAACAATATAATCTAGATGATGTTTCTCCGTATGTTGATCGCATGTATGAAATCAATGGAACTTTGTGGAATTATGAAACACAAATGCGTAAGTTGATGGACTGTAAAAATGGAACGACTCAAGTAGTTGATGTGAATGATTTACCATTGGATGAAATTGGTAAACTAGCTTTGTTAGTTAGGGATTTAAATGGAACTCGCAATAGAGTTAAATCTGAAATTGTTGAAAAGTTCAGTGAAGGTTTTAAAGACATTAAAATCAATTATGTAAAAACTGATTATCCAATTTTGTCAAATCTTGGTATAAAAATTGATGAATATTGAAAAAAGACCTTGGGGAACATTTGAAACTTTGTGCGATTCAGATTCTTACAAAGTAAAAAGAATTTGTGTAAATCCAAATCAATCATTTTCACTTCAATATCACAATCACCGTTGGGAAGACTGGATTATTGTTCAAGGTAGTGGTATAATTAATGATGGATCTGAAATAAAAAACTGTATTATTGGAGATAGATTTCACATTCCACCAAAAAACATTCATAGAGCTACTGCTGGTCTGGATGGTTTAATCTTTATTGAAATTCAGCGTGGTATTTGTGATGAAGACGACATCGTAAGACTTGAAGATAATTACGGTAGAGTTGCATAAATTATTTTTTGTGTTATAATATATCTAAATGTTTATATAAAAAAAAAAATGAATCGTGTTTCTGATTATTCGGAACTTCAACTACGTGTTGTATCTTGGTTGAATGATTATGTCTTAGAACATAACCTTAAAAGTTTTGTAGTAGGAATCTCTGGTGGGATTGATTCTTCTGTGGTTTCTACTCTTTGTGCTTTGACTGGCGTAAAAACCTATGTGGTTGGAATGCCAATCAATCAAATTGAAAATCAAGAAACTCTTTCAGATACTCATGGTAAATGGTTATCTCAAAAATTTAATAATGTAGAGTTTGTTAAATCTGATATGAGTCAAGTTTATGATTCTTTCTTGCAAACTATTTCAAAAGATATTGGAGATAAGTTTGTAACTAATAAACTTGCACAAGCTAATACTCGCTCTCGGTTTAGAATGGTAACTCTTTATCAGGTTGCTGCATCTGTCGGGGGCGTTGTTGTTGGAACCGGAAACAAAGTTGAAGACTATGGTGTAGGATTCTATACCAAATATGGCGATGGTGGCATTGACATTGCTCCTATTGCAGATCTTTATAAAACAGAAGTATGGGAACTTGGAAGACATCTTGGTGTAGATCAACGTATAATTGATGCACCCCCAACTGATGGATTGTGGGATGACGGAAGAACTGATGAAGATCAAATAGGAACCTCATATAAAATGCTTGAATGGGTCATGGAGAAGGGACTTGATGAAGATCCCATGCTCTTGAATGAAGAGCAGACAAATGCTATTAATGCCTACCAAAAGTTTCATAATCAAAACAAACATAAAATGATTTCAATCCCAACATTTAAACTATGAGTGTTTGTCTCACATTAAGTAATAAAGATTCTGATGAAAGTTGGAAAAAGAAAGTACCACCAATAGATGGGTTTGGTACTGAGGGCATAGGATCTATGATGCAGTATCACCTACTTTTAGGGTTTCTGTCCGATTCCCTAGGAGTAGACTTTACTTATCCCGGATCTATAAATTTTGCACACTATTCATATACGGGGTCTTCTGCGGAAGAATATTTTCAATCTATTGATAAGTTTTTCAATCTACCAAATCTTAATCAAGAATGGGATAAAGTTATTTCAGTTACAGAAATAACAGAAGATCTGCTTTCTCATATTAAAGAAAGTAAAGGTGAGAGCAAAAAGACTTTGATTAACCTTTCAAATTGCCACCGGCAAATAGAAGATATTTGTAGACAAAACATGTCAAATATTTTTACTCAGGAAAGAGTTAATAAAATCAAAAATAACTTACTCTTTGAGGGTAAAAAATATTTTGAGAATGGATTAAATGTTTCTCTTCACTTGAGAACTGCTAATCCTAATGACATTCCACAAGAAATATCTTCTCCTCTTCGTGAATTGTATGTGCTTGAAAGAGATCTTGTTCGATATGAAAATCTTATAAACTTTATAAAAACAAACATAGAGCAAAAACAAATCACTTTTCATATTCATTCTCAGGGATTTACCACAGATTTCTCTGAATTTTTAAAATTTGAAACTGAAGAGTTTAAAGTTAAACTTCATATTGACGATCATCCGACAAGTGATATATATCATATGGCAAACTCAGATCTTTTAATATTGTCAAATAGTTCTTTTTCTTGGATTTCTTCTTTGTTGAATCCAAATCAAAAAATTATTAGAGATAACTTTACGAATGGATCATTTGTACACAACTCACTTAAAGCAAACTATGATTATACTCTTTTTAATTGAACTATGAAAGCGACTATAACTGAGGTTGAAAGTTTTTGGAATAGTAGACCTTGTAATGTAAGGCATTCTAAAAAAGAAATTGGATCCAAAGAATATTTTGATGAGGTGGAAAAGAAAAAATTTTTTGTTGAACCTCACATAAAATCTTTTTCTAAGTTTAATGAATGGAACGGAAAAAAGGTTTTGGAAATCGGATGTGGATTAGCCACCGCAGGAATAAATTTTGCTAGGTATGGCGCAGACTATACTGGTGTTGAACTTTCTTCTGAAAGTTTAGAGATTGCAAAAAAACGATTTGATGTGTACAATCAAAAAGGTGATTTTTATCAAGGTAACGCCGAAAATCTTTCTGATTTTCTTCCAGAAGAAAAATATCATTTAGTATATTCTTGGGGAGTTATTCACCATACTCCACACCCAGAAAAAGTTATCGAACAAGTGTCTAAACATTTGTTAAAAGATGGTGTTTTTAAACTTATGATGTATGCATCAAATTCTTGGAAAAACTATATGATTAGTGTTGGTCTAGATCAACCAGAAGCACAGTATGGATGTCCAGTTGCATATACTTATACTGAGGATGAAGTTTATGGTTTGTTATCTAATCATTTTGATGTAATCTCAATTGAGAGGGACCATATTTTTCCATATCAAATAGAACCATATAAAGAAGGTAAATATGTAAAGCAATCTTGGTTTGATGTTATGCCAGAAGATATGTTTAAAATTTTAGAAAAGAAACTTGGTTGGCACTTATTGATTACTGCTAAATTAAAAGGAGACTGTTTATGAAAATTGGAGTTATTGGTGCCGGTAGGCTTGGAATTTGTTTTGCACTTTTGTGTGAATCTGCTGGATATGATGTTCTTGTCTCTGATATTAGAGAAGACTATGTTAATGATTTAAACAACCGTAAAATCACTACAAATGAACCAGAGGTAGAAAATCTTCTTCGCACTGCCAAAAACTTTAAAGCAACCACAAATAATAAAGAAATAATTGATGAGTGTGATCTTATTTACACACTTGTGTCAACTCCATCTCTACCTGATGGATCTTATAATGTATCTTCAATTTGGGATGTAATCAAATGCTTTGACGGAGTTGAGAAAAAAAAATATTTTGTGATTGGGTGTACAACCAATCCCGGAGATTGTAAAAAATTTATAGAAAAATTGCCAAGTAATATAGAAGTTTTTTATAATCCAGAATTTATTGCTCAAGGATCTATTGTTAATGATTTAAGAACTTCGGATATGGTCTTGTTGGGATGCAATGCCAATGATAATAATAATCTAATTATTAAAGAAATCAAATCCCTATATACAAAAATTCAAACAACCAGAGCAATTGTTTGTACAATGTCAACCACTGCTGCTGAAATAACTAAAATTGCAGTCAATTGTTTCTTAACCACCAAAATTAGTTATGCAAATATGGTCGGTGATGTTTTGAGACAAGCAGGTTGTGGAGATGAAATAAACGGAGTATTAAACACCATTGGTACTGATACTAGAATCGGATCAAAATATTTAAAGTATGGGTTTGGATATGGTGGTCCTTGTTTGCCAAGAGATAACAGAGCATTTGCAGCATTTGCCAAAAGTGTTGGAATGGAGTATAATCTAGGAACAGTTACTGATGAGATTAATAATGAACATTCTAAATTTGTTTGTGATTTTTATGAAGAAATGAACAAAAATAAAACTCCCTTTTACTTTGATTCAATTACATATAAAAAAGGAACAGACATTTTGACAGAAAGCCAACAGTATCGTCTTTGTACCGATCTTCTTGATAGAGGACACAAAGTGTATATTAAGAGTGATATTAGAATTATGCCACAAATTGTTGATCAGTTATTTTACAAATATGGAGAAAGAGTTAGGTTTGTTGACGAACAAAAGTATATTACAGAACCATCTTTTACTGTAAATTTATGAACACAATTAATTTTCCGTATATTAACGGAACCGAAATTCCAGTATCTGAAAACTGCTTATATCTAAATTCATCTTGGGTCCATCCGATAAAAGATGATAAGTGGGACACGCATTTTGTTTGGGAACTTGATGTTATCCAAAAATTTGTTGATCAAATACAAGATAATTTTGTAATATTAGATATCGGTGCAAATACAGGTACATTTTCACTTGCTGCAAAATACTATCCAATGACAAAATGGCATTGCTTTGAACCAGATCCCTTTAATTATTCTTTACTTGAAGAGAATATAAAACTTAATAATATTGGTAATATTGTTCTTTGTTCTGATGCATTGAGTGATGGTGTTGGGGATGGGGTTTTGAAAATATGTCCAACCCATCGGGGATTGAATACTATTGGTCAAAATGTTCAAAGATTTTCTGAGAGTGAATCTGTAGATTATTCGATTAAAATTAACACAATAGATAATTTATTCTTAAACACAAAAATAGATTTGATTAAAATGGATACAGAAGGATCCGAGTACGATATAATACTGGGTGGTGTTGAAACAATTAAAAAATACAAACCAAAAATTTTATTAGAATATAATCCTGGTAATATGGGGCAGCGTGGTCATTCTATGGAGGAATTAAATTGTCTTATTGATGAAATAAATTATGAACCATTTTGGTTTGATAATGGAGAAAATCTTTTTATTCAGTCAAGGTAAATCTATGAATAACGTTATGAATACAAAATATTTTACAGTAAAATCTGTAGATGAAATTAAAAATATTTTAGATACGATTGATACAGTAGAATATTCTTTGGTAAATTATGTTTGGACGGAATATGGGTTTTATCCCGTATTTTTTAATGAACTTTTCTCACAGTTCTTCAAAAAATCTAAGGGACCCAAAATTGGATTTTGCTTTTCTGGTCAAGAAATATTTTATGAACCATATGTAGATATTCTAGTAACTCTAGAAGGTTTTATTGATACAACAAAAGCTTATATTGATGGTAAGGAAACAGAACTTCTTTTAAATAATTTTAAAACCATTTCTGATAGAGGCATTGCATTTTGGTACACTCTTCGCAATTTTGATGAAGATGAATATGAAAATGCTTTTAGTGGATATACCTTTAAAAACATTCTTTATCCAATCGGAAAAGATTTGCATTGGAAACTTGGATGGCCGCCTGCTCCTGGATATGAGTATGCTGAAGGTGAAGATGGAACTTGGAACTTACCATCCTGCAAATATTATGAGCGGGGGGTTCAGGCATATGATCTTGATCTTTGGAATCATAACTTTAAAAAATCTGATGGTTTAAATCTTGATAGTTATAATACTTTTTTTGTTAAAAATAGTTGGAAGACTAGAAATTATGGATCAAAAAATATTAATGATTTCTTAGTGGGTAAAGATGGAACATCCGGAGATCTTGCATTTGGGAGCGTTGAGTTTGATCTATATGTAAAAGTAATTGATTACCACATAAAAAATAAAATAAACTTAGTAATCATTAATGATCTAGTCAAATTTCCTGTGGTTGATAGTGAATATATTTCGTATGTTGACATGACGGGATTTCTTGATGTAAGATATCTCTTAACAATTGTTGATGATTCAAACAACTTTATAAACACAGGAACTAGTCCTGGGGATTTAGCTGCATATTATTGCAATACAAATCAAGTTATTGTTGGCGATGATCGCATTCAAAATAGAACTCAGTTTTGTGATACCATCTTGGGAAAGAGAGATAAAAAAGTCTTCAGATTCTATAATGATAAAAAAAACTATGATGAGTTGTTTCAATTCTTAGATCAACACTCTTGAAAAAATGAAAGTAGCATTAATCACTGGGATCACAGGGCAAGACGGGTCATACCTTGCTGAGTTTCTTTTGGAAAAGGGATATGAGGTGCATGGTATTGTTAGAAGATCATCTTCGATTAACACTAGTCGAATAGATCATATTTTTAAAAAAATACAACTTCATTATGGGGATCTTACAGATTCTACAAATCTTGTAAGAATCATTCAGAAAGTTCAACCTGATGAAATCTATAATCTTGGAGCACAAAGTCATGTAAAAGTTTCTTTTGAAATGCCAGAGTATACTGGTATGGTTGATGGTTTAGGAACTCTTCGTATTCTTGAAGCAGTTCGTTTACTTGGAATGGAAAAGAAAACTAGAATCTATCAAGCATCAACTTCAGAAATGTTTGGTAAAGTTCAAGAAATCCCACAAAAAGAAACAACGCCATTTTATCCAAGATCACCATACGGATGCTCAAAAGTATATGCATATTGGGTCACTAAAAATTATAGAGAATCCTATGGGATGTATTCTTGCAGTGGTATTCTTTTTAACCACGAGTCTCCACGTAGGGGAGAAACTTTTGTTACCCGAAAGATTGTTAGAGGATTGAAGTCTATTAGTGAGGGTAAGCAAGATGTTTTAGTTCTTGGTAACTTAGATGCAAAGCGTGATTGGGGACATGCAAAGGATTATGTAGAAGCAATGTGGTTAATGTTACAACAGGATGAAGCAGAAGATTTTGTAATCGCAACTGGAAAGCAATACTCAGTTAAAGATTTTGTGGAAAAAGCAGATGAATACTTTGGCATGAAGATTGTATGGTTAAAGAATGATTCGGAAGAAGTTGGTTATGATATGAACACTAGCAGAATAGTTATCCGTGTTGACTCCAAATATTTTCGACCTGCTGAGGTAGAAACTTTATTAGGTGATGCTACAAAGGCAAAAGAAAAACTAGGTTGGGAACCTAAGATTTCTTTTGATCAACTAGTAGAGGAGATGTGTAAAAATGAATCTTAATAGTAAAATATTTGTTGCAGGACATAGAGGACTTGTTGGATCATCAATCGTTCGTTCCCTAAAAAACAATGGATATACAAACTTAATCTTTGCATCAAAAAAAGATCTTGACCTTAGAAACGATTCTATGACTCTTGATTTTTTTCATTCAATACAACCAGAGTATGTATTTTTGGCCGCGGCAAAGTGTGGTGGCATCAAAGACAATATCAATAATCCTGTTCAGTTTCTTGAAGACAATCTTAGAATTCAAAATAGTGTCATCTCTTCTTCATACAAAGTAGGTGTTAAAAAGTTACTATTCTTAGGAACTGCTTGCATTTATCCAAAAGAATGTGTTCAACCAATCAAGGAGGAATATCTGCTTTCTGGATTTCTTGAACCCACAAATGAAGCATATTCTATTGCTAAAATTGCTGGTATTAAACTTTGTCAAGCATATAATAAGCAATACAAAACAAACTTTATTTCAGCTCAACCATCTAATGTGTATGGTCCTAATGATAATTTTAATCCCGAATCAAGTCATGTTATTGCTGGTCTGATTCGTCGTTTGCATGAAGCAAAACAAAACAATCAAAAATCAATAGATTGTTGGGGAACTGGAAATGTGAGACGAGAATTTATTTATGTTGATGATCTTGCAAAGGCACTTATTTTTTTAATGCATCATTATGATGGTAATGAAATAATCAATGTTGGTACTGGTCAAGATGTATCTATCAAAGAACTTGTCAAACACCTTGTGAGTGTGATAGAATATCATGGAGAAATAAACTGGGACAAAACAAAACCTGAGGGAATGAAGCAAAGACTTCTTGACGTGAAAAAACTAATAAACCTTGGTTGGCAACCAAAAACACTTCTTAATCAAGGTCTCCGGCTAACATACGATTATTTTAAAAAGGAGGAAAGATGACTTATTGGCCACTCATAGAAGATGCGATCACTTTAAAGGATCGTTTAAAAATGGCACTGTTTATTTTAAAAAGTAGTAGACTAACTAACGGACCTAAGGTTAGGGAATTTGAAAAAGTATGGTCTGAGTGGTTGGGGGTCAAACATTCACTCTACGTTTCATCGGGAAGCACTGCAAACACACTTCTAGTTTCTTCTGTTAAAGAACTATATGGGTTGAATGATGGTGATAAAGTTCTTGTTCCTGCCTGTACGTGGATGACCAATATTGCCCCCGTGATTCAAGCAGGATTACAACCAATTTTTTGTGATATTAACCTTAAGAATTTTTCTTTTGATGTTGACGAAATGAAATATGTTGCAGAACAACATCCAGATATTAAAGCAGTTTTCATTACTCATTTGATTGGACTGTCGTCTAATGTTGAAGCAGTTCGTGAGATCTTTCCAAATGCATTAATTCTTGAAGACATCTGCGAATCTCATGGAGTAAGAGGACCTGATGGTAAAAAACGTGGTGTGGATTCTGTTGGATCTACGTTTAGTTTTTACTTTGGGCATCATATGACTACTATTGAGGGTGGTGTGGTCTGCACAAATAACACCAAACTATATGAGATAATGCGAATGAAGCGCAGTCATGGTATGGCAAGAGAAGCATCACCTAAGGTGTTCCAACAGTATGCCAAAGAAAACCCCGACATTGATCCTACTTTTTTGTTTGTTACAGAAGGATATAATCTCAGAAACCATGAAGTCTGTGCTGTCTTAGGTCTTTCTCAAATAAAAAGACTTGATAAAAATATTGAGATCCGAAAGAATAACTATAAACACTGGTTGAATAAAGTGAGTCAAAAAGAAGACACTTACTACCTCCCAGAATATCAAGAGGGTAATAGTAGTTTTTGTTTTCCAATCATTTCAAAAGATCCAAATCGTAATCAAATAATTAAAGATGAATGTAGGGTGAATGGTATTGAGTATCGTCCAATCATTAGTGGCAACATTCTAATGCATCCAGCATTTAAAAAGTACCAACTATGTACAGCAAAAGAACATTCCAACGCAAGTATTCTTCATAAAAACGGAATGTATGTTGGCAACAGTCAGTTTGTTAACAATAAAAAAATTGATAGACTTCTTTCCATAATGGGAGTATAATATCAATACTAAATATCAAAAATCATTAATAGACATTGGAGAAATGAACATGAGTCAACATAAAAAAACTGCCCTAGTTTTTGGTGCAGGTGGATTTATTGGAAGTCATATGGTAAAAAGACTTCGTAGTGAAGGATACTGGGTTCGTGGTGTTGATCTTAAATACCCCGAGTATTCTGAGACCGAAGCAAACGAATTCCTTATAGGAGATCTCACTAGCTTTGATTTTGTAAGTAGAACCATTGAATACAAAGGAGAGTTTAGTAATTTTTATACACAAGTTCCTAATCAGTACGTGGATACTTTTGATGAAATCTATCAGTATGCTGCTGATATGGGAGGGGCCGGTTATATTTTCAGCGGAGATAACGACTCTGAGGTAATGTATAACTCTGCTGCAATTAACCTCAATCTATTGAAAGCACAACTGACTTTTAACAACACCAAAGAGGTTAATAAAACCAAGATCTTCTATTCCTCATCTGCCTGTATGTATCCAGAGTATGCACAGATGAATGTAGACAATCCAGGTCTGAAAGAATCTGATGCATATCCTGCTGGACCTGACTCGGAGTACGGTTGGGAAAAACTTTTCTCTGAGCGTTTATATTTGGCATTCAATCGTAATCATGGCATTCCTTGTCGCATTGCTCGCTTCCATAACATCTATGGGCCAGACAGCACTTGGGATGGTGGAAAGGAAAAGTCTCCTGCTGCAATGTGCCGTAAAGTTGCGTATGTGGAAGATGGTGGCACCATTGATGTTTGGGGTGATGGAGAGCAGACTCGTTCATTTCTTTACATTGATGAATGTATTGAAGCAACTCGCCGTCTAATGGACTCTGATTTTCTTGGACCCGTCAATATTGGTTCAGAAGAAATGGTGACTATTAATCAGTTAGTTCAAACTATTGCTAAGGTTGCAGGTAAGACTGTTAATATTAATCATATTGATGGACCTTTGGGTGTTCGTGGTCGTAATTCTAACAATGATTTGATTCGTGAGAAACTTGATTGGGATTATTGTATGTCTTTGGAAGATGGTATTAATAAAACTTTTACCTGGATTTCTGCACAAATCGAAGAAAAAAATCAAAGAATATATGATTGGCAACCACTTCTAAGTTTCTCATAGTGATATTTCATTTTAGGAAATAAATTGTGATTGGATATAACAGACTTGGAACAAATGGCCGTCTGGGAAACCAGATGTTCCAGTATGCAGCATTGAGAGGAATAGCTGTAAACAATAATCTTGATTGGTGTATTCCTTCCGAGGACACTCCAAACTATGCAAACTATGGGTTATTTGAAACATTTAAACTTGCCAATGTAAAGAACGTTGGTCTTGTTGATGGTCCTACTCATGATGAACCAGGATTTGAGTTTGATGAAGTTTTATTTAACAACTGTCCAGATAATATAAACATCGATGGATATCGTCAAACAGAAAAATATTTTAAACATATTGAATCTTCAATCAAAGAAGATTTTCAGTTTAAAGATGAAATATACGATTCTTGCAAAGAGTTCATGGATCAGTTTAATGGAGACATTATTCTTCTACACATTCGTAGAGGTGATAATGTAGGTCGTCCAGAATCATATCCAATGCCTACGATTGATCATTATGAATACTTGTTGGAAAAACATTTTGATAATGATCGGCCGATCTTAATTTGTTCTGATGATCTTGACTGGACAAAAGAACAAAAACTGTTTAAAGGAGATCGATTCTATCTCTCAGAAACCAGAGTTTATTATTCGCATCAAACTTTGAATGGTGCGGGGCAAATGGAAACATCACTGGTTCCTTATTATGATTTGTGTCTGATGACAATGTGTAATGATGCAATCATCGCAAACAGTTCTCTCTCTTGGTGGGGAGCATGGCTGCAAAAAAATCCAAATAAAAAAGTGATTACTCAAACCCCTTGGTTTGGGCCCAATCTTACTTTTAATAATCTAAAAGATTTGATTCCAGAATCTTGGATTGTTGAAGCAATTCCTGAGGAGAGAATACAAAAATGATGAACTTAACTTTTTTGATTCCCATTAGAATTGAATCAGAAGACAGATTAAAGAATGTCATATCCTCTGTTTGTTATCTACTTCGACATATTCCTGCCAAAGTTATTGTAAAAGAAGTTTCTAATAAACCAACTTTTAAGTTCAGAGCATTGCCAGAAATAACAAAGTATGTTAGCGTTGATAATCTAACTTATCTTTATGAAGAATCTCATGAAGAACTTTTTTGTAAGAGTAAAATCCTAAATGATTTAATAGTAGCATCAGATACGAAAGTCGTTGCTAACTATGATGCAGATTGTCTTCTTCCTATTTCAGCGTATCATCAAGCATATGGTGCGATCAATGATGGTCAAGTTGATGTTGTGTATCCTTATGGATGTGGGATTTATCAATGGAGGTCAGAATATCCAAATCAAGTTTATGAAAACTTTGTAAATACTCTTGATGTTTCCGTTCTCGATAAGAGAAAGGTTCTTCATAACTCAACTATTGGATGGACTCAGTTTGTCAATAGGCAAAAATATATTGATTCCTACATGATGAATGAAAACTTTATTTCATGGGGTTGTGAAGACTCTGAGTTTTATTATCGTATGAGTCTGTTGGGGAATCGTATTGCAAGAATCGATGGATACATCTATCATTTGGAACATGGTAGAACTCACAACTCTTGGTTTAGTAATCCAAATTTTCCAAACAACAATAATCTTTGGAATCATATCAAGACCCTTGATCGAGATCAATTAATTCAATATTATGAAAGTCAGGAGTATGTCAAAGCACGTAGGGAGCAACTAAAATGATTGGGTGTAATGCACTAGGAAGAATGGGGCGTTTGGCTAATCAAATGTTTCAGTATGCTTCTCTTAAAGGAATTGGTAGAAGAGTTGGACCAGACATTATGATCCCCAATCACACACAACCTGTGAATGATGGTATTGGTAATATGCTAAGAACAGAATTATTTGATTCTTTTGATTTGCGAGTAAACATTGGATTACTTGATAATGGACATGCCCCTGTTGTACAAGAAAAATTTTTCCATTTTGATGAAGAACTTTTTACAATGTGCCCAGATCATGTAAGCATTCAAGGATATTTTCAAACGGAAAAATATTTTCAGCATATTGAAAGTGAAATAAGAGATGACTTTACCTTCAATGATGAAATATTAAAACCATGTAAAGAAATGATATCTTCTACGGAAACCCCCGTTGCTTTACATGTTCGCAGAACAGACTACTTAGTCAATAATGGAAATCATTTCAATCTGCCTCTTTCTTATTATGAAGAAGCACTAAAACTATTTGATGGTAGGAATGTGATTGTTTTTTCTGACGATTCTGCTTGGTGTAAAGAACAAAAAATATTTTCTGATGATCGCTTTATGATTTCTGAAAACACGGATAATAGAGTTGATCTTTGTTTAATGTCTCTCTGTGACGATTTTATCATTGCTAACTCTACATTCTCATGGTGGGGAGCATGGTTATCATCTAATCAAAACAAACAAATCATTGCACCATCAACATGGTTTGGTCCAAATAATTCTCATTTAGACACAAAAGATTTGATTCCCAATAGTTGGAAAATTTTACCTATTTAAAATGTATACTGCATCTTGCCCACTGAGAGTATCTTTATTTGGAGGATCCACAGATAATCCACATTTTGTAGAAAAATATGGAAGAGGATCTGTTATTAGTTTTACTTGTAACTTAAAAACTTATATCACTTTACATGAAGATAGTATTGGATATAATAAAGAAGCTCATAAGTATGTTATCAATTATTCAAGAAGAGAAGAATGTGAAACTATTGATGACATCAAAAATGATCCAATCCGAGTTGTATTAAAACACTTTGGTTTGCCTCCTGTTTGTGTATCTTTGATGAGTGATATCTACTCACAAGGTAGTGGACTGGCATCATCATCCTCTTATATTATTAACTTAATAAAATGCGTCTCGATGTTTAAGAATCTAAATCTAACCGACATTGAAATCTGTCATCTTGCATATGACTTAGAGAAACAATTTAATCCTTATTGCGGATATCAAGATCCTTATGGGTGTGGTATTGGTGGGTTCAAAAAAATAGATTTTGAAAGAGGTGGTGTTGTAAAGTATAACTTTTTACAAACTCAATTTTTTAATGAATGTGATATGCATTTAGTTTTTACTGGGATTACAAGGAACTCAAAAAACATTCTTAAAGATGTAACAGACAACCTTGATAAAGTTGAACCAATGCTAGACCTTGTAGAGCAAGCATATTCCTATTTGTCTAATAATAACTATGTGAAATTTTTAGAGTGTTTGAATGATAGTTGGATACAGAAGAAAAAAACAAGTCGTATAATCACAGAGAATCAAAGTATCAAGGAGATTGATAAAAATTTAAATGAGAATAAATCTGTTCTTGCACACAAATTATGTGGTGCTGGTAATGGTGGATTTTTTCTTGTTTTTTCAGAAAAGAATAGATTGAAAATTCCTTATACTTATGCTAAAATAAAAATATCATCTCAGGGCGTTCGTGGAAAAAATTTATGAATCCATTTTTAAAATACATTGAAGAACTTCAAGGTGCTCATATAGAAGAAGAGTTTGAAAAGTTTTGTAAAGCATTTAATGACCATGAAAGAATAATTATTCTTGGTAATGGAGGTAGTAACTCCGTAGCATCTCATATATCTCAAGACTATATGAAATTTCACCGAAAGAAGGTCTCTATTCTTTCTGACCCTTCTATGCTCACAATGCTTACAAATGATTTTGAGTATGAATATGCATATCAAAAGTTTTTAGAGTATTATGTTGAGAAAGATACCCTGGTAATTGTCATAAGTTCTGGTGGTGAATCTAAAAATATGTTGAGAGCACAGGAGTGGTGTGAAGAAAACAAAGTTTCTTATGGTGTTTTGACTGGATTTAAATCTAATAACTCTTTGAAAACAAAATCTACTAACAGTATATTCAATTACTATATTGACAGTAGTGATTATGGTGTGGTAGAATGTGTTCATCAAATTTTTCTTCATGGAGTTGTATGAGATATTGTTTTGATATCGACGGAACTCTGTGCGATACTCCAAACAACGAAAAGGGTAAACCAGATTATTTGAATGCTCAACCATTTCCTTTCATGGTTCAGCAGGTGAATCGTTTATATGATGAAGGACATTATATTATTATGCAAACAGCACGAGGTAAAGGTTCTGGTATAGATCATACTGAACTTACCACAAAGCAGTTGAATGAATGGGGATATAAGTATCATGAACTTTTCCCAATGTTCTGTAAACCAACCGCAGATTTGTTTATCGACGATAAGGGAATAGATGTTGAGTCCTGGAAACAATCTCAACCACAAGTTAAAGGTATTATTGCAGGAGCATTTGATTTAATTCATCCAGGATATATCCGAATGTTTAAAGAGTGTAAGACTCACTGTAATCATCTAACTGTTGCTCTTCACGAAGATCCTTCTCTTGCAAGATCACATAAAATAAAACCCATTCAAACTGTTGAGGAAAGAAAAGAGATTTTAAGAGCGATTAAATATATTGATGACATTGTAGTTTATCAGGCAGAAGATACATTTCTTTCATACCTTGATGATTATGATGTTAGATTTTTAGGTGATGACTATCGTGATGGTTCTTACAGCGGCAAAGATAAAAATATAAAAATTCTTTTTATTGATAGAACACACCATTATTCAACTACAAACCTTAAACATAAAATCTGTGCTTCGATTTATTAATGAACAACGATACAATGGATAAAAACAAATCTGTATATAAGTTGGACGGATTCCCCGCAATCTATTACAATAATCTAGATGATGATGTTGCTAAGAGAGAATACATGAAGTCTCAGTTTTCATACTGGGAAATAACTAACTATCATCGTACCTCTGGTTATGATGGTAGAAAAAGTGATCTGAGTGAAATACTTGTTGGTAAGTATCCAAATCAAATGCATTCAAAAGATGTTGGTAGTGCCACATCACATATGAAAAGCATCAAGACTTGGTTGGAAAATTCTGATGAGTCTGAAAAGACAATGGTTGTTATGGAAGATGATTGTGATTTGAATACTGTAAAACATTGGCCATTTGTGTGGAGAGATTTTACTTCAAAGTTACCTCCTGATTGGGATATTGTGCAGTTAGCAGTTATCAATCCTGTTTCAATCACTATTAAGATTCATAGGACATATGTTTGTGATTATTCAAGTGCATGTTATATGATCTCTAGACATTATGCAAAGAAACTTGTAAGCATTTATTGTAGGGGGGAGAAGTATAAACTTGATTATGATACCATTAAACCAAGATGTTGCTCTGAGCACATGAAGTATCAGGGTGGAAAGAGTTTATCCATTCCACTATTCATGTATAATGAAAATTTTGAATCTTCTATTCACCCACCAGATCATATTCAAACTTTTCACATGCCATCTCACGATAGTTTGTGGAACTTTTGGAAAAACGAATCTGTGAACATGGATTGGGATGATATGTTTACGTTTGATCCTATGAATCACCAAGGAGTTCCTTTGGAAGCACAAGAATATCATAAACCATCTTAACTTGTTTAATCTCACCACAGGGTTGACAGGGAATCCACCCAATGCTAAAATAAATAGGTAATGAGACACCTGTAAGTCTCTTAACATTTCACATCAAAAAATTTTTATGGTTATTCGTTCATTTCTTGCTGGTGCCGTTGTATTAACTGCCGCACCAGTATTTGCTGCTCCAGCATCCTTCTCTGATGTACAACCAACTGACTGGGCATACTCAGCAATCCAAAACCTCAATACTCGCTATGGATGTCTTGTTGGTTATCCTAACGGCACTCTTAAGCCTGCTGCTGATGCAACTCGTAGTGAAGTATTTGCTCTGACAAATCACTGCCTTGACAACATCACTCAATTTTACACACAGGCAGACGCACAACTTGCTGCATCTCTACGTGCCCAGATTGGTGCCACCAATAAGCGTGTAACCAAACTTGAAGTTGCTGCTGTAACTGCCACACAGCGCCGTCAGTTGGGCGTTGGTAACTATGGTGGTATTGCCTTTGCTGGTAATGCTGCTAACTATCCAGGTGTAACACCATTGAGTAATCGTGTATATGAGTCAGGTGTAACACTTCAAGGTCGTTTGAGGGCAGTAGAACTGGGTAATCAGTATGCTATCTCTGCTCGTCCTTATGTAACATTTACTTCCACTCCTAACTATGTAAGTGGTGGTGTATTTGGTGGTGGTCTTGCTACTCTGGATATTCCACTCTCACGCAGGACTCTTGCTGATGGAACTAAAGTATCTGCTGCTAACCTCTATGTTGGTGCTGGTGGTCAGGTGGGTGGCAATCAGAGTGCTGGTGTCGGTGTAGTTGGTGCCGAAGTATCAGTAGCAAAGAACGTTGTTCTGTTTGCTGATGCAAAGATTCCTTTTGCAGAAACTGGTGCCGAAACCTTTGGTTCTACCAGAGTTGGTCGTGCTACCTATAACTATGGCAGTGGACAAGGTTACAATGTAACTGGAACTGTTGGTGTAGGTATCAAGTTCTGATAAACTTGGGAGGAGCAATCCTCCCTTTCTTTTATAAAACTATATGACAATCACAACCGAAGACGGCAACAGACAAAATATGTTTGCTGTCGAACCAAAAATGTACATTACCGAGGAAGACATGACACAACACAAAGAACAAACTTATGCCCAACGTGCAGAAATTCTTAATGGAAGACTGGCAATGCTAGGATTCGTGGTCGCAGTAGGCACATATCTAACTACCGGACAAATTATCCCTGGGGTATGGTAGTCTAAATATAGGGCACGATAAAAAATAATTCATATGAAAATCGATCTTCATAAGTTTTTTGAATTTTATGATTCAAAAAATCCAAAACACGTTGCTGCTATTGAGCAACTTGAAAAGGATCTAAACGATTCAGTATTATTGAATGATGATTCAAACTGGGTTCGTATTTACAGAACCAAAATTGAAAAACCCAAATCTGATATTCGTTTAGAAGTTCCTTATTATCCACAGACAGATAATTATACAAATGCAGAACGCACTTGTAATTCCTCTGCTTGTGCGATGTGCCTTGAGTATTTCAAACCCGGAACTCTTAAAGGAGCACAAGGAGATGATGCCTATATTAGAAAAGTATTTGCCATTGGTGATACAACTGACCATTCTGTGCAGACACAAGTTCTCACAAATTATGGAATTCAGTCAAGTTTTAGTTATAATCTTTCTTTTACTGATCTTGATAAAAGTCTTAGTGCTGGCAAACCTGTTGTTATTGGCATCCTACATCGTGGTTCTTTGTCTTATCCTACGGGCGGCCACATGGTTGTAGTGATTGGTAAGACACAGAATGGTGACTATGTTGTAAATGATCCTTATGGGTCTTTGAATGATGGTTATACAGGTGATGTTTATAATGGTAAAGGTGCTATCTATAAGAAATCAGATCTATCTGCTCGTTGGTGTCCTAATGGTAATGATGGATGGGGAAGAATCTTTGATGTAAAAAAGTAGAAAACTCTGTTCCAAATAAAGGAGTAGAGTTAATTGGAGATAATACTTGGGATGGTGTTATGGCAGCAGCAAAAAAATCTGGTGCCAAATACCCAGAACTAGTAGCAGCACAGTGGGCGGTTGAGTCAGGTTGGGGAAAACACGTTTCAGGAAAACATAATTATTTTGGAATTAAAGGATCGGGAACTAATAGAACTACGAAAGAATTTATTAACGGGAATTGGATTACAATTACTGATGGGTTCCTTGATTTTGCTGACCTGCGCACTTGTGTTTCCTATCTCGTTGACCAGTGGTACAAGGACTACAAAGGATATAAAGGTGTTAATAACGCACCAAACAGAAATGAAGCTGCCAAGCAACTTAAGAAACAAGGTTATGCCACAGCACCCGATTACCCCGAAAAACTGATTGAGGTAATGAATCAACAGCAAGGCAAACTTTAATAGTTTTCTTTCTTTTCTTGTCGATGTATCCAAGTTTTTAATCTATCAACATACTTCCGGAGATATTCTGCTTGTTCTTCATGCCAGATATCTTCGGTTTTTAAGTATAGATTTGTATGATTATCAACTGCTTTTAGTATCTTATGTATGGGTCCATTCCAGTCCTCTCTTTGAGGGGTGTTGAAATCCCTTGACATAGGTGGAAAGCATTTTAAGTATTTAGAAAAATCGAAGTTGAGTATTTATGCTGATTGACTTTTTATTAAGATTCTATTATACTAAATAAGTTAGGAAACCAAGATAAAACTTTACGATTCCTCACATTCCCGTTAACCAAGACCTATGGGAATTCAAATACGTCTTTTTACCTACACTGGAGGGTGGTGTAGGAATAATGTCACCAGTTCGTTCCCCCGAACTCATAACTACCCTTTTAATTTAAATGACTGCTACAATTGCCTTACAAAGACAAACAAATCCCTGGCAAGAATTCTGCCAATGGGTAACCTCAACTGACAACCGTTTATATGTTGGTTGGTTTGGAGTTCTAATGATTCCAACCCTACTTGCTGCTACAACTTGCTTCATTATTGCTTTTATTGGTGCTCCTCCTGTAGACATAGACGGCATTCGTGAACCTGTATCTGGATCTTTACTCTATGGAAACAACATCATCTCAGGAGCAGTTGTCCCCTCCTCAAACGCAATCGGACTACATTTCTATCCAATTTGGGAAGCTGCTTCCCTTGATGAATGGCTCTACAACGGGGGCCCGTTCCAACTCGTCGTGTTCCACTTCCTCATTGGCATCTATGCTTACATGGGACGAGAATGGGAACTTAGCTATAGATTAGGTATGCGTCCTTGGATCTGTATTGCGTATTCAGCACCTGTTGCTGCTGCCTCTGCGGTATTCCTTGTGTATCCTTTCGGTCAAGGAAGTTTCTCTGATGCGATGCCTTTGGGTATCTCTGGAACATTCAATTATATGTTAGTATTTTCTGCGGAACATAATATTCTGATGAATCCTCTGCATATGTTAGGTGTTGCTGGTGTTTTTGGAGGAAGTTTATTCTCAGCAATGCATGGTTCACTTGTAACCTCTTCATTGGTTAGAGAAACCACAGAATCTGAATCACAAAACTATGGATATAAGTTTGGACAAGAAGAAGAAACGTATAACATATGTGCAGCTCATGGTTATTTTGGACGTTTGATATTTCAGTATGCTTCGTTTAATAATTCCCGTTCACTACACTTCTTCCTTGCTGCCTGGCCAGTAATTGGTATTTGGTGTGCCTCTATGGGGATTGCAGTTTCATCTTTTAATCTCAACGGACTGAATTTTAATCAATCAATTCTTGACCATCAAGGTAGAGTGATTAATACTTGGGCTGACATTTTAAATAGGGCAAACTTAGGAATGGAAGTGATTTCAATAGTGTAGTCACCCTGGAATAGGAATATTCCTTGACGAAACTGGGTTAAACGGGGAAACTCTCAAGTAGACAATCCCGTAGCAATCCAAGGAGGGTTTAAGTTCCTTGGCAGCTCTAACGACTAGGTAGTGAGTCCCAACAATAATCTACCCACGAGTGCCCAGCATCCAGAACGGATGAAGAGATAGTCTGGTCTTACTGGCGACAGTAAGAAGTAAAGGATAAAGAGCCTTTACGATAACAACAACGGCATGAACGCAACGCTAGATTTGTTGGTGTTGGTATTCAGTAATGAATACAAGTAAAATCGGGTTAAACGGGGAAACTCTCTATGAGACAATCCCGTACCAAGTCAGAAAGGGTTAAAGTTTTCTGAAAGGTCTAACGACTAGGTGGTGAGTCCCAACAATAATCCATCCACGAATGCCCGACTCCTTAATAAACATAAGGATGAAGAGATAGTCTGAACTTACTAGTGATAGTAAGAAGTAGAGGATAAAGAACCACTACGATAACACATTTGCACAATTTCCCTCTTGACCTTGCTGCTACCGAAACAACTACTGTTGCTTTGACTGCACCATCTATTGGTTGATATAAAACTCAACTAGTAATATATTGTTAAGGAAACTCTCACGAGTTTCCTTTTTTTATAAATAGTAATGGAAACTTATGGGAGTTTTATGAAAGGAACTTATACTTTTAATGACCTAAAAGAACTCTGTGAAAATAGAGGTTTAGAATATGGAGGAGAAATAAGAACACATACTAAAAGAGAAAAAATAAAAGTATATTGTGAATGTTCTGGTGAACGAGAAGTATTAGTTTCTGGGTTAAAATATAGCAATTATTGTTGTCGCAGGAGAGCAAAACTTGGAGAAAATAATCCTGCCCACCAAAAAGCACCCTGGAACAAAGGTAAAAAGTGTCCTGGAGTTGGTGGTAGACCTGAAGGAGTAAGAAACTCAAAACCATATACTCAAGAAACACTTGAAAAGTATTCTCAAGCAAGAAAAAGAATAACTGCTAATGGGCAACCTTGGTCTGGATTTCAGAGACCAAAAGATAATGAAAGACCAGATAAACTCTATTTCATAAAACTCCACAACGGTAAGTATAAAGTTGGTAGGTCTTATAAAGGTTGGTTGTATCGCAAAAAAGAAACAGCAGAACTTCTTGGTGAATGGTCTGGAAAGTCCATAGATATTTGGAACTTGGAAAGGGCAGTTTTAAAAGAGTTCTCACAATATAAGGCACCATTAACTGAAATGAGTATGGGTCGTGGAATGACCGAACACTTTTTAGAAAACTTACCAATCCAAGAAGTTGTTGATTTTATAAAAAAACACAAAGACCTCAATCACACTTGACAAAACCTCTCAGGGTTGCTATAATACAGAGACCTTAACGGGTCTCTTTTTTTATAATCGATTACTAAAAAATGATTAAATCTATTCTTACAGCAGCTGCCGCAGTCACTATGTCTGTTGCCCCTGCTCTTGCCAATGAACCACCCAAAGTTTTTTCTGGTTCATACCCTTATACCACAGTTCCTCCATCAATGGCACTGGTTTATGATAATGTGTCATCTCCAATTCTCTGTCGTTCAAAAGCACGATCAAAATTCTTTGAGCTTGCTGCGAGGGATATGTCTAGAGAAGATAGTAATACTCAATGGGCAACTGTTGGAAATATGAAAGTTGTTGTGTGGTGTGTGCCTGCTACAAATCAGGCAATCACTGCTGTTTCTGGTTACAGTGTAGTATCAGTAAATGAATTGATAGATGTTGTGAGAACTGCTTTTTGATATCAAATATTTGTATCAAGAGTTACAAAAATATTTGACTACATATCATCGTATTCAATAAGTAATCTAATGTCACAAGCAGTATATCGTGGTGTTCCCTATAACACCGAAAATCGCAAACAGGCACAAACTCAACAACAACCACAACAGTATAATGAAGTTTATCGTGGTGTTAAGTTTGTAAAAGAAACAAAATAAAATAATACAGAGACCTCCTTCGGGAGGTCTTTTTTTATCATAAATACTCGTAGATGCTTCTTTGTATGCACCTCTACGATTCTTCTAAAGATTATTTGTTTCATTTGCAAACAACTTCTTCGGCAGACGCAAAACGAATGTGGAGACAATCAATCAAAGATAAATGGAATCATAAATGTGCATACTGTGGAAACACAGAAAATCTTACAATCGATCATATCATTCCACAATGTAAAGGTGGAAGTGATTTTCTTA
>Ga0247832_1002572_pt1 | contig 27413 bp, 28 predicted proteins | sample LaCruzMarch2015__10_FD_192407 | JGI IMG/M metagenome (GOLD analysis project Ga0247832, IMG submission 192407) | Freshwater microbial communities from meromictic Lake La Cruz, Castile-La Mancha, Spain - LaCruzMarch2015_4m | ecosystem: Environmental > Aquatic > Freshwater > Lake | place: Spain... | reverse complement strand
TAATTTATCAGCACGTGGTCCTGTATTGGATTTAGAATCTAATCTACTTACAGTTACACCTATATCGCCTTTTAAACCTAGAGGCTGGAGAGGTGCTACAATTAATAGTAATTCAAAAGTTTCTATTAAAAATTTAGAGCCTAAAAAAAGACCGGTGAGTGTAGTTGCTGATAATATTGAATTTAGAGATGTTTTAAGTGTGAATATTTATTTAAATAAAAATAAAACTTTTAAACTTTTATACGATAAAAAATTTGGTTTAAAAGAGAGAAACTTGGCTGAACAATTTAAATTTTAAAAGATTCACCACAACCACAACGTTCAGTTTCATTAGGATTATTAAACACAAAAGATGATGAGAATTTATCTTCTTTGTAATCCATCTTAGTTCCAAGCAAATACATAATTGCTTTTGGATCAATAAATACTTCAACTTCATTATCTTTAACTACTTCATCATTTGGAATAGTTTCTTTAAGATAAGTCATCTCGTATTCCATACCAGCGCATCCTCCAGATTTTACAGAAACGCGAACGCCTTTAACACCACTCTCAGCGTTGCTTAGAATTTCTTTAATACGCTTTGCAGCATTGTCTGAAATTGTAATTAATTGTTTTGTCATACGTTTAAAGCTAGTTTTGCAACTTCTGACATTTTACTCTTATCCCACGGTGGATCCCAAACAATTCGCACCACCACTTCATCATAATGTCCTAAACTTTCAACAGCTTTTCTAACATTGTTAGGAATGCTTTGAGCTTCAGGGCAATTTGGAGAAGTCAGCGTCATGTCGATTTCGCAATTCTTATCCTTAAGCCTTACATCATAAATAAGACCTAACTCATAAATATCAACGGGTATTTCAGGGTCAAAGATAGTCTTTAATTTATCTTTTATTTCCTCTATTTTTTTTGAATTATCCATTAGTCAATTATTTCTGAATTAATTGGTTTTTTTTCATCATCTAATGCTGCTTTTAAAGTATGCCAAGATAAAGTTGCACATTTTACTCTCATTGGAAATCTACCAACTCCTGCAAGAGATGAAAATTTAATATGCTCATCTTCGGATAAACCTGCTTTTTTTATTTCTTGTCCTTCTTTAATCATTTTAAAAAACGCATTTAATAATTCACGTGCTTTTATTTCTGATTTTCCTTTAACAATTTCTGTCATGATAGAAGAAGACGCAACGGATATTGCGCAGCCTGAACCTTCAAATGAAATATCTTTTACTTTTTTTTCAGTATCTAAACTTAAGTAGACGTGAATATTATCTCCACATAAAGGATTATGCCCTTCTGCATCATGATTAAATTTATTACATTTACCAAAGTTTCTCGGCTTTTTACCGTGGTCTAATATCAGATCCTGATAAAGCTCTGTTAAATCCATTATTTTAATTTAAATATTTTTTTGCACTTCTTAATGCTTTCACATACGGCATCGATGTCTTGCTTATTATTATAAACACCAAAAGACATTCTAAGTGATGATCCAATTTTCATCTTTTTATGAAGAATTTGACAGCAGTGATGTCCTGCTCTTACAGCGATATTATCTTCATCAAAAACTGTAGATGCATCATGGGCATGAACACCCTTAATATTAAATGAAAATACACTTCCTTTATTTGAAGGACGGCCGACAAATTCTACATCATTAAATTTACTAATTTTTTCTAATGCATAGGATGCTAAAGTTTGTTCATGACTTATAATATTTTTAACTTTTATATCTTTAACAAATTTGACTGCTTGTTTTAGAGCAATTACTTCTGCGGATGCTAAAGACCCAGCTTCAAATTTGCTAACACCAGATGCAAAAGTTATATTTTTAGTATCAACATTTTGAATCATTCCACCTCCTCCATTGAATGGCTCAAATTGTTCAATCCATTTATTTTTCATATATAAAATTCCTACACCAGTAGGGCCATAAATTTTATGACTTGAGAATGCATAAAAATCACAATCTAAATCTTTAAGATCTACATGGCTGTGAGCAACTGCTTGGGTACCATCAATACAAACGGGTATCTTTTTAGCTTTAGCAATTGAAATTACTTTTTTAATGTCCGTTGTTAAGCCTGTAACATTAGATATGTGAATAACGCTAATAATTTTTGTCTTATTAGTAATGAGTGAAGTTAATTTATTAACTTCGATTTCTCCATCTTCATTAATTGGAATAAATTTTATATTAACCTTTTTTTTTCTTAAAAAATGCCAAGGAACATAATTAGAATGGTGTTCAGCCTCAGTTAATATTATCTCATCACCCTCTTTTAAAAGTTTGCCAAAACAATGTGCTACTAAGTTTAATGATTCCGTTGAATTTTTAGTGAATACGATTTCACCTTCTGTCCCATTAACAAATTCTTTAATAGTCTCTCTAGTGCTTTCAAAATCAGCGGTTGATCTTGCTGCAAGGCCATAAACAGCTCTACCGGTATTTGCGTAATGATTTTTATAAAAGTCCTCCAATGCATCAATAACTTGAATAGGTTTTTGCGCTGAGTTTGCAGTATCAAAATAAATTAAATTTTTATTTGATTTAAAGATTGGAAATTGACTTTTAATATCTTTTAAATTCATGACAACATATCTTCAGTTTTTTTAAGGAAATAATTCTTAAAATTTTCATCTGAAATTTTTTCAACTACCTCAGATAAGAAACCTTGAACGATTAATCTTTTAGCTTGGTTTTCAGGAATTCCTCTTGCCATTAAATAAAATAACTCATCTTTATTAAGTGATGTAGATGATGAACCATGACTACATTTTACATCATCTGCATAAATTTCAAGTTCAGGCTTTGAATGAAAAGTACACTGATCAGATAATAGGACACTCTTAATTAACTGATAACCATTCGTCTTTTGAGCTATTTGATCTACGAATATTTTACCCTGATAAACTCCTTTAGCAGTTCCATCGATAATACTTTTTGAAAACTGATAGCTCTGTGTATTTTCAGCTAAATGATTAATTTTAACTTTAATCTCATGATCTTCATTATTTTTTAAGAACTGAGTGTAATATAAATAACATTCAGCCAAAGTCTCATTTAGATTAATCTCAACTTCGTCTCTGATAGTTTTAATAATATTTGAAAATATAAAACTTTCATAATTTGCACTTGCTGCAATATTAACTTTTTTAAATCGATAAATACAATTTTCAGCGTTATTAGAATTGAGAATATAATTTTTAAAATGAGAATTATTTTCAACATCAATATTTGTATTGATGCTAATAAATGTTTTTTTATTTTTATTAGTAAATTTTTCAAAGATAGAAGCTTTTGAATTTTTATTTATTAAAATGTAATTTTTTTGATGTAGTTGCTTTTGATCAATTTTTGAATTGTATTGATGATAAATAATAATTGGTAAATCTAAATTATCTTTAATTTCTAAATAAAAACCCGATGTTGCTAAAGCATTATTTGCTGCAACAAGTGGATTTTTTTTATTACTAAATAATTTTGATAAATGCTTATTATTTTTTTTATAATACTCATTAATTGTAGTGATAATTAATTTATCTTTATCTTTTCCTTCAAGTTCTGTTTTTTGTACTAACCCGTTTACTATAATAATTTTATTATGCTTAAAATTTTCAAAAACTTTTTCATTAATAGGTTCATTAGTGGTTTTATAAATTTCAAGTTGTTTATTATTTTCTAAAAAAAAATTTAATGGAGACTGTTTCCAGTCTTCATTTTTTTTAGTTGGATAACCATGTTTATTAAAAAGATTTAAACTAAGTGCTCTTAGTTCGCTTACCTCTTTAATGTCAGTAATAGTGTTCATGTTGGTTAGATTGCTTTTTGAAATTCTTTGTAACCAATCTTATCAAGCTCTTGCGCAAGTTTAGAACAACCCGTTTTAACAATAGTTCCGTTCACCATTACATGGACAAAATCTGGTTTGATATAATCTAATAATCTTTGGTAGTGAGTAATGATCAAGAAAGATCTATTAGGAGATCTTAAAGCGTTCACTCCATCTGCAACAATTTTAAGAGCATCAATATCTAATCCTGAATCTGTTTCATCTAAGATTGCAAGATCAGGTTCTAACAGTGACATTTGTAAAACTTCATTACGTTTTTTTTCTCCGCCAGAAAAACCAACGTTTAAAGCTCTGCCTAATTGTTCATCTTTAATTCCAAGTTTTTTAGCGTGTTGTTTAACAAGAGATAAGAACTCAACTACATCGACTTCTTTTTGACCTTTTGCTTTTTTAACTGCATTCAAAGATGTTTTTAAAAAGTTATTCATAAATACCCCTGGAATTTCTATTGGGTATTGGAATGCTAAAAATATTCCCTTCTGCGCTCTTGCATCAGCTGGAAGGCCAATGATGTTTTCGTTCTTAAATATGATCTTTCCATCAACTTCATAACCATCTTTACCGGCTAATACGTATGAAAGTGTGCTTTTGCCAGATCCATTCGGTCCCATAATGGCGTGAACTTCACCCTTACCAATGTTGAGATTAAAATCTTCTAAGATTTGTTTATCACCTACACTTACATTTAATTTTTCAATACTTAACATTAACCAACACTCCCCTCTAAGCTAATGCTTACTAATTTTTGTGCTTCAACGGCAAACTCCATAGGAAGCTGCTGTAGCACTTCTTTACAAAAACCGTTTACGATTAAACTTACAGCTTCTTCTTGGTTTAAACCTCTTTGCTTGCAGTAAAATAATTGCTCTTCACTAATCTTAGATGTTGTTGCTTCATGTTCTGTTGTTGAAGTTGAGTTTTTATTATCAATGTATGGAACTGTGTGAGCGCCACATAAATTTCCAACTAATAATGAATCGCACTGAGTATAATTTTTAGCATTACTTGCTTTTGAATGAATACTTACAAGACCTCTATAAGTATTATCAGCATGACCTGCTGAAATACCTTTTGAAATAATTCTGCTTTTTGTATTTTTTCCAAGATGAATCATTTTAGTTCCTGTGTCTGCTTTTTGATAATTATTTGTAATTGCAATTGAATAAAACTCACCAGATGAATTATCGCCTTGTAAAATACAGCTTGGATATTTCCAAGTGATCGCTGAACCTGTTTCAACTTGCGTCCAAGAAATTTTAGAATTTTTACCCTTACAAATTCCTCTTTTTGTTACAAAGTTATAAATTCCACCCTTTCCTTCTTTGTCTCCTGGATACCAATTTTGAACAGTTGAATATTTAATCTCAGCATCATCTAGTGCAATCAGTTCTACATTTGCTGCATGAAGTTGATTTTCATCTCTCATAGGCGCAGTGCAACCTTCTAAATAACTTACGTAACTTCCTTTATCTGCAATGATTAAAGTTCTTTCAAATTGACCTGTGTTTGATGCATTAATTCTAAAATATGTAGAAAGCTCCATTGGACATCTAACACCTTCTGGAATGTAAACAAATGAGCCGTCTGTAAATACTGCTGAATTTAAAGTTGCAAAGTAATGATCCGTTAAAGGAATAACTGAACCTAAATATTTTTTAACAAGTTCTGGATGTTTTTGTACCGCTTCAGAAATTGAACAGAAAATAATTCCAATATCTTCTAATTTCTTTTTAAAAGTTGTTGCAACGGAAACAGAGTCAAATACAGCATCCACCGCAACTCCAGCTAATCTTTTTTGTTCATTAAGAGGAATGCCTAACTTTTCGTATGTTTTTTTAATTTCAGGATCAATTTCATCTAATGACTTTGGTCCTTCTTTAAAACCTTTCGGTGCTGAGTAATAATATAAAGCCTGATAATCAATTTTAGGGTACTGGGGTTTTTGCCAGTTTGGCTCTGTCATTGTTTGTAATCTTTCAAATGCTTTTAATCTCCACTCAAGCAACCACTGTGGCTCCTTCTTTTGTTTAGAGATAAATTGAATGACTTCTTTATTAAGACCCTTTGGAGCTCTTACCGATTCAACATCCGTTACAAATCCATAAGCATAGTCCTGCTTAATTTGTTCTTGGATTAGATTATCTGACATTTAATGCTCCATTTTTAAAACAATCTGATTTCCAAACACTAAAGAAGGTCTCAATTTGCTCTTTAGTAGAATCCCAACCTAAACTCACCCTGATTGCAGAATGAATATATTTATCATCAACTTTCATTGCCTTTAAAACATGGGAAGGCTCAACTTTTCCAGATGAACAAGCCGCACCTGAGCTTACACAAATTCCTTTTTGATCAAGAGCAATCACTTGATTTTCGCTAGTCATTGAAGGATAAGCAAAATAACAAGTATTTCCTAATCTATCGGTATCTTCGCCAAAGATTTTAATTTCATTAGATAATTTTTTTAAATTCGACTCCAATAAATCTCTATTATTTTTTATTTCAGAATTACAAATTTGAGTTAAATTTTTAACTTCATTAATCGCCTCACCAAATCCTAAAATTCCTAGAAAGTTCTCTGTGCCAGATCTTAAATTCTTCTCTTGGCCTCCTCCTATAATTTCAGGAAAAATATTATTTCTAACGTTAATTAATAAAGCTCCAATTCCTGTGGGCCCGCCAATTTTATGAGATGAAATTGAAAACAAATCTACATCAAGAGTGTCTAGATCTATTTCAATTTTACCAAGGCTTTGAACACCATCACAATGAATAATTCCTTTATATTTTTTAACAATTTTAGATATTTCTGCGATTGGATTAATAATTCCAGACTCATTATTTGCAAACATAATACTAACTAAAAATGGAGTTGTTTGTTTTGAAAGCAAGTCTTCAATTTCTTTTAAATTAACTGTGCCATTTGAATTTGTTTTAAAGAATTTCTTTTCAATATCTAAACTTTTAACAACATCAATTACTGACGCATGTTCTGTTTCAAGTGAGTAAATAGTTTTAATATTATTTTTTTTAATAAAACCTTTAATGGCTAAATTGTTAGATTCTGTGGCCCCACTTGTAAAAATAAGATCATAATTTTTTGCTTTTAAACTAGATAAAATATTTCTTCTTACTTCCTCAACAATTTTTTTAGAATTTCTGCCGATTTTATGAACTGAAGAAGGATTGCCAAATTCTTCAAATTTTAAACTTTGGATCTTTTTAATTACATTTTTATGTAATGGCGCTGTTGCATTATAATCAAAATAAATCATCTATTCACTCCTTGTGATTGATTTATTATATTTTCAAATGGAATATTTCTTGGGATTTTATTCTCCAGAACATCTAATAAAGTAACGGATGTAAAATAATTATTAATGTGTCTTGATAGACCATCCCATAGATTGTGCGTAACACATCTAGTAGTTTTGCCAGTGCAGCCTTTTTTTGATTTTAATTTACATTTTGTAGTTTTGATATCTTCATTGACCGCCTCGATAATTGAAGACAAATAAATTTTATTTGGATCTCTTGAAAGTTTATAACCACCAAGATTTCCTCTAACACTGGTAACTAAGTCTTTATTTTTAAGTTTTAAAAATAACTGCTCTAAAAAAGAAAGAGAAATGCTCTGCCTTATAGAGATGTCGTTAAGACTAACTGGCTTTTGCTGCTTATTAAAAGAAGCAAGATCAGCCATCGCCATTACAGCGTATCTACCTTTTGCTGTTAATTTCATTGTAAATTAATGGTTAATTTTCATTAAATTTATCTATTCCTACTAATTTAGTCAACTTTAAAAAAAAACCAAAAGTGATTAGCTTTTATGGTATAAGAGCGACTTGTTAAAATTATAATTCTTCAAAATTCTATGAGTGTAGTTAATCCAGCAGGAACTTTTATTAATGGCCCAGATGGAAAACTAGAAGCTAAATACGTACAAGGAAAAAATTCAACAGCACCAACTGTTCTAATTCTTCATCCTCATCCAGAGTACGGTGGAACTATGAATAACAAAGTAGTTTATAATGCTTTTCACACTTTTCTTAAAAATGGATTTTCAGTTTGCCGTTTTAATTTTCGAGGCGTTGGTAAAAGTGAAGGAAAATTCGACAATGGTCAGGGAGAATTGTCAGACGCAGCTGCAGTATTAGATTGGATACAAAGACAAAATCCTACTACTAATGAAAGTTGGATTGTTGGTTTTTCATTTGGTTCGTTAATTTCTATGCAATTACTAATGAGAAGACCTGAGATTTACAGATTTATAGCCATTTGTCCGCAGCCAAATATTTATGATTTTAATTTTTTAGCACCCTGTCCTTCTTCAGGTATGGTTTTATATTCATCTAATGATCAGCTAGTTCCACCAGAAGCAACTAAAACTTTAGAAACCAAACTTAAAAATCAAAAAAGTATTAATGTAGATTTTATTAAAATTGAAGGTGCTAATCATTTCTTTGCTGGTAAAGATAAAGAATTTAACGGTGCTATAGAAAAGTATATTAAAAAAGAATCTAGATTTTAATTAGAATAAACAATCCCACCTGTTACCGGCGCACTTACTCCAGTTGTAGTTGGAAGCGATAAATGTTTTTGTTCTAAACTTCTTATTGCAAGATAAGCAAATGCTTGAGATTCAATAAAATCACCAGCAAGTTTATATTGGTCTATAGATTCAACGCTAACATTTAAAAGTTTTGATAAAAATTTAATTAAAGTTTTATTTTTTCTACCTCCTCCAGCTAAAATAATTTTATCTTTTTTTTCTTTAATATTTTTTACAAAGTTTGCTATTAAATTTGCGGTTACACTTACAAGGGTTGCAGCACCCTCTTCTAATTTAAGACCTCGAAATTGGGCAATATTGAAATCGGTAATATCTAATGATTTTTTTTTATCGTGATAATTATAATGGTTTAGAAAATCTTCTTCCATTAATGAATTAACCTCGCCTTTTCCTGAGATATTTCCTTCCCTATCAAACTCTAAGTCTTTTGAATTTAGTCTAATCCATTGATCTAATAGACAGTTTCCAGGACCGATATCATTGGAATGAATAACTGAATTTTCATAATAACTTCCATTTGCAATCCCTCCGATATTAATAATAACTCCGTTGTTTATTAAATTTAAATTTTTTAAAATTTGTCCGTGATAAAGTGTTACTAAGGGCGCTCCTTGTCCCTTATTTTTAATATCGTTGTCTCTAAAATTAAAGACAACTTTAGTTTTTAATAACTGCGCCATCAATTCAGGATTTCCTAGTTGAAACGTAAAACTCTGCTCAGGTTTATGAATTAATGTGTGACCATGATAACCAATTAAATCTAATTTGATTGAAGAGTTTTTCTTTAAAAATTCATGAATGGCTTCTACATGTAGCAATGTAATCTTCCTTGATAGATCTTTAATAAGTGCTTTTTTTGATGATAAATCATCTTTTTTTAAAACCTCTTTTCTAATATTTATTAATTCTTTTTTAAAATCAGAACTGTATTCGAAAAAAAAATTATCAATAATAGAGGTATAACTTTCACCATCGGAATTTATAATGGAAAGATCAATTCCATCCATGGAGGTGCCGCTCATGGTTCCTAAAGAAATGTATTTACTCATTTTATATAGATTTAATATTATTTAATTTTGTATAATACTATCTTATTGAATGAATCAGAATCTTATCAAAACCTTTCAACAACGAGGATATTTTAATCAATGTACTGATTTAGATAATCTAAACAAACTCTTAGATAATAAAAAAATTAAATTATATATCGGTTTTGATTGTACCGCACCAAGTCTACATGTTGGCAGCTTAGTACAAATCATGTGTCTTAGACTGTTTCAACAATTTGGTCATACTCCAATCGTTTTATTAGGAGGTGGCACTACTATGGTAGGTGATCCTTCTGGAAAAGAAGAGAGTAGAAAAATTCTAACAAGTGCAGAAATTAAAAAAAATACGTCAGGTATTAAAAAAGTTTTTAATAAATTTTTAAGTGGTAAAGGTAGTAATAAATTTGTTTTTTTAAATAATGAAAAATGGCTAACTAAAATTAATTATATAAAGTTTTTAAGGGATTACGGAAAACATTTTACTATTAATAAGATGTTAACTTTTGATAGCGTTAAACTCAGACTGGATAGAGAACAATCTTTAAGTTTTTTAGAGTTTAATTACATGATCTTGCAAGCTTATGACTTTCTTGAACTTAATAATAAAAATGATTGCATTCTTCAGATTGGTGGATCTGATCAATGGGGAAATATTATTAACGGAATTGAATTAATAAGAAGAGTGAATAGTAAAGAATCTTATGGTTTAACTACTCCGCTTATTACAACAAGCTCTGGTGCTAAAATGGGGAAAACTGAAAAAGGAGCTGTATGGTTAGATGAAAAACAAACTTCTCCTTATGAATACTGGCAGTTTTGGAGAAATGTGAATGATGCTGATGTATTTAAATATTTAAGATTATTCACTGAGCTTCCCTTAGATGAAATTTCTAATTTTGAAAATAATAAGTCCAGAAATATTAATGATTTTAAAGTTATCCTTGCAAATGAAGCAACGAAAATTCTTCATGGTGAGAAAGCATCATCCAATGCTGAGGCTACTTCTAAAAAGACTTTTGAAGACAAATCCTTTGGCGATGATCTTCCTAAAATTGAAATTAAGAAATCCGATTTAAATAATGGAATAACGTTTAATGATTTAATTATTAAAATTAACTTTGCAAAATCTAATAGTGAATACAGAAGAAATATTGCAAATAAGGGGTATCGAATTAATAATGAAATTGTAATGGATGAAAAAAAAATAGTTACTAAAGAAGACTTTAATGGTGAAAAAGTTATTAAAATTTCATTTGGAAAGAAACAGCACGTCTTAATTGAGGCTATTTAGCAGATCTAAATATATCTACAAATCTTTGAACAAATCTTGGTGTTATTGTTCGAACTGGATTTATTGTTGTTTCAAAGTTGTTATCTTTGCCTTTAATTTTAAAACTCACACCAAATACTCCATCACCGCTCTTTCCAGTTAAAATCTGCCCCAGTATTGGTATATTTGATAGAAGACGATTAACTTCATATGCTGGTATTACATTTCCATCCAAACTTACAAAGTCATCTGCGTTATTGATTCTGCCCTCAACAATGAAACCAAGGGACGGTCCTGTTCCATAAAAATCTTTAAAGGTGAAAAACTTTTCATCATTTTCATAAACAATAACTGTATTGTCAAAACGAATTCCCTCTCCTTTTAAGGTGTCTAAAATTCCTGTAACTGAGGCAAGGGATAATATTTGTGCAAGCACTGGTATTTCTTTAATTTTAAAATCAGTAATAATGATTTTTCCCTTAGATGAAGTTGCACTTAAATCTTCAGAGTTAAATTCTAATTTTCCTTTTTCAAATTCTTTTATAAAACTAAATCCTGCAATAAATGGCCTTGCCCTATCTGAGAGCATATAAGTTGCGATGTTACCGTTTTTATTTTTGCTAATTTTAATGGTAATTTTTTCCTTATTAGAAAAGACACCATTTGCATCTAATTTTGAAAATTGTCCTTTTAAGATAATACCAGTTAAGTTGAAATCTCGAATATCATCATTAGTTCCGGTATCAACAGTATCTAAATTAGCACTAATAGTTCCGTTAAATTTTTTTGAAACTACTGTTGATGGCTTTGAGCTTGTTAAGCTATCAATGATATATTTAGCGTCTAATCTTTTTCCTATAATTTCAATATGACTAATATTGCCTTTTTTTGATGAGATAATTTTAAAATTACTTTTATCGGTATTAACTGTAATGCTATTAAGAGAAGTTATAGAGAAATTCTCATCAAAATTTATATCAAATAATTCAATATTATTTTTACCAGCATTAATTGTAACTTTTTCTAATATAGAAGTATTTTTCTTCACTTCACCTTTTAAAAGAATCTGACCATCATCATTTAATAATTTATTAAAATTAATTGGGGTAAAATTAATTAAGCTTTTTTTAATATCTATTCGTGTATCGAAATAATATTGATCTTTGTTAGTATTTAGCTGGATATATAATTTTGAAGATCCCTTAATATATTCTGGTTTAAATACTTTTTGCCAGTTCGCGAAATTAATATCTGAAATAATATTAATCTTTGATGTTTTTTTATTTAGATCGGAGTTTATTTTAAAATCTAATGTATCGTTTTGATTAAAAATTATTCCATTTGTAGAAATATTAGTTTTATCAAATTCAACTTTAAATTTCCCATTTTTGAACTTTCTATTTTTGTCATCTAAAACATTAGGATAGGCGCTCTGAAGTAAATCTAATTCCAAATTTGAAATGTCAGCTTTGCCTTTGACTGAAGTGTTAAGAAGATTTCCTTTTTTATCAAACTCAACATCAATTTTATTGTTAACCGTTGTTGAGAAAGATAATTTTTCTATATTTTTAGTAATATCTTCTAAGGCCTCTATCTTTAAATTTTTAAATTCTTTTAATGAATTAAATTTTCCTGCTACATTCAAATCAAGTGATGCCTTATAAGAATCTGATGATTCATTTATGGAAATTTTAGATTTATCAAAATTTAAACCTGCTGCGGATCCTGATGAAATGCTAATATTTAATTCTTTATTTTTATATTCAATATCCGCATTAATATTTTGAAACTCAGGTAGTTCATTTGAGATAATAAAAGAGGTGTCTTTAATACTGCCTAGAAATTCAATTTTTACAGTATCTTCGTTATATATTTTTAAATCGCCTTTAATAAAACCCTTCTTAACTTTGTTATCAAAGTAACTTTTCTGGTTATCTTCTAAAAAAACATCACGAATTAAATTAATACTTTTTTCAAATGAATTTTCTGAAAATTTTATTTCTATAAATTTAGGATTGTAATTGCCTTTTATTGCAGAAAAAATACCAACGCCAAAATTAGTTTGATAAATATTAGTAAGATCGCCTTTATGATAAAGCTTTGGCTGATTAAGACTAAATTTAACAGCAAAATCTTTAATATCTAAACTTACTCTTATATCTTTAAATTCTAATTTAACTTTCTTGTATTGATCATTAAATCTTTTTTGAATTAAATCGTTAAAATTAGAGGTTTGAAATCCAAATGATAAAAAAGCTATAAGCGATATTAAAATTGCTAATACAATTAGTAAAATTTTATTTCTTTTTAACATTAATGAATTCCTTGGTAAACGGAGGCTTCTAAAAATACCGCAATATCTCCATCTAATACTTTTTCTGGATTTGTCACTTCGATATTAGTTCTATTATCTTTGACAAGCTGATAAGGTTGTAAAACATAATTTCTAATTTGACTTCCCCATCCTATTTCTTTTTTAGAACTTTCTAAATTGTCTGAGTCCTTTTGTTTTTTTTGCATCTCAAGTTCATAAAGTCTAGCCTTTAACATATTCATGGCTGTTTCTTTATTTTTGTGCTGCGATCTTTCATTTTGACACTGAGCGACTATCCCTGTTGCAATATGGGTTATTCTAATGGCGCTATCAGTTGTGTTAACATGCTGTCCACCTGCGCCACTGGATCTAAAAGTATCTATTCGAATATCTTTTTCTAAAATTTCAATATTTACATCTTCATTCACAACCGGGTAAATCCATGCGCTTGCAAAACTAGTGTGTCTTCTCGCGCCTGAATCAAATGGAGAAATTCTAACTAAACGATGCACACCAGATTCCCTTTTTAACCAACCATAAATAAATTGTCCTGAAATTTTAATAGTTGATGATTTTATTCCAGCTTCTTCACCTCTGCTCTCGTGAATTAACTCAACTTTAAAATTATTTTTCTCAGCCCATCTTGAATACATTCTTCTTAACATCTCTGCCCAATCTTGACTTTCTGTACCTCCGGCTCCTGCGTGAATTTCAACATAAGCATCGAGAGTATCATTTTCATTAGATAGAAAACAAAGAAGTTCAATTTTTTTTAATTTTTCTAAATTACTTTCAAATGATTTATTTAAATCTTTAGCTAAAACCTCATCATTTTCTTTGACGGCAATATCTAAAAGATCTTTATTATCTACGTGCTCTTTAAAAATAAAATCGTAGTTATTTTTAATATCTAATAAAAAATTTCTATCTTTAATTACCTTTTCTGCAATCTTTTGATTGTTCCAGAAATCTTGAAGTTCTGTTTGCGCTGTTAGTTCTGAGATTTTTTTATCAACCTGGTTTTTATCAAAGATACCCCCTTATGTTATCTAAGGATTTTCCTATTTTTTCTGCAATATTTCTAATTTCAATCATTTAAAAAAATTAATTTAACGGTTTATTTATTAAATAACTAAACAACTTCTACATCGATTTGCTTAAATTATTAAGATTTAAATAGATATTTTAACAAAGATGTTTATATAATAGTTAAGAAAACAAATGAATTTTATGTCATTAAAAATCAATCAAAAATTTAGGAATTTATTATTATGCCCAAGGAATTACTTATCGATGCTTCGCATCCAGAAGAAACTAGAATTGCTATCAAGTCCAATAATGGAATTGAAGAATATGAATATGAAAATATTCATCGCAAAAATCTAAAAGGAAACATCTACTTAGGCAAAGTAAGTAGAATAGAACCTTCTTTACAAGCTGCGTTTGTAGATTTCGGAAACGAAAGACATGGATTTTTAGCATTTAACGATATTCAATCAGATTATTACCAAATCCCTCAAGCTGACAAAGATCGTATTAAAAGAGAAGAGGAAGAAGCTAGAGCAAAACTTTTAGAAGAAAACGATAAAGAAATTATCGAGAACGCTGAACAAAGCGAAGATATTAATTTACAAGACAAAAATTCATCTAATGGAGACCAAGATGTGGAAAGCATTGGAAATAAAGCATCTAATGAAGACACTGATTCAAATGAAGAAAATCATTTTGAAGATAAACCTAAAAACAACAAAAGTTTTTACAGATTCAAAAGATATCGTATTCAAGAAGTAATCAAGCCAGGACAAATAGTTTTAATTCAAATTGTAAAAGAAGAGCGTGGAAAAAAAGGGGCGGCTCTAACAACTTTTATATCATTAGCGGGGAAATACATTGTATTGATGCCTAATACAGCAAAAGGCGGCGGTATCTCTAGAAAAATTTACAGTTCTAATGATAGAAAAAAAATGAAGGAAATTATTAATGATTTAGAACTTCCAAAAACAATGGGGTTAATCGTTAGAACTGCTGGTGCAAATAAAACTAAAAATGAAATTAAAGACGATTTAACAAACTTATTAGGCACCTGGGAAGAAATAAGAATGAACACTTTAAAGTCTATTGCTCCAAGTGCAATTTATGAAGAGGAAGATTTAATTGCCAGAGCAATTAGAGATTTTTATAGCAAAGACATTGATAGTATTATTGTTGATGGTGATAAAGCTTTCGAGGCTGCAAAAAAATATGCAAAGAAAATCTCAAGTACACACGCAAAAAACGTTATAAAATATAAAGGAAAGATTCCTATATTCCATCATTATAATATTGAAAAATATTTAAACTCAATTTTTGAACCAAGAATAGAATTAAAATCTGGTGGTTATATAATTTTAAGTCCAACAGAAGCTTTAGTTTCAATTGATATTAACTCTGGCAGATCAACTAGAGAAAGAAATGTTGAAAAAACAGCTTTAACAAACAATCTAGAAGCGGCAGAAGAGATCGCTAGACAAGTTAAATTAAGAGATTTAGCTGGTCTTATAGTTATCGATTTTATCGATATGGAAAACTATTCAAATAAAAGATTAGTTGAGAGAAAATTAAGAGAGTCATTAAAAAATGATAAAGCAAGAATTCAATTTGGAAGAATAAGTAACTTTGGTCTTCTTGAAATGACAAGACAAAGACTAAGAGAAAGCTCAATTAAATGGGAAATTCAGCTATCCGTTGATTCATTCGCACTTAAAATTCTTAAATTATTAGAAGAACGAGCATTCAGTGATGAAAAAATTAAAATTATAGATGTGAGTTTATCTAAAAAAATAATTGATATTTTAAATAATACTTATTCAACTGAACTTAAATTTTTTAAAGATAAGTATAAATTTAAAATTAATTTAGTTCAAAATGCTGAATTTTTAAGCCAAGAATTTTTATTTAGTTTTTATGACGTTAAGAAGAAACTAATTAGTGAATTTAATGGCACTGAAGTTAAGGAAGACACTTCAGTAATAGAAAAACCTGAATTAAAAGAAAAAGCTAAAAACTTTACTAAAGAGGATGTTAAGGAGAATTCAGAAAAAAAAGAAGAAAGTATTGATCCAAAAAAACTTGAGAGTTATAAAACTAAAAGAAAAAAATTCTTTAATAAAAATAGATTTAAAGACAATAAAAAACCTAAAAAGAAGGAAGCTTCACCTAGTAAAGAAATAAGTTAATTACTCAATAAGTCCTTCAAATGGACTTGATGGATTTGCAGTTACTTTCTTTTTAATCCTTCCTGCAATAAAGGATTTTCTTCCTGCGATCACCGCATCTTTCATGGCCTCAGCCATTAATATTGGATTTTTTGCCTCGGCTACTGCGGTATTAACTAAAACTGCATCGCAGCCCAATTCCATTGCTATAGCCGCATCTGATGCGCACCCAATTCCCGCATCAACAATAACTGGTACTTTGGATTGGGTCTTAATAATTGAGATATTAAATCTGTTTTGAATACCTCTTCCTGATCCTATGAGTGATCCTAATGGCATAATAGCTGCTGCGCCCATATCTTCTAATTGTTTGCAAAGTATAGGGTCATCTGATGTGTAAACCATTACTTCAAAATTTTCTTTTTTTAAAACTTTTAAAGCCTCTAGAGTTTCAATCATATTTGGATATAAAGTTTCTTTATCTCCAAGCACTTCTAATTTTACAAGATTCCAACCTCCTGCATCTCTTGCTAATCTTAAAGTTCTTAATGCTTCTTCCGCTGTATAACAGCCAGCTGTATTTGGAAGGTAAACAATTTTTTTAGGATCTAAAAAATCAACCAACATTGGTTCTTTTGGATTTGTAACGTTCACTCTTCTTACTGCAACAGTTACAATTTCGACTTCTGCAGCTTGAATAGCTTGTGCAGTTTCTTCAAAACTTTTATATTTTCCAGTACCAAGAATAAGACGAGACTTATATTTTTTTCCAGAAATAATTAAATCTTCCAATTAACCCCCTCCGATAAAGTGAACAATTTCAACTCGATCTTTAGCTGATAAAATTTTTTTAACATAATTATCTCTTGGCACTACTTCTTCATTAATTTCTATAGCTACTTTTTTTTCTGAAAGGGACAATGTCTCTAATAAAGAAATTATATTAGTTTTTTCTTTTATATTATGAGGTTTTCCGTTCAAAATGATTTGTATCATGTTGGATTTAAGCTGATTTTAAAATATAACATATTATTTTCTTATATGAATATAGTAATTATTAACGGTCCAAATCTTAATCTTTTAGGCGAAAGAGAGCCGAAGATTTACGGCAAAGAAACTCTTAAGTCGATTGAGAAAAAATGTAAAGAACATGCTAAAAAAAATAAAATTAAAATTGATTTTTTTCAGTCTAATATTGAGGGCGAGATCGTAACAAAAATTCAAAAATCTAGAGCCAAATTTGATGGTTTAATAATTAATGCTGCAGCTTTTACTCATACATCGGTTGCAATATTAGACGCTTTAAATCTTGTAAAAATACCTAAAATAGAAATTCATATTTCCAATATCTTTAATAGGGAAGAGTTTCGTCACAAATCATTGATTAGTGGAGCTGTTAATGGTCTGATTTGCGGTTTAGGATCTTATGGGTATATTTTATCAATAGACGCTATTAAAAAAATAATTAAAGATAATAAATAATGAAAATAGATAAAAAAATTATTAAAGAACTTTCTGATTATTTAGATGAGTTTAATCTAACTGAGATTGAATATTCTGAAAATAACGTAAAGTATAAAGTTAGCAAGTCTAGCAAAGGCGTTGTTCATGAACAGGTAGTATCTACTGGTAATCAACCAAGATCATCTTCTCCTGGTTCTTCGACAGTTGCTACTGATAATATAAATAAAGCTAATATTATAAAGTCACCTATGGTGGGAACTGCTTATTTAGCTCCAGAACCTGGTGCAAAACCCTTTATCACAGTTGGGTCTAATATTAAAAAAGGCCAAACAATTATTATTATCGAGGCAATGAAAACTATGAACCATGTCCCATCCACTAAAGATGGCGTGGTTAAGAAAATACTAGTAACCGATGGTGAAGCGGTAGAATTTGATCAGGACTTAATCCTAGTCGAGTAAATGATTAAAAAAATACTTATAGCAAACAGAGGCGAGATAGCCGTACGAGTAATACGAGCTTGTAAAGAACTTGAGATAGCAACGGTTGCAGTACACTCAACTGCTGACAATGAAGCTATGCACGTTAGATTAGCCGATGAAAGTATATGTATTGGATCTCAAAAAGCTCAAGATAGTTATTTAAATATTCCCTCTTTAATATCAGCAATAGAGATCACAGGCGCAGATGCTGTCCATCCTGGTTATGGCTTTCTGTCTGAAAACTATAAATTTGCAGAAATTTTAGAACAACACAAAATTAAGTTTATAGGTCCAAGCTCAGAGCTTATTAGAAAAATGGGCGATAAAATTGAAGCTAAAAAAATAGCAAAAAGTTTAGGACTTCCAATTGTGTCTGGTTCTGAAACAGGAATAAAAGATATTGGTGAAGCTATAAAAATATCTAAAGAAATAGGTTTTCCAGTGCTTATTAAAGCTGCTGGCGGTGGTGGCGGTAAAGGGATGAGAATTGTTCATTCTGAAGATAAATTAGAGGAAAATATTAAAATCGCACAAACAGAAGCTAAGAAATTCTTCAATAATGATGAAGTTTTTATTGAAAAGTTTTTTGAAAATCCAAGACATATAGAAGTTCAAATTTTATCTGACGGTAAAGATAATACGGTTCATTTAGGAGAAAGAGACTGTTCTGTTCAACGAAGATATCAAAAAATAATAGAAGAAAGTCCATGTCCAGTTATTAATGATGAACAAAGAAAATACTTACTAGATCTTTCTGTAAACGCTATTTCAAAACTTGGCTATGAAGGAGCTGGAACACTTGAATTTATTTATGATAAAGGAAAATTTTATTTTTTAGAAATGAATACCAGATTGCAAGTAGAACATCCCGTTACAGAAGAAGTTACTGGAATAGATCTTGTTAAACGACAAATTGAAATAGCATCAACGGGTAAATTAAATCTACAACAAAAAGATATTACATTTTTTGGCCATGCAATTGAATGTAGAATAAATACTGAAGATCCAAGTAAAGATTTTTCACCAAGCGCTGGTACAATAAAAACTTATAATCAACCTTCAGGTCCAGGAACAAGAGTTGATAGCTGTGTGTTTCAAGGATGTAAAATTCCCCCTTATTATGACAGTTTAGTTGCAAAACTTATTTGCCATGGCAGAGATAGATCCTCTGCAATTTCTAGATTAAAAAGATCTTTAGATGAATTTGTTATTGAGGGAGTGAGCACAACAATCGATCTTCATAAAAAAATATTAAGAAATGAAGATTTTGTTAATTCGAAATACGATGTGAATTGGCTATCAAAAACTAAATTTTATTAGTTTTAAGGACGCCAACTTTCGTAATCAGCTTTAGATTGTGACTTATATTTGTTTGGATTGTAAGCATCTTCAGTTCCTGTCTTGTTTTCTTGATGATCTTTCTGCCATCCATACTTTGAAAATTCATGCTTGCTTGGAATCTCTTTAATTAAATGATGTATCCACGCGTGCCATTCTGGTGGAATTTTAGTAGCTTCTACTTCTGAATTAAAGATAACCCATCTTCTATCGTTGTTATCAACGTAATATTTATTTTGAGAATCATCGATACCTACAAGTTTTCCAAAAAATAGTGTATTTAAAAAAGTTCCAATAGTCTGACCATTCCACCAAGTAAAAATAATTTTAAGAAATTTAATCATTATAAAAATTTGTATTTTTTAAGATATCCACAAAAATTTTCTATTTCAAGTTGTCTGTTTTTAACTAGACACTTATTACAGATTAAAATAGTGATTTAAAATCATTAAATTTTAAGAATAAAAAAATGTCCAAATATATTGCTGAAAGTTTCTATACTTGTTTATTTAAAATTACCCATAATTTACAAGAATTAACTAACGAAGCTCTTCAAGAAATTGATACTAGAAAAGATGGAAAAGTTGAGGTTTTAGACGTTAAATTTAATAAAAGAAAAACTAAATCATTAGCTGAAATACAGGCTAATAAAGCTCTAAGTAAAGAACAGGAACTTAAAGAAATCTCCAGTCAAAAAATTAGTGAAGATATAACTTCTAGTATTTTTAATAATATTAAAGATAACAAAACATCATCTTTGTCTATTGAGAACAAAGCTTTCAGTGAAAGAAGAAAAATGCCTGATCGCAGAAAAGGCTACATTCAAAAAGCTATGATTGGTGATCATAAAGTTTATTTGCATATCGGTGAATATGACGATGGTAGAGTTGGTGAAATATTTATTGATACGAATAAAGAAGGAGAGCTCGTAAAATCTTTAATGAATAATTTTGCAATCGCAATATCATTGGGTTTGCAATATGGCGTTCCACTAGAAGAATATGTTGACGCTTTCATTAATACAAAATTTGAACCTTCTGGAAAAATTAAAGGTAATGATAGAATTTTATCAGCTTCTTCAATTTTAGATTATCTATTTAGAGAGCTTGCAATTTCTTATCTTGGAAGAGAAGATCTAGCACACACACCTTCTATTAAAAAAACTGATCAAGCAGAAGACACTGAAGAAAATGCTCAGCTTATTGATGTTCTTAAAAATATCACAAGCAAAGGTTTCTTAAGAAATCAATACAAAGAAAAATTAGTAGATCTAAGTAATATTAGATTAAATATTAAGAGCAAAAAAATAAATTAGTCTTTTTTAACTAATTTAATATTTAATTCTTTTAATTGTTTTTCAGAAACAGCCGATGGAGCATTCATCATTAAATCTTGAGCATTTTGATTTAATGGAAACATAGTAACTTCTCTTATATTTTTCTCACCAGCCAGCAACATGATAATCCTATCGATACCAGGGGCTATTCCTCCATGTGGTGGCGCACCATAAGACAAGGCATTAATCATACCGCTAAACTTATTATCAACCTCCTCTTTTGAATAACCTGCAATTTTAAATAATTTATACATCAATTCTGGAACGTGATTTCTAATTGCTCCAGACGAAAGCTCGATACCATTGCAAACTATATCGTACTGATAAGCTAATAATTCCAATGGATCAGTTTTATCAATTAAGTCCATCGGTGTTTGTGGCATAGAAAATGGATTGTGACTAAAATCAATTTTCTTATCAATTTCATTATATTCAAACATAGGATAATCAGTGACCCAACAAAATTCAAATACGTTATCTTTTATTAATTCTAAATTTTTTGCAATCTCAGTTCTTGCCCATGCTGAAAATTTCTCAGCATTTTTCTTAACATCACATACAAAGAATATGACATCGCCCCCTGCAGCATTAATTTTTTTACATAATGTGTTTATTGCATCTTCAGAAAAGAATTTAGCTATAGGTCCTTTTCCTTCTAATTTTCCATTATTGCTTTCAAGAATAACATAACCTAATCCTGAAGCCCCTTCTGTTTTTGCGCCTTTGTCTAAATTATCAAAAAAACTTCTTGGTTTTGAAGATACATTTTTTGCAACCACACATCTTACAACTGATTTTTTTTGTATTAACTTTTTAAATATTTCTAATTTGACATCCTCTCTTTCGAAAATTTCAGTAACATCATTAATTTCGATTGGATTCCTTAAGTCAGGCTTATCTGTTCCAAACTTCAACATTGCATCTTTATATTTTAATCTTTTGAACGGAGTTTTGCTAATTGAATAACCTTTGCTAAATTTTGTAAAAACTTCATGTAGCAATGGCTCAACTACTTGAAATACATCTTCCTGTTCAACAAAAGACATCTCAATATCTAGTTGGTAAAATTCACCAGGACTCCTGTCTGCTCTTGCGTCTTCATCTCGAAAACACGGTGCAATTTGAAAATATTTATCAAAGCCAGATACCATAATTAATTGTTTAAATTGTTGAGGCGCTTGCGGGAGAGCGTAAAACTTTCCAGGATTTAATCTACTAGGAACTAAAAAATCTCTCGCTCCTTCTGGACTAGAGGAAGTTAAAATTGGGGTTTGATATTCTAAAAATCCAAGACTCTCCATTTTTTTTCTAATAAATGAAATAACATTAGATCTTAAAATAATATTATGATGTAATTTTTTTCTTCTTAAATCCAAATAACGATATTTTAATCTTATTTCTTCTGAATATTCTTGATCGCTAAACACTGGTAAAGGAAGTTCTTTTGTTGAGCCTAATACATTAAAATTTTTAATTGTGACTTCAATAGAACCTGTTGCGTGCTCTTTGTTAACTGTCTCTGAAGTTCTTGCGACTACGTCACCCTCTATTCGAATAACTGTTTCTAATTTTATTTTTTCTAATGCTGAAAAATGTTCGTTTTTATTATCAATTATACACTGAGTAATTCCATAGTGATCTCGCAAATCAATAAATAATAAATTACCGTGATCTCTTTTTTTATGAACCCATCCAGACAGAATAGTTTGCTTACCAATATTTTTAATTGTAAGTTCTGAGCAATTGTGAGTTCTATATTTATTCAAATCAAACCAACCTTTTTAATAATAAATTGAGATACAGTTAATGTTCAAAAAAAACAATCATAATTTCTCATTAATTAAAAACAATAAAGAACTAGATCAATTTCTTGCAAAAATTAAAAATAAAAAAAAATTTTTCTTTGATACAGAATTTGAAAGAAGATCAACTTATCAAGCTATTATATCTATTGTAGTTATTTTTGATGGAAAAAATATTGGCATTATTGATTGTTTGGAGAAAAATATTAACTTTAAGAAAATTTTTAAATTTTTAAATAAAAAAAATATTACGTTGGTAATTCACTCTTGTAGGCAAGATTTAGAAATATTCTTATCCGTAGTTAAAAAAATCTTATTAACTGTCTTTGATACTCAAATTGCAGCATTGTTTAATAGTTATGATGATAGACCTTCTTATAAGAAATTAGTTCAAGATTTTTGCAAAATTAATTTAGATAAGTCATTGCAGAGTGACGGTTGGCTAAAAAGACCGATTAGTAATGAAAGAATTAATTACTTAATAAATGATGTTTATTATCTAAAAATAATTTTCAACAAATTAAATAATAAGTTAGTTAAAAAAGATAAATTAAAATTATTTAATAAATTAATTAAAGAAGAAATATTTAAAATTTCTCATGAAGATTATCCTACTATTTTTAAAAAAAAATTAGGTAATGATATTTTAAATAATAATAGTTTTATTAAAATAATAAATTTTAGAAATAAAATAGCCAAAAAAATTAATCTTCCTAAAAATTGGGTTTTTTCTGATAAAGAAATCATAAAAAATATAAAAAATACGGAATTTTCTATTATTTCAAAAAATTTAAAAAATATTGAGGTTAAAAAAATAACAAAATTAATTAAAAATTTTAAAAGAACTTTTAATAAAGTTAGCTGATATTAGCTAACGCCTGGTTAATAATTTTTGTATTTATTTTTTTTTTATACAGTAAAGATAATTCATCTAAATTTTTAACAAACTTGGATGCAGCATCGTAGCTTCTTTCGATATTTTTTAAAATAAAATTTACATCTTTTTTTGTAATATTAATTTGTTTATCAGAAAGCATTTTTGTTAAAATCTGAGAGAATAAATCATCAGAAGGATTGGTGATAGCTACAGCAACTAATGAATTTAAACGTGAAATTAAATCTTTTAATTTAAAAGGAATGCTTCCTGCTAACGTAATAGAAGATAAATAAATAAATTTATTTTTGCTTATAAAATCATTTAAAATTGTTTGAAATAAAATTTCGTCATTAAATAATTCTACATCTTCTATAATTAAAACTTTTTGATTTAATATTAAATCTAAACTATTTTTATTAACACTACCTCCTTCAAAAATTTTAGAATTAGTCTTGTCAGAAAAAATTTTTGCAAGATAAGATTTTCCAGATTTTTTTGGACCGTAAATATTGATTCCTTTAAAACTCCAATTCGGCCATTCTTTTATTAATTTATAAGCTTCATAATTATTTTCTCCTATACAGAAATCTTCTTCATAATAAAAACTCTTATCTGGAAATTTAAAAACTATTTGATCTTTCATAAAAAACTCAAAACTACATTATTTTTATAAAAAATCTTATTTAAAAACTGATTGTAAAATAAGAAAACAAGTGTATTGCTGAAGTGTTAATATTTTTTTTAATGAATAATTCAAATTTTACCTATCTTAAAAGTGGTGTTGATATCCAAAAAACCACAAAACTAGTTAAATTTATTTCTAAATTATCAAAATCCACAAAAATTAAGGGAAGTGAAATTAAAAATTTTAAAAACATAGGGGGCTTTGGATCAGTATTTGATTTGGGACAATATAAAATTAAAAACCCTCTTATAGTAACTTCAACTGATGGGGTTGGAACTAAGCTAGAAATAGCAAATCATCTAAATGATTTCAGGACGATCGGTATTGATTTAGTTGCAATGTGTGTAAATGATTTAATTGTGCAGGGCGCAAAACCTGTTGTCTTTTTAGACTATATTGCAATTCCAAAAGTTATTGAAAAAAAATATAAACAAATATTATCTGGTATAGCAAAAGGATGTAGAATTGCTGGCTGCTCTTTATCTGGGGGTGAGACGGCAGAAATGCCTGGGGTGTATACGGGAGATTCTTTTGATTTAGCTGGCTTTGCTGTTGGTATCGTTGGAAAAAAAAATGTTATTACAGGAAATTCAATTAAACATGGTGATATAATATTAGGAGTGCCTTCAACAGGAGCTCATTCTAATGGGTATTCCTTGATAAGAAAAATTTTGAAAGATAAAAAAATTAAAGTTAAAAATAATAAAAAATTATATAAAGAACTTTTAATACCTACTAAAATTTACGTTAAAGAAATATTAAAACTTCATAGTATGAAGTTGATTAAAGGCTGCGCTCACATCACGGGTGGAGGAATTGTAGAGAACTTACCTAGAGTAATTCCTGATAATTACAGTGCAAGAATAAATCTTTCAAAAGTTAAACCCGATAAAGTTACCAAATGGATTAAATCCCATGGCGTTGACGATCATGAAATGCTTAAAACATTTAACTGTGGAGTTGGCTTTTGTATAATTGCCGATAAGAAAAATTATAAAAAAATTTCAAAAGTTTTTAATAATTCTACAAAGCCTTATGAAATTGGAACCATAATAAAGAGTAATAATATTAATAAAATTATATTAAATGAAAAAGTTAACTGGAAATATTAATGTTGGCGTTTTTATTTCTGGGAGAGGCTCTAACTTAAAAGAATTAATTAAATATTCTAAAAAAAACAATACTAAATGGAAAATCAAATTAGTTATTTCTAATAAAAAAGAAGCTAAAGGTTTGGCTTATGCTAAAAAAAATAAAATTATAAATTACGCAATAGAAAATAAGAAACCTCAATTTGAAAAAAAAGCTTTAAGATATCTAAAGAAAAATAAAATTAATTTATTATGTTTAGCAGGTTTTATGAGAATTTTATCAAAAGAATTTATTAAAAAAAGCAAATTTAAAATTATTAACATTCATCCTTCGCTACTTCCAAAATACAAAGGTTTAAAAACTCACGAAAGAGCTATGAAAGCAGGTGATAAATATGCAGGATCTACGGTCCATTACGTAACGGCCAAACTTGATTCAGGTAAAATAATATTACGAACAAAAGTTAAAATTCTTAAAAAAGACAAACCTAATTCTCTAGCAAATAGAGTTTTAAAGGCGGAACATATAATTTATCCTAAAGCGGTAGATATTGTTTGTAATAAAATAATTTAAAAATTATTCTCTAAAGAAAAAATTGATCTCAATTTTAGCGTTTTCTTTACTATCAGAACCATGAACTGAATTTTTATCTAAAGAAATGCCATATAAATTTCTTATAGTGCCTTTAGCTGCATCTTTTGGATTTGTTGCTCCCATAATTTCTCTATTTTTAACAACTGAATTGTTACCTTCTAACACCATAACTACAACAGGGCCTGAGCTCATATAAGTACAAAGATCATTAAAAAAAGGTCTTTCTTTATGAACAAAATAAAAATCTTCAGCCATTTTTTTGGATAATTTAATTTTTTTAATTGAATGAATTATTAGAGAATTTTTTTCAAAAATACTTACTATTTGTCCGATTAAATTTCTTTCAACGGCATCAGGTTTAATTATTGATAAAGTCTTCTCCATATTATTCGTAATACATTTCAACAAATTTATTTAATAACTTAACTCCATATCCAGTGGCTCCCGTAGGTATAGTTTCTAAATCTTTCTTAGTCCAAGCCATGCCAGCAATATCTAAATGAGCCCAAGGAGTGCCGTTCTTTAAAAATCTCTGTAAAAATTGCGCTGCTGTAATAGACCCTGCCCCACCTGAGTAATTAATATTCTGCATGTCTGCAATTTTTGAGTCCATTAACTTGTCATAATTTTTATGTAGTGGAAATCTCCAAAGTTTTTCATTTTCGATTTCCCCTGCTTTAATTAATTTTTCTGACAATTTGTCATTATTTGAAAATAAACCGGCATACTCACTTCCTAAAGAAACGACTATCGCACCTGTAAGGGTTGCTAAATCAACTATTAATTCTGGCTTATACTGTTCATCAATATAATAAATTGCATCAGCAAGAATTAATCTTCCTTCAGCATCTGTATTTAAAACTTCAATTGTTTTGCCAGAGTAAGATTTTACAATATCACCGGGTCTTTGGGCTGAACCACCAGGCATATTCTCAACTAATGCAACAGCACCCACAACATAAGATTTTGACTTTCTAAGAGCTAAAGTTTTCATCAAACCAACAACGGTTCCTGCTCCAGCCATATCATACTTCATATCTTCCATAAATTTTGCTGGCTTTAAAGAAATGCCACCAGTATCAAAACAAACTCCTTTTCCAATAAAAGAAAGTGGTTTTTTATTTTTTGAATTATTTGGCTTCCATGTAATAGTTACAAAATAAGGTAAATTTTTACTACCTTGAGCAACACCTAATAAAGCGTTCATTCCAATTTTTTTCATTTTTGAATAATCAAAAACATCTACTTTAAGACCTAGTTTAGAAAGTTTTTTAATTTCAGATACAAATTTTTCTGGATTTAAATAGTTAGGTGGTTCTGAAACTAAGTCTCTTGTTAAAAAAACTCCATTAACAATATTTTCAATATTATTTTTAATCTTAATAAAAAAATTCTTATTTGATGAAGTAATTAAGAGGTTGATTATTTCTTTTGCATTTTCATTTTTTTTAAAAATTGTTTTATATTTTGTAAAAGAGTATTTT